>Ga0163144_10004680_pt1 | contig 30742 bp, 21 predicted proteins | sample OliLak19BULKMAT1_FD_123175 | JGI IMG/M metagenome (GOLD analysis project Ga0163144, IMG submission 123175) | Freshwater microbial mat bacterial communities from Lake Vanda, McMurdo Dry Valleys, Antarctica - Oligotrophic Lake LV.19.BULKMAT1 | ecosystem: Environmental > Aquatic > Freshwater >... | reverse complement strand
GTGATGACCACGTGTTCGTTGAATAGCGGCGTGGTGCGCGCGAGGTGGATCAGCGCCGCGCGTATCGTCGCCGCGCTCTTGGCGCCGTATTCCAGCGCCGTGAACCTGCGCGCGGGCACGTTGGCGACGAGATGCAGACCGAGGCATGGGTCGTCGATGGCGGCTTCGGCGGCGTCGAAGAAGCTCTGCAGCTGGCCGAGCGGAAGCACGACGTCGGGCGCGTCGAACGCGCTCTCGGGCAGCTCGAAGCGGGCGGCGAGCGCTTGGGCGTCACCGCCTCGCTCCCGCACGAAGGAGAGAACGGCGCCGACCAGCTGGGAGCGGACGGCGATGTCGCGGCGAACAGGCTTCGCCGTTCTGCTCGCGGTCGTCTTCGGCTTGGTCATGGCGCGTACGGTCGTATGCTGGCCCCGGTGAACGGCGAAAGCATCCAGAAGGTGCTGGTGATCGGCTCCGGCGCCCGCGAGCACGCGCTCGCGCGGGCGATGTTGCGAGGTCGCGAAGGCCGCCAAGTCATCATCGCCCCCGGCAACGGCGGCTCCGAGGGCCAGGGCGCACAGCCAGGCCTCTCGCGCATGGCTGTCGATGTGAACCGTATCGACGATGTGGTGGCGCTGGCCGCTCGCCTGAAGCCTGATTTGGTGGTGATTGGTCCAGAGGCGCCGCTCTGCGCAGGCGTGGTGGACGCGCTCGTCGAGGCTGGCTTCGTGACGTTCGGCCCCAGCAAGGCTGCGGCGCGCTTGGAGGCCTCCAAAGTCTTCATCAAAGAGCTCGCGACACGCGCAGGCATCCCGACTGCCGCATACGAGATCGTTCGTGATTTGGCGGCCGCCGAGCGCGCGATCGAAGCGCGCGGCGCACCGCTGGTGATCAAGGCCGACGGCCTGTGCGCCGGCAAAGGTGTGGTGGTCGCCAAGACCAAAGAAGAGGCGCTCGACGCTGCGCACGCGATGCTGGTCGACAAGACCTTCGGCGACGCGGGCAACGTAGTCGTGGTCGAAGAGTGTCTGGTCGGTCGCGAGGTCAGCCTGCACGCCATCTCGGACGGCGAGCGTTACGTACTGCTGCCGCCAGCCCGCGACCACAAGCGCATTTTCGACGGCGATCGCGGCCCGAACACAGGCGGTATGGGCGTCGTTTGCCCGGCGTCGGACATCGGCAAAGAGCTGGTCGACCGGATCGACCGCGAGCTGATCGAGCCGACGCTGCGTCGCATGCGCGAAGAAGGCGCGCCGTTTCGCGGCGTGCTGTTCGCCGGCGTGATGGTGACCGAGAAAGGACCCATGTTGCTCGAGCACAACGTTCGCTTCGGCGACCCGGAATGCGAAGCCATGTTGGAGCTGATCGAGGGCGACCTGGCGTTGGTGCTGCAAGGCGCTGCGCTCGGCAAGCTCGACCCGGCGTCGCTGAAGGTGCGCACGGATCGCTCGGCGGTCGTCGTGATCATGGCAGCGGAGGGCTATCCCGCGACGCCGGTGTCAGGCGACCGCATCACTGGCATCGATCGCGCTGAGGCGCTGGGTGTGACTGTATTTCACGCGGGCACCAAGCTGGAGAACGACCACCTGCTCACGAGCGGCGGTCGCGTCTTGGCGGTAGCTGCTTCGGGCGCCTCTCTTCGTGAAGCGCAAGAGCTCGCCTACCGCGGCTGCAAAGCGATCGACTTTCGCGGCAAACAATATCGGCGCGACATCGGCAAGAGCACGCTCGAGCTCGGCACCAAGAACGAGGCCTAGGGAGGTCTTCAAAGCAGAAATTCGCAGAATTTCGGACACGGGCACGGGCACGTCTACGGGCGAGACCGCGTTGCGCGCCGTGCGCCAACCGGAGGGCGCAAACGCGGTCCTCGTCTGCTCTTCTCATCCCCGTAAACGTGCCCGTGCCTACTCGACCCCCGCTCTGATTCCGAATCGAGTCTTGCTTTGAAGACGCTCCCCCCTAGTCCTTGATCTAGCGCTATTCGAGGATTCAATGGACTCTGCGCGGTGATCTGGAGCAGCAAGGTTCGACTTCAGGTGAAAGCCGAGGCCGATCTCCCGACGCCGAGACCGATGCCGCTTTCGAGAACGAGATCGAGATCGAGATCGACATCGGGGCTCGGCATCGACATCGAGCATCGAGCATCGCTAGGTCATGAGGCCGGGTAGCGGGTCGCCGATATGGTCGAGGTCCCACCAGCTCGTCCAGCTGGTGTCCGGAAGGTAGACCATGGCTTGGCTGCCGTACCCGGGGACGCCCTCCTCCTCGTAGTCCTCCGGCGCGAGGCCCATCGCCTGCATGCAGCTGACCAGCAGGCGGTTGTGCGGTAGCCCATTGATCAAGAGACCGTGCTCGATGGGGTTGCCCTCGGCATTTTGCCAGTCGGTGTAGTCGATGAATCGATCCGTCTCGATCGCACCGCCGGCACTGCCGGCGAGCAACGTCGGCATGCAAATGTTGTAGTGGCTGAGGCTGAGCTCGTTGCCCCACAGCACCAGCGAGTTGTCCAGGAACGTGGAACCGTCGACGCCCTCGGTGACGTCGAGCTTGCTCAACAGACGCGCATACACATTCTTGGTGATCCAACGGTTGAGCGCGACCAGGTTGTCCATCGACGCCGAGGAGGCGAACGCATCATGGGCATAGTGATGCCAATCGCTGGGCACGTCAGCGCTGTTGTGAAGGGAAGTCTGCCACGAGCCTTCGCCATCCTGAAGCGCATTGGTGACGTTCAGGGTCACGACCCGAGTCAGGTCGCAGATGACCGCCGCTGCGGCCAGATCGACCATCAGGCTCATCCCGTCGGCGAGCGCCTGCGGGTCCGTCAGCAGATGCCACATATTGAGCGAAGTGGGCTCCGACGGGGGCGTGCATTCAGCAGGCTTGAAGTTCTCGATGCGCGACTCGATCTCCGACAGGAACGTCATGTGGCGCTCGAGCAGCTGCGCATCTTCGGAGCCGAGGCGCGGGCTCTTCGCGAGTCGCTTGTAGTCGCTGTTCACCGCGTTGAGAAAGGAGAGGTTCGGGTCCACCTCCGGCGTCTCGTTGTCCGGGGTCAGGCCTTGAAACAGCGCTTGCCATACGATCAACGGATCTTGGATGCCATTCACGAGCTCGACGGTTCCCTCCTCGATGCCATAGTTCGTCGCTGACCCAGCGGCTTGCCAGCCACATGCGATGTGAAGCGAGCGCTTCGCCGTCGGAGTGGGGTACATCTTGTTCGAGTACGCCATGACTTGATCGATTGTCGGCGTCGCCAGGCACGCGGCGCTCACCTCGGGTTGCGTCGAATCGTTGTAATTGCCCAAATACGACGAGTTTCCATTGCTGTGCCCGACGTTGCTGAGGTAGTCGATGCCGCGCAAGAGCGTCATCTTCGACAGGAATGGATTCAGCGATTCGTCCAGAATCGTCGAGATGCCGGAGTCCTGCTGAAAATCGGTCAGCGGCGCATAGGCGTAACGAGCGTCCTCTGGCAGCTTGGTGTGCAGGTAGGTCGTGCCGTCCTGCTTGCACGGCCGCCCCGGGCAGGACCCATAGCCAGAAAATACATCGTCGGTGAGCTGATAGCCGGCGGGCGTATGGGTTGGATACCATTGCGTGTTGATCTGCCCGCTGCACGAGAGTACCGCCAAGAAGCGTCGAGGCTCGGGCGAGCCCGCTGCGCTCCCCTTGCGTTCGAGGGAGGCGAGCACCGGCAGCCCGAGCATGATGCCGCCCACGCCTTGCAAGAACAGTCGTCGTCCGCGCTTTTGTGCCATCTCTATGCTCCTATTGCTCTCGTGGCCCGACAACGCGTTGCCGGAAGCTGGGGTCGAGCGCGATCGCGCGCAGCGCCTCACGAAGTGAACCTGGTCCTTGCGAGCCATCGAGGCCGGCGAGCGCCGCCTCCACTCGCTCGACTGCACAATGGTCGTTTCCCGACTCGATTTTGGCCCACGCGAAGCGGAAGTAGTTGCGAGCGAAGCAGGCCTCCACCTGGCCGGTCTCGGCGACCTTTTGCATGAGGTCGGCCGTTTGGCTCACCTCGGTCATGTCCCCGTCCGTGAGCTCGGGCACTGTCGTCGTGTCGATCGGCAAGGCTTTCAGCTCCTCGGCGGTCTCGGCGTCGAACATGCGCTGTTCTGTGCGGTGCCGCCCGAGCGCGTCGTATTGCTCCAACACGAACCCGATCGGGTTCATCTTGGCGTGACAGCTCGCGCACGGCTCGTTCTTCGTCTTCTCCTCGTAAGCCTGACGTGTCGTCATCTCTGGGCTGTACGCGGGCGGGTCGAGCGCGCCCGCCGGCAGCGCGGATGGCGGAGGAGGCGTCAAGTCCTGGCACAGAATTCGTCGCCGAATGATGGCGCCGCGCAGCACCGGGTTGGTTTGGTGGGAGCCAGTGACGAGGAACGCTGCGCGCGAGAGCAGACCGCTTCGCTCGCCGTTCTTGAAGCGCTCCGGCTCGCCTTGCCCATCCCAGGGGCTGACCCCGTAGATCGAGGCCAAGAGCGGCGAGGTCGTGAGCGACAAATCCGACGTGAGCAGATCCTGAAAGTCGCCGTCGACGTCCCACGTGTAATAGCTCGTCAGCAGATCGACCTCCTCTTGCATCGCTGCAATCACGCCAGGGCCGTCGGCAAGAATTGCTGGATCGTCGGCGAAGGCGTCGAAGAGGGCCGTCGACTTGAGCCCACCCACTTGGTCGTAGCGCAGCCACTCGCGGTAGAACGTGTCCACTGTCTCTCGCGTGCGGGCATCCTCGACGATGCGATCGACCTGGGCGAGGTAGCCAGCATCCGTGAGCAGCGACCCGTCGGTCGCCGCCGCGAAGAGCTCATCGTCCGGCATCGTGTTCCAGAACTGGTACGAGAGCCGCGAAGCCAACGCATAGCCATCGAGGAGGAAGCGGTCGTCGCCCTGTACGGACGAGCCATTCACCTCCACGTGGTAGAGAAACTCGGGGGACATCAGCGCGACGAAGACGAGCCCGCGAACCAGCTCGGGGCCGTCGTGTGATCCGTCGTCCACCGCGTGGAAGCGCTCGCGCTCCTCTTCGTCGAGCGGTCGACGGAACGCGCGTAACGCGAAGCCATCGACGAAGTCGTCGATGCACGCGTTCGTTACCTCGGCATCGTTGGCGCACTCGCCGACGAGGGCGGTGCGCGCATCGGCGTCGGCCTCGAACGCACGAGCGATGGAGTCCGCCACGCTGAAGTAGGCATCCACGTGGGGTGGCGAGAGGCGGCCGTCCATCCGCGTGAAGGGGCCGGCTTCGTTCTGCGCGCTGTCGGCTGGTAGCGTCGCCAGCGCGCCGGCTGCGACGATCTCCACATCGAGCCCAGGGACGAGAGCAAACACATCGACGAGCGTCCGTCGGTACTGCGTCGTCGAGAGGCGGCGTAGGTTGGTGGGGCTCGGAGCGGGATCGGCATCGCAAGATAGCGCCTCGGGGTCATTGTCTCCGTCGCCGATGTCACCCACGCAGCCGAGACCGAGGGCTGAGAGCCCGATCGTCCAGAACGCGTGCGTTGCCCAGTCGTGCGCCATGGGCTGCGACTGAGCACGGGCCATGCCGGGCGCCATCGGCCTGTCTGCGCCGCGTTTTCCGGCCCGCACGGCAGGCCGCTGCGGGTTGGACCACGCAGGGGAGTGGGTGATCGATCACGCAGCTGGCTGCGCCGCACAGCGATCGGCAGCCGAGATCTCGCGCGAAGAGGTCGCCACCGCTGGGGCACGTCGGTTGCAAACCCGCCCTGCATGACACGCGCTCAGGCCATTCTCTCGGCTCTCCTCTTTTGTTCGTTGCCCGCTTGTTCGGACGACGCGGCGGCGCCTGGCGGTGGCTCCGCGACAGACACGACGACTGGCTCGGGCGCCGACTCGACTGTCGATGGCGGAGCTGGCGAAGGAGGTGGGCCTGGACAAGGTGGTGACAGCGGCGGCGGAGCACCGGCCGGGAAGGTTCCTGTTTTCATCGCGCAAGGCATGGTCGGGCGCACGACGATCTCCTGCGACGATGGCAAGACCTGGGTCGCTGATCGGGCCTGGGACAGCGAGAACAACGATCACCTCTGCGGGTCGACCAACGTCGTCTGCGACGACGCCAGCTCGTCGTGCTCTCAGCGGTGGTACGACGGCGAGTGTTCGACGTTCACCCCGTGCGACTGCGGCCACTCACCGGGCTTCAGCAAGGGTGTCACCTTCGATGGGGAACAGTTCGTCGCAACCTGGGGTTGGGGCTGGCCCGGCACGGTCGCGCGCAGCACGAACGGCGTGGACTGGGAGCCGACGATGGAGGACGCCAATTTCGGCGGCATCGCTTTCGGCGCGGGCCGATACGTGCTCGCCGCGCGAGACAACTTCTGGTCCGCCGATGGCGTGACTTGGACTGCTGGCGCGACCGCCGAGTTCTCGGGCCCCAATGAGCCGATCATCTGGAGCGTGCGCAGCTTCGCCTTCGCAGACTACGAAGCAGGACGCTTCATCGCCACGGCGAGTGGGAACGTGGACATGGATGTGCTGACAAGCTCCGATGGTGGCGAGACCTGGTGGCGACCGAGCGTGTTGCCGCCCGGGTGCGGCTCGGGCGTCAGCACCTACGGCGGAATCGTCTACGGCAATGGCATCATTGCAATGATTGGCGTGGGTAGCGCCTGTCGATCGCTCGACGGCGGCGACACCTGGACCCTGTCGACGTTCACTGACGATCTAATCGTTGCGAATCCAATCTTCCGGGACGGCGCGTTCTGGGTATGGTCGCACTACGACCACGTGCTCTTCACCAGCGCGGATGCGCTCACGTGGACCGAGACCGCGATGACGACGCCCACGACACTGGCAGCGGTTTCACAGAACCCGACCACCGGCACTTTGGTGGCGGTGAGCAGCATGTGGCAGGGGTACGACGCGCAAGAATTCCTACGTAGTAGCGACGGGCTGACGTGGGAGGCGCTTGGCGACGGCGCGTTCGTCAAGAGCCACCCCATCTTCGATGTTCAGTTTGGGTACGCCGACCCGAGCGCTGCGTGTCCCTTGTAGGACGACCGTGCGGTTTGAAACTGGCTCCGACTTTGGGACTCGAACAACGACCCGGTGAAGACGTATGTTCCTACGCTTTGCGCATGAAACGGTTGGCGCTCGACCTTTTCGAACCATACCATAAGGTATGGTTCATGTCGAACGTGGTCGGCGTAATCAACAGCTCGACCCAACGTTTTCGCGCGCTGACACCAACCAGCTCGAGCGGCTGGTGAGCGGGGCGCTGAGCGTTCTCGAGCGAGGCTGAGTCGGGTCACACGTGGCTGTCGGTCATCAGAGTGGCGCGACCATTGGCGTCGTCCAAGATTTGCACGAAGCCTCTCGGGTCACCGCGCGGGCCAACGTCGCAGGTGCCATGTCGGACGATGGGCAACCATGAGACCTCCATCGAACGTTTTGCCATCAAGCATCAAACGGGCCATCAATATTGACCCGCCGCCCGGTCCCATGTACCCAAACCGGGGGAAGGACTGCCAAAAATGCGCCCGCGCCACAGCTCTCTCGTTGCAGCCACATGTCGCCTCGCCGTCGTCGCCGGGTCAGCGGCCGCGCTCGTTGCAGCCCCCGGACGCGCCGAGGCGCAAGACCAACGTCAGGCCGAAAATCTGACCGACAGCACCGACGACAAAAGCTTCGGCGCCGACACGCACCTGTTCCGCCCACCGGTAGATTCGAAAGGTTTTCTGTCGCTGAACGGGGCCGACGTGGTCGGCCATCTCGACTTCAGCATCGGTCTCTTCCTCGACTACGGCTACGGCATCATGCCCGTCGCCGAGCAGAACCACGGCGGCGAAGACGCCAACTATCTGCTGGAGCACTCGTTCCAGGGAACGCTCCAGTTCAACCTGGGACTCGCCAACTTCATGACCATCGGGCTCTCGGCGCCGGTCGTGCTGGCGGGTCACAACACCGTGACGAACCTGACCGCCGTCGAGGGTGGCACCGGCACCCAGGTCTACACCGTGAAGAACACCTTCGCGCAAGGCCTCGCGTTCATCGGCCTGCACGCCAAAGTCCGCATCGTGCGCCCAGAAGACAAGCCTTCCGTCGGGCTCGCCGGCATTCTACAGGGCGGCATCGGCGTCGCTGGCGCCGAAGACCTGATCGGCGAGAGCGGCGGCTTCATCTGGCCGCAGCTCGCACTCGAGGGTCGCATGGCGCCGGGCGGCATCTGGCGCGTCGGCTTGAATGGCGGCTTTCGCGCAAATTTTGGCGGCAACAATGCTGTTTTCGCGAAGGAGGTGAACGTCGACGGGGTGCCCGTGCCCGTGCCCGTGCTCGAGCACGGCGAGTTCGAGTACGGCCAGCTGGTCACGGCCGGTCTCGGCACCAGCATCCGCGTCGTCGAGCCGCTCGACATCATCGCGGAGACGTATTCGTCCTTCCTCGTCACCGGAAAGAACGACACCGCGCAACGCATCAGCGCCGAAGCGATCGGCGGCTTGAAGGTGTTCATCGACGGAAAGTCGTTCTTGTTCCTCGGCGGCGGCGCCGGCTACGCGCCCGGCTTCCAGACTGCCACCGGTCGCGGCACGCTCGGCTTCGTGTTCGAGCCCTCCATCGGCGACCGCGACGGCGACGGCTTCAAAGACGACGAAGACGATTGCCCTGACAGCCCCGAAGACAAAGACGGCTTCGAAGACACGCGTGACGAGGCGCCCAAGGGCCAGCTCGGCTGCCCGGATCCGGACAACGACAAGGACGGCATCCTCGACATCGACGATCAGTGCATCAACAACCCCGAAGACAAAGACGGGGACGAAGACACCGATGGCTGCCCGGAGAGCCGCGACGGCGACCGTGACGGCGACGGCATCCTCGACTCCCGCGACAAGTGCCCCGACGAGCCAGAAGACAAAGACGGCTTCGAGGACAGGGACGGCTGCCCAGACCCGGACAACGACAAAGACGGCATCCTCGATGGCGACGATGCGTGCATCAACATACCAGGCGTGAAAACCGACGATGCCAGCACCAACGGTTGCCCGCCAGCACCTAAGCCCACAGGCCCAGTCATCATCCAAGGCAACGAGATCCTGATCCTGGAGAAGGTGCAGTTCGCTACCGGCAGCGCGAAGATTTTGCCAGCCTCGAAGGGCATCCTCGACGCGGTCGCCAGCACACTCAAAGACCACCCGGAGTTCCTGCTGATCGAGGTGCAAGGCCACGCCGACGAGCGCGCCGCCGACGCCTTCAACCTGCAGCTCACCAAAGAGCGCGCGAAATCGGTCGTCGAGGCGCTGCTCCAGCGTGGCACTGAAAAGAGCCGCGTCAGGGCGCAAGGCTTCGGTGAGTATTGCCCGCTCGACACGGAGAAAAACGACGCCGCCTACGAGAAGAATCGCCGCGTCGAGTTCAAGATCGTTCGCACCAAGGACGGCCCCACCGGGGTCGAGCTCGGCTGCGAAACGGCCAAGGCCAAGGGCGTTCAGTCAGCCGCGCCGTGAGCACCTCTAAAGGCTCGCTCATCGCAATCGCGCTATCCGTCGCTGGTTGTATCGACACGGACACGGCAGTGTTCGTCGATGCGACCATCGACAACGCAACCCTCTCGGCGGAGCAGTTGCCGTTGGGCACGGCGCTGAGCGGCTCCTTCGAGCTGACGTTGCACTTGGGTGCGCGCGCATCGGGCCCCAGCGAAGTCGGCTATCTGTCGTTCTCGATCAAGAGCGAAGCCGGCGACGTGATCGTCGACAACCTGCCGGTGGAGGCATCGCAGCCGGCGCCCGTCACCGTCGACCCCGGCGGCAGCGACAGCGTCGTCACCTTCACCTTGGACACCGGCGCCGAGCTCGGCACAGAGGTCTTCGACCAAATCTGTGCCGGCCCCATCATCATCAGCGGTGTGATCGAAGACTCCCTAGCTACCAGCTCGACCCCGGTCGAGTCCGAGCCTTTTTCGCCAAGCGGTTGCTGAATTAGTTGCGGGCGCGCTGTCCTCGCTCGCCCGGGCTCCGCGAGTAAAGAGCATGGTCCACCGCTATCCTCATCAGCCCGGTCCCTTTCCGCAATACCCCAGCCAGCAGCCGGCAAACGGCGTGCCTTCGGACGAGAAGACCTGCGGCACCGTGGCTCACCTCGGTGCGCTGCTCATGCCTGTGGTGCTGCCCGTCTTGATGTTCTTCACCGGCACCAACAAGCCGTTCCAGAGAGCAGTCGCGCTGCAAGCGGCCATCGTGCAGATCTCGACGATGGTGCTTTCGATCGTCGGCACCATGGCCTCGTTCGCGCTGGTGCTCGGAACCATGCGAAGCGGCGGCGGCATGATGTGGATGATCGCCTACCTCATTCCCCTGCTGGTCATGCTGCTCGGCCTGGGCATGTCGATCATGGGCATGGTCAAGGCGGGCCAAGGCGAGGTTTGGTACACACCCGTGATCGGGCGATGGCTCGCGCGAGTGTTCCGCGCCGAGTGGCCCTGAACGAGCGGCTACTTCAGCTTGTCGAGCTCGCCGGTCAGCGTGCCGATGCTCGGTCTGTCGATCACCGACTCGCCCACGTAAGTCCAAACGATCTTCTTCTCACGAGAGACGATGAACATGGAGGGGACAGCTATCTCGTCGCCGTTCATGGCCACCCCGAAGGCGAGCGCGGCCTTCAGGCCGTCGTCTTTCAGAAGGGGAAAGGTGATGCCGAGCTTGCCTGCCAACGCGATCGAATCCGACGTCTCGTCCACGCTGATGGCGACAATCTTCACACCGCGCTTCTCGAATTCGCGATTCGACTCTGCCAGCTCACCGAGCTGGGCACGGCAAAACGTTCACCAGAAGCCTCGATAAAAGACGACGATCGCCGGCCCGGTGGCAGTGAGCGAATCGAGCGACACGTCGCCGCCGAGGTGGCTCTTCAGGTTGAAAGCCGGGGCCGAGGCGCCTTGCGGCACAGTTGGCCCGCGGGTCGAAAGACAGCCGGTACCGAGCAGGCCACCCGCGAGAGACCCAAGCAAAGCGCGGCGTCGCAACATCACCCCGGGTCTTAGCTCAGCCCTCCATCGCTGAGCAAGGCAGAGCCGCATCTCTCGCTCAGCAAGGGTTTCGTTGAGGCTGGTTTTGACCGCCTGGCGCGAGGAGGCTAACGTGTGAGCCGTGTCGCCGAACTCACCCGGTGGTTGGGGTCCTCCGCCTGGCCCCCCGCCAGGCCCTCAGGGCCCTTGGGGCCCACCGCCGCCAGGCGGTCCTGGGCCTGGTCCTCCCGCTTGGGGCAACCCGCAAGGTGGCGGTTACGGGCCACCGCAAGGCGGCGGTTACGGGCCACCGGCCCCCTACGGTCAGCAACCGTACGGTGGCAACCCATACGGCCCCCCTGCATCGCCCGGTTTCGCCGGCTACCAGTCTTCGTCCGACACGACCACGTGGGCGCTGGTGATGTCGATCTTGTCGTGGTTCACCTGCGGCTGTTTGCTCTCGATTCCCGCCTTCTTCATGGCCAGATCCGAGCTCGCGGCCATCGACCGCGGTGAGGTTGGCGCCAACAATCGCGGAAATGCGCAGGCCGCGTACTGGCTCGCAGCGATCAACGCGGGGGTCTGCTTGCTCGGCATCGGCATGTACCTGTTGTTCATTCTGTTTGCGATCGGCGTAGCTGGTGCACCGCGATGACTCGACAAGTGAGCGAAGCAACCGACGACGACGATCCCTCCTCGGAGCGCCCCGCCCGCGATTTGCCCAGTAAAGATGCTGCCAAGCGTCGCGCTGGCGGCGGCAAGCCGGCTGCGCGTGAAACGCAGTCCCGTGCCCGCAGGCTGGGTCGCGACGCGCTGAGCCTGGTGGCTTTCCTCGCCGTCGCGTTGACCGCGCGCGCGTCGCTCGCGGACCACTACGTGGTGCCGACGGGCTCGATGATCCCGACGGTTCATGAAGGCGACCGCGTGTTCGTATCGAAGGCGGCCTACGGCCTGCGCTTTCCGATGTCGAAGGTGTGGCTCTGGCGCTGGTCGGAGCCACATCGCGGCGACGTCGTCGTGCTCGAGTCTCCAGCCGAAGACGTGATCTTGTTGAAGCGGGTCATCGCGCTGCCGGGCGACACCATCGAGGTGCGCGGCGGTCGCTTGATCTTGAATGGCAACAAGGTCGCGTCGACCGACGACCAAGAGACGCTCGATGGCAAAGAGCATGCAGTGTCTTTGGCCTCCGGCGGCGGACCCGATTTCGGTCCCAAAGAAGTGCCGCCCGGCAAAGTGCTGGTCATGGGCGACAATCGTGGCAACAGCCGCGACGGCCGCATGTTCGGCTTCGTCGAAGAAGACGCTGTGCTCGGCCGCGCAGTCGCTATCTATTCGCGCGACAGCTCGCTGACCTGGGACAAGCTCTGACGAACTGCCGCGCGCAACGCGGCTCTATCTGGCCGAAAGCCCTCGGTCAGCGGGATGCGATCGACTTGCAATACACGCGCGGGTCGCTCGCGCGGCAGTAGCGTAGCCAGCGCACCCTCGACCCGATCATCATCGATGGGCTCGCGTGAGCTCACCGCCGCCACGATGCGCCATTCGCCGGCCACCTTTTCACCCCACGCGGCCGCCATCTCCACCTCGGGCAACGCGAAGAGCGCGCTCTCGACGGTGCGCGTCGAACAGAAGCCCTGTGGCGTGATGACGATACCCGCGCGCGAGTCGACGAACCAGATGTCCCCTTCTTCGTCCTTTTTGACGATGTCCGCCATCAACAGCCAGCGATCGCCATCTTCGAAGGCGTTGTCGATCACGGCAGCCGGCTGCGTCGGCCTGTCGTCTGGCTCCAGCCGAGCCGCCATTAGCCCGGCCTCGCCAGCGACTGTCTTCACCAGGCGGCCTTCGGTGTCGCGCAGTGGCAAGCGGCTCGCGAGATCGACCTTGACCACTTCTACCGGGCACGAGCCAGGCAGACTGCGTCCGAGCGAGCCCACCTTTTCGCCGGAGGCATTGGCCATGATCACGCGCTCTGTCGTCGAAGCGTAGAACTCCATCACGCCGACGCCGAAGCGCTCTTTGAGCTTGCGCCAGAGGTCGTCGCGCATGCCGCTGCCGGCAAAGAGTCGCAATGGTAACGTGTGGTCGCCCCTGCCCGGCTTGGTGAACAGCAGCGGACGCAGCATCTCACCGGCGTAGAATGCCACCGTCGCACCATAACGACGCACTTCTGCGATGAATCGCGCGGACTCGAAGCCCTCGCCGAGTGCCAGGCGCGAGCCGGATACCAATGCAGAGCCGACGCTGACCAGAATGCCGGCCGGGTGATGCAATGGCACACAAGAATACACAGTGTCGTCCGGCTTCAGTGTGCATGCGGCCGATGCTCCCAAGGCCGAGAGCGCCCAACGATGATTCGTCACTGGCGCGGCGCGCAGGGCGCTCTTGTCGCTCGGCCGCAATAGAACGATCGCGAGGTCGCGCGCGCGACCCGCGTCGAGCGAAACATCGGCCGGGATCTCGATGTGCGTCGGGTCGATCGCCTCCATGTCGACGGCACCGGCAGGCACGTCGCGTTTGCTGGTTCCCCCGCCCAGCACCAGCAGCTTGCCAGCGAAAACAGAGCGAGATTTATTTGCGTTCTGTGGGTCGGTGGTGAGAGCCGAAATGTTGGCGTGAGCAAAACCGTTGTGCAGCGCATCGGGCGCAGCATCGGGCGGCGCCAGCACCGCCACTGCCCCGAGCCGCGAGAGCGCTGTGACCACCGACAAGAAGCTCGGCCGCGACAGCATCAACACGCCGACGCGGTCACCGGGCCGCACGCCTGACTGCCATAGGCCCTTCACCACGTTGGTCACGCGCGTGTCCGCGTCCTTGTAGGTGAACGCGCGCGACTGCCACAAGAAGAAGGTGGCGGTGGGCTGCTCCAGAGCGCGTTCGCGCAATGAATAGCCAGCGCTCGTGCGCGTATCGGGCGCGATGTTGGCGAGCTGGCGCAGCTTCGGCTCTTGAAAACGGACCCCGTCGATCGCATCCGAGGCGCTCTGCGCCACGTCACCGACGCGCTCGACCACGGCCTTGATGCTGTCGGTGATGGTGTCGACGAACATCGACCAATCGACGTCGACATCGAAGCCAGCGCCCTCCGGCTCGTCGTCGACCGCGCGCGCGCGATCTTTTTCCGTGAGCACGCGAGGCAGTGGACCCAGGCCCTCGTGGTGGAGCACCCACGCGGCGACCACTGGCCATGTCTCACGCATCGCTCGAGAGCCGACGACGATGCCGAAATGACCCGCCTTCAGGGTCACGAACGAGACTGGCGCATCCGGCGCAGCGCGCGTGATCGCACGAATCGTGGGAGGCCTCGCCATATCGTCATTGGCGCCGATGAACGCCAACACCGGGCAGCGAATGTCGGCCAGGGTCACGGTGCGACCCGACAGCACGAAGCCGCCAGAGAGCATGCGGTTGTGCACGATGAACTGCTCCACGAACTCGCGGAAGGCAGGGCCCGGCCAGGCGACGAACCCCTCACCGCCCAAAAAGCGCCTGCGCGCCTCGCGACGCACCAAGGCTCCGCGATCATGCAGCTTGCCGAGAAACTCGAGGCGCTGCTCGATCTCCTTGCGAGTACTGAGGAGCTTGAAACCGGTGGCGGTGATGATCCCCGGCAAGCCTTCGATGCGCTCGATCGATTTGGTGACCAGTGGCTCGACGAAACGAATGAAGAGCGCAGCCGCGTCTTTGTGAACCGCAGGCAGGTTCTTGTGAATGTCGACTGGTGCGCCGAAGGTGATGACCGAGCCGAGGCCTTCGCTGCGAAGATAGGCCGCCGTTTGGTAGGCGAACATGCCGCCCTGCGAATAGCCCAAGAGGTGCACATTGCGGCCGCTCATGCGCCCGACGTGCTCGACCGAGCGCACCACCGCCAAGATGTGATCATCGAGGGTGCGCTTCATGCCGCCCTGCTCCCGCTCCGGCGCGCCGAAGTCGACGACGTAGGGCTGAACTCCGGCGGCCCCCAATGCGACGACCGCGGAGTTTTCCGCTTCCAGGTCGTACACCTCGCTGGTCACCATCAATGGCGGCACGAACAGGGCCGCCGGCGCATTCGACGCCGAGCAGGTGGCATATCGCCGCAAGCGGTGATGCGGCCCTTGATCGACGACGTCGTACGGCGCGCCATAAGGCTGCCCAAGACGGCCGACGCGCGCGAGCTCGAGCGCGTTTGCGGCGCCCATTCTGGCGCGCGTGATCGCCTTCTGAAAGAAACCCACGCGGCTAGATCGAGTCACCGGTGCACTCCGAGCCGAGAAGCTCCTTCAATACTTCCGCGGGCAGCGGGAACCAGCGCAGCGCCTCGAAATCTGCCGACAGCGGTGGGTCGTCGATCTTCAGCATGTCGGAGGTTTGCTTCAGGATCTTCTCTGCCTCCTCCAAGTAGGTCTCGAGGGCCCACTCGGGCTCGCGTACGTGCGCGGAACGATATTCGAGCTTGCCGGTGCGATAGCGTACGTCGTGAAGACGCATCGGCGGCTCGCGGCGACCGCGGCGATGGACCCAGTGGCCGGTGTTGCCGTCGAATCTGTAGTCGGGCAGCAGGCGCCAGCCGTGATTGGCGACCAGATGAATCGCCCTCAGGATGAACTCGAAGACTGCCTCCGAGATGAAGTAGTTGAAGTTCACGCGTACCCAGCCAGGCTTGACACCTTCGCAGCCACGCACGATTTCACGCTCGAACTCTTTGGAACGGTCGAGGTCTATGCCGAGCAGCCGGTGGCCATAAGGCCCCGCGCAAGAGCAGCCGCTCCGCGCCTGAATGCCGAGCAAGTCGTTCAATAGGGCCGCAACGAAGGCGTGGTGCAGGTAGCCCTTCTTGTGGCGGACCACGAACGACACGATCGAGAGGCGCCACGCGTTGCGATTGCCGAGAATATCGAGGTTCGGGTTCGTCTCCCAGCTGTCGATCGCGCGGCGGATGAAAGAGTGCTCGCGCTCGCGAATGGCGTCGACGGTGACCGCCTCTTTCAATTGGAACACCAGCCCCGCGCGGATCGACTCGACGATCGCTGGCGTGCCGCCCTCTTCGCGATGCTCGGGGTCGTCGAGATAGCGATGGTCGTGGGTGTTGACGTAGGCAACCGTGCCGCCGCCGGGCACGGTGGGTACGGTGTTCTTGAACAGCGCGCGTTTGGCCACCAATACGCCGGGGGTGCCGGGCCCACCGATGAACTTGTGCGGCGAGAGAAAGATCGCGTCTTTGTAGATGAGGTGACCGTCCGGTTGATCGTCGGTCATGTTCATCTCGACCTTCACGTACGGGCCCGCTGCAGCAAAATCCCAGAAGGAGAGCGCGCCGTGTTTGTGAAGCAGCCCCGCGACAGCGCGGGTATTGGTTCCAATGCCGGTCACGTTCGACGCCGCCGAGAAGCTACCGATCAACAGCGGCCGCGCGCGGTATTTGGTAAGCTCGGCTTCGAGCTGCAAGAGATCGATTCTGCCGTCCTGATCTTCGTGAATGGTGACGACTTCAGCGATCGACTCTCGCCAGGGCAGCTCGTTGGAGTGGTGCTCGTATGGGCCGATGAACACGACAGGCCGCTCTTCGATCGGAATGGCGTCGCGCAGTTTGTATTTCTTGTCGAGATCGGCCGGCAAGCGCAGGTTGAGGACGTCGACCAGCTTGTTGATCGCCCCCGTGGCTCCCGAGCCTGTGAAGATGAGCACGTCGCTATCATCAGCGCCGACGGCTGCCTTGATGATGCGGCGAGCGTCTTCGCGAAAGCGCGTCGTTTGCAGGCCAGTGCCTGACGACTCGGTGTGGGTGTTGGCGTAGAGCGGCATCACCTCGGAGCGGATGAAGTCTTCGATGAAGTCGAGCGACCTGCCGGACGCGGTGTAGTCGGCGTACGTGACACGCCGGGGCCCGTATGGCCCGAGGATCGCGTGGTCGTCTCCGATGATGCTCCCCCGAATGTGCTCGATCAGCCGATCGGCGCGGTCATTTTCGTCCGGAACTGTGCGGCTCACAGGGCGAGGGTACACCGTTAAGTAGCGTGAAGTGCAGCGCTCTACGGGTGGTTCGACTCGACAGCGCGGCGCGGCAGTCTAGCTTCTGCAGTTGAGAGGCTTCTCGAGCTGAGAGGGCGCGAAGCGATGAGACCCTGGTACGCGATGGTGGTGTTTCTTCTGATCGTCAGCAGCATCGTCGGCGGGGTTCACTACTACCTCTACGCACGGCTCGTCCGCGGCATGGCGTTCGAAGGCCTGCCGCGCTTCGTGCCCGGGCTGTTCGCGCTGAGCGCCACCCTGCTGCCCGTCGGCATGATCGCGAGCCGCCTGTTGCCTCGCTCGGTCGGCAACACGGTGGCCCTCGTCACGTTCACCTGGATGGGGCTCTTGGTGCTGACGCTGTTTCTCACGCTCGGCTCGGAGATCGTTCGCGGCGGGTCAGCGTTGCTCGAAGCGACGCGCATCCTGCCGAACGACCCCGAACGCCGTACCTTCCTGGCGCGGGCGCTGTCGGGTGGCATCGCGTTGTCTGCCCTCGGTTTGGGTGCCTACGGCATTGCATCGGTGCGCTCGCCTGTCGAAGTGAAGCCGGTGCGCGTGGGCCTCCGCCGCTTCCCCAAGACGATGGACGGCTTTCGCATCGTGCAGCTGTCGGACGTTCACATAGGGCCGACCATCGACGGAACCTGGCTGCGCGGCATCGTCGAGCGCGTCAACGCCCTCGAGCCCGACATCGTCGCCATCACTGGCGACTTGGTCGATGGCTCCGTCGCAGAGCTGCGCGATCACGTGGCGCCGCTCGCCGATCTGAAAGCAAAACACGGGGTTTTCTTCGTCACCGGCAACCACGAGTACTATTCCGGCGTCGACGCGTGGATCGCCGAGCTCGAGACGCTCGGCGTGAAGGTGCTGCGCAACGAGCGCGTCGAGATCGGCGACAACGGAGTCAGCTTCGATCTCGCCGGTATCGACGATCACCGCGCAAAAGATTTCGGAAACGGTCACGGCGCCGATCTCGACAAGGCGATCGCCGGTCGTGACGACTCGCGTGAGCTGGTGTTGCTCGCGCACCAGCCGAAGCAAGCTGTCGAGGCCTCCAAGAAGGGCGTGGGCTTGCAGCTCAGCGGTCACACCCACGGCGGCCAGATCTTTCCGTGGGGCCTGTTCGTGTGGCTCGATCAACGTTTCGTCGCCGGGCTCGATCGGCTCGGCGATCTGCAGGTCTACACCAGCCGCGGCACCGGCTATTGGGGGCCGCCGATGCGCGTCGGTGCGCCCGCCGAGATCACTTCGATCGAGCTGTTCGCGGAGCCGAGCGCGGTCGCTTAGAGCACCTGATGCGGAATCGCCAGTAGGGCCGACCGCACCGAGAACCAGCCCCTCTCAAGAACATCGTGAATTTTCCCCTCAGAGGCTTTCGCTCGAGCAACCCGGGCCAGGGCGAGTGGTCCCCCCCCGTCCGATCGCTCGAGCGCGCCGCGCTGGACGCACTGTTGGAACGACGCCCGGCTCAGCGAAACGTTGGCATCGCGCAAGCTGCGCGCATCTCGCGCCGGGGACCGTCCGCACGTCGCCGACGAGATCGTAATCGGGAATTTGAAGGCTTGCCGCGCAGTTCCCTCGAAAAACGTGACCTCGTCGACATGCTCGTTGCAGCTGATGAGCAAGCGTTGTTCATCGACCCATCAGCGCTCAATGCAGCGCTCGAAAATCGATCGGCTTGCCCAGGGCCGTGAGCGCCCGCTCGCCAGGGGGGTCGAGGACCGGTTCGTTGGTGCGCTCGCCCACCCAGGCGGGGGCCCCGCGATCGTCGATCGCAATGGTGCGATAGCCGTGACTGACGACTCCCGCTTTGCTGAGCTCGAGCTCGAGCACGCTGCCGGTACGCGCGCCCTCTTTCACCATACCGGAAAAGGCGAAGTTGCCCAGGCTGTAGCTGATGACTTTGCCTTTGTAGATCTCGTCGCGGTGCACGATATGCGCGTGCCCTCCCACCACCACGTCGGCGCCACCATCGATCAGCGCGTGGGCCCACTGCCGCTGCAAGCGAGTTGGGTCGCGGCTGTACTCGACGCCCCAATGCAAGAAGGCGATCACCACATCGGCCTTTTCGCGCGCCTGCTTGACGTCGCGTAGGGCGCTGTCTGCGTGGATGTCGTAATGGCCAATCACGGCGACGCGCACGCCGCGTACGTCTTTGACCACCATCGCGCTACGGCTTTTGTCGACCAGGTTGCCGCCCGCATAAGGCAGCCCGTCCTTGTCGAGGCGCGTCATCATGTCGGCGTAGCCAGCGTCGCCCATGTCTTGCACGTGGTTGTTGGCGACCGAGACGACGTCGAAGCCGGCCTCGAGCAGGCGCTTGCCGCTGTCGAGCGGCGCCTTCAGCGGCTTCTTGATCGTGGGCTGCCCCCGATTGGTGACCACGCACTCGAGGTTGCCGACCAGCAGATCGTAGGCCTTCAAACGATCCGCGACTTTGCCGAACGGGTAGCCCGCCTCGAGCGGCGCTGCGGGCGCCAGCGAGCCATCGAGGTAGGCGCCGATCACCATCGAGATGGAGATGTCGCCGACGAAGGCGACGGTGCGGGGCACATCCGCTGGCTTGACGGCGCTCGCCGAAGGGACCGCTTGCGCCGCGTTGGCGGGCGGCGGCGGCGCCGAGGCGACTCCGGTCGCGGCAACCGGGCTCGACGCCCCTGGGCTCGCGCTCGGGACTGGCGCCGGCGCAGCGTCGCTGCAGCCCAACGCGAGGCAGATCGAGGCCAAGAACCAGGAGCGAACGTGAGACATGGGCGCGGCAGCTTACAGGCACGGCTGGCCCGGCATGATCCTCGGCTCGATCTTCAACGTCCGATGCGACATTTGGGCTTCGTGACTGGATGAAGCGGCCGATTTGTAGCGCCTTGCACCTTCTGGAGGCCTCTTCGAGGGGGCGTTCAGCTTCGCCACAAACTGGGCTGTATGCGGAGACTCATGTTAGCCGCCGTGACGTATGGCAAGCGCCGCCGAGCGACAGCAGGACAAGACGACAGACCAGGGCCCCAGCGAAGGGCGCGAGCGGCTCGGAGGGGCGCGCGCAGATTTCGTCGCCAACTTGGGCAGGCGTCGGGTCGAGCTGCGCACCACACTGGATGTGCTGCGCGAAGACCCGACCTCGAAACGTTCGCGTGACGAGATCCGTCGCAGGGTGCATGCGCTCGCCGCTGGCGCGAAGCTGCTTCGCTTTCCGCGGCTCGCCGCCGAGCTGAAGGTGCTGGAGTGCCGCCTCGATGACGCCGCTCAGCGCGGCTCGTTCGAGGATGGCGATTTCGGCGCCGTACAAGACTTGCTCGGTCGCATGACGAGCCTGGCCTGGAGCCAGACGGACGAGAGTGAACCGGTGCGTCCCGTCTCGGCGAGCCAAGATGGGCCGGCGCGTCTGCGCGAAGCCTCCCGGGCCGAGCCTGAGCTGTCGCGCGCTCCCATCAGCGTGCTCGTCGTCGGCGCAGGCTCGTTGGCGGATGCGCTCGTGATGCCTCACGGTCGCAATAGCGAAGGCGACACGCAGAGCTTCGAGGTCGAACGCACCTCCGACGCCGCAGTCGCGATGGACTTGGCGCGCGCGTTGGCCCCGGACGTCGCAGTCGTCGATGGCGACGCAGCGGACGCGAGGACGGTCATCGAAGCGCTGCTGTCGGATCCGCTGACGGACGGCATCCCGCTGATCGTCTGTTTGAAGATCGCGCGGCCCGACGACGCGGGTCCGTTTCTGGCGCTCGGTGTGGCGCGGGTGCTGCCGAAGCCGGTCTCCCCGGGCGAGCTACGGCGCGCCTGCGTCGGCGCCGTTTCGAGCTATGTACGCCGAGAAATCGTGCGCGAGCCGCTCGGGGACATCAACCTCGACCAGCTCGGCGCGCGGCTCGCGGAAGAGCTCCGGCGCGGCTTGTGCGACACCGTCGACCCCGGTGCGCGGGGTGCCCTGATCAAGCTCGGCGAAGGCACAGAGCTGCTCGCCGCTTTGTGGGGAGCCGTCGCGCGTATTCGCGACGTGGTCACGATCAAGACGCGCGGTGAAGTTCGCTTCGCGCTGGGTGGCCCTGAAGGTGCGGTACCGCTGGCGCCGTGGCTCGAGGGCGGCGACGTAGCCAACGAGTCGGCAAAGCGGTCGACCAGCGGCAGCGGCCGCCTCACCCGCATCGATGCGGAGGGCTCGCTCGAGAAGGCGCGCATCCTGGTGGCGGACGACGATGCTGCCGTTTGCTGGTTCTTAGCCGGAGTGCTGAAGACCGCAGGAGCCGTCGTGTACGAAGCCCGCGATGGCGAGCGAGCGCTCGAGATCGCCAAACACATGAATCCGGATCTCGTGATCAGCGACATCCTGATGCCGAAGATGGACGGCTTCACGCTTTCTCGCGCGCTGCGGCGCGACATCTCGCTGCGCGACGTCCCCATCGTGCTGCTCTCTTGGAAAGAAGATCTACTGCAGCGCGTGCGCGAGCTCGGCGCGGACGCGGACGGTTACTTGCGCAAAGAAGCCAGCGCCGGGGCCATCGTGCAACGGGTGCGTGAGCTCGTACGCCAGAAGCAACGCGTCGCGCAGCGCATCGCAGCGCAGGGCGAAGTCCGAGGACGGCTCGACGGCCTCACCACGCACACCTTGCTGCGCCTTGTCTGCCAACTGCGCGTGAACTCGACGATCGCGGTGCGCGATGCTTCGTACCTGTACGAAGTCGAAATTCGCAAGGGCAAGCCAGTGCGCGCGACACGCACGGCGCTGTCGGGCACATTCGAGCGCGGCTCGGCGGTGATCTCGGCGCTGCTGGGTGTCGGCGATGGGCGTTTCAGTGTGTCACCGCCGCGCGAAGACGCAGAGGTTGGCCCGGTTCGCGCCGACCTCAGCGGCAGCCTGGCAGAGCAGGTCATGCCCGTCGTCGCCTCGGCGCGCGCAGCGCAGCGCTTGCTCACCGGTGAAAACCTGATGCGCGTGCGCAAGGTCGAGATCGATGAAGACGCCATCTTGGCGTACTGGGGCGCCACGCCCGAGAACGCACGCAGCATCGTGACCTCCGTCGCGGGCGGCTTGGCGCCGCGTGATTTGATCACCTCGGGTCGCGCTTCGGCGCGCCTCTTGGAAGATGTGCTGCTCGACGCTGCGGTTCACGGCGCCGTCGTGCAGGTCATCGACGCAAGCAACGAAGATCGCTTGCCCGCGGCGACTTCGGTCGAGCTCGCGTTGTTGCGCGGTGAACGCGCAAGCTCCCCGATCGCAGCGCTGCCGGTGCTCACGGTGCCTGCCGCAGCGCCGATGACGCCAAGCCCCAGCGCCATGATCGACGTCGCGATGCCGCGCGGCGACGATCTGCTGAAGCTCGCGCTGCAAGCGCCGCTGAATTCAGCGGCGCCCATCGTCGACGCCGCGGGCAACAGCTCGCCGCTGTCTGCCGCTGCAGGCATTACCTTGCTGCACGGGACGCCGTTCGCGCCTTCGTCGTCTGCGTTCGAGCCGGCGGTGTCGCTCTCGGGCCCGACGGAGCAGCCCTTCGCGGAGCCGCTCCAGCGGATCGAGCGTCCGTGGCCGCTACCCGCGCCGGACGGTCCCGAAGCTGCCGAGCTCGATCGCTTGGCGGACGAGCTAGAGCCGAGCCTGTACGATCCGTGGTTCGGCGCGCCCCAGAATATCGAGTCGCTCGACCACAGCTTTGATCTCGTCCCGCCGTCGTCTGCGAAGCGAACGCTCACACCGCCGGCCCGGCCGGCCAGCCCACGCCCGGGTAAGGCGCTCACCAAAGAAGAGCGTGCGCGCGAGCTGACGCCGACGCCGAGTCATCTGCCTCCGCCGCCAGGCCTGAAGCCGATGCTCACCCTCGGCTCCCTCCACCCGCCGCCGGTGATGGAGTCGGTGCCGACGCCCAAGCCGAAGAACGTCAAGAAGAGCCCGGCACCGTCAGGTGTCGCCATGAAGGAAGGGGCGTCGGAGTCGAAGAACGATCTCACGCCGAAGTTCCCGTTGCCCTCCGCGTACCTGCCTTACAGCGCACAACCGGAGAAGAAGAAGGATCGCAAGACCGTCTACTGGGTCCTGTTTGCCTTCGCCGGCGTTGCCTTCGCGCTGTGGGCGCGCAATGCGCGTGAGAAGACGACGGTGAGCGAGAGCGCAGTGATCGCCGAGATGTCGACGGCAGCCGAACCGAAGGCGGTCGCGGCAGGCAACGCCGAAGGTGTGGAGGAGAGTGTCGCTTCGGATGCGAGCGAAACGCACGTCGAACCGAACAAGACCAAGCCGGAAGACGCGCTGCCCGAGGAGCTGCCGCTCCGCGAAGGAGAGCGCCTCAAGAAGGGTCACGGCCTCCTCGAGATCGTCGCAGGCAAGAGCGACACCATCTACATCGACGGCAAGCCAGTCGGCTCGGGACCCGTTGTCAGCTTGCCGATGAAGGCGCGCACCGAGGCGTACGAAGTTCGCATCAAGACCCGCGGCGAGGAGCGCTCGCGCTTCGTCACCGTGAAAGATCAGAAGCTCGTGCGGCTGCGGCTGGCGCCACCCTGGCAGCGCTGATTGTCCGCGGTTTTAGAGCTGCCCGGTCGGCTCAAACCGTGACATAGAGGCGTATGCGGAGCGTCTGGCGCGTGAAGCGGCGATCCGTCCGAGCGCTGGCGCTCGGCGCGAGCCTGCTTGCGTGCAGCTCCGAGCCCACCTCGGTGCCGGCAGACGGCGGCACCGCTAGACCACCCGGCTTCGGTGATGGGCCGATCGCCGACCGCGTGATGCTCTCGTTGATCGATACGATCTCTGCCTGCGAGATCGAGCATCGCGGCGGGCTGATCGACTTGGGCACCGACATGATCCGCGGTCGCGTTCGCCAGCGTGGCACCGACGCTGGCCCGCTCGGCAGCGTCGAGCACGACGGTGCGACATGGTCGATCGTCGACGAGCGCACGCTCGAAGCCACCTTCGTTACCACCATGCCGCAGCGACTGTTCGTGTCTGCGCGCGTGCAGCCAGTGGCCGCAAAGAGCATGGCTGCCTTCATCGATGACGTCCCGCTCGGCACGCAGAAGCTCAAGAAAGGCACGTCGACGGTGATCGAGACCAGCGCGTCCGAGCTGCCATTCGATGCCGGTGAGCATGTGGTGACGCTCAGGTTCGGCCCGGCCCGCGTCAAAGAGGCGTACGTGCACGTCGATTGGATCCGGACTGGCGTTCCCGACGAGATGTCGGTGACGTACGGCCCGCCCACGCTGCCGGACGTGATCCAGACCGACGCTGTGCTGGCAAAGGTGCCGCACCAGGCGCTCCGCTTGCGCGTGCCGTCTTCCATTCGGTGCCCGCTGCGGGTGCCGAAAGAAGCGAGGCTCCGCACCGCGCTCGGGCTCTTGGGTATCGGCGAAGCAGAGGCCGAAATCTCGGTACGCGTCGATGGCAAGCCCCCTGTCTCGCTATTGAAGAAGACGGTCAAAGGCGGCGATACGGCGACGTGGGAAGACGTCGAGGTCTCGCTCGATCCGTTCGCAGGTCAGCTGGTCGAGCTCGAGCTGTCGACGCCGATCGGCGCCGCGCCGGGTCGCCTCTTGTTCGGCGACCCAGAGGTGGTGGTGCCGACAGCAGTGCCCGAGGACACCAAGGCAGCACAGATCGTGGTGCTGGTGATCTTGTCCGGCGTCGAGCGCGACGAGCTGCCGATCTACTCGAGCCGCCCCGCTGCGCTCGAGCGCCTCGGCAAGCTGTCGGAGAGCGCGGCGGTCTTCCTGCATCACCGGGGGAGCTCCACCATCGTGCAGGCGAACCTGGCGACGCTCTTCAGTGGGCTGCCACCCAAGAGCCACACCGTGAACGATCACGGCTCGGCGCTGCCGACCAGCGTGCCGACCATCTCTCAGCGAGCGCGCGACGCATCGGTACAGACCAGCTTGTTCACGGGGGTGCCGTCCTCGTTCGCGCCGTTCGGTCTCTCGCGCGGCTTCGCGCACGTCGTCGAAATTGGGCCTGCAGAGGGTGAGGGTAGGGACGCCCTGACCGAAGCAGCGACGTGGTTGTCGACCTCGGCGACAGCAACGCCGATCGTCAAGATGCTCTTGGTCGTCCACGCGAAGGGTGGTCATCCACCCTGGGTGGTGCCGCCGAAGCAGCTGGAGACGCTGCCTCCCGAAAACTACACGGGTGAGCTCCAACCGCGGCGCGCGGCCGAACAGCTCGCCATGTTTCGCAGGCGCAAGAGCAAGAGCGGCTTGCCCGATGGAGACCGCACACGTGCAGCGGCGCTTCACCAGATTGCGCTCACGGATCAAGACCGCGCCCTCGGTCAGCTGCTCGACGCGCTGGAGGCTGCCAACCTGGAGAACAAATCGCTGGTGATCGTGACGGCCGACATCTCGAGCGGCCTTTCGACCCTGTTTGCGGACGAGCCGCCGTTCGACGAGCGCTCGCTCGAGCTGCCGCTGTATGTGCGGTTCCCCGACAACAAGCTCGCGGGTCGGCGCGTCGAAGCAGCCACCGGCGTCGAGGATGTGTCTCGCACGATTCTCGCGGCGCTCGGTCTGGAGGCGCCTCGCTCTTCACCCGGTCGCGACTTGGCGCAGGTCGCGTCGGGCCTCGGCCTGCCTGGTGAGTCAGCCCGCTTTGCGCTGTTCGGTGACGCCTATTCGGTGCGCGATTCGACGTTGCTACTGCGCGAGCGACCCAGCGGAAAGAACACGCTGTGCGATCTGTCCCTCGACCCGACGTGCTCGTTCGATCGCCGACCGCAACATCCGTTCGCCGCCAGCGCCCTGTCGCGCGCCCTCGCCGTGTACCAGGAGTCGCTGCCGTCGCCACATGTGCAGGTGCCTGTCACCCTGGACGACGCAACGCTGAACGCGCTGAAGGTGTGGGGCTCGATGGAGTAGCCGCTCGGCTACGCGCAGCGATCGCAGCGGCCTTTGATCTGTACTTCGTACTGGCGCTTCTTCAGCGCCTTGGGTGTGCCCCGTGACGCCGTTACTTGCACGGCCTCGTCTGGCAAGCAGGTGACGTCACCGCAGCTGTCACACATGAAATGAGGATGCGGATCTTCTTCGGCGTGATCAGCCTCGCGTCCGCGTAGCTCGAAGCGCCAAGTGTGGTCGCCGTGATCGGTTCGGCGGAGCAGGCCCGCTTCGGTCAGGTCCATCAGGTTGCGATAAACGGTGGCGCGGTCAAGACCGCTTTCGGCGAGGCTGGTAGCCACCTCGCCGTGGCTGACCGGACCGGCCTTGTCGTGCAGGCTGCGCAGCACCGCGATGCGCGGGCCGGTGGCTCGCAAGCCCACTCCACGTAGCTCTGCCTGCAATACGGCGAGCGTCGTTTCGGGGTGGTCGTGCGCCATCCCCTCCGTGATAGCGCCCCCCGGCCAGTTCCTCAAGCCGTAGGCGACGTGTCGGCCAGTGGGAAACCAGACGGCTTCGGCTCGTCCTGAGCGGGCCCGCTCCGGCTGGTGTCATGTGGCGGGAGCAAGGACAACGTTCATGCCGAGCTGCTCCAGGCGCTAAACCAGGCAGTTGATTCGCTTGCTGGCGTCGCGGCGGTCGAAGTGTGAACCGGTCTGATCGCTGACGGCTCTCCACTTTTCCTGACGCGAGACGATCCGCACCCGAATCCTTTCGCCGACACACTCCTAGATGCGCGGCTCGGTGGCGACGAAACTGGGGCGTTTGCGGGTGCGTTCGTACCAGTCGAACAAGCGAGGAGCGCGCGCACGCAGGTCGACAGGCCCGCGCGGGTCGCTGTCGAGGGGCTTTCTGAACTCGAGCCAACCGAGCGAACATGTGATCGCGATCTGTCCGAGGTCGATTTGTTCGGAGAACCCGGCGCACTCGGCGGAGAGCACGTCGATGCTGGCGAGCACCTTCTGACACTGTCCTTCGACCCAACTCGACCAGCGCAGCGGCTCGGGGCGCAAGAAGGTTTCGTAACGAACGGCGATGCCAGCGTCCAAGATGCCGTCTGCCAGCGCTTCGTGTCGAAGCGTCGACCAGCGCGCGGCGCCAGCCTCGGGGATGAGCTTGCGACCTGTATGTCGTGAGTCGAGGTACTCGCAGATGACGCGCGAATCGTAGAGCACGGTGCCGTCCTCGAGCTCGAGCGCGGGGATCTTTCCGAGCGGGTTCTTGGAAGACAAGCCCGCGTCGGGCGCGATGGGGGAGAGCACCACTGGCACCGAGATAATCGCGGAAGCGAGACCGATCTCGTGCGCCACGACGAGCACCTTGCGAACAAACGGAGACGGCCCCGACGTGTACAGCTTCATGCGCGTTTCTCCAGATTGGGCTTGGCTGCCCTCGATGCTCTCGGAGGCGACGCTGGCGTTTTCGCCTTTGTCGCGGTCTTTGCCGAAATTTTCCCTGGCGAGCTTGAGTCGACGGCTCGCAAGAGTGGCTTCAAGAATTGGCCCGTAAACGACGCCGGGTTCTTTGCGACCTGCTCCGGCGTTCCTTCGGCGATGACTTTGCCGCCAGCGCCGCCGCCTTCTGGACCGAGGTCGATCACCCAGTCGGCGACCTTGATCACGTCCAGGTTGTGCTCGACCACCAGCACCGAGTTGCCCGCCGCGACCAGGCGCTGCAAGACGCCGAGCAGCTGGCGCACGTCGGCGTAGTGAAGCCCGGTCGTCGGCTCGTCGAGCACATACAGCGTGCGGCCCGTGTCTTTGCGCGCGAGCTCGCGGGCGAGCTTCACGCGTTGCGCCTCGCCGCCGGAGAGCGTGGTCGCGGGTTGGCCGAGCGAGACGTAGCCGAGACCGACCTCGTCCAAGGTCTCCACGATCTTCATGATGGGCGGGATGTTCTCGAACAAGCCGAGCGCGTCTTTGACGCTGGTCTCGAGCACGTCGGCGATCGATTTGCCGCGGAAGGTCACGCGCAAGGTCGCGTCGTTGTAGCGCTTGCCCTTGCAAGCCTCGCAGCGCACGAACACGTCTGGCAAGAAGTGCATCTCGATGGCGCGCACGCCGCCGCCTTCACATGCCTCACAGCGGCCACCCTTCACGTTGAACGAGAAGCGGCCAGGCCCATAGCCATACGCGCGCGCCTCTTTGGTCTGCGCGAACACGTCGCGCACCAGATCGAACAGCTTGGAGTAGGTCGCCGGGTTGGAGCGCGGCGTGCGGCCGATCGGCTGCTGATCGATGACGATGACCTTGTCGATCTGCTCGATGCCTTCGATGCTGTCGTGCTCGCCGATTTGTTCGAGGGCGCCGGTCAGCTCGCGCCGGAGGCCCGGCTCCAAGATCTGACCCACCAAGCTCGATTTGCCGGCGCCGCTCACGCCCGTCACCGCGCAAAAGACGCCGAGCGGAAAGCGGACGGTCAGGTCCTTGAGGTTGTTCTCGCGGGCGCCGGAGACGGTGATGTAGCCCGTCGCCTGCTTGCGCTCGGTCGGCACCGGAATGCTCTCGGCACCGGAGAGGAACTTGCCCGTGATCGACTCGGGCGCGCGCATGATGTCCGCCGCCGAGCCTTGCGCGACCACGCGGCCGCCGTGTTTGCCGGCGCCTGGACCGAAGTCGACCACGTGATCAGCGCGCAAGATCGTCTCGGTGTCGTGCTCGACGACGATCACGGTGTTGCCCAGATCGCGCAGCCCTTCGAGTGTGCCGATCAGCCTGTGGTTATCGCGCTGGTGGAGCCCGATGGAAGGCTCATCGAGGACGTACATCACGCCGGAGAGCTCGCTGCCGATCTGCGCCGCCAGCCGAATGCGTTGCGCTTCACCGCCGGAGAGCGACGCCGTCGCGCGCTCGAGCGTGAGGTACTCGAGCCCGACATTCAGCAAGAAGCCCAAGCGATGGCGGATCTCTTTCAAGATCTCGAAGGCGATCTCTGCGCGCGCGCCGGTCAGCTTCAAGCTTCCGAAGTAGTGATGGGCCTCGGAGATGGTCATGCGCTGCACGTCGACCAGGCTCTTGTCGGCGATGAACACGCTGCGCGCCTCGGCCCGCAAACGAGCGCCGCCGCAGTCGCGGCAGGCGGCCTCGTGCAAGTACTTGCGGTACTTGTCGCGCATGCCTTCGCTGGAAGTGGACTCGTAGCGCCGCATGATCTGCGGGCACAGGCCCTCCCACTTCATGGCCCATGCGCCCTTGGAGTGTTTGTTGTTCCACGCGACCTCGATGCGTTTGTCGCCGGTGCCGTACAGCAACATCTCGCGCTTCTTGGCTGGGATCTTCTTCCACGCGACGTCTCGCGGCACCTCCAGCTTGTCGCACAGGGCGGTGACGATGCGGCTCGTCCAGCCGGAATTTTCTGCGATGTTGCGCCACGGGTCGACAGCGCCGCCGTCGATGGTCAGGCTGCTGTCCGGAACCAGCAGCTTGGGGTCGATCTCCAGCTTGGTGCCGAGGCCATGGCACGCCACACACATGCCGAGCGGCGAGTTGTAGGAGAGCGCCTGCGGCGTCAGCTCGGGCATGCTGACGTTGCACTTGGGGCACGAGCGCGCCTCGGAGAAGCTTCGACTGGCGGCACCTTCGATGTCGACGATCAAGCGGCCCGAGCCGGCCTTGAGCGCCGTCTCGACGCTGTCGGTCAGGCGCGCGCGCACGTCGGTGTTCATCACGATGCGATCGACGACGACCTCGATGTTGTGCTTCTTCTTCTTGTCGAGCGCGGGTGCCTCTTCGAGCAGCGTCACTTTGCCGTCGATACGCGCGCGGGTGAAGCCGTTCTGGCGCAGACCGTCGAGCACGTCTTTGAACTCGCCTTTGCGGTGCTCGACGACAGGCGCGAGCAACGTGACCCGCGCCTTGTCGGGCAGCGCCGCGAGCTCTGCCACGACCTCGCCTGCAGATTGACCCATGATGGGCCCACCACAGACGTGACAGCGCTGCTCGCCGGCTCTCGCGAACAGAACACGCAAATAATCATAAATCTCGGTGACGGTGCCGACTGTCGAGCGCGGGTTGCTCGAGGCTGTTTTCTGCTCGATCGCGACAGTGGGGCAGAGGCCGCGGATGTGCTCGTACTTCGGCTTCTCGAGCTGGCCGAGAAACTGCCGCGCATAGGTGGAGAGCGATTCGACGTAGCGGCGCTGGCCCTCTGCGTAGATGGTGTCGAAGGCGAGCGAAGACTTACCCGAGCCCGAGACGCCGGTGAACACGACCAGCCGGTTCTTCGGGATGCGAAGCTCGTCGATCGCCAGGTTGTGCTCACGTGCGCCGCGGACGACCAGTAGCTGATCAGATTCGATCGTCATGAAGGGCCAGCGAAGCTAGCAAAACAGCCGGCCGCGGCCACCGATAGTTACGAATGATGGCGTTTCACTGACACACGGTTGTCAGCAAATAGCGGCAGCGCGGCGCTCGGCTGCTTCTTCGGTGCGCGTGGCTTTTTCTCCGGCGGCACCCAGGGCACGTCCTCTGGTGAGGCGATGCAGAGCGGGTCGTCGTTCTTGACGCTGTTGACGCGGGTAGAGACGCGCGTGCGGCTGAGCGCGCCCTCTTTTGCAGGCCCGAGCAGCTCGATCACCTCGGCGTCGACGGGCTTCTCGTCGCCCTTCTGAGGAACGCCGAGCCAAGTCGGCAAGTCTTCCGGCTTGATCACGACCGGCATGCGGTCGTGCACGCCATCCATGTCGCTGTTGGCGCCGCGCGTGACGATGGTGAAGGAACGTGAGCGTTCGCCACTGGCGGGGTCTTGCCAGCTCTCCCACAAGCCTGCCATCAACAAGAGGCCGCCGTTGGCAGGTCGAAACCAGATCGGTTGTTTGGGCGCTTTCATGCCTTCAGGCGGCGGGGTCCACTCGTAGAAGCCGTCGGCGACCACGACGCAGCGCCGCCGCTCGAATGCTTCGCGGAACACCGGGCTTCGCTTGATCGTCTCGGAGCGGGCATTGATCGGCCGGCGCGCGTCGTTGCG
>Ga0163144_10004679_pt1 | contig 30743 bp, 21 predicted proteins | sample OliLak19BULKMAT1_FD_123175 | JGI IMG/M metagenome (GOLD analysis project Ga0163144, IMG submission 123175) | Freshwater microbial mat bacterial communities from Lake Vanda, McMurdo Dry Valleys, Antarctica - Oligotrophic Lake LV.19.BULKMAT1 | ecosystem: Environmental > Aquatic > Freshwater >... | reverse complement strand
GCGCTTCGCGGTCGAAACCAACTTAACCATCCCCAGCGCCCAGCCGATCGGCGCCAGAAAAAACGGCCAGGAGGAAAATATGTAACCATCAACCGCTTGACGAATCCCTACATAGTTGAACGCTCGCCGGGCAGCCGTTCGTGCTTGCTCGATGGATGTCACTTTCGAAGCCGTGAGGGCCTTGGGACGGAAGATCGCCGATCGACATTTCCGACTGGGGAGTCTAGCGTGGAAGCGGCCGGCGAGGCTGGGCCGACGAAAACCCAACCGGCCACGCCAACTTCCTTAGTGTACCAACGGCTGCGCAGGATTCCCACCTGCAAGTCGCCACGACGACATTTGGGGATAAAGCAGTGCTCGCATAAGGTGTGGGAGGCGATCTCTAGCGCATCGCAGGTTGCCGAAAAGGCATAATAAGCCCCGGCAGGGGCGCAACATGCTAGCCCACGGCGCAAGCCGTGGGGCCACCGGCGCCGCGCGACATGAAGCCCCGTTAGGGGCGAGAGGTTTTTCTCGACCGATCCCGAATCGCCTGGCAACCGACTCGCCGCACCACCGTGCCGCGCAACGCGTCGTTCTTTCGCCCCGCTGGGGCTCGCCACCATTTGCCGTTGCCGCGCACCCACGGCTCGCGCCGTGGGCTAGCATGTTGCGCCCCTAGTGCTGTGTCAAACCTTCGTTTGCGGGTAATACCCTGATTCTGTCGCGAACACCAGAAGTCTCACGACTTCTGCTACCCAAATCTGAGCATTGACGCTGCACTAGCGGGGCTGGGAGTTCGTTTTGTACGGAAGAAACGTGGCCTCCAACAGATTCTTGCGAGCAGTGCTATATCTCCAAATGTCTGTCGCCACGACCCCGTTGTCGATCCTCCCCCGACTCGACAACGGCCGTCGTGTCTTTCTGGTGTTTTTGGCGGTGGCGCGGTACGATGCCCAGGAGCAATACACTGTAACGTAAGACCCCTCTCTGGTGGCAGGCGTCGCGGCGGAGAGTTGGAGGCGGGGTTCGTTGCAACGGGCTTCGCGAGGGAACATCGGTGTGCCAAAGTAGGTCCCGCTTGCCGAGCGGGACCTGAGGAGAACGCGTTATTCCACGATCAGGTCCCGCTCGGCAAGCGGGACCTACCTTGCTGACCGAGTTCCTCGAATCGGTGATCGCTCAAAAGTAACCGTTTAACAGAGATCTAAAGAGAAGTGATCAACAGAGAGAGGAAGGTGGCCGCTATGTTTGGTTCCTTAGCGCGACGTCGTCCCGCCTGGCTGGTCGTCGGCTTGGCCGCCGGAATGGCCCTGGGGGCGCTCTTGCCCCACGCGCCCTTGCACGCGACGGCCACGGACCGGCAAGAAAACTTCGCCATCGCCACCGGGCCGGTCGACGAAAGCCTGGAGGCCATCTTCATGCTGGACTTTCTCTCGGGAACATTGAAGGGCTATGTCATCAGCACGGCCACGGGCAAATTCACGGCCTACTACGAACGGCCCGTTTTGTCCGATTTAGGCGTCGATGCGTCGAAAAACCCCAAGTATCTGGTCGTCACCGGCGGCGCGAACCTGCGTCGCTCGGGTCAGGTTCAGCCGAGCCTGTCGGTCTGCTATGTCGCTGAGTTGACGAGCGGAAAAATGGCCGTGTACGCCATCCCTTGGTCGCGCGGGCAGTCCAACGCCACGCAACCCATCAAAAGCTCGTTCTTGCTTCTCGACGTCGTACAGTTCCGCAGCAACGTAGTCAGATGAGGGGTCGTCCGCAGAGGTCGAAGGCCGCATCGTGCAAATCATCTTCAACGGAGAGCGCCGCGAGATTGCTGCGGGTACGACCGTCGCGCAGCTTTTAGAGCAATTGCAAATGTCGGACCGGCACGTCGCGGTCGAAGTCAATCTCGCGCTGGTCCCGCGCGGCCAGCACGCCCAGCACGCGCTGGCCGAAGGCGATCAATTGGAGGTCGTCTCGCTGGTCGGCGGCGGGTAAGATTGGGGCGCGCTTGTAGTGACCCGATTCATCGGGTCCGGTAACATTGAGCAGAGCCGCCACGATGAGAGGTTTCCTCCGGATGGCGTACGGTTCCCTGCGACGATAGTTCGCGACGTTTTAACTTTTCCGGACCCGATAAATCGGGTCACTACGAACCGGGTCACCACGAACATCGATGAGCACCTCCGCCACGCTTGCCTCGGACACATCCGACTCATTTCGACTCGGTAGCCACACGCTCGAAAGCCGGCTAATCGTCGGCACGGGCAAGTACGCCAGCTACGAATTGATGGCCGAAGCGCTGACCCTGTCCGGCACGGACTGCATTACAGTGGCAGTCCGCCGCGAACGGTTGGTCGACGCCGCCGGTCGCAATATCCTCGACCACATCGACACGCGCCGCTACACGCTTTTGCCTAATACGGCAGGCTGCTTTTCGGCCGAAGACGCTATCCGCGTCGCCCGGCTGGGCCGCGAGATCTTGCTGGGCCTGGAGAACCCCGGCGCCGATTGGGTAAAGCTGGAAGTGCTGGGCGATAAGAAAACGCTCTTGCCCGACCCGATCGGTACGGTCGTGGCGACCGAAAAGCTGGTGGCCGAGGGCTTTCGGGTGCTCTGCTACACCAGCGACGATCCAATGGCGGCCCGGCGGCTGAAGGAAGCGGGCGCCACCAGCGTCATGCCGGCCGGCAGTCCCATTGGTTCGGGCCAGGGCATTCTCAATCCCAACAACATTCGCATCTGCCTGGAGTATCTCAAGGATGGCGACCCGGATTATCCGGTGATCGTCGATGCCGGTGTGGGCACCGCGAGCGACGTGACTGTCGCCATGGAACTGGGCGTCGATGGCGTGCTTCTGAACACGGGCATCGCGCACGCCAAGGATCCGCTGGGCATGGCCCGCGCCATGCGCGCAGCGGTGACGGCCGGTCGGCTGGCATATCTCGCTGGTCGCATACCGAAGCGGCTGTATGCCACGGCCAGCAGCCCCGACGAAGGCACGATCGCGCCGCAGCGGCCCCGGTGAGCCGGTTGCAGTCCGCCGCTGCCTTCTGCCCGCTCTGCCTCCTACCCTCGAAATGCGCTCTTCACCTCGGGCGACAAGATCACCACGAGCGCCCAAATTCCAATGGGCAGCCCGAGTAAGCAACATGGCGACAGGCAGGGAACCATCGCCAAGATGGCGCTCGTCATGGCCCAGCCGTGGCTTTGAAGCGACTTCATTTGGAGTGCGCCGTATATCACGACAAACGCAGACCCGAAGCCAACGACAGCACTCGATAGATTAACGGCTCCACCAAACAGAAGCGGATCTGGACCGCGAGGTCCCTCGGCTAACATAGTTACCACATTGATGAGAATCGAGATCGCCTGGAGTACTCCTCCGATGCCTGCGACGACCATCAATGCAACAGCCGGCCCCGAGACGCGCGCCTGCGCGGTGGCCGACGAACAACTTGCGGGTGGTTGATACGGGTTGGTTACAGCCTCCCAAGGCTGCGATTCCGCGCCGCCAGCCGATTGCTGTAGCGGGTCCCACGCATCCCCTGATTGAGGAGGCGGCGCCGATTCCGCGGTGCTGGTTTCCGGAATTGTCGCTACGGCGCCGCAAGCAGGGCACTTGGCCTGCTTACCGGCGGTGCTGTCGGCCGTTTGCAACAACTTACCGCACTGACTGCAGCGAAATTCGATGGGCATTCGCTGGTCCGGCACAAAAAGATTGATCGAATGTTGAATTGTCGCCTAGTCGCTGCAACATTGGACTTGCGATTTAGAGACCCCTGCCGCCCGCGGCGCCCGCTGCCGCGAGCCCAATGATGGCAACGACTGCAAACACCACGACTCCACAGCAGATGAAGAACGGCAGCAGCACGGCGGCCGCCGCTTTGCCGCCGGAAATCTCTTGCATCTTGCTCAACCCCATGACGCAGAACACCAGTTGAACGATGGCATTGATGTAAGGACCGCAGAGGGGCACCATTCCCCAAAGCGACGCCGATCCGGCACTGTACGCGATCGTGCGAAAAGTCGTCTCGAACGGATACTTCGCGCCGCCGAGCAGCATGAGCATCAAATGGACAATGCCCGCATTGATAAAAAGTCCCAGCGCGATGGCAAATGGTAAAATGGCCACGACGCAGACCAGCCCGATAACGCCTCCACCAATGGCGGCCCCGGCATTGCCGCCGCCGGGTAGACCGGCTTGACCCATCATCCCCAGGCTCTGCAAGGCGACCTGGAACGCACCGGCAACGATGCCGCCGATCATGCCACCCACCAGGGCAAATCCCAAGGGTGCGCCAATTCCACCCTCGCGGCGCATGTCGGAAAACAGAAACGTGGTGGCGGTGTACATCTGCTTGACTGTGTCGATATACGACTTCACGCTCGGACGATCGCGCTCCCAGGGCGGCCCCGTCCGAGTTCCGGTTTCCGTTGCCGCGAACGACGAGGACGAGGCGGACGGCGAAGCAAATGGGTTCTCGCTGAAGCCCGGCATGGCGCTGCCCGCTGCGGGCTGCGGCGGGCCCCAAGTCTCACCCAACGGCGGAGTAGCAGACGGGGGGGGCGGCACCTGCGATTCCATCGTGCCAGCTGCGGGAATTGTCGCCACGGCGCCGCAAGCAGGGCACTTGGCTTGCTTGCCCGCGGTGCTGTCGGCCGTTCGTAATAACTTTCCGCACTGAGTGCAGCGAAATTCGATGGGCATGGTTTGCGAGTCCTTCGATTATCGTAGGAAACGATTCATTGTGCGTTCGTCCGATGAACGTGAAAAGATTAGCACAGTTGCGATTTAACTGACAACAGCGTAAGCGGAGGTCGCGGATCCATGTTGCGGTGCTGAACTACCCCGGCCGGCCGTGCCATCAACCATAGCACACGACTTCCCCCATCGAACCCGAGAACGCTGGGTGCCCGTGATCGACGGGCACGGCGTGCTCGTGGGCGGTGAGCCCATAGACGCGTGCCGGACTGGGGGTTCGCTGCGCTCAACCCCAGGCACCCAAAGTACGAACTTCAGACTGACCCAATAGCCGTTAGCCGTTTTTCTCACCAGTCCCCTTTTTCCCGCCGCGCGGTATGCTGACGCTCTACGCAAGCAACCAACGTCACCGACGCATCGCCCCTAAATCCTGACCCTCGACTCCTGCCCCCTTCTTGCATGACCCTCTCGTCCGCCGACATTCTCGGACCGCAGGGGCGGATTGCCGCCCGGTTGAAAAACTACGAGCGGCGCGATCAGCAGCTTGCGATGGCTGACGCCGTGGCCGATGCGATCCGCCAGCGCAAGCACCTGGTGGTCGAGGCCGGCACCGGCGTGGGCAAGAGCTTCGCCTATCTCGTGCCGGCGATTCTGGCGGCCGCCGATCGTACATCGCAGGGCGTCGCCGATTCCGCGAATGTGCCCGAAGAAGAGACCGCCGGCAAGAACTACCCCCGCCGCATCGTGGTCTCGACGCACACCATCAGCTTGCAAGAGCAGTTGATCGGCAAGGATCTGCCGCTTTTGAACGCGGTGATTCCGCTGGAATTTGCCGCGGTGCTGGTCAAAGGCCGCGGCAATTATCTCAGCCTCCGCCGCCTGCAGAATGCCGCCAAGCGATCGCAGACGACGTTTCTCGACAGCGAAGAAGTGGCCCAACTGCGGTCCTTGGTCGAATGGTCGAAGGTAACCGCTGACGGTTCGTTGGCCGATCTCGATTATCGGCCGCTGAACCAGGTTTGGGACGAGGCCTCGAGCGATCACGGCAACTGCATGGGCCGCAATTGCCCAACCTACGAGAAGTGTTTTTATTACCGTGCCCGGCGGCGCGCCGCGAATGCGCAGATTCTGGTGGTGAATCACGCCTTGTTCTTCAGCGACCTGGCGCTGCGCCGCAACGGCGCGAGCATCCTGCCTGACTACGACGTCGTCATCTTCGACGAGGCCCACACGCTCGAGGCCGTCGCCGGCGACCACCTAGGGCTGGAGGTCACGTCCGGCCAGATCGAGTACCTGCTAAACAAGCTCTACAACGATCGGGCCAATCGTGGGCTGCTGGTGGGCCGCGACCTTGGCAACGCCGAGCAGCAGGTCATGCGGTGCCGCTTTGCCGCGCAGGACTTCTTTGACGAAGTACACGCCTGGCGGAAAGCGAACGCCCGCGCCAACGGCCGGGTGCAACAGACCGATATCGTGAAAAACGAGCTGAGCCCGACCTTGTCGAAGCTCTCGCGCATGGTTCGCGAGGCGGGCGACCGCCAGAAACAGCGCGAGGAAAAACAAGATTTCACCTCGGCCGCCGATCGGATCTCGGGCCTGGCCGCCGCAATCGACGAATGGCTGGGGCAGCAGCGCGAGGGAAATGTGTATTGGATCGACGTCACGACGGGGCGGCGGATGCGCGTGGCGCTCTCGGCCGCGCCGATCGACGTGGGGCCCACGCTTCGCGAGGAGCTGTTTCAAAAGATTCCCTCGGTCATCATGACCAGCGCCACGTTGGCCATCGGCCGGCAAGCGTCGTTCGATTTTCTCAAGGCCCGGCTGGGAGTGACGCAAGTCGAAACCAAGGCGCTCGGCAGCCCGTTCGACTATCAGCGGCAAGTGCAGTTGATTCTGGTCTCGGGCATGCCCGACCCGGCGAAGGAACAGGACCTGTACGAGCGCAACGCGATGGACATGATCCGCCGCTACGTGGGGCGGACCGATGGCCGCGCGTTTGTGTTATTCACCAGCTACCAGATGCTCCGCCGCGCGGCCGAGGAGCTTACGCCTTGGCTGGCCCAGCAAGATCTGGCCCTCTATTCGCAGGCCGAGGGAACGCCGCGCACGCAACTGATCGAACGCTTCAAGGAAAACCCACGCGGCGTACTCTTGGGCACCGACAGCTTCTGGCAAGGAGTCGACGTTCCCGGCGACGCGTTGCAGACGGTGATCATCACGAAGCTGCCGTTTTCCGTGCCCGACAAGCCGCTGCTCGAAGCCCGCATGGAGGCCATTACGGCGGCCGGCGGCAATCCGTTTCGCGACTATTCGCTGCCCGAGGCGGTGCTGAAGCTGAAACAAGGCTTTGGCCGGCTGATTCGCACGGCGCAGGATACGGGCAGCGTCGTGATCCTCGATTCGCGCGTGCTGACGCGGCCCTACGGCAAGACGTTTCTCGATTCGCTGCCGGACTGCCGTCGTGTGGTCGAGCACGTGGCCGATTCGGGCGAGCGGGGGGGCGAGCTTCCGCGGGCGCCGGCGGCGCGGCGCGAGCGGGATCGCGGGTGAGGGACCGTGCCACCGAGAACTAAGTACCCTTACTCAACCTTTCGTTGGCAGCATTTGTCCTCGCTATCGCATGCGTCCGACGGGTTCAGTGGAGGGGTCAATCTTACCGTCATTCCCGCGCAGGCGGGAATCCAGTGAACCGCAAGACGGCCCTGCACCACAAGATGTACAACCGCCGCGCGCAAGTCTCTTTCGCCACCGTCCTCTCCAAGTCCCTGGATTCCCGCCTGCGCGGGAATGACGTCGGTGTAGTAAGGTTAGGGGTTCTAACTACTCCATTCCCAACTTGCGCAACTTACTGAACAGCGTGCTGCGGGGCATCGCCAACAGTCGGGCGGCTTCGGACTTGTTTCCTCCGGCCCGTGCCAGCGCCTGCTCGATCCTCCCTCGTTCCAATTCCACCAGCTCGTCAACCAGTCCGGTGCTAACGGTTTCGTGGCCGTCATGCGCTGCGGTGGCGTCGCCGCGCTCGCCATTGGTTGCCCGACGATTGCCGTCGGTTGTGGGTGGAACGTCGCTCGTGCTAACTCGCATCCGGCGCTTGCGCCGCGCACCATTTGCAGGCGAGGTCCCATGCGACGAAGCTCCGGCCACGATTTCGGGCGGAAGGTCGCGATGGCCGATCGCATCACCGTCGGCCAATACGACCGCGCGCTCCATCGCATTCTCGAGCTGGCGAATGTTGCCCGGCCACGAGTAAGCGGCCAGCGCTTCGAGCGCGGCGTCGTCGATTTGCGAGATCGGCTTGCCGGCCCGTCGGGCGTAGACTTGCAGGAAGTGCATGGCCAGCTCGTAGACGTCGTCACGGCGCTCGCGCAGCGGCGGGCAGCAGAGGCTGATCACGTTCAGACGATAGAACAAATCCTCACGAAACCGGCCCCGGCGGATCAACTCTTCCAGGTTCTGGTGCGTGGCCGCGATCAATCGCACGTCGACGGCAATCGTCCGCACGCCGCCCACCCGCTCGAACGATTTTTCCTGGAGCACGCGCAGCAAGCGAGTTTGCGTCTCGGGACTGACATCGCCGATCTCGTCCAAGAAAAGCGTGCCGCCGTCGGCCAGCTCGAAACGTCCGATCTTGTCGCGATCGGCCCCGGTGAAGGAGCCCTTCACGTGGCCAAACAGCTCGCTTTCGAGCAAGCTCTGGCTGAGTGCCGCACAGTTGACCTGCACGAAGGGACCTTCGCGTCGAGGGCTGCTGGCGTGAATCGCTCGGGCGAGTAGCTCCTTGCCCGTGCCGCTCTCGCCGCGCACCAGCACCGAGGACGTGCTCTGAGCCACCTTGGCCGCCTGCTCAAGCAGCGCTTGGATGGCCGGGCTGGAGCCGCGGATGCCGTGTTCCAATTCGCGCGGCGGGGCGTGCGCTCGCCGCACGAGTGGAGTGGCCTGCGTGGTATCGCCACGGCCCAGCAGCTCAGTTTGTAGAAACACGATCCGCCGCTGCTGCTCGGCGATCTTGCGGACCTTGTCCTTCAGCTCGCCGTTCAGGGTGTCGATGGTGCGATGGCCTTGGGCGCTGTGCAGGGCCAAGGCCGTGGTTCGCGCCAAGGCGATAAGAAAGTTGCGGTCCTCGGGCGTGAACGGCGCCGCATCGCGCTTCGCGCCCAAGACGATCAGCCCCATCACGAGTGATTCCAATTCGAGCACGCAGCCCAACTCGTCGCCCGTGGGTCGGGGCCAACGACCAGTAATTGCCGTTGCGCGGGTTGCCGTGCCGCCGATGGGGGCAAAACGGCCGGCGAACAACAGGGGCTCGCGCAAGCGTTGCACGTAAGGGTCGTCGGGTGCAATTTGGGCCGCGGCGTCGGACCAGTTGGTGCGGCAGACCAACTCAAACGGCGCTCCCTCGGACTGTCGCAAATACACCGCGCCGCGCGTCGCACCCACGGCATCGACGGCCGACTCGAGCAATTGGCGCGCGAGTTGCGCCGGTTCGACCAGTCGATCCACGGCGTCTCCCAGCCGCCGCATGGCTTTGTCGAGCTGATAGCGCTCGCGGTAAAAACGACGGTCGAGCGCCCGTTGGAAGCGATCGCGAATCGAACCGAGCAACACGACCACAAGCATGGCGGTCAAGCCGGCCGCGACGGCGTTCTCCCAGCGGAAGTAGAACGTGCCTACCAGAGCCGTCGTCAAGCCGACCATCAGGCAGAACAACGCCGTGGCCGCGAAGCTGATGCCGACGTAGAGAATGCCGCGGTTCACGATCCGGCCCACGTGCATGAGTTTGTAACGCGTGATGCTGATGGCGTAGGAGAGCGTGAACACCAGGCTCGTCGTGTAGACCATCGCCCGCGGCAATGAACCGAACACGAACTGCGCCCGGTCCGAAGCAGCCGTGTGCAGCAAGTAGCCGACGGGCAGGGTCGCCAGCAGGCCCGCGCCGAGCAGCCACGCGGCCTGCCGCCGTTCGTCACGCGTGCGGCAGTTCAGAAAACCATAGATCAACACGCCCAGTCCGACGACGAACATGGCCACCGAGACAGCCAGGTAGCGATACACGAGTACGGCGAGGTCGTTCAGGCTGGCCGCCAGCGCGACCGAGTCCCCACGATCAAAGTACGTGTTGATCCGCACCAAACTGATGAGCAATAGCACCGACCAAATCGCCGGCAGGGCATAGATGGCCAGCAGCGTAATTCGCGGCCAGCGACGCACGAGCGCCACCGGGCGCGGGGCCAGGGTGTAAAAGTGCAACGTCATGGGCGCTAGCAGCAGTGCGCCGAAGGCGAAAGGATAGATCAGTGCGGAGCCGATCATGCTCACCCAATGAAACGCGCCCATGAATGTCACGACGTTCACCACGCACAGGGCAAAGAATGTGACGGCCGACGCATCGCCGGGCCGCTTCCAGACGACCAGCACGCCGATCGCCAGGATGGCCGCTTCCAACACAAACCAGGCCAACGACATCAGAATCGTCGAGGTCGGGGTAGCCGCCAGTCGCAGCCACGCGCTGTGCCGGCTGGGCTGTTCTCCAGACGCTTCACGCAAGTATTCGATTTTTGCCCAGCGACCGTCCGCAAGATCGGCCTGCGTGATTGACCGCGGCAGGGACGCCAGCTCCAACGAATCACCGACCGTCGGATGGGGGGGCGACGACGCCGGCGGGCTGATTGCCGCGACTCGACTTTGCAAATCAATGGCCGTGGGCACTTCGACGCCTGCGACGGAAAGCAGTCGATCGCCCTCCCGTGGGCCATCACCTGCGGCGGTTTGGGCTTCGACCCAACTGATGGGCGCGCCAGGTGCTGAATCTGCGTGCTCTGCAGGGTCGGCAACGAGGCAGTACACGCCCAGATCCCGAGTCGTGCGCAGGTGATAGAGCACGCCTACAGAGTACGCAGCGACCAGTGCGACTGCCAGCCAGATTGCGTATCGTTTGATGTGATTCATAGTTGCGCCTAGCGGTTTTTCAGCGCCGAACACCAGTAGCCAGCGCCGAAATTTCGACGATTCGGCGCTGTTCGCCAGTGATTGTCATAGCCGATTGGTGCGTGGTTGCAAGTGATTTGCTAGGCGGCAAGCGAGTGGGTGCTTCAAGTAAGGAACACGTGATCCAGCACAATTTTGGCGCTTTCGGCCCCAACATTCTGTGGACCGTCCGTCTGCGTCGTTTTCCTTAAGTGACCGCCGGCGCACGATTTGCTCTTAAGTAGCACGCTGGTCCGCGCGCGAATGCACGCACGGCTTGCCCTGCCGAACCGTCAAATTCGACCCCACGAGGCCCACAGACGGCAAACGACGGCTCCCTTTGCACGGCGTTCCCACATCGGACTTTGGCGGTCGACCCACCCCGCCGGTCCGGAACCACTACGTGCTCGGGCCGTCGTACTGCCGTCTGTGGCCTTTCTTTCTCTTCTTTTCCTCACCGTTGCCGCAGGGCATTGGCTGTTCCGGGTGGCCTACTACGCGCCGGCGCTGTCTTGCGGTAGTCTCGTGGATGGTTTCCCGAGGCGCTCTTGCTGGCATTCATCCATGGCCGAGGTTCCGTTGAGGCAGCCCGTTTCGTCGGATGCGCAGGAAGCCGCGCTGGCCCAGTATCGGCCCTACAGTGCCTGGGCCGTTTGCGGCCTGGTTTTGGGGATCGTTTCGGTCCTGGCGTTCTGGCACCCTTTCTTGTGGTGCTTGCCAGTCGTTGCGGCGCTGGTGAATGTTTATGCTTTGCGGCGGATTGCGCACTATGGATCTGAGCTGGCAGGTCGAGGATTGGCCCTGGTTGGCTTGTGCCTTTCGCTGACTTTCGGCATCGTCGCGCCGACGCGAGTTGAAATGGCGGCCGAAGCCCAGCGTGCCGAGGCCCGCGAAGTCGCCCTGCAATGGTTTGCCTACCTGCGCGACGGCCAGCCGGAGATGGCGGCCCAATTGCAGGTCGAGCCGCAGCGCCGCCGTATGGCTGAAGACGACGTTTGGGCCTACTATCGAGACGACCCGACAGGGCCAGATTTTATGCGGAAGTTCGTCGAGGACCGCGCCGTGGCCAATTTGCTGGCGCTGGGCAAACAGGCCCAGGTGCGGTACTGCGAAACCGAAGTCAACGAGCAACTGCAATCTCGAGCGACGGTCGTGCAGCTCTATGCGGTCACTTTCGAGCGCGATGGGCAGCCGGCCACGTTTCTCGTGCGGCTTGTGCTGCAAAAACCGTTGCGCGGGAACCCAGCCAACTCAGGCTGGTGGATCGCCAAAACGAGTCTCGTCACGGAGAAGCCCGAATTGTGGCCCGAGACGGCCGGTAGGTGATAGCAGGCCACCCTTAGGCCGTGCCCGCCGGTTAGTTCTCGTCGCGCAGTCGCTCGAATTCGCGCTCGATCGACAGAATCTGCTTGCAACCCAAACGGCGGGCGACACTCGCGATCTCATCGTCGTGTAATCCGCGGCAGCAATTGACGTAAAAGATCTCTGGCGGTGCGTGGGGATCGATGTGAGCTGCAACGCACTCCCACAACGCTTTGTCATCCGTCTCGCGAACATTGCGCCACGCGATCAATGCGGGCTTGCTCTGTGAATCCTCGCCGCGTACCAGGCACAAGCCTCCGTCGGTCCACTGTCTGCGCACGCGCAATCCTAAGAGAAAGTTAAACGACGCCACGAGGTCGACCCGCGACGCGCCGGGCAGCCCGTCCTTGTCGTTCGCTAGTTCCCGGCGCAGCGGATTGTGAAAGTCGCTCTCGCTGATTGCCTCGGCGGAATCCTCGTACGATTCGATCCGCACATAGTTGATCAGGTGGCTCCTTCCCTGCTTGCCCACGGGCTGTCCAGCGCGCCAGTTTCTCGAGTACATGGCCTTCATCAATCGTGGGCGCAAGACCGTGTCGAAATGCGGCCCCATTTCCACCAGCACGTACTTTCGTCGTCCTCCGTCGCGATCGTTCTGCGCCATGACTGCCTGGGCCGTGGTGCCCGAACCGGCGAAGAAATCGAGCACCACGTCGGCGCCGCTTTTGGCCGTGGCGATTTGCAGGAGCCGCTCGATCAGCCGCGTGGGTTTGGGATACGCGACGGGCCGGCCCGGCCCGAACAGGTCGTTCAACTCGGCGTTTGCCTCGCCGTTATCGCCCGCAAAGTGCCGCGTGAACAGCGTGACCGGCACTAAACCGTCCTGCACGTCGGCCAGGTAGCGTTTTACGAGCGGATACGCGGCGCCTTCGCCCCACAGCATTTCGCCGCCAGCGACCTTGCGGGCGAACGTGTCGGCGCTGAACCGCCAGAATTGGCCGGCCGGCGGATCGAGCCGCACGCCGTTGGGCTTTTCGATCTGATAATCCACGTCGTAGGGCTTGTTTGCGTAGACGGGATCGGGCTTCCACGGGCCGCGCGGGTCGGCGTCGGAGTTGGTATAGGCCGCGGTCTGCTCGCGCGGCAGCAATTGCCGGCGCCACAGATCCTTATTCCGGGCACAGGCGAGAATGTAATCGTGCGAAACGGAAAAATGCCGGGCCGAGTTTTTTCGCGTGTGTACTTTCTCCCAGACGATCGTCGCCACGAAGTTACGCTCGCCGAATGTTTGTTCCAGCAACATACGCAGCCGGGCTTGCTCATGATCGTCGAGCATGACAAACAGCGCCCCGTCGTCACGCAGCAACTTCCGCGTGAGTTTCAGCCAGTCTTGCATCATTGCCAGCCAGGCGGCGTGCCCGAGCCGGTCGGGATACGAGAGCGCGGCCGAGCCGGTGTTGTAGGGGGGATCGATGGCCGCACACTTGACTGAGCCGGTATAGCGCGGCTCGAGCAGGCGGAGGGCGCGAAAGCTGTCGCCGTGGATGGCCAGCCCGTCGGTTGCCCGGTCGAGATCGTCGAACGACGCCAACAAGCGATCGGTGAACTCCTGGTCGAAATGGCGCGTATCCACGACCAGATTCGGGTGGGTTTTGAGCACGTCGAGTGATCGCTCGGTGCTGCCGCCAGTCAGTGCATCGAGCGCGAACAAATGGCGCCACTCCTGAAGTTGGGCCGCGTTGCGAACGACTTGCACGTGCAGGTCCGCCGGCACGCGGTCGAGCGTGACGCACCAGTGGCCTTCCAATACCAGCGGCCGGCGCAGCCAATGCCGCTTGCGTATTTCTTCCAGCTCGGCCAATGCGCCGATCAGCAGGCGGCCGCAGCGGCGCACGAGTCGTGCGAGCGCGACTCGCTCGGCCAGACGATCAAGAAGCGCTCTCGAAATCGAATCTTGGCATGCTGTGTGTGCCACTGCTAGCTCGTCTAGCAGTGCGCTTTCGTGTGTCGCACTGCTGGACAAGCCAGCAGTGGGACACAAATTCGGATTAGAAGCTAGCCTCAGTAATTCCGTAGACGCCGCCTCGTCCTCCAAATCCCACACGCCATCCACCATCAGCCGCTGCACGAGGGCGTCCAACTCATGACGCAGGTATCTGCCCAGGTCGCGGTGGATAAATCGGGGTTCGGCCTCATCGGCCGTAAATGCCGATAGGTGATGCTCCAGTCGGCTGCTCGCGCGGCGCTTGGCGCTGGGTCGAGAGGCGGACAACTCATCGCGCCAGGCGGCAAGTTCCGGCATCTCAAAAATGGCGGTACACGTGCGACGATTGATATGAGCCTGGCTCGTGCGATCCGGTGCCAATCGCTCGACGAACGACAATCGCAGGTCTTGAGCGTCGCATTCCGGCGGCTGACGCTCTTCGAGCACGATTCGCGATGGTTTTCGCGAAGCATGAACGTCCTTTCCTTCACTCAGTTCAAACACCACGCGGCGCTCTGAAGGAAGCCGAAACGCGTACTTTCGCGGCCGGCCTTCATGCGGAACGTAGAAGGCGTCCTCGCGCGAGAAGGGGAGTTGGCGACTACGGGCAGATGCGTCGATCTTGGCAGCGCCGTTGTTCTCGGCGAGCTCGCCGTATTCGTAGTTCGAGGCGTCTTCATTCCGACGTTGCGATTGGCTCGCCGATCCGCGCAATACTCCGCGATCGAAATGGGCGCGAAAAAACTCGACTAGCAGACATTGCGATTCGGACGCCTGCCGTGCGTCAGCCTGAGCCAATGTGCTCTCGAGGCAATCGTTTGCACGAGGCGCGATCTCGCGACGACGTTCGTTGACCACGCACTCGACGCCAGAATCGAGATCGCCATAGTCGAGCGACAACGCCGAGCGCACTAACTGCGACAAGCAAGTGGAGAGCATTGCCATCCGTGTGTGGCTTCCAAAAGCGACAATTGCAGAATCGCGAGACGATCGTCAATGTATGCCACTGGGCTGAGTATAGGGAAGCAGGCGCGATTAAATCCCGCGACGATGCTGACTGAGATGCTTGACGCACGGGCCGACCGCAGAGGCGCGGAGAATAGGGTCTTAAAAGCGTACCGGCTCAGGGATCCCGCATGCCGCTGGCGACCACGTCGTGAAACCGGCGACCAACCTTTTGACGCTCGATTTCCACATGTTTTCTCGGCGTCTCCGTGCCTCCGCGGTAATCATTTCCTATTCTCGACGCGACGAACCTCAACCTTCCTCGATTAGCGCCGCGGCCAGGCCCTCGCGATAGCTCGGGTAGGCCAATCGCACGTCCAGCTCGCGCAGAAGTCGCGCGTTACTGACCCGTTTGTCCGCGGCCGCGCGCTGCGCGGCTGGCGAGCTCGGCGGGGCGTCGACAAACGTCGGCGCTGGCGCTTTCAGTAGTCGGGCAAGTTCCAGGTAATACTCGCGACGCTGCGCTGGATGCCCGTCGCTTACGACATACGTGCGGGGCGTTGGAGCACGTTGGGCGGCCAGCACGACCGCGGCTGCGTCGTCGACATGAATCAGGTTCAGATACCCGTCGGCCGGCGCGGGGATCGGTTCGCCGGCCAGCAGCAGATCCTTGCGCGGTGTTCGACCCGGACCGTAGATGCCGGCCAGCCGCAGCACGACGCTGCTCACCCCCAAGGGGTGCGCCGCCAGAACTTCCTCCGCGGCCAGGCACGCGCGGCCCCCTTCGCGCTGGGGCAAGCAGGGCGTGTCCTCGTCGACCCACTCGCCCGCACTGTCGCCGTAGACGCCGGTGGAGCTGATGTAAATGAAGCGCCCCGTTTCTTTGGGAAGAGCGCCTAGAACGTTCCTCAAGCCCGCGACATAAACTTCGTGCATGCTCTGGTTCTGCCGCCGATCGTAGCCGACCGCGTAGAGCGCCGTTTCGGCGACGGGCAGAGCGGCAAGCGTATCGGGCTGTGTGACGTCGGCCACGACAGGACGGATGCCAAATGCGGCCAGTTCAACGGCGCGCTGCTGCGTGCGCGAGACGGCGTACACCGTGTGCCCGTCGGCCAGCCATCGTTGCGCAACGCGCAGCCCCAGGTAGCCACAGCCGAAGATGAGCTTTGCCATTGAGGTGGGTCGCGCCGATTCAGTCGTTGATGGGCCCGGGTTCGCTGGCGCCGCGCGTCCGCGATTCGAGGTAAGCGGACAGCATGATCTGCGCGGCCAGCTTGTCGCGTCGCGCTTGGCGCTGTTTCTTGGTGAGCTCCGCGCCGGCTAGATATTGGTTGGCCTCGCTGGTCGTGTACCGCTCGTCAAAGTAGTCGACCGGCAAACCGGTGACCTTGCCGAGCCACTGCCCGAAAGCCCGCGCTTCGCGCGACTTTGGGCTTTCGTCTCCACTCAAATGCACGGGCAGACCGACGACGAACCGCGAAATCTGCTCTTCGGCGGCGAAGCGGCGAAAGTGCTCGGCATCGGCCGACTGGCTGCGACGCGCGTAATTCTCGTAAGGGCTGGCCAGCGATTGGCGCGCATCGGTCACAGCGATGCCGATCCGCACGGTGCCGAAATCAATTCCGGCGATCCGGCCAGGGGATGAGGAAGCGCCAGGAATGCTCAATGCTAGAAGCCAGACGGAAGGGGGTCTTCGAACTCATGGCTCATCATCGAGCGGGCCTGTTCCCTGGGCGTGATAAGCAACAGAACGGAAATATCCAAGCGGACCGATTCAGGAAGGCTGCGCAAAATCGACCAAACTTCCTTGTCACGTTCGGAAATGGTCTTACCCTCGAAATCCGGATCGATAATCCGAATCCGAATGGAAACCGGATTGTATCGATACACTTTGATCTTCGCGCGGGGATGCAACTCGCCATAGCGCTTTGCGAGAAGTTTTTCAATCCGTCTCGTGTGCGGGTCTGAGTTTTGCGTCATGACAACTTGCCCTTCGCCCAATCAAGAATTGCTTTTACTGCCGCAAGAAAGTCTTCCGCTTCATCAACGTGCCTCGCAGCGGATTCGTAGCGCATTTCCGGTGTCCACGTCCTTACTAAAACCAACGCGGGCAGCACTGAGCCCGGAACGACAACGCCCTTTTTGGCCAGTTCATGCTTGAGCCTTTCGAGGTCGTGCCGGACTTCTTGTTTGCAGCGATCCAACTCGGCTTTATGGCTCCTTTTTGGAAACTGCGCAATAAGGAGCGACTTGAGCATGCATTCGACCGCATAGCCCGACAAGTACATCGCACCGGTCGTGTACCCGCCTTTGAGGAGAAACTCTGCTTCTTCGAATCGCTTCCATGCGACACGTCGGAATTGCGCTACTTCTGTCGACTGCACCACGTCGCCCCCGACAAAATGAATTTCCGCGAACTGGTGTTGCTCATGCGGATTATAGCGTTGCAGCGGACATGATGCGAATCCTCGTTGCAGGGCGGTGTCCAACTTCCACGTTCCTCACTCGCTCTTGGTCGTCTCGTCTTCCTCGGCAATCGGCCGCCGCTCTTCGTCCGACGCGAAAAATCCACGCTCCAGGAACCGCTGTACATATTCCTGCACCCGCGAATCATCGGCGACGAACGTATGCCGCACGGGCACGACGAGAAAATCCCGCGCACCCGGCAGCAGCGTCTCGGCAACCGTCACGGTGCCATCGTCGTCGCCCGGCAGTTCCTCGTGCCAGCCGCGCTCGTCGCCGCGGCCGCCGGCGATGATGCCGAACTCAAAGCGGGGCGTCGCCAGGTTCGGCGCGGTTGCTTTCCAGTCCGACGCGACTTGGTTGCCCGAATCGCCGAGCACGGTGCGATACAATCCGCCAAACCATTTGCTTTCGTCCCAGAGTGAGCCGCGTCGCGAGCCCTGGTTCGGCGGAGTCAGCATGACAATCCGATGGATGCGCGGATCGGCGTGGCCAACTTCGCTCTCGGCTGCTTGCGCCAGGTAGCGGCGAATCACCAAATTGCCAAGGCTGTGGGCGACGAAATCGATTTCTTCGATCCCGTCGAGGTGAGCGATGATGCTGGCGAGGGACTCGGCGTGCTTGTCGATGCCGGCACGCGTACTGGGGTAGCCGACGCGCAGGACCGTGATGTCGCCGTCCTTCTGTAAGTGTTTCGCCAGCGAGCGCATGGAGCCCCGCGTGCGGCCCAGGCCGTGCAGCAAGATGACCGCTCGGCCGCGCATGGGCTCGATCAATTGATCGCACTTGATGTCTTCGAGCTTGTCCTGACACTCGCCGAACGTGCCCCAGGCAAGGCGATGATTGTGGTCGTCCAACAGGCGGCAGTGGCCGGTCGTCACGTGCCGCTGAATCCGCCACTTGCGAAACAGCAACTCGTCACCCCAAAACTGCATGCCGCCGAGCGTCGGCGTTTCGACGTTGGGCATGCCCGTTTCGACTTTGGGTCGGTCGGTATCGACGACGGACTTGCCCGCTTCCGGTTGCTTGTCGGGCTCGTCGGCCGCGGCCGAGCGCCGGCCCCAAACCGCCGCGGCAATCGCCAGCGAAAACAACAATCGCCGCATCATAATTGTCTCTCCATCGCCGAGGGGGTGGCACGCTCTGAGCGCAGCGAAGGGCGTGATCGCGCAATGCCACCACGCCCTTCGCTGCGCTCAGAGCGTGCCACCCAAAGGCAAGTTTTATTCGATTCCGCTCCCATCACAGATACTCACTCCAGCCGCGCTCACGCAACAATTCGACAACACGCCGCAGCGATTCTTCGTCGCGGCGGCTAGCCACGAGCGTGGCGTCGGGCGTGTGAACCACGATGCAATCCTCAAGTCCTACGGTGACGATCAAATGCTCGGAGTCGCCGCGGATGATCGTGCCTTTGGTATTTACGCCCAAGTGTTTGGCCGCGATCGTGTTGCCCGAGGCGTCCGTGCCGCGCAGCCGAGCCAGCGCTTGCCAACTTCCCAAATCATCCCAATCGAAAGTCGCTTCGACCACCACCACATCGGTCGCGTGCTCCATCACGGCGTAGTCGATCGAAATCGGCTTGAGGGCCGTAAACTCGCGGGCCAGCACCTGGTCGTATTGGGGCGTGCCCTGCGCCGCCGCGATCGTTTCCAACCGGCGATACATCTCGGGCTGGTGCTCGGCTACGGCTTGCAGGATGGTACTTGCCTTCCAGACGAAGATTCCGGCGTTCCAATAGAATTCGCCGGCGGCGACGTATTCTTGCGCCACGGCGGCCCGCGGCTTTTCGCGAAACTTCTTGGTACGGAACGCCGCGGGTGGATTCTCACCGGCTGCATCAGTGACCGGCAGTGGTTCGCCCCGTTCGATGTAGCCAAAGCTCGTGGCCGGATACGTGGGGCGAATGCCGAAGGTGACGATTCGATGGGGCGCTTCGTCTACCAACGCCGCGGCGAACCGCAGCGCACCTTGAAACGCTTCGTCGGGCGCGATCGCCTGGTCCGAGGGAAGCACGACCATCGTCGCGTCGGGATCTTGGCGCGAGATCGTCAGAGCCGCCAGCGCAATGCATGGCGCCGTGTCGCGCTTGCAAGGCTCGCTGAGGATGGCATTGGCACACAACTCGGGCAATTGCTGCTGGATTGCCGCCGCGAGATGCGCTGCGGTGGCGATGACGATTCGCTCGCGGGGCACGAGATCGCCCAGACGGTCAACCGTCGCCTGGATCATCGACCGCGATCCCAACAGCGGCAAGAGCTGCTTGGGTCGCGCGTCGCGACTCTCCGGCCAGAATCGGGTGCCCGAACCTCCGGCCATGATCACAGCGTGCAGCATGCGCGAATCCGTTAGTGACGATTGTGTTGCGTCATGGTCTCCCGACCATGACGCTGATTGCTGTCACGGTCAGGAGACCGTGACGGAACGAGCTATTCCGTTAGTGAAAGTACCGCGGTTGGCTCACTCGCAGCCCCGCTGCGAGCTTGCCGCGTAACTCCGCCGCGTCGAGTGCGAACAGGGGGCTGATTTCGACCGGCACGTCGTCGTCAACGACTGCGCCGGCTTCGCGAAGCCACGCGCTATGCAGCGCGACCAATTGCGCTTGGACCGTCTCGGGCGAGTCGCGCTTTTCGCCCGGCGCATTCTTCAGCGGTGCAAACGCCGTGGCCTCGTCGACTTCGACAACGATCGCGTTTCGCGCAGCCGGCAGTAGATCAAAAATGAATTGCTCGAACTTGATGGCGTTGGGTTCGGGCGGTTCCACAGGTCGGCCCGAGGCGTCGATGTAGGCCACTTTTTTCCGTGCGATGTGAAACGGCAACTGGCTGTCGCCCTGACTACGGCGTGCCAGGAATGCCACGTCAAACACATGCACGGCGATGTTGCCGGCCCAAAGCTTGAGCGAACCGTCGGGCAAGCAGACCTTGGCCGCATCGTCGGGCAGGTCACTGTATTCGATGATCCGCAGTTTGCCGTCGACCAGGGCGACATTGCCCACGCGATCGAGCGGCGTGCGCTTGGCGACGACTTGGGTCGACAGCTCGGAGCCGGCCAGCAAATGATACCCGATAAGCGCGCGATCGCAGACCTGCGCCAGGGGATTATCGACCTGCATATAGAACAACTGCTCGATGTCGCGTTGTTGGATATCGGCCAACGCGCCGCTCTTGACCAGCGCCGCCAACATGCCACCGTGACCATCGGGACTCAGCGCGAGCCGGTCTTTTTCCTCAAGCAGAAGGCGGCCAGTCGCGGCGTCGACGGCCGGCATCGTCCCCTGGCAGAAAACGTGCAAGTCTTCCGCGACAAGACCGAAACGGTCGTGCTCGGCCATTGCGGTAAGCGTCTCTTCGTGCGTGGCCGGGCTGGTCATCAAGTACAACGGGATCCGCACACCGTGACGACGGCCGACGGCGATGAGCTTCTCGAACAAGATCTGAAACAAGGGCGCGCCTGACACCGGACCGATTTTGTACAGACCCTTCGGATGGTCGAAGCCCAATCGCGTTCCCTGACCGCCTGCCACAAGGACGACGCCCAACTTGCCTGCCGACAGCTCGGCGTCGCCGCGGCGCGTTGCCTCGACGATCGAATACTTGGGGCTGGCTTCGGTCAGCCGAATGGCCGGTGGCGGTTCCGCGCGGTGGGCGATTGCCGCGGGGCTGTCGTCGGCGCTCTTTTCGGCATCGCCCTTTGGGTCAGTGCGTCCGTGCGAGGTGGTGGCTTCTCGATAGAGCTCGGCGATGTGGGCGAAGTCGACGCTACGAAGCTGTGCGGCGAGTTGCTCCTGTTGGGATGGCGACAGCTCGTCCCAGAACGCTAGCAAGTGCTCTTGGTTCCAGGGCTGTACGAGCGCGAGCAGATCGCGCCGATTTGGCGCGTTGCCGCCGAGTCCCGATTCGGATTGTTTTTCGACGCTCATGCACTGTTCCAGTTCCGCGCTCGCCGTTGGCTCGCGGCTAAACAATTCCGAAGTCCAAGTAACTTCAGCGTTCCCAGTTTTCACGTCAGCGGCAGCCGCAAACCGTCGTAGGCCAATTCCATGCCGGCCGGGAGCATAGCGTTGGTTTTCTCATGCTCCAGATCGTGAGACATGTGCGTAAACAGCGTGCGGCGGGCCTGTACGCGGCGGGCCACTTCGATCGCCTCTTCCAGCCCGAAGTGCGTGACGTGGGGCTTGTAGCGCAAGGCATCGACGATGAATACGTCGAGGCCCGCCAACAGCGGCCAGCTTTCCTCCGGAATTTTATTCGTGTCGGTGCAGTAGGCCACGTTTCCAAAACGGAATCCCAGCACCCCCAACGAACCGTGCAACAACCGAATGGGTGTCACGCGGGCGCCTAGCAGCTCAAAAGGCTCGGTCGAAATGCGGCGGAACTCAAGCCGCGGCACCCCGCCGGCATGCTGGGACGCTGGATTCTCGGCAAATGCGTAATCGAAGCTCTTGGCGATCCGCGCCTCGACCGTTTCCTCGCAGTACAGAGGCAACTTGTGGCCCAGATAGTAGGGAAACAGCCGCAAATCATCCAGGCCGAAGATATGGTCGGCATGCTCGTGGGTAAATACCACGGCATGCACCAGGCCAATCCGTTCCCGCAGCAACTGGGTTCGCAAGTCGGTCGGCGTGTCGACCAGCAGGTTCCCCTCGGGCAGGCCCAGCGCCAACCCGCAACGGGTACGGTTATTGCAGGGGTTTGAACTGGTACACGTCGGACAGTCGCAGCCGATCACGGGCACGCCCACGCTGGTGCCTGTGCCCAGAAAGACCAGTTGATCGGAAATGTCAGACGTGGCTGGTGTCTGGGCGAGTGCCATAGCGAAACAAGTCGCGAACAGGTGAGAAGTTGTGAGCGTGGTGCAGCCGTGTGTAGTTGGTACCAGCGTTTAATTTGGTGCTCGACTGGGACTTCCAAGCCATTGCCTACCTAGTGATTTGGGCCCGACCGACTTCGGCAGCCGAACGGCCATTTTGGCAGGTCAGACCAGCGCCCACCCCACCTCGAACAACCGTTCTTGACCACCCGTAATAATAGCTATAAACTACGGCGCTGGAAAATGTTGCGCCTTCCTAACTTCCGCCCGAGCTAGTAGTTACGCTCGTGGGATGTGTCTCTCTTTGGGGTCAGGCTCTCCGCCTAGGCCAACTACGCCATGCAAGTTCTCGAATCGATTTGGGAAATACTGGGGGTCATCTTCGGCGGCGTCGCGCAGATCTTCGAGCGCGGCATCACGTCGCTGTTTGGCTCGTCGAATGCCCGGTATCTCAAGAAGTTACAGTCGAGAGTCGACGCTATCAACGCCCTGGAAACCAAATACCAGGCGATGGGCGACTCGGAGCTGAAGCAGCAGACGGCCGACTTTCGCGCGCGTCTGGCTGCCGGCGAGACCCTGGATGACCTGCTGGTCGAGGCCTTTGCCGTCTGTCGCGAGGCCGGCCGCCGCTGGCTCATGATGCGGCACTACGATGTGCAGCTTCTGGGCGGCATGGTCCTGCACGAGGGGAGCATCGCCGAAATGGTCACCGGCGAAGGAAAAACCCTGGTGGCCACGCTCCCGGCATACCTCAACGCCCTGGAAGCGAAAAGCGTACACGTCGTCACGGTAAACCCCTACCTGGCCCGCCGCGATATGGAGTGGATGGGTCCGCTGTACATCAACCTGGGACTGACCGTCGGCGCAATTTACCCCGACATGCCCGCCGACGAAAAGCAGCGGGCTTATGAGTGCGACATCACCTACGGCACGAACAACGAGTTCGGCTTCGACTATCTGCGCGACAACATGAAGCCGGCCGCCAAGGGAGACGACAAGTACCCGGCCCACCAGCAGCAATCGCAAGGGCGGCTGCACTACGCGATCATCGACGAGGTGGACAACATCCTGGTCGACGAAGCTCGCACACCGTTGATCATTTCCGGTCCCGCGCACGACGACGTGGCCCGTTACGCCAAGGCCGACAAGCTCGCCCGGCAGTTGCGCAAAGACGTCCACTTCGAGGTCAAGGAAAAGGAACACTCGGCGCACCTGACTGACGAGGGCGTGCGCGAGGCCGAGAAACTGGCCGGAGTCGAGAGCTTTTACACGGCTGGCAACATGGACTGGCCACACCTCATCGACAACTCGCTCAAGGCTCATTACCTGTACAAGCGCGATGTGAACTACGTCGTGCAAGGGGACGAGGTTGTCATTGTCGACGAGTTCACGGGTCGCTTGATGACGGGCCGGCAGTGGAGCGACGGGCTGCACCAGGCGGTCGAGGCCAAGGAAGGCGTCCGCATCAAGGAAGAGACGCAGACTTATGCCACGATCACGTTGCAGAACTTCTTCAAGCTCTACGACAAGATCTCCGGCATGACCGGCACGGCGATGACCGAGGCTTCCGAATTCTGGAAGATTTACAAGCTCGACGTGATCGCCATTCCCACGAACCGGCCGATGCGGCGGGCCAACTACCCCGACGTGATCTACCGCACCGAGCGCGAAAAATACAACGCTATCGTCGATCAGATCGAGCAATTGCATAAGTGGGATACGCTCGAAATGACCGACGGCAAGCAGGTCGTCGGCACGATCACCAAGGAAGAGGAGACCCGCGTCGAGTTTCAACCCAACGAATCGCGGCAGCGCGAGTGGATCCCGCGAGAAAAGATCGCCGAGATCGAACGCCGCGGCCGCCCGATTCTGGTCGGCACCGTGTCGATCGAAAAGAGCGAGCGGCTCAGCGGCATGCTGGGCAAGCGGGGCGTGAAGCACGAAGTGCTCAACGCCAAGCACCACCAGCGCGAGGCCGAAATCATTGCCCAGGCCGGCCGCCGCAGCGCCGTGACCATCGCCACGAACATGGCCGGCCGCGGCACCGACATTGTCCTTGGCGGAAATGCCGAAACCATGGCCTGGGCTCAACTGCAAGACAAGTACGAGACTCGCCTCGACGTGCCCCAGGACGAGTGGAACCGCCTGGTCCAGGAAATCGAACAGCGCGAGAAGATGAAGGCCGAGGGCGCGGAACTCAAGACGCTCGGCGGGTTGCACATCATCGGCACCGAACGGCACGAAGCACGTCGCATCGACTTGCAGCTTCGCGGCCGTTGCGGACGGCAGGGCGATCCCGGCAGCAGCCGCTTCTTCCTCTCGCTGGAAGACGACCTGATGCGGATCTTCGCCGGCGAGTGGGTCAAGAACATGCTCACCCGGTTGGGCATGCAGGAGGGCGAGGCCATCGAGAGCAAGATGGTCAGCCGGCGGATCGAAGGCGCGCAGAAAAAAGTCGAGGAGCGCAACTTCGAGACTCGCAAAAGCCTGCTTGAATACGACGAGGTGATGGACGAGCAGCGGAAGCGCGTGTACGGCTTTCGCCAGCAGATCCTCAACGGCGCGAACTGCAAGCACAAGATCCTGGAGATGATCCAACAGCAGGTCCACGATCACCTCTCCGATTTTCTTGCCAAGGATTACGGCGCTTCGGCCTTTGCCAAAGTGGCCTCGAACGCCTTGAGCGTCGAACTCGACGCCAAGGATTTCCGCGGGCTGGATTTCGAATCGGCGCAATCGCTGGCGCGGGATGAAGCGCTGCGCCGCACCGAAGGCCAGGTCGTCGACGCCATCGACGAAAACCTGCCCGAGGAAGTCGAACAAGAAGAATGGAACTGGGAAGCGCTAGCCAAGCTGGCCAATACGCGCTGGAACGCCAACCTGCGCGACCGCGACCTGAAAAAGGTGGGCCGCGACGGCATCATGGAGCTGCTGCTCGAAAAGGCCCGGCATGCCATCGACGCGGCCGATCTAAGCGAAGGCGCTCGCCTGATGGACGAGGATTACGGCCTGCGGACTGCCTGCGCCTGGGTGCAATACAAGTTCGGCGTTCAGCTCGATCCGGCCGAGATCAAGCCGCTCGAGTTGCCGGCCCTGGAAAAGCTCGTGTTGGAAAAGGCCCAAGCGGCCTACGACGAGAAGGAAACCGAATACCCGGTGATGGCCGCACTGTCGCATTTTACTTTGCGAGACGCCTCGGGCCAGAAGCGCTACGACCGCGATGAGCTCATGGCCTGGGCCCGCGAGCGGTTTGACAGCAGCCTCGACCTCGAGGACCTGCGAAGCAAGCAGCGCGAAGAAGTTCGCGACGTGCTGGTCGAGCAAAGCCGGCAGCGGCAACAGCAAGCCAGCGTCGCCCTACAGGAGGTGCAGGACCAAGTCGAAAAGCTGTTCGGCGCCGAGACCGCGGCGGACCAGACCGTCGCCATGGTCAGCGGAGGCAACGGCAAGCTCACGAGTCTTTCGGATTGGGTCCGCCAGAAGCTGCACTGCGAACTGCCGCCCGAAAAGCTGGCCGACTTGGACCGCGAAGGGCTCGAGAAACGCTTGGCCGCGGCCGTCGAAGACCACTACCGGCCCGAGATCCGCCGCATGGAACGGTTGCTAGTTTTGCAGATTCTCGACACGGCCTGGAAAGATCATCTGCTGGCGATGGATCACCTCCGCAGCAGCGTCGGCCTGCGCGGCTACGCCCAGGTCGATCCCAAGGTCGAATACAAGCGCGAGGGCATGCGGACTTACGAACAAATGTGGGTCGCCGTGGGCGAGCGCGTCACCGATCTGGTCTTCCGTATGGAGCAGCTCGATGAGGGCTTCGTCGGTTCCACGTGGGTGCAAAGCAAGGCCGTCCACGAGTCGCCGCCGACGACCAGCGCCATGACCGAAGACCAGCAGCAAGCCATCGATGGTTCATCCACATCCCAAAAGCAAGAACCGATTCGTAACCGCGGCCAGCGCGTGGGCCGCAACGACCCCTGCCCGTGCGGCAGCGGCAAGAAGTTCAAGAATTGTCATATGCCTAAAGGGTAGCGCGTTGGAAACGCGCGAAGTCGGCCGGCCAAGCGGTAGGGTGGGACGAGTACACGAGTCCCACGTGTGGTGCGAAATACTCGACGTCGTAACGGCGACCTAAGAACCTCTAGCCTTACGACTCGGACGTCATTCCCGCGCAGGCGGGAATCCAGGGACTCGAGGAGGGGCGTGGCAGAGAGGACTCGTGCGGGGTGATTGTAATTCTTGTGGCGCAGGACCCACTTGTGGTGTACTGGATTCCCGCCTGCGCGGGAATGACGTGGTGATGGGGAAGGTAAGTTAGGGGTTCTTGGTCAGACTTTGATTCAGGCGTGCGGGAAAGGATTCCCAGGTGCCCTACCTACTCGATCTCTGTTACTTCGCTCTGTTGCTCGTCTTTTCGCCCTGGCTCATTTACCAAGGACTGCGCAAGGGCAAGTATCGCGAAGGGTTCGCAGCGAAGTTTTTGGGCCGCGTGCCCGTGCGATCGGGCGACGGACCATGCTTGTGGTTTCACGCCGTCAGCGTGGGCGAAGTGAACTTGCTCGCGCCGCTATTGGCCCAGATTCGTCGCCACCGGCCTCATTGGCAATGCGTCGTTTCGACGACCACGATGACTGGCTTTGCCCTGGCCCAAAAGAAGTACGCGGACCTTACGGTGTTCTACTGTCCGTTGGATTTCAGTTGGGCCACGCGTGCGGCCATGCGCCGCGTGCGGCCGACTTGCCTGGTGTTGGTTGAGCTGGAACTTTGGCCGAATCTGATCCGAGCGGCGCGGCGGCAGGGCGCCAGCGTGGCGATCGTCAATGGTCGACTCAGCCAACGCAGCTACCGAGGATATCGCCGGCTGCGGCCGCTCGTGGCTCGGCTGCTGCGGCAAGTCGATCTCGTGGCCGCGCAGAACGAGGAATACGCCCAGCGGTTTCTCGCACTCGGCGCGCCACCGGGTTGCGTGCAGGTGAGCGGTTCGATGAAGTTCGACGGGGCACAAACCAACCGGCGGAATCCGACGACGCTGGCCCTGCGCGAACTGGCTGGCGTTCAGGACTCGGAACTTGTTTTTCTGGCAGGCAGCACGCAAGAGCCCGAGGAAGCGCTGGCTCTGGCCACGTTTCGGGCGTTGAGCTCGCGGTTCCCGCAATTGCGGTTGATCCTCGTGCCGCGGCATCCCGATCGCTTTCCTGCCGTCACTCGTCTGCTCGAGCAATCTGGCCTGCCTTGGCAACGTCGGAGCGAGTTAACAAATTCCTCTCCGTCCCAGGGAGAGGGTAGGGTGAGGGTCGAGCGCAACCAACCGCGCATCCTACTGGTCGACGCCGTCGGCGAATTGGGGGCCTGGTGGGGGACCGCACAGATCGCGTTTGTCGGCGGCAGCCTGGGCAAGCGCGGTGGCCAGAACATGATCGAGCCCGCGGCGTATGGCGCGGCCGTTTCGTTCGGTCCTAATACGCGGAATTTTCGCGATGTCGTGACCCAATTGCTCGCGGCCGATGCGGCGGTCGTGGTGGGCGATGGCGACGAGCTGACGGCCTGGGTGGGCCGCTGTCTGGAGGATCGCGGCTATGCGGAATCCCTGGGCCGTCGCGCCCAGGCCCTTGTGGCCGCGCAACTGGGTGCAACCGGCCGAACGCTCGAATTGCTGGGGCCCCTGATGGATCCCGAGGCTGGCATTCTGCCGTTTTCCAGCGCCGCCGCGTAACCTATGCTTTCTCAAGCCGACGGCACTCGGTAGGTCCCGGCCGCCGGACGGGACCTGCGGAATAGAGCGTTATCCATTGCCAAAAAAGGTCCCGCTCGGCAAGCGGGACCTACCTCGCTTGCCACGCGACGACCCCCGGTTGCTGGGCCCGCGATGGCAAGCCTATAATGGTGCGGCTTTCGACTGCCTTTACCGGTCTGCCGGCAACTCCCGATCAACCAGTTATTTCGTTATTTATCCATCCTTGTGGCCTTGTGGAGGAACGATCCGTGGCACGCGGCAAATATCTGTTCACGAGCGAATCGGTCAGCATGGGCCATCCCGACAAGCTGGCCGATCAAATCTCCGACGGCGTCCTCGATGCCCTGTTTGCCAAGGACCCGATGAGCCGCGTGGCGTGCGAGACGATGGTCACCACGGGCATCGCCATCGTGGCCGGCGAAATCACTACCAAGGCTTCGGTCGATTATTCCGACGTGGTCCGCCGCGTGATCCGCGACGTGGGCTACATCGACGATCAGATGGGCATCTGCGCCGACACCTGCGCCGTCATGATCGCCCTCGATAAGCAAAGCCCCGACATCGCCATGGGCGTCGACGCCAACTCGACCGCGGGCAAGGACATCGGCGCGGGCGATCAAGGCCTGATGTTCGGCTACGCTTGCAACGACACGCCCGAATTGATGCCGCTGCCGATTGCCCTGGCGCATCGCATCACCAACGAGCTGACCGCGGCCCGCCAACGCGGCGACGTCGATTGGCTGCGGCCCGACAGCAAGAGCCAGGTGACCGTCGAGTACGATGGCCATCGGCCGGTGCGGATCGACACGGTCGTCGTCTCGACGCAGCACGGTCCCAAGGTGGGTCAGAAAGAAATCCGCGACTTCGTCGTCAAGAACGTCATCGGCAAGTGCTTGGGCGACTTTGCCTCGGACGACATTACGTACCATATCAATCCGACGGGCCGATTCGAGGTCGGCGGACCGCAGGGCGACTGCGGCCTCACCGGCCGCAAGATCATCGTCGACACGTACGGCGGCTGGGGACGGCACGGCGGCGGCGCCTTCAGCGGCAAGGACCCGACCAAGGTCGATCGCAGCGCGGCCTACATGGCCCGGCATGTGGCCAAGAACATCGTGGCTTCGGGCCTCGCCGAACGCTGCGAAGTGCAGTTGGCGTATGCCATCGGCGTTTCGGAGCCGGTCAGCGTGTACGTCGATTCCGAAGGCACGGGCCGCATTGAGGACGCGCGGATCTGCGAGCTAGTGCGCGAGCTGTTTTCGCTCACGCCCGGCAAGATCATCGAGTATCTCGACCTGCGCAGACCCATCTATCGCAAGACGGCCGCGGGCGGGCACTTTGGCCGCAACGATAGCGACTTCACCTGGGAAAGCACTCGCCGCGCGACCGAACTGGCCGAGGCGGCGGGCACGACGGCCGCTGCGCGGTAGTGGAGCAAGGGGGTCTGGGTGGCACGCCCTGAGGAACGAAGGGCGTGGTATTTCGCTTCGCTGCGCTCGGGGACGTGCCTTTTAAACGACCGGCGTGTTTTATCGAACGGATTCTCACATGGCAACGCAGGCCCTTGGTCGGCAGTCGATTCGACGCTCGATCGGTGAGCTTGTGCCGTCGCTGGTTGTGGCGCTAGTGGCCGTGCAGGCGTCGGTGTCGCTCGTCCTTGTGCAACGCCGGCTGGCCGGCGCACTGGGGGATCCTGGTCCAATGGCGCTGTTGGCCGCGGGACTATTCGCCGTGGCCTTGGCTGCCGCGCCTCGCACCCTGGCGCGGGCAATCCACCTTCCCCTACATTCCGCGTGGATTCTAGGCGTTGTCTGGTTCTTGCCTACGGTCGCGCTCTCGCTCGCGATGCTTGCGTTGAGCGTGCCTAGTGCTGCACTAGGGGCCGTCGCGATCATCTGGGCCGCGGCAATTTCCGCGGAGGCGTGGTTTTGGACGCCGGTCGTGCGTGCCGGAGCGATCCGGCTGCGTCGAAATACGCAATTGGCCGAGCCGGCATTGCGGCGCGGCGAGTCCCTTCCGGCACATAAGCCGATCGAGAGTGGGACCCGTCCGCGAAAAGCGGCAGCGCCGCTCGATCCGCACGTCTGGCAGCAGACGAGCCGCGCCGACGAGGCCGACGGCGCCGACGTGCTGCGTGGGACGCTACGGGCGTTCCTAGCCGTGGGCCAGCGAACGGCGCACGTGCATCTGGCGTTTTGCCCACCCTTTGCGCGCTTGCCGCAATTCGATTACCGACAGACCGACGGTCCCGCGGCGCGAGTGAAGCTGGGCCAGCTCTTGCCGTACGGCGTCCGCTTGGACGTCAAGCTCGACGAACCGGCCGAAGCGTCGTCCACGGTGCTACTGGAGCTGACGGCCAAGGAAGAGCGGGCCGCGGCAGAAACAACCCGCTGAAGAGGGCAATCGGCCCTTGTTCGCCGCCGCGAGTGGCCCATAATTTGCTGGATGCGTCGGTTCCTCCCCTGTCCCCTGATCCCGAACCCCAGCCCCCTCTCTTGAAATGGCCCGCTGGCCCCGCCACACTTGGACTTCGCTGTACACCTACGCCGTGGTGTTTATCGCGTTCCCGGTGTTGTGCTTTTTGGCATACGCCTGGGTCCGCGGCTGGCCGTAGCAAGCCGAAGGATGTTTCGGACCTTTGGGTGGCAGGTCCCAGAGCGCAGCGACGGGCGTGAATTGGTGCAGCGCCGACAATCGCCGCTGCACCACGCCCTTCGTTCCTCAGAGCGTGCCACTCGGAAGCTGTGCCAGGGCGATTGCGTCATAAGTTACGTGTCGAACAAGACTTCCTCCAGGTATTCTTCGCTGCAGGCGGCGAGGAGGCGTTTGTTCTTGACGCCGACTTTCTCGGTGTGATTGTTTTTCAG
>Ga0163144_10004678_pt1 | contig 30746 bp, 28 predicted proteins | sample OliLak19BULKMAT1_FD_123175 | JGI IMG/M metagenome (GOLD analysis project Ga0163144, IMG submission 123175) | Freshwater microbial mat bacterial communities from Lake Vanda, McMurdo Dry Valleys, Antarctica - Oligotrophic Lake LV.19.BULKMAT1 | ecosystem: Environmental > Aquatic > Freshwater >... | reverse complement strand
TTGCCGTCGGTGACGACATCGTCGCGCATCGGAAGGGTGGTCTCGACCACGGACGTCATCGGCTCGACGCCTTCGACATCGACTTCGTTCAGCTGGTCTATCCAGCCCATGATGCCGTTCAGTTCGCCGGCCAGTTCGTCGAGGCGCTCTTCCGGCACCGCGATGCGGGACAGGCGGGCGACTTTGCGGACGTCGTCACGCGTAACGGTCATGGCCAATTCCTTGGGGCGGCTACTCTGGAATGGCCCGATTACGCGATAGGCAAAGCCGCTTCAAGGCAGTATGTGCCCTGCGATGCCTGTTGTTGACCTGTTTGACCTGCCCGCGAAGGGCGTCCTGATCGGCCTTGACCCGGGCACGAAGACGCTGGGCGTGGCCGCGACCGATGCGAGCCGCATCCTGGCGAGCCCGGTGGAGACCATTCTGAAGCTGAAGCTGGCGCCGGCGCTGGCGCGGTTTTTTGAAGTGTATGACGACCGCAAGGGCGCAGGGCTGGTCGTCGGGCTGCCGCTGAACACGGACGGCTCTCAGGGTCCGCGTGTGCAGTCGGTTCGAACGCTGGTGTCGAGCCTGCTGAAGCTGCGCGACATTCCGGTGGCGTATCAGGACGAGCGGTACTCGACGGTGGCGGCGGACGAGATCATGCGGGAGCTGTCCTTCACCGAACAGCGCCGCGCCGACCGGGTGGACGCGATGGCGGCGGCGATGATCCTGCATGCAGCGCTGGAGCGGCTGGGGAAAGGCGCGTGAGCGCGTTCCTCACGGCGCTGGTGCCGGTGATCCTGATCGTGGCGCTGGGGCAGTTCCTCGTGCGGCGGGGGCTGGTGACGGCGGAGGCGTTCCGGGCGCTGGACCGGTTGTCGTTCCTTGTGCTGCTCCCTGCCCTGATCATCCGGGCGCTGGCCAATGCGGAATTTGATGGCGCGCCCTGGCTGATGATTGCGGCGCTGATGGCGGCGCAGGTGCTGCTCGGCGCGTTCGGGCTGACGGCGCGGCTGTGGCCTGGCATGACGCGGCCGCAGGTAGGCACGATAATCCAGTCCAACGTGCGCTGGAACACGATCATCGGTCTGTCGCTCGGCGGGCTGCTGTTTGGCGACGAGGGCCTCGCGCTGGTCAGTCTGGCGGCGGCGGCAATGATCCCGGTGGCGAATGTAATCTCCGTGTACGCACTGGTCAGCCATGCGGAGCGCCCGCCCGGGGAAAGGCCGAAGCCGTTGCTGGCACTGACGCGCAATCCGCTGATCTATGCCTGCCTGATCGGGATTGGCCTTGCGAGTTTCCATGTGCGCCTGCCGGTGATTGCCGACGAGAGCCTGAAGATGCTGGCGAACGCCGCGATTGCGCTGGGCCTCTTGAGCGCGGGCGCGGGCGTGGATCTTGGCGCGCTGAAACGGGCGGGGCTGAAGACGTTTACCTGGTCCGCTGTGCGGCTGATTGGCTTGCCGGCGATCACACTGGCTGTGGGGATCGCCATCGGGCTCAGCGGATTGCCGCTGGCCATCGCGCTGATCTGCGCCGCGACGCCGACCGCGCCGAACTCCTATGTGCTGGCGCGGGAGCTTGGGGGCGACACCACGCTGGCGGCGAACTTCATTGCGGCGCAGACGCTGCTGGCGGCGCTGACGCTGCCGGCGGTGTGGCTTGTGATCCTGTGGCTGGGGGCGGTGTAGGTGCTTCCACTTTCGCGGCCTTCACCCAGCAACCCTTTTTCATTTGTCGTCATCCCGGTTTCGCAGCTTGCTGCGAAGACCGGGACCCAGCGCAAAAAAGAAAGACTGGGTCCCGGTCTTCGCCTGCGGCGAAACCGGGATGACGACCAATGATGGGTGCGAACATGGAGAGCGCGGGTGATGGGCCCTCAGATGGCCTTCGGCCATCGAGGGTGACGATGGAACGGCAAGGTTGGGCGTGTTGGACTTGCCCCCCATCAGAATCGCGCCTAAACCGCCGCAAATCGAAGGGGCCTTCATGGCAGCGGCGACGTCAGACTACACCTTCCGGCACGAACATCTGCTCGGAATCGAAGGCCTTCACCCCCTTGATATTCAACATATTTTAGACCTTTCGGACACCTATGCCGACGCCACACGCGCGGGTCAGCGGCCGGGTCCGATCCTCAAGGGGCGGACTGTGGTTAACCTGTTTTTCGAGAACTCCACGCGGACGCTGTCGAGCTTCGAGATCGCCGCGCGGCGCCTCGGCGCGGATGTGATTTCGATGCCGGTTGGCAATTCGAGCGTGAAGAAGGGCGAGACGCTGATCGACACGGCGATGACGCTGAACGCGATGAAGCCGGACGCGCTGGTGATCCGGCACTCGGCCTCGGGCGGGGCGAAACTGCTGTCGCGGAAAGTCGACTGCGCGGTGATCAATGCGGGCGATGGCACGCATGAGCACCCGACGCAGGCGCTGCTGGACCTGCTCACCATCCGGCGCACCAAGGGGCGGATCGAGGGGCTGAAGGTCGTGATCTGCGGGGACATCGCGCATAGCCGCGTGGCGCGCTCGACGACGATGGCGCTGCACCTGATGGGCGCGCGCGTGCATCTGTGCGGGCCGCGCACGCTGATCCCTCCGGGTACGGACACCTGGGGCGCGGAAAGTGCGGGTACGGATTTTGACCGTGCCCTGCCCGGCGCGGATGTCGTGATGATGCTGCGCCTGCAGCTGGAGCGGATGAATGGCAGCCTGCTGCCGAGCCAGCGCGAGTATTTCCGGTATTTCGGCCTGACAGCGGACCGGCTGGCGGTGGCGAAGGAGGATGCCATCGTGATGCATCCGGGGCCGATGAACCGGGGCGTCGAGATCGAAAGCTCGATTGCGGATGGGGAGCGCTCGGTGATCACGCAGCAGGTGGAGATGGGCGTCGCGGTGCGCGAGGCGGTGCTGCATCTGCTGGCAGGAGCGCGCGCATGAGTATCGAGATTGTCAATGCGCGGCTGCTGGACCCGGCGACCGGCACGGATGCTCCGGGGGGCGTGTTCATCGACAAGGGCGTGATCAAGGAGTTCCGTACAGGGACGGGTGTGTCGTTCAAGGATGCCAAGGAGACGATTGATGCGGGCGGGCTTTGCCTGGCGCCCGGGCTGATTGACCTGCGCGCCAAGACCGGCGAGCCGGGCGAGGAGCACAAGGAGACGCTGGCGACGGCGTCGCGCGCGGCGCTGAGCGGCGGGATCACGAGCCTTGTCGTGATGCCGGATACGCGGCCGGTGATCGATGATGTGGCGCTGGTCCAGTTCATTGCCGAGCGCGGGCGGGAGACGGCGTTTGCGCGGGTGTATCCGGCGGGCGGGCTGACGGTGGGCCTGGCGGGCGAGGCGATGTCCGAGATCGGATTAATGGCGGAGGCCGGCGCCGTGCTGTTCACCAATGGCGACTGGCCTGTGGCCAGCGCGCAGGTGATGAAGCGCGTGATGACGTATGCGGCGAGCCGCGGCGCGATCGTGATGTCGCGGCCGGATGAGCGCACGCTGGCGGGCGGCGGCGTGATGAATGCGGGCGAGTTTGCGGCGCGGCATGGGCTTGCGGGCATTCCGATCGAAGCGGAGTGGCTCGGCGCGGCGCGGGACGTGGTGCTGGCGGAGCAGACGGGCTGTACGCTGATCCTCGACCAGGTGACGTCGCAGCGCACGCTGGACATCGTGGATGTGGCGCGCGGGCGCGGCGCGAAAGTGTTCGCGACCGTGGCGGCGCATTCGCTGTTCTTCAACGAACTGGATGTCGGCGACTATCTGACCTATTGCAAGGTGAACCCGCCTTTCCGCGCGGAGCAAGCGCGCAAGACGCTGATTGCGGCGCTGAAAGAAGGCGCGATCGACGCGGTCGTCTCGGCGCACGATCCTCAGCCCCCGGAGGAAAAGCGCTTGCCGTTCGGCGAGGCGTCGTTTGGCGCGGCGGGGCTGGAGACCGTGCTGCCTTGCCTGCTGACGCTGGTGGCGGAAGGCGAGCTGTCGCTGCTGGAGGCGCTGGCCCCGGTCACCATCGGCCCGGCCTCGATCCTCGGCCTGCCGCAGGGCCGGATCGCCAAAGGGGCGCCGGCGGACCTGATCCTGTTCGACGCCGGCAAGCCCTGGCTCTGCGACCGCGACCAGCTGCTGTCGCGCTCGAAGAACTCCCCGTTCGACGGGCGCCGGCTGCAGGGCCGCGTGATGCGGACGTTTGTGGGCGGGAAGACGGTGTTCGAGCGCTGATCGTGCTACTGTGCCGCCGGACGAACTTCCGGAGGACATATCCATGCGCTCAAGCAAAGGTTACTTGATCTTGCTGTTGCTGCTGCTCGCCGCAATCGGCGCCTGCGGCGCGGTCATGGGCCTGATTGGCGATACGTCCGTCGTGGCATCGACGGGTGGTATATACGCGGCACTTGAGCGCGCCGGTCAGGCAGACAACATAGCCCTGCGCAACGAACTCTACGCGCTCGCCTTGCGGCAAAAGCAGCTGTGGTCCGGGGTCGGCATCGGCGGACTCGTTGCGGCAGTCCTCGCCCTCCTGGCAACGGTCATCGCCTGGACCTCACCGAAATAGGGCGACATCCGGACCTTGCCCCGCACCGTCCGCCCCCTTAAACCTTGGCGCAACAGGGGCCACGGGGAACATATCGCACATGCCGGATTGGGCACTCTACGCCTTGGCGTCGATCATCGGCTATCTGGCCGGGTCGATTCCGTTTGGTCTCGTGATCACGAAGGCGGCGGGGCTCGGCGATATCCGGGAGATCGGCTCGCATAGTATCGGGGCGACGAATGTGCTGCGCACGGGGCGCAAGGATCTGGCGCTGGCGACGTTGGTGCTCGACAGCCTGAAGGCGGGGCTCGTGGCGCTTGGGTTCACACTGGTGTCAGGGCCGGAGGCAGGCATGGTGGCCGGCGCGAGCGCGTTCCTGGGGCATTGCTATCCGGTCTGGCTGGGCTTCAAGGGCGGCAAGGGTGTGGCGACCTATGCCGGCCTGCTGGTGTTCGTCACACCGCTGAAGGGACTTCTGATCGGGGCGCCGATCTGGCTGGGCCTGTTTGCGCTGACGCGGATTTCTTCGCTTTCGGCGCTGTGCGCCGCCGTCGCTGTGCCGCCGGGGGCCTATCTGTTGGGCGAGCGCAATCCGGTCGTGTTGGCCGGGCTGACGGCGCTTTCGGTGCTGGTGTTCTGGACACACCGGGCGAATATTGACCGGCTGCTGAAAGGCACCGAGCCGCGCTTTGGCACACCGAAAGCCAAGCCGGACCAATGAGCCTGCGGACGCTCAGCGACGCGGAACGCCGCGACTGGGTGCGCCTCGTCCGAACACCGAATATCGGCCCACTGACTTTCGCGCGCCTGCTCGAGCAGTTCGGCACCGCGACGCATGCGCTGGCGGCCCTGCCCGAGATTGCCAGCCGGGTTGGCAAGGGACGGCGCATCGAGGTGCCGGCGGCCTCGGCCATCGAGGACGAGATCGACGCCACGCAGCGCATGGGGGCGCGAATCATCGCGAGCTGCGAGCCGGACTTTCCGAAGCTTCTGGTGTCGCTCGATCCGCCGCCGCCCCTGCTCACGGTGCTGGGCTACCTGGCGCTGGCGCAGCCGGACGCCGTGGCGATTGTCGGCGCGCGCAATGCTTCGGCCGCGGGGCGCAAGATTGCGCGGGACATGGCGGCGGAGCTGGGACGGGCGGGGCTGACGGTTGTGTCGGGCCTCGCGCTCGGCATCGACGGCGAGGCGCACGCGGCGAGCCTGAAGACCGGTACGGTGGCGGTGCTGGGCGGCGGGATTGATCATATCTATCCGCCGCAACATGAGCGGCTGTACCGGGAGATTGCCGAGCACGGCCTGATCGTTTCGGAAAGCCCCACCGGCTACAAGGCGCGGGCGCAGGATTTTCCGCGCCGGAACCGGATCATCACAGGGCTGGCGCGGGGCACGGTGGTGGTCGAGGCGGCAGAGCGCTCCGGCTCGCTGATATCGGCGCGGATGGCCGCAGAACAGGGCCGCGAGGTGATGGCGGTGCCCGGCTCACCGCCGGATCCGCGCGCGTCCGGCACCAACGGGCTGATCCGGCAGGGCGCGGCGCTGGTGCGCCATGCGGCGGACGTGCTGGAAGTGCTGTCGGGATTACCAGCGCTTCATGTGGCGGCCCCGCCCCCGCCGGCGTTCACGCCGGACTTTCTGGACGGCCCGCTGCCGGCCGACCAGCTGGCGCGGGTTCGGCAGGCGCTGAGCCCGCATCCGATGCCGATCGACGAGATTGCCCGCGCGGCCGGGCTGAACGCCGCCCAGTGCAACGCGGTGCTGATGGAGCTGGAACTGGCGGGAGAGGCGCTGTCCTACCCGGGCGGGCTGGTGGCCCGTGCTGTTTAGGGCCCTGTGGCGCGCCTGCACCGGCCCGGGCGCCAAAAGCAGGCCGGACCTGCCGGATGGCTGGACGGGCCGATGGATCGACTCTAAGCCTTTGAAAACGCCGCGCGGTTCCTGCAGGGGAAGGCAGCCCGCGCCGAACGCCTGCAGAGTGAGGATCGCACCTTTGGCTTTATGGTCCCAATACGCCCTGCTGGCCGGCTTCTCCGCAGTGCTGCCGCTTACTGCGCAAGCACAGGATTCCGGGGTGCCCGAGACCCTTCCGGCAGTGGAAGCCGCCGACGAGCGCGTGGTTCTGGAAGCCGACACGGTTTATGAACTCAGCGGCGAGAACAGCATCGTCGCCGAGGGCAATGTCGAAGCGTTGTATCAGGGCCGCACGCTTCGGGCCGACAAGATCATCTACAACCGCAATACCGAGAAGGTGCGGGCCACCGGCAATGTCATCATCATTGATGCCGACGGTTCCCAGCAGTTTGCCGACGAAATGGAAGTCGGCTCAAATCTCTCTGACGGTTTTGCCATCGGCTTCTCGGCGCGCCTCGCGCAGGGCGCCAGCGTCACCGCGAACTCGGCCATCCGGCAGTCCAACGGGGTCAACTCTCTGGACCAGGTGGTCTACACTTCCTGCGAAGTGTGCGCTGAAGACAAGACGCCGACCTGGACGATCCGGGCGCGCCGGGCTGTGCTGGACCAGGAAAGCCAGATGATTTCCTACCGCGATGCGGTGGTCGAAGTCGCCGGTATCCCGGTGTTCTATCTGCCCTATCTCGCGCACCCGGATCCGGGCTCGGACCGCCGCTCAGGCTTTTTGATCCCGGATGCCGGCATCTCCTCGAAGATCGGCACGTTTTACAAGCAGCCCTACTATTGGGCGATCTCGGAAAGCTCCGACCTGACCCTCGCGCCGCTCTTGTCGGCGAACGTCAATCCGCTGCTGAACCTTGAATACCGCAAGCGCTTCTATTCCGGCGCCATCAAGATCAAATCGAGCTTCACGCAGGAAACCGATTTCGACGGCGACGGCGAGCGGTTCGGCGAGGAGAAGTTTCGCGGGCATATCTACGCCAACGGCGCGTTCGCGATCTCACCGGAATGGATGTGGGGCTTTGGCGTCGAAAGCCAGACGGACGACCTCTACGACCGGCGCTATGACATTGACGGCCAGCTGGACAAGCGGGGCCTGTATTCGAACCAGCCGCGGCGCCTGCTCTCGCAGGTTTTTGCGGTGGGTCAGGGCGACGACTATTACGCCGATGTGGCGCTGCTGAATTTCCAGGGACTGCGCGGGCAGGATGACGCCGACCGTCTGCCGGTCGTCTCGCCGCTGCTGTATGCCGAGAAGAACTTCGATTTTGGCGACTACGGCTTTGCCAACGTGAACGTCTCTTCGGCGGTACTCAGCCGCGATGTCGGCGCCGACAGCCGGCGGATGAGCGCCGGAGCCGACTGGCGGGACTTCAACCTGCTGCCGGGCGGCCTGACATTCGAGCCCTTTGCGGAACTACGCGGCGATTTTTATGCGCTTGACGAGGCCGTCAGCGGCAAGAGCGATGTGTCGCGCGCGGTGGGCAATGCGGGCGCCAAGATCGCGTATCCGCTGTATCGCCCCGGCGAGACGGTCGACCTGATGCTGGAGCCGGCCGTGATGGCGGCGTGGGGCTTCTCGAACGTCAACGATCCAGCCATTCCGGTGGAAGACAGCCAGCTGTTCGAGTTTGACGAGTCGAGCCTGTTTGAAGCCAACGGTTTCGGCAACTTCGACCTCTATGAAGGCGACGGAAAACTCAGCGCGGGGATCACCGCGCGGGCGATCTGGAAGAATGGCACGGAGCTGAGCACCACTGTGGGCAAGCGCTGGCGCTCGCGGGCCGATGACGCGTTCGACGTTGCCTCGAACCTCGATGGGACGTCGTCAGACTGGGTGGCCGAAACCTCGCTGGACCTCGGCAATTCGCTTCAATTGTCGAGCCGGGTGCGCCTCGACGATGAGGACTATGCCCTCAACCGTCTCGACCTGCGGGCTTCGGCTTCACTCAAGCGGTTCCGGGCGGTGGGCCAATATTACAAGATCGACCAGCGAATCAGTCCGCTCGGGCAGCCTGACGAGGGGATCTACGTCACGGGCGAAGTGCAGGTGACGGATTCCTATTCGGTGATCTTCGGGCAATTGCGCGACATCGCCAATGATGTGGACGCCCGGCAGGAGATCGGCCTCGCCTATACAGACGACTGCGCCCGCTTCGAGCTGATCTACAGCCGCAATGAGCTGGTCGACAGGACGCTCGGCCCCTCCGAGAACATTCAGTTCAGGTTCACCCTCAAGTCCCTAGGCAACTTTGGTTCGAGTGAATTCGACTGATCGCGGCGGCTCACGGGCCCGAAATCAGCCACTTTTCATGGCTTACTGTGCTGCTGCGTTGCGCGCCCGGCCGCAATTTGTATGGTTCCGACGAAGCATTTACAGGGCTCCTGCGAGTCAGGAACCACGGAGGATTTGATGGTGCGTGCAGTCTTGATGGCGGCCCTTGTGGCCATGAGCGCGCCCTCGGCGCTGGCTCAGGCAGCAGAAGAAAACCGCCTGCAGCTCGAAGGGATTGCGGCGATCGTGAACGACCGGCCGATTTCCTATTCGGATGTCCGCCAGCGGGCGCGGCTGCTTCTGCTGACGCTGGGGCGCGACCAACCCTCGGCCGAACTGATCCAGCAGATTACGGGTCAGGCGCTGGAGCAGCTGATAGATGAACGCCTGCAGCTCGACCGGGTGGCCGAATTTGAAGTCGAGGTCGATGCTGAGGAAATCAATGCCGAGATGGGCAATATGGCGGCCGAGGCAGGGATTGGCGCCGACGGGCTTCGCCAGCAGCTGGTCGAGGCAGGTGTGAACCCGGTCAGCCTTGAAGAACAAATCCGCGCAGACCTGGCCTGGAACCGCTTGATGGGTGGCCTGTTTGGCTCGCGCATCCGCGTCTCCGACAACCAGGTTGAAGACCAGCTGGACCGGCTGCGGACGGCCTCCAAGAAAACCCAGTTCCGGGTCGGCGAGATTTTCCTTTATGCGCCGGACGCCGAAACGCGCGCCGAAGCGCTTCAGGCGGCAGGGTCGATTGTCGAGCAACTGCAGCAGGGCGCCGACTTCCGCGTCGCCGCGCAGCGCATTTCATCGGCGCCGACGGCAGCCACCGGCGGTGACATGGGCTGGGTGACGGCGGAAGACCTCTCGCCGGCCCTGTCCGAGGCGGTGCTGGCGGCGGGTGTTCCATCGCTGCTGCCGCCGATCGAAGTTGAAAGCGGTGTTTACATCCTCTCCGTCACGGCCAAACGCGAACCGAGCCAGCCGACCACCAAGGTTGACCTGAAACGCCTCGTGACGACCGACAACCAGGAAGCGACGCTGATGGAAGCGATGTCGCGGATCACGACCTGCGCGGATGTCCAGTCCGTCGCCAACTCCAAGAGCGAACTGCGCGCTCAGGACCTGGATGACATTGATGTGGTTGAACTTGGTGAAGAAGGCCGGCAGCTGGTGATGGCAACGCCGGTCGGGTCCGCAACCGAGATCTTCGCCATCGGCAATGGTCTGGCTGTCATGTATGTCTGCCGCCGGCAGGATGGCGCTGAAGCGCTCCCTTCCAAGGAAGACATGAAGTCGTCGATCAAGGCGCGCGAGCTGAACATGATTTCAGAGCGTGAGCTGCGCAATTCCCGCCGCGACGCGACAATCATCTATCGTTAACGGCGAGAAACGCGCTTGCCTGCCGGGCTAATTGGCGCGACATCGCGGGCGTGAGCGCCCATCCCCTTCCCCCGCTCGCCCTGACGATGGGCGACCCTGCCGGTTGCGGCCCTGCCATCTCGGCGGCGGCCTGGGCCGCGCTGCGCGGTGAGGCGAACCTCGCCTTTTACCTGATCGGCGCGCCGCATCTGATCTCCGGTGTGCCTTCGCGCGTCATTGCATCGCCGGCCGACGCAGCACACGTTTTTGCGGAAGCCCTGCCGATTATCGCGCTGGACGGCGTGCCGGCGATTGCGCCCGGACGCCCCGATGAAGCTGCGGCCCCCGCCATCGTGCGGGCCATCGAAATCGCCGTTGCTGACGCCCTCGCAGGGCGCGCGTCCGGCGTGGTGACCAATCCGATCAACAAGGCGCTGCTTTACGCAACGGGCTTCCGGTTTCCGGGGCATACGGAGTTTGTCGCGCACCTGTGCGAAGCCGCCGGGCAGTCCGCGAGCCCGGTGATGATGCTAACCGGCGGCGGCCTGCGGGTTGCGCTCGCGACGATCCACATGCCGCTGGCGGACGTGCCGGGCGTGCTGGGAGACGGGCGGCTGGAGCGGATTGCGCGCGTGGTACACACGTCGCTGATCCGCGAGTTCGGGATCGCCTCGCCAAAAATTGCGTTTACGGGCCTCAACCCGCATGCGGGCGAAGGCGGCGCGATTGGCCGCGAGGAAATCGACATCATCAATCCCGCTTCGGATCGTCTGCAGGCGGAGGGTATCCGTATCTCACATGCCCGCCCCGGCGATACCGTTTTCGCTGAAGCACTGTTCGGCGCCTATGATGCGGTGATCGCCATGACGCACGATCAAGGGCTGATCCCGGTGAAGACGCTCGACATGTGGGGCGGGGTCAATTCCACGCTCGGCCTGCCGATCGTGCGCACCAGCCCGGATCATGGCACGGCCTATGACGCCGCCGCCGCAGGCACCTGCAAGCCGGACAGCCTGATCGCCGCCCTCCGCCTCGCGGCGACCTTTGCCGCCAACCGCCAGAAAGCCGCCCCATGAGCGACGATCACACACCGCTGACCGATGCCCCTGCCCGCAAGTCGCTGGGCCAGCATTTCCTGTTTGATCCGTCGATCCTGAAGCGCGCCGCCAATGCGGCCGGCTCGCCGAAGGACCGGTATGTCATAGAAGTGGGCCCGGGCCCCGGTGGCCTGACGCGCGCCATTCTCAACGAAAGTCCTGCGAAGTTGATCGCGGTCGAGACCGACCCGCGCTTTTCCGAAGCGCTGCTCGAATGGCCGGAAGCCAAGAGCGGTCAGCTGATCGTGATTGCGAAGGACGCGCGCAAGGTGCGCTGGGAGAAGGTGCTCGAAGAGGCCGGCGCGAGCGGCCCGGCGATGATCATCGCGAACTTGCCTTACAATGTCGGCACGCCTCTGCTCGTCGATTGGCTGAAGGCGGACGACTGGCGCGGCGAGATGGCGCTGATGTTCCAGAAGGAAGTGGCCGAGCGGATCTGCGCCAAGCCGGATACGGACGCCTACGGACGATTGGCTGTTCTGGCGCAGTCGGTAACCCGGCCCTACATTTCCTTCACCCTGCCGCCCGGCGCGTTCAGCCCGCCGCCGAAGGTCGATAGTGCCGTGGCCGTGTTCGAGCCGCTTCCGCCGGAGAAGCGGTTCGCGCATATCGAGCTGCTGGAACAGGTCGCGGGCGCCGCATTCGGACAACGCCGCAAGATGCTGCGCGCGGCGTTGAAGCCTTTCGCGAAGAAGCGCGGCATGAAGGCCGAGGAATGGCTGCAGGACTGCGGCATTGATCCCACCGCACGCGCCGAGACGCTGACGCAGGCGGAGTTCAGGACGCTGGCGGCGAGTCTCGCCTAGGTCTGTTCGCTGAGCAGGGCCCGCACATGCCCCTCTAAGTCCAGCTGGCGCAGACGCTTCAGGCGTTCGGTGAGCAGGATGCGCTTCAGGCGCTGATAGGCGATGTCGAGATCTTCATTGACGATGACGTAGTCGTAGCGGCGCCAGTGCATGATCTCGCGCTTGGCGCCTTCCATGCGCTGGGCGACCATTTCCGGCGTAGACCCCGGACGCTTTTCGAGACGCGCCTTCAGCGCTTTCATGCTGGGCGGCAAAACGAAGACCGAGACGACATCATTCGGCATCTGGTCGTGCAGCGCGTCGGCGCCTTGCCAGTCGACATCGAACAGAACGTCCTCACCTGCCTCAAGCCGCGCGACCGTATCCGCCTTGGGCGAGCCATAGCAGCCAGAGAAGACCTCGGCCCATTCGAGGAAAGCATCTGCGGCGGCCATCGCCTTGAAAGCATCCATGGTTTTGAAATGATAGTGGACGCCGTCCACTTCATTCGGACGCGGCTCCCGGGTGGTGGCCGAGATCGACAGCTTCACATCAGGAAACTCGCTCACCAGCATTTCGCCGAGTGTCGTCTTGCCCGCGCCGGAAGGGCTGGACACGACGAGCATCAGGCCGCGCCGGCGGCCATGGTCCTTCGGGTGTCCGCTATTCGACATTGGCCGCCTGCTCCTTGAACTGGTCGATCACCCCTTTGAGGCTGAGTCCCGCATTCGTCAAATCGAGGCTGGCGGATTTCGAACAGAGCGTGTTGGCCTCGCGGTTCAGCTCCTGGGCGAGGAAGTCGATCTTGCGTCCAGCGGGCGAGCCGGCCTTGAGCAGGTCGCGGCCGGACTTCACGTGGGCGGAGAGGCGGTCGAGTTCCTCGCGTACATCTGCCCGGGCCGCGGACAGGGCGACTTCGGCGGCGAGGCGCTCGGCATCGACGCGGCCTTCCCGGTCGAGGTCTTCGAGCTGTTTCAGCAGCTTGGCCTTGATCAGGCCGGGCTGGGTTGCGGCAATCTTGGTGGCCTCCGCCGCGAGAGACTCGATCTGGTCGAGATGGCCGGACAGAAGGCCGAGCAAATCTGCGCCCTCGGCGCGGCGGCCCTCGGCCAGCTGATCCACCGCCAGCTTCGCGCCCGCGCTGATCGCCGCCATGGCGGTCTCATCGGCGGCAAGGTCGCGTAGCGAGGAACTGCCCGTTTCGACGACGCCCTTGAGCGTCATCAGCGTCGCGATGGCTTCTGGTGTCAGGTCGGCGCCGAGCGCCTTGCGGGCAGCCTCAGCCAGCGTGCCGAGCAGCACATGATCGATCACGACACCGCCCGCCCCGCTCGCCATATCGATCCGCAGGCTGACCTGCAGAGAGCCGCGATTGAACCGCTCGGTTGCCATCGCCTTGACCTCGCGCTCCAGCGCGTCAAAGCCGGGAGGATAATTGACGCGCACGTCCAGCGAGCGGCCATTGACGCTTTTCGCCTCCCACGCCCAGGCGCCCCAGCTGGCCTCCCCCGTGACCCGCGCGAAGCCGGTCATCCCCGAAAGTATCCCCATCAGTTCGCCCGTTCCCGCTGGATTTCCTGGCGCTCGTAAGCGCGGTAGGCCGCTACATTTCGCTCATGCTCAGCGTTCGTCTTGGCAAAGAGATGCCCGCCTTTTCCATCGGCAACGAAGAACACATACTCCGTCTCCGGAGGATCAAGCACGGCGCGGATCGCGTCGGCGCCGGGATTGCAGATCGGCGTCTTCGGCAGGCCGTCGACCTGATAGGTATTCCATTCGGTGTGGCGGTCGATCTCGGACCGGTAGAGTGTGCGGCGCTGGCCTGCCTTGTTGTAGAGCGGTTCGCCCTTCGAGATCCCGTAGATGATCGTCGGGTCGCTCTGCAGGCGCATGCCGCGCTTCAGGCGTGTGGTGAACAGCGCGGCGATTTCCGGGCGCTCGTCCGCCTTGCCGGTTTCTTTTTCGACGACCGAGGCGAGGATCACGGCTTCCTGCGGCGTCGTGATCGGCAGGCCCTCCTGGCGCGTGGGCCAGAGTTCTTCTAGCAGGTCGGCTTGCGCCGTCTGCATTTTCCCGATCAGCTGCGCGCGCGTCATGCCGCGGTGGAACATGTAGGTGTCCGGCAGCAGGGTGCCTTCTTCCGGCAGCACCTCCGGCATGTCGCCGGTCAGCATCTTGTCTTTCTCGATGATCTTCAGGAGCTGCGCCGTGGTGCGCCCTTCGGGCAGCGTGATCTTGTGCAGCAGGGCGCGGCCTTCGGTCAGTATGCTGAGCACCTCGGAAACCGTTGCGCCCTTGTCGATCAGGTATTCCCCGGTCTTGATTTCGAGTTCGCTGCCATCCATTCGCGCCTTGAGTTTCATCAGGCGCGCATCATTGATCACACCGTCCGCTTCCAGGCGGTCTGCGACGACGGACAGGATTTCGCCGGGCTCGACCCGGATCACCGCTTCGTCCGTCAGCGGACCAGGGCGGGACAGTTCGTTGTTGAACCACACCCATCCGGCAGCCGCGCCTGCGCCCGCGAGCAGGGCAAGCATGAACAGCCAGACAAACAGGGCTTTCAGGAATCGCATGAGGGCCTCTTTTGCCGGACACCGTGATCCGTCTTACCGTGCCCTCCCCGGCCCGGAAATCAAGTCAAGCAGTGCGGCCCGCGATAGCCTCAGGTCACTTCACGGATGATCAGCGAGGCGTTGGTGCCGCCGAATCCGAAACTGTTGGACATCGCAGCCCTCACCCGGCCCTTCTTGGCCTTGTGCGGGATCAGGTCGATCACTGTCTCGAAGCTCGGATTGTCGAGGTTCAGGGTCGGCGGCATGACCTGGTCGCGGATGGCCAGGGCGCAGAAGGCCGCCTCGATGGCGCCGGCCGCGCCGAGCAGGTGGCCCACCGCGGATTTCGTGGACGACATGGACAGGTTCTTCGCATGGTCGCCGAAGGTGCGCTCGACCGCGCCTGCTTCGCCTTCGTCGCCTTTCGGTGTCGAAGTACCGTGCGCGTTCACATAGTCGATCTCGGTAGGGTCGATTCCGGCATTCTTCAGCGCCATCTTCATGGCACGGAAGCCGCCTTCGGAGCCCTCGGCGGGCGCCGTGATGTGGTAGGCATCACCGGTCAGGCCGTAGCCGATTACTTCTGCATACATCTTCGCGCCGCGTGCCTTGGCGTGCTCATACTCTTCGAGCACCAGCACAGCCGCGCCTTCGCCCATGACGAACCCATCGCGGTCCTTGTCATAAGGGCGCGAGGCTTTTTCAGGCGTGTCGTTGAAGCCGGTGGACATGGCCTTGGCCGCGCAGAAGCCTGCGATGCCGAGACGGCCGATTACCGCTTCGGCGCCGCCGGCCACCATGACGTCAGCGTCGCCATACTGGATCAGCCGCGACGAGTCGCCGATCGCGTGCGCACCTGTCGCGCAAGCGGTGACGACCGAGTGGTTAGGTCCCTTCAGTCCGTGGCGGATCGAGACCTGGCCGGAGGCGAGGTTGATCAGCGATGCGGGAATGAAGAACGGGCTGACCTTGCGGGGGCCCTGCTCGTGCAGGATGATCGAGGTCTCGTAGATCGTCTCCAGGCCGCCGATGCCCGATCCGATCAGGACGCCGGTGCGCTCCTGGTCTTCGTCGGTTTCCGGTTTCCAGTTGGCGTCTTCCAGCGCTTCCTCAGCCGCCGCCATCGCATAGACGACGAACTCGTCGGTCCGGCGCTGTTCCTTCGCCGACATGTACTTGTCGGGATCGAAGGCATGGGGGTCGCCCGCGCCGCCGCCCCGTCCCGAGGTGTAGGGAACCTGGAACGCGATCTTGCAAGGAAGGTCCGACGCATCGAACTTTTCGATGGGACCTGCGCCGGATTTCCCGGCGATCAGGCGCTCCCACGTGGCTTCGCGTCCCATCGCGAGAGGGGATACGATACCAATACCGGTGATGACGACGCGGCGTTTAGACATCGCGGACAGCGCGCTTAGATGTGCGCTTTGATGTGAGTCACAGCGTCGCCGACAGAGCGGATCGACTCCTGCACGTCATCAGGGATCTCGATGTTGAACTCTTCTTCGAACGCCATGACGAGTTCGACGAGGTCAAGGGAGTCGGCGCCCAGGTCGTCGATGAAGCTTGCGCCTTCGACAACTTTATCGGCTTCCACGTCGAGATTCTCGACAACAATTTTTTTCACGCGCTCAAGAACGTCAGACATGAATACCTCTCAAGATATAACTGAGGACTGGTCCTCTTTTGAACCATTGTGTTGCGCCTAGCACACACTCCAGCAGAGCGCCAAGCCCTTGTCTCGCTGGTGACTGCGCAGGGTCAGATCATCGCCATGCCGCCGTTAACATGCAGTGTTTGGCCAGTTACATAGGCCGCTTCGTTGGATGCAAGGTACACCGCAGCTGCAGCAATGTCGTGTCCCTGACCCAGCCGGCCGGACGGGATTTGCCCCAAAAGCGCCTGTTTCTGCGCGTCCGGCAGCCCATCGGTCATGGGCGATTCGATGAAGCCGGGGGCAATCGTATTGGCTGTGATTCCCCGGCTCGCGACTTCCTGGGCGAGCGATTTGGTGAAGCCGATCATGCCGGCCTTGGAGGCGCAGTAATTCGCCTGTCCGGGGTTTCCGGTGACGCCGACGATCGACGTGATGCCGATGATGCGGCCATGGCGGCGCTTCATCATTCCCCTGACAGCTGATTTCGTGAGGCGGAAATAGGAGCCGAGGTTGACGTTGATCACGGAGTCCCAGTCCTCGTCCTTCATCTGGATCAGCAGCTTGTCCTTTGTGATCCCCGCATTCGCCACGAGAATGTCGAGCGGGCCGATGGCGGCTTCCGCCTGGCCGACGAGCGCATCGACAGCGGCGGGGTCAGACAGGTTGCACGGTACGATGGCGCTCTCGCCCTTGAGGGTCGCGGCGACCTCCTGCAGCACCGCTTCACGCGTGCCCGAGAGGGCAACCTTGGCGCCGGCTTCGGAAAGGGCCTGCGCGATGGCGCGGCCAATACCGCCCGAGGCGCCGGTGACGAGGGCCGTGCGGCCAGTGAGGTCGAACATGGATCTTATCCTTTGAGGGCTTTGGCGAACGCTTCGAGGTCCTCGGGATTACCGAGTGTGAAGCCGTTCAGGGATTTCTCGATGCGGCGCTGCATGACGGTGAGCACTTTGCCGTTCCCGACCTCGCCTGTCATCGTGACGCCCTGCGCCACCATGAACTGAACGCTCTCGGTCCAGCGTACGCGGCCGGTGACTTGAGCGACAAGGTTGCGGCGGGTGGTTTCCGGATCGGTGACGGCCGAGGCCGAGACGTTGGCGACCAGCGGAACAGCCGGGGCGTTGATGGTGGTCGATGCCAGAGCCTGCGCCATCGCATCGGCGGCGGGCTGCATCAGCGAGCAGTGGAAGGGCGCGGAGACGTTCAGCGCCATCGCCTTCTTCACGCCGCTGGCCTGCGACCAGGCGACGGCGGCATCGATGGCGGCCTTGGTGCCCGAGATGACCAGCTGGCCGGGGGCGTTGTCATTGGCGATCTCGCAGGCGCCGCCGGTTTCGCGGCCGGCCGCGCAGGCAGCTTCGGCTTGCGCCACTTCTGCGCCCAGCAAGGCCGCCATGGCGCCCTCGCCCGGCTTGACGGCGGATTGCATGGCATTGCCCCGGATGCGCAGGAGGCGGGCGGTATCAGCCAGGCTGATCGCGCCGGCGGCCGCAAGGGCCGAATACTCGCCGAGGGAGTGACCGGCCACGAAGGCTGCGTCCTTTACACTGATCCCGAAATGGGCCTCCAGCGCCCGGTAGGCGGCCACGGAGTGGGCCATCAGGGCGGGTTGGGCATTGGAGGTGAGGGTCAGCTCGGCCAGATCGCCGCCCCACATCAGGCCGGACAGGTCCTGGCCGAGGGCTGCGTTGACCTCTTCGAACACGGCCCTGGCGGCGGGAAAAGCCTCTGCCAGCGCGCGGCCCATGCCGATTTCCTGGCTTCCCTGGCCCGGAAAGATGAATGCGAGCGTCATAGGCGGCCCTGCCTCCCTGGTGTCTGACTTGTTTTGGCCGTGCTAAAGCGCGCCCTTCCGGCATGCAAGCGCTTGAAATCTGCGCCCAGATGGGCTTTAGACCGCCCTTCGCAGCAAGGTGCGGTCCTCAAGTCCCCGGAATGAGCCGGAAAACGAGGGGCCATCGCTGGAATGGGTCTCCCGCCCTCCAGCGCCGCATCTTCGAATTTTGGGAATGAAAACATGGCATTTTACGAGCACGTCGTGATTACACGGCCTGATATCTCGCCGGCCCAGGTGGAAACCTTCGTCGAAGAGATGAGCACTTTCCTTACGGAAAAAGGCGCAACGGTCGGTCGGACCGAATATTGGGGCCTTCGCAGCCTCGCTTACCCGATCAAGAAACAGCGCAAGGGCCACTATTCCTGCATCAACATCGATGCACCGGCTGAAGCGATCCACGAACTTGAACGCCGCCAGCGCATCTCGGAAGACGTGATGCGCTACCTGACCGTCCGTGTCGAAGCGATGCCGGAAGAGCCCTCCGTGGTTCTGTCGCGCAAAGAACGCCGTCCGCGCGATTAAGGGTAAGGAACAGATCCAATGGCACAGAAGATCAACATCACGAACATTCCTGCCCGCCGTCCGTTCGGACGCCGCCGCAAGGTCGACCCGTTCACGGGCGAGCACGCACAGGAAATCGACTACAAAGACGTCAAGATGCTGCAGCGCTATATCTCTGAAAAAGGGAAAATCGTGCCGAGCCGCATCACGGCCGTGAACCTGAAAAACCAGCGCAAGCTGTCCCAGGCGATCAAGCGCGCGCGTATGCTCGCACTCATTCCGTTCGCTGTTTAAGGAGAGACCACCATGCAAGTCATTCTCCTTGAGCGCATCGAACGGCTCGGCAAGATCGGCGACGAAGTCCGCGTCAAGAACGGGTTCGGCCGCAACTTCCTGATCCCGCAAGGCAAGGCGCTGGTCGCCAACGACCGCAACCGCAAGCGCTTCGAAAACGAGCGTGAAGCGATTGAAGCCCGCAACGCCGCTGCCCGCGACGCCGCAAAAACCGATGCCGAAAAGCTCGAAGGCGCCGTGTTCGTCCTGATCCGTCAGGCTGGCGAAACCGGTCAGCTTTACGGGTCGGTCTCGGCCCGCGACGTGGCAGACGCCGCTGAGGAAGCCGGCCACCAGGTGCCGCGCAACTCCGTGCGTCTCGACAAACCGATCAAGGCGATCGGCATCTACGACGTTTCCGTCCGCCTGCACGCCGAAGTGGGCGTGAAGGTTCAGGTCAACGTGGCCCGCTCGAACGAAGAAGCCGAGCGTCAGGCCAAAGGCGAGAATATCGCTGAAGCCCTGCAAGCCGCCAACGCTGCGTTTGCTGCCGAACAGGCCGGTGAACTGGCCGAAGCCGCCGCAGAGCGCGGCCCGGCCGGCGACGACGACTAGTCTTCGTCCCCGCAGACCAGAAACAAGAGCCGCGGCTGGCATCAGTCGCGGCTTTTTTCTTGTGATTCGTTCTGCAAAAACGCGAACACGGCGCGAGCCAACATTGCCTAGTTGGGGTAAAATGCGCGCATGAACCAGCAAACGACTTCGCACACGCCCGTTGTCTCGCCGCACAACCTCGCCGCCGAGGCCGCCGTGCTTGGCGCGATCCTGTTCGACAATAACGTCTACCAGTACATCGCGGACATCCTGCGCCCGATAGATTTCTACGCGCCGGCCCACAACCTGCTGTATGAAGTCGCCTCCAACATGATCCAGACCGGACGCGTGGCGGACGGTGTGACCCTGCGCGAGCATTTCGAGCAGAAGGAAAAACTGACCGAGATCGGCGGCGGCAAATACCTCGTCGACCTGCTGGATGCAGCAGCCTTCGGGCCGGAGGTGAAGGACTATGCGCGCATCATTCGCGACCTGGCGATCCGGCGCGAGTTGATCCGCGTTGGCGGCGGAATCCAGTCGGCCTCCCTGACGCCGGAAGATGACGACACTGGCTCGACGTTGATCAACAAGGCGGAGCGGGCCCTGTTCGAACTGGCCGAGCGCGGCAGTTCGGAACGCGGCTTCTCGAGCTTTGCCGAAGCGCTTGCCGAGTCGCTGGTCACCGCCGAAGCGGCGTTCAAGCGCGGCGGCAAGATCGCCGGCATTCCCTCGGCGCTGCGCGATCTGGATGAACAACTGGGCGGCTTCCACCGCTCGGACCTTTTGATCCTCGCCGGGCGCCCCTCGATGGGCAAGACATCGCTTGCCACCAACATCGCGTACAACGTGGCCAATGCCTACAAGTATGAGGCGCAGGAAGACGGCTCGCGAAAGACCGTGGACGGAGGGATCGTCGCCTTCTTCTCGCTGGAGATGTCCAGCGAGCAGCTGGCCACGCGTATCCTCGCCGAGCGCACCGGCATCAGCTCGCATGACATCCGGCAAGGCAAGCTGTCGAAGGCGGACTTCGAGCGCCTCTCCGAGGCGACCGCCGAAATGCAGAACCTGCCGCTGTACATCGATGATACCGGCGGCATATCAATCGGTGAGCTGACCGCCCGCGCGCGGCGCCTGCGCCGGTCGGTCGGGTTGGACCTGATCGTGATCGACTACCTGCAGCTGATCACCACGGCCTCGAACTCGAACACCAACCGGGTGCAGGAAGTGACGCAGATCACCACCGCGCTGAAGGCGCTGGCGAAAGACCTGAACGTGCCGGTCATGGCCCTGTCGCAGCTGTCGCGCGCGGTGGAGCAGCGCGATGACAAGCGCCCGCAACTTTCGGACCTGCGCGAATCCGGATCGATCGAGCAGGACGCCGATATCGTGATGTTCGTGTTCCGGGAGGAGTATTACCTCTCGCGCACGGAGCCGCCGGCGGACCCGAATGATCCGTCCTCGAACGATAAATGGAAAGCCTGGCGCGCGCGTATGGACCAGGTGTTCGGAACGGCCGAAGTGATCGTCTCGAAACAGCGCCATGGCCCGATCGGCACCGTGAAGCTCGCCTTCGATGCGCGTGTCACGCGCTTCGGAAACCTCGAATACGACGCGTCGAAGTCGAGCAACCCTTTCGAATAGGCGCCGGATGAAACTGGTTTTAGTATACGGCCCGCCGGCCGCAGGAAAATTCACGGTGTCAGCGCGCGTGGCCGAGATGACCGGCCTCGCGCTGTTTCACAATCATCTGGTGGTCGACACCGTGGCCTCGGTGTTCCCGTTCGGATCGCCCTCCTTTGTCCGCCTGCGCGAACAGTTCTGGATGAATGTGTTCGAGGCGGCAGTAGCGGAAGACCGGTCATTGATCTTCACGTTCCAGCCGGAGGGTTCCGTCTCTCCGGAATTTGCGCCGCGCGTGGTGGAGCTGGTGCGCCGGGCGGGCGGGGAGGTCTTGCTGGTGCATCTGCAACTCTCCGCAGACGGACAGATGGCGCGCGTTGCGAACGAGGATCGCGCGAAGTTCGGCAAATTGCGGGACGCTGGACTGCTTGCGCGGCTACAGGCGGAGTTCGAGGCGTGTGAACGCGCGATGCCGGCAGCCGACATCGTGATCGATACAGAGCGGGCTCCGGTGGAAGTCGCGGCCGGTTTGATCGCGTCCCGGATTGGACAGTTGCCGTCGTAGGGCGTTGCCGGCGCTGTCCGCCCAATGCGAAACCGGCTCTAGTGTTCGCAAGCGAGCGAGCGAGCGAGCGAGCGGGTGTTGCGCAACAAGACGGCTGCGCCAATTGCGATATTCGGCGCGCTGTTTTCACTGACTTTGCCGCGAACCCCTAATCCGTCCAGCCGCCACCCATGGCCATGAAGACGTTGATCTCGGCGCTCGCTCTCGCAGCTTCGGATTGGGCCAGAGCTGTGCGGGTTTCCACGAAAGTGCGCTCGGCGTCGAGGACGCTGAGGAAGTTGTCCGCGCCGACCCGGTAGCGGGTGCGGGCAAGTTCGGCAGCTTCCTCACTGGCGGCCGCCGACGCTTCCAGCGCAGCGTAGCGTTCTTTTGCGGCGGCGTAGTTGGTAAGGGCGACCTCAGCCTCTTCAAGCGCCGTGAGGAAGGTTTCGTCGAAATTTGCGAGGGCGATGCCGACGCTGGCTTCTGCCGCGCCGAGACGCGCGCGCGCAGCCGCAACGTTAGGAAAGTTCCAGCTGATCAACGGACCGAGACCGAAGCTGAGGCCATCTTCGCCGAACATGTCGCCGGCGCCGCCGATGGACGCGGTGCTCACCGAGCCGCCAATTCTGACCGAGGGGTAGAGGTTCGCGGTGGCAATGCCGACGCGGCTCGCTGCGCCCGCAAGCTGAAGTTCCGCCTGGCGCACATCCGGACGGCGCGCAAGGAGTGCTGCGCTATCCCCGGCTGGGAGGAGAGAGACGAGCTGCGGCATGCTTTCGCATGCAGGGACCGCACGGCTCATCTCTTCGGGGGTCTGCCCAGTCAGGCGGGCCAGGCGGAACAAGGCGGCGTCCCGCGCAGCGCGCACGGACGGAATATCGGCTTCGGCGCGGCGAAGCGCGGCCTCGGCTTGCACGACATCGAGACGGATGCCGCGGCCTGCATCGAACAAGGTGCGGGTCAGAGAAAGCGTCTCCTCCTGCAGCCTGAAGTTCGACCGGGCTGTTTCAAGCTGGACATTGCCGGCGCAGTAATCGATCCAGGCGCGCGCCGTTTCGCCGGCCACCATCAGCGCGGCCGCCTGATAGGCGGCTTCTGCGGCGGCAGCATCCTGGCGCGCAGCTTCGACACTGGAGCGGACACGTCCGAAGATATCGACTTCGTAGGCCATTTCAAAGCCGAGCGAATAGGTATCGTTTTCAATATCGGCGGGCGCGAAGCCGGGATCGCGCGCATACTGCGCGCTGCCGGTGGCGGTCGTGGATGGCAAAAGGGCCGCGCGCGCCTCGGAGAGACCGGCACGGACCTGCTCGAAATTTGCAGCGGCCCCTGCGAGAGAACGGTTGTTGGAGAGCGCCTGCGAGACAAGACCGCCTAGGGCCTCGCTCTGATAAAGGCGCCACCAGCTGCCGGGCACTGGCGTGGCCGCCACGCCTGCATCTTTTGCGGAGATCAGGGCGCTGTCGACGCGCGGCGCCACGGAACTGCCTGGAGCGGCGGGCGCCGTGGCGCAGGCGCCAAGCGCCAGCGCAGCGACAGCCATCAGGGTCTGGAGCTTGAGATTTTTCATACCTTGACTCCATCGGCCGCCGCTTGTGTTTCTTCCGTGTGCTGATTGTTTGCACCGGGCAGTTTCTTTGAGAGCAGACGTGCAATCACATAGAAGGCGGGCGTAAAGATGAGGCCGAAGACCGTCACCCCGATCATGCCGGAGAACACCGTGATGCCGAGTGACTGGCGCATTTCGGCCCCTGCCCCCGTGGCGAAGGCCAGCGGCATGACCCCGAAGATGAAGGCAAAGGATGTCATGAGGATCGGGCGCAACCGCACGCGGGAGCCTTCAACAGCCGCTTCGCGCGGCGTTAGCCCCCGCTTCTCTTCCGCCTGCTTGGCAAACTCGACCAGAAGGATCGCATTCTTTGCCGCAAGTGCGACGAGAACGATCAATCCCACCTGGGCCAGAATGTCATTGGCCAGTCCCGCAATGTTGATGCCGATGGTGGCGGCGAGGACACACATCGGGACGATGAAGATGACCGCCCAAGGAAGGGTGAAGGCCTCATATTGGGCCGCCAGCACCAGGAAGACGAAGACCACAGCCATCACGAAGATCAGCGTGCTTGAATTTCCAGCCGCCTTCTCCTGATAGGCCATCTCGGTCCATTCATAGCCGATGCCTTCCGGAAGGACCTGCGCCGCCATTTCTTCCATGGCCGCCAGTGAGGCGCCGGTAGAGACACCTCCCGGCGTCTGACCGCTCAGCTCGATCGCCGGGAAGTTGTTGTGACGCACCATGCGCACCGGGCCGGACCCATCAATGATCTGGGCGACCGCCGAAATCGGCACCATCTGGCCGCTGGACGAGCGGACCTGGAACTGACCGATATTCGCAGGGCCTTCCCGGAAGGAGGCATCCGCCTGGGCCGTGACGCGGAATGTCCGTCCAAGGAAGTTGAAGTCGTTGACATATGTGGAGCCAAGATAGGTGCCGAGCGTGGCGTAGACATCACCGGGTTCAACGCCGAGGAGCTGCGCGCGGTCGCGGTCCACCTCCACCCTCACGGTGGGCGAGTTGGTGTTGAATGTGGTGTAGACGCTGGTGACGCGGTTATCCTGCGCGGCAGCGCCCATCATGGCGAATGCGGCCTGTTCAAGCGCCTGAGTGCCGAGACCTGCCCGGTCCTGCAGCATCATCTTGAAGCCACCCCCGGCGCCCATACCCTGCACAGCTGGCGGGGCGATGATGAAGGCGTTGCCCTCGGGCAGCGTCTGCATGAACTGGCCCGTAAGGCTCTGCGAGAGGGCAACGGCGGTGAGGTCTGGATTGCCTTTCCGTTCCTCGAACGGCGCGAGGCGGATGAACAGCGTGGCGGTGTTGGACGCTGACGAGAAGCTCGAGCCATCCATACCTGCCAGCGCGCCAAGACCCGCGACGCCCTCAGTCTGCATCAGCGTGCTGATGACGCCCTGCATGACGGTGTCCGTGCGTTCAAGCGAAGCACAGGCGGGCAGCTGGATCACGCCGATGAGAACGCCCTGATCCTGCTCCGGGATGAATCCGGTAGGTGTGGCCGAGAGACGCCAGCCCGTGAGCGCCAGCAGGCCGGCATACACGATCATCACGACAACCAGCATCCGGACGAGTTTGGAAACGATCTGGCCATACGTAGTCGACAGCCAGTCAAAACCGTTGTTGAAGGCATTTCCGGCCAGGCGCAGCGGCGCGAGGAAGCGGCTGCCTTTCTTGTGGCCGTCCGGTTCGTGCGGCTTCAGCAACAGCGCGCACATGGCCGGAGAAAGGGTGAGCGAGACGATCAGGGAGATGACAGCCGCCGAAGAAATGGCGACCGCAAACTGTTCGTAGAAGATGCCCGGGATGCCGCCGATAAACAGGGTGGGAACGAAAACCGAGACCAGCACAAGGTTCATCGCGATGAGGGCGCCGCCGACCTCATCCATTGAGACCTTGGCGGCCTCCATCGGCGTTCTGCCTTCGCGGATGGATCGCTCGACGTTCTCCACCACGACAATGGCGTCGTCCACGACGATGCCGACCGCCAGCACGAGGGCGAACAGCGACAGGGAGTTGATGGAATACCCCAGCGCCAGCTGGACCGCGAACACGCCGATGATCGACACCGGAATGGCGATGATCGGAATGATCGCGGCGCGCCAGGTCTGCAGGAATACGAGGACGACCAGCATCACGAGAAACACAGCCTCGACGAGGGCGTGCTCCACCGACGTTACAGACGCCTGCACGAACTCGGTGGGGTTGTAGGGGATAAGGTATTCCAGGCCTTCCGGAAACTCGGCCTCCAAGGCTTCCATCTCCGCGAGTACCGCAGCGGCCGCGTTGAGGGAGTTGGCGCCCGGCTGCTGCGAGATGCCCAGCGCGACGCCCGGCTCGCCGTCGAAGTAGGCGCGGATGAGATAGTTTTCTGCGCCAATGTCTGCGCGGGCAACATCCCGCAGGCGGACGACCGAGCCATCGTCACCCCGGCGGATCACGACATCGCCAAACTCCTGCGGCTCCATGAGGCGGCCACGCACCTGCACCGGAATCTGGAAGGGCGGCGCCCCGGCCTCGGCATAGGGCGCCTGGCCGAGCGTGCCGCCGGCGGCCTGAATGTTCTGGGCACGCAGGGCGTTAATGATATCGGCAGACGTGAGATTCAGTGCGGCGGCGCGCTCCGGGTTGATCCAGATCCGCATGGCATAGTTGCCACCGCCGAAGATTTCCGCGCCGCCCACGCCATCAAGACGCAGCAGGCGCTCCTTGACGTTGGAGCTGGCATAGTTGGCGACATATTCCGGATCGAGCTGGCCGCCCGGCGAACGCAGCGCGACGAGCATGAGAAAGCCCGAGGATTGCTGGTTGACTGAGATACCCGTCTGACGGACCTGCTCCGGCAGCCGCGGCTCGGCGCGGGCGACCCGGTTCTGGACCTGCACCTGGGCTGTATCGAGGTCGGTTCCCGGCGCGAATGTGATGGTCAGTTGAACGGTACCGTCCGCCGTCGACGACGACGTCATGTAGATCATGTTCTCGACGCCGTTGATTTCCTGCTCCAGCGGGGCGGCAACCTGATTGGACACGTCTTCGGCAGAGGCGCCGGGATAGGCCGCCGAGACCGAAATGGTGGGCGGGGCAATGTCCGGATACTGAGCAAGTGGCAGACGCGGAAAGGCGAACGCGCCGAGCAAGGTGATGACGATGGCGATGACGGCGGCGAAGATCGGCCGCCGGATGAAAAAGTGTGAAAGGCGCATGGGAACTTGTCTCTGGGAGGAAGAGAAATAAGGAGGAACTGGGAGGGCGCGCTATTGGCCGCGTCTCAGTTGACGCGGCGAGCAGACATGGCTGGACGGCTCTGAACCTGTCCCGGATTTTCCGTAGCGACTTCATATTCAAGCTGCACGGCCACGGGATCAACCACCGCGCCCGCCCGGGCGCGCAGCAGCCCGTTGACAATCACGCGGTCGGTCGCGTCGAGGCCCGCCTCGATAACCTGCATGTTGCCGCTGAGCGGACCAAGCTCTACCGGAGCGGCCTCGACTTCATTGCGCTCGTTGACGAGGAAGAGGGTGCGGCGTGTGCCGTCGGTCTGAACCGCACTTTGAGGAACCATGAGCGCCGAATACGGGGCCGATCCATTGACGCGGACCTCCCCGGTCATCCCTGGACGGATGATGCCGTCGCTGTTTTCGATCAGGGCACGCACCCGGATCGAACCAGTCGTATCGCCCATACTATTGTCGGCGAACACCACTTCACCAGAGCGTGTGAATGAGGTTTCGTCCTGCAGGCGGGCCTCGGCCTGCACGGCGCCTTCAGACTGTTCGGCCCGCGCATAGCGCAGATAGTCTGCCTCCGAGACATTGAACGTGAAGTAGAGTTCATCATCCCGGACCAGCGTGGTGAGGATGTCGCCGGAAGAGTTGCCACCCGCGATGAGGTTGCCCGGATCGACGTTGCGGGCGGAGAGGCGGCCATCAATCGGGGCTGTGACGCGCGTGAAGCTGAGATCAAGCTTCGCGGCATCGACTCCGGCATCGGCGGCGGCAACTGCCGCCTCGGCATTGGCGAGGCGGGTGCGGTTCTGCTCGAGATCCTCGATCGAGACGGCGCCGGACGCGCTGAGCGTATCGGAGCGTTCCAGATCCGATCGGGCCTGGTTGAGTTCTGCCTTCGCCTGGGAAAGCTGGGCCTGGGCCTGAGCCAGGGCGGCGCGGAATGGCCGGTCGTCGAGCGTGAACAGAAGTTCGCCGGCCTTGACGCGGGCGCCGTCCTCGAAATTCACGGATTTCACATAGCCGCTGACCCGGGCACGCACATCGACGCGCTCCACGGCTTCAAACCGGCCGGTATAGCCGTTCCAGTCAGACACCTCGGACGAGAGGGGCACGGCGACATCGACCTTCGACGGCGGAGGACCGCCTTGTACCTGTGCCTGCGGCGCACCGCAGGCACAGAGCGCAAACACCGTTGCCAGCACGGAAACACTAGAAAAATTGCGCGAACGCATGCATTTATCCTTCATAAACAAGACAAACGGGCCGGCCAGCGCTCGTAAGTCATCAGCTGTTGACGGCATATGACGTTAGGGGAGCCATAAGTCAACAGATGATGACTTTTTAATTTTTAGGGGGTAGGAACAGGCATGAAATGTAACCAACCAATCCGCCGCAGAGATGCGGGCGCGACCAAATCCGCCATCCTGAGCGCGGCGCGAACGCTGTTTGCGCGCGACAGTTACGAGAATGTCGGGATCCGGGAGATTGCTTCCCTCGCGGGCGCCGATGCAGCTTTGGTGTCGCGCTATTTCGGCTCGAAGGAGGATTTGTTCACGGAAGTCCTCGCAACCGGCAAGCGCGGAATCGATGTGGTCGGCGCCGAAATGGAGGGCCTGCCGGAGCGGGTAGCCGGTATCCTCATTGACCCGGAAGAAGAGGGAAAGTCGATCGACGAAATCCTGATCATCCTGCATTCGGCCAACTCGCCGATTGCCGGCCCGATCGTGCAGCGTTCAGTGGTCGACCGGTTTCATCGCGCCATTGCGGACCTGATCGGCGGCGAGAACGACATGGTCCGCTCGCAATTGTTTGGCGCGGTCATGCTGGGCATGTCGATCAGCCGGCAGATCAGCGGCACTGAGGGCGAGGAGCCGGAAATCCGCGACAAGCTCAAGCAACGGGTTGCGGAAATCATCGCCCTGGCTATCGCGCCGCTCTGAGGCGCCAGCAAAGCGCTAGCTTTGCCCGATCCAGACGCTGTGGGGCGCAAGTGTTCTGACGTTCAGGGTGGTCGAGATCAACGGTTTGAAGCCGGCGGTCAGGCCGTCTGGTATCGCCACATCCTCCGTACCAAGATTGAAAAGGCAGATCACCGTTTCATCGCCCAGCGTACGCCGGAGGGCGAGGAAAGGTTCCGGCGCTTCCGGGAAATCCACTTCGCCGAGTCGCAAGGCAGCAGACTCCGAGCGTACTTTCAGAATCGCGCGGGTGAAGCTCAATACCGAGTCCGGATCGCCTTCCTGCTCCGCTGCTGCAAGCTCTGCATGCCCCTGCCCGACCGGCAGCCAGGGTTTGGCTTCCGAGAAGCCGGCGTAAGTATTGCCCATCGTCCAGGGCATCGGTGTGCGCGCGCCGTCGCGGCCGAGAGTGCGCGGCCAGTTGGCGATGGCTTCGGGGTCTTGCAGGTCTTCGAACGCCACTTCAGCCTGCGGCAGGCCGAGCTCCTCGCCCTGATAGAGGATCGGATTGCCGCGCAGGCAGAGCAGCAGGGCGTTCGTCAGTTTCGCGAACTGCCGCATGTCCGCGCCTGGCGGGCACCAGCGGCTGATGCAGCGCGGGGCGTCGTGGTTCGAGAAGGCCCAGGACGGCCAGCCTTCGCTGAACGGACCCGCCCAGTTCATCTGCGAGGCTTTTACACGCCGGGGCGACAATCTGTTCGCATACAGAAAATCGAAACTGTAGGCTGAGCTGAGGCGTTTGTTGCCGGCCGTGAACGCGGTCATTTCGGGCAGCGGATCGGGGCCCGGCACTTCGGCCACCGTGAAGATTGCGCCATAGCCGTTCGCCAGTTCGCGGATGCGTTCCATGAAGACCGGAATGTCCGGGTGAGACTGGTTGTGGATATGGTGTTGCAGGTCGAAGGGTCGCGTGATCGTCCTGCTTCCTGCCGGCCAGGGTGGATTGTCGCGGAAGTCCGGATCGAACATCGCGAAGTTGATCGCGTCGAGCCGGAAACCGTCAACGCCCTTGTCCAGCCAGAACTTCGCGGCTGCAACGAGGGCATCCTGCACGACTGGATTGTGCACGTTCAGCTGCGGCTGGCTCGAGAGGAAATTGTGCATGTAGTATTGCTGGCGCCGCGCGTCCCAGGTCCAGGCCGCGCCGCCGAACACGGATTGCCAGTTATTGGGCGGTGTGCCGTCCGGTTTCGGGTCACGCCAGACATACCAGTCCGTATACGGATTATCTCGTGATGCGCGGCTCCGGGCAAACCAGTCATGGTCGTCGGAGGTGTGAGCATAGACCTGATCGATGATGACTTTCAGGCCGAGGCGGTGGGCTTCTGCCAGTAGCGCATCAAAGTCTGCCAACGTGCCGAAGATGGGGTCGACATCGCAATAGTCGGCGACATCATAGCCGAAATCGCGCATCGGCGACGTGAAGAAGGGCGAGATCCAGACTGCGTCCACGCCCAGCCCCGCGATATAGCCGAGCTTCCGGGTGATGCCCGGCAGGTCGCCAATGCCGTCCCCGTTGGTGTCGAGATAGGAGCGCGGATAGATCTGGTAGACGACAGCGCCGCGCCACCAGGGCTGGGCAGCTTGGGTCGGGGTCGGGTTATCCAGCGGCCACTCTCCTGCGCAGGCGGGTTCGCCGGGTTTGTCTGGCCTGGCAGGGGCAGAGGGACTCGAACCCACGACCTGCGGTTTTGGAGACCGCCACTCTACCAACTGAGCTATACCCCTTCAGGCCAGAGCGGGGTTTGCCTCATCTCCCGTCTGGCTGCAAGACCGGGGGTGAAAAGACTTGGCTGCAGGCAGCAGCGGGGGCTGGGCGGGTGAGGTTGGCTTTGCGGGGCCAGGGCCCTCACCTCCCACGACCTCCGGTCGTGGCCCCCCCCTCTCCCGCTCCGCGGGAGAGGGGTTAAGTGGGGCTCTCCCGCACCCCTCTCTCTCTGGGAGAAGAGGCACCCATTGCGGAGCAATGGGAGGTGAGGGTCTTTGGCTTGGAAAGTTTCTTGAGAGATCATGCACGCAGTATACCTCCGTGGGCGGAGGTGTAGCGGAAGGATTGGGGAAGTAATTTGTAACGGCTTGGCAGGGATGGATTTTATTTTTCCGGAGGCGTATTTTTTGTAGGCGCAAGTGCCCTGCCCCGGGGCCGCCTAGCCTGAGATTTTCCCTCCAGGCTGCCTCATCCTTTCGACAGGTCGTGTCGCCGGGGTGGCGAAATTTTCTCAGTCATTCTCATTTTTTATCATCTGGTGCCGGTTTGTTATCGTCCAGACTCCGCCCCCCCCCAAAGCAAAAGGCCGCCTCCTTTCGGAAGCGGCCTTTGTGTTTGTCAGCTCGCGAGAGCTTATTTCTTGATCTCGGACACCACGCCGGCGCCGACGGTGCGGCCGCCTTCGCGGATGGCGAAGCGCAGGCCCTTGTCCATGGCGACCGGGTTGATCAGCTCGACATCCATTTTCACGTTGTCGCCCGGCAGCACCATT
>Ga0163144_10004677_pt1 | contig 30747 bp, 29 predicted proteins | sample OliLak19BULKMAT1_FD_123175 | JGI IMG/M metagenome (GOLD analysis project Ga0163144, IMG submission 123175) | Freshwater microbial mat bacterial communities from Lake Vanda, McMurdo Dry Valleys, Antarctica - Oligotrophic Lake LV.19.BULKMAT1 | ecosystem: Environmental > Aquatic > Freshwater >... | reverse complement strand
TGTTGCCAGCATCTCAACCGAGGCGGGACGAAAGACCGCCACCGGCGTCCTCCCAACCGAAAAGACATCTTGCCCGTACAGCTCCAAATCGGCGGCGGACGTGCTTATCGCCCTCGCGCCGACGGCGGCGACCAAGCTCTCCAGCGCTGTCGGCCTAGCGAGTGTGGCCATCCTCACCCCCCAACACCGGGTAGCGACCAAGCGTCAGCAGCAACGCGCCCCCAACGGCGAACATGCCCATGGCTGCGGTCAACATCAAATCATAGCTTCCCGTTCGGTCGCGCACGATACCATAAAGAATGGGCGAAATAGCTGAGCCAATCCCGAACGGCATATAGAGCACCCCATAGATGCGACCATAATGCGCCATCCCGAAATACTTGGCCGTCAAATAGGCGATGACGTCGCTTTCTGCGCCCGCCGCGAAGCCCAGAAGGAAACCGCCCAGCATGATCGTCGGCAGATTGGGCGCGGTCCCGACAAGCAAATAGCAAGCGACCGACGGCAGCAGCATCGCCGGAAAGGCGATGCCCGGCGCCCAGAACCGGTCAAACAGCAGCCCCACACCGATTCGACCCGATAATATCCCTAGCGCGACCACGCTAAGGACGCTGGCCGCCGTCGCCGGCGGAAAGCCGTGGAGCGCAACAATCTGCGCCATGTGGATATGCGCACCGCCATAAGCCAGCGCGATGATCAGGATCGACAGGAGCAACACCCAGAAGCGATGCCCCCTGATCGCCTGTGCCAGCGTCAAACCGGTAATGTCGCCGCGCTCATTCGTGACGCCAGCAGGCCGCTCGGCTGCTGTCGGCTCCCGAAACCAGGCAAAGCCGATCGGCAGCGCGACCAGCAAGGGGAACAACGCAACGACGGGAAAAGCCAGCCGCCAGCCGCCATAGGCTATGGCCCGGGTAGCGACTTGCGGCACAATGATCGCTGCAAGGCTCGTGCCCAGGAGCATAATCCCCAGCGCCAGTCCGCGATTCTTGTCAAACCACATCGACACCGCCCGGCTCCACGTCACTGGCGTTGAGCCAATCCCGATCAAGCCAAGCATGAACCAAAAGCCGTACCAACCGCCAAGCGAACCCGGCACGAAGTAGAAAGACGCAAAGACCAACGCAAAGCCGAACGTCGACCATAGCGCTACCTTGCGGACACCCACCCTATCGGCAAGGCCGCCGTAAACTGGCGCAAGCAGCGATGCGACCAACCCAAAGACGGTGACACCCGCCGCAACTTGGGCAAAATCCCAGCCGAACTCTGCATGCACCGGCCCAAGCACAAGCGGGAGAACATTGAACGGCAGGGGGGACGCGCCACAAGCCACGCCCGCCATTGCTGCAGCCAATGGCTTGCCACCGCGCCGGAATTCGGACTCGGCGGGAGGCGATCCCGTCATTGAAAGTTCAGCCGTCATGCCTCTTACTTCCCCGAAGCGACGACCAGGTCGCAGTGCCAGTGTGGCAAGAATGATGGATGCAAGCCTGAACCACAAGCCTGCTCAAACGCCTATTGATCATCCAAGGCCGACTGCCATTTCCTTGTTACTGCACGACCCGACTGCTGCACGACCCGACTGCTGCACGAAACGTCAATCAAGCTGGTCGGATTTTCTGATTTGTCCGGACAAGTTTTCATGTATCAATCACCCTGTCAAGCACGCCCTAACCTTGAGGATGTTGCCCGTTGAGCGACCTTGCGTATCGCAGTCTGGTTTATCTCCACCTGCTGCTCTTCGTGCTATGGCTGGGGGCAGATGCCGGGGTATTCCTGCTCGGGCAACATTTTCGCAAACGCACTGTCTATTCGCTAGATCAGCGGATTGCGCTGCTCAAGCTGCTGGTGGTGGTCGATATGGTACCGCGCTCGGCCTGGGCGCTGATGGTGCCGGTGTCGCTCACGCTCGCGTTGGCCGGCCATTGGTGGGAAGTGCCAGTGCCACTCGTCGGCGCGGCCTGGTTGATTGGCGCGGCGTGGTTGTGGCTGGTTTGGGACGCGCACCGACATGACATGACACCGCGCGCGGCCCGCGACCGTCGGATTGAGGCGTGGCTGAAATATGCGCTGACCGTGTTCTATCTGTGGCTCGGGATCGCATCGCTCCTGACCGGTCACCCCATCGCGGTGCCGTGGCTGGCGTGGAAGGCGCTGCTCTTCGGGTTGATCTTTGTTGCCGCCATTATGATCGATGTGGCGTTCAAGCCGGTCGGACCGCTGCTCGGACGATTGCTTGCCGAAGGATCGTCCGACGCGACCGAGATACCCTTGCGCCGGACGATGGACCGCACCCGCCTCTGGGTCTTTGCAGTCTATGGATTGCTCTTCGTCATTAGCTGGCTTGGCGTCGTGAAGCCTTGAAAGCCTTGTGCGATTCAGGGTTGACCTCGCCAAGTTGTCCGGACAAATCATACTGCCAGAAGTGGATAGGTTTTTGACATTGACGTTGGGCCTGACGAGTTTGTTGTTTGTATCCGGGGCAACGCCGGAGAGGCTTCCCAAGGCGCTGGCCACGCGTGCCTCGATTGCCTGCATCGATCTGGAAGATTCGGTGCCCGACGCTGACAAGGCTGTGGCGCGATCCGCAGCACTGGCGCTGATAAGTGGTGATCCTCGGGTTGCGATCCGCATCAATCCGGTAACAACGCTTGAAGGTCTTCGCGATCTCGTCGCGTTGGCCGACGCCGCTGCTCGGCCAAAATTTCTGCTGCTGCCCAAGGCTGAAAATGCAGGCGACATATCGGTCGTGCGGGGAGCCCTTGGCAACGATGTCGTGGTCATTCCGCTGATCGAAAGTCCAGCCGCGCTCCACCAGACAGCAACCATCGCCGCGAGTCCCGGCGTTGGCGCGATGATGTTCGGCGGCGGCGACATGGCGGGAGAACTGAGCGTTGCGATTGCTTGGGAACCCCTGCTCGCGGCGCGCGGTCTGTTTCTGCTCGGATGCGCGCAGGCAGGCGTTCCTGCCATCGATGTTCCCTTTGTGGCGCTTGATGATCTTGCCGGCTTGGAGGCCGAGACATTGAAGGCGCAGGCGCTAGGATTTCAGGCAAAGGCGGCCATCCATCCGGCTCAGATCGACATCATCAACGCGGTCCTTCGCCCATCCGCCGAATTGACCGCGGAGGCGCGTGATGCAGAGGCCGCCTTTGCCGCAGGCGGCGGTGCCCCGGTGCGGTTTCGCGGCAAGATGCTGGAATTGCCGGTGATGCGCCGGTATCGCCGCATTCTTGCTCAGGCGGCAATGGAAGGAAATGTGCATGCGTAATGGTGTTATCGAAGTAAGCCCTGGCAGATTCCGGGAAACCTTCGGGCGCAGCTATGAAGATTTTGTCGTCGGCCATATTTATGAACACCGGCCCGGCCGCACGATCACCGATGCCGATAATATTTGGTTCACTCTGCTGACGATGAACACCCACCCGGCGCATTTTGATTATGAATTCGCCAAGAAAACCGAATTTGGTAAGCCGCTTATCGCGTCACCGCTGACCGTGGCGCTGATGGTTGGCATGAGTGTGTCGGACATCAGCCAGAAAGCGGTCGCCAATCTGGGTTGGGACACTATCCGCCTCACCCATCCGCTCTTCCCAGGCGACACGCTGTATGCCGAAAGCGAAGTGCTCGAAAAGCGTGAGTCATCCTCGCGGCCCGAACAAGGCATTGTGACGGTGAAAACGATTGGCAAAAACCAGCACGGCGATGTGGTGTGCAGCTTTAGCCGCACGATGCTGATCTGGAAGCGCGGGTTCGGCCCGATGGACGATTGAGGAAGTCGATAATGGCAAGCGTGATTGAAATGTCCCTCCCCACAATAGACCTCGACGAGGAAGCCGCCTTGCTCGAAGCGATTGATCGCTGGATCGAGCGCGAGGTGCGCCCTGTCGTCATGAAACATGATCATGACGACATCTGGCCGGCGGAAATCGTGGCCCAAATGACCGATATGGGGCTCTTCGGTGCGACCATCGGCAAACAATATGGCGGTCTTGGCCTTCCCGCGACGACTTACGCCAAGATCGTCGCGCGTATTGCGTCCTATTGGATGGCGATTACCGGCATCTTCAATTCACACCTGATCATGGCAGTCGCGGTTGAGCGCTTTGGCACCGAGGCGCAGAAAGAACTCTGGCTGCCGCAATTTGCAAGCGGCGCGATCCGTGGCGGTCTGGCGCTGACCGAGCCGAACGCGGGCACTGACCTGCAAGCAATCCGCACTATCGCGACGCGCGACGGCGATGACTATATCATCAATGGCACCAAGACGTGGATCTCGAACGGCATCAACGGAAGCTGCTTTGCCCTGCTGGTCAAATCCGATGCCAAGGCCGATCCGCGCTACAAGGGGATGAGCCTGTTCATCGCGCCGAAGGGGCCTGGCTTCACGACCGGCAAAAAGTTCGAAAAGCTTGGCTATAAATCAATCGACAGCGCAGAGTTGATCTTTCAGGACTACCGCATACCCGCTGCAAATTTGATCGGCGAGCGTGAGGGACAGGGCTTTTTTCAGGCGACCGGCGGGCTTGAACTGGGGCGGATCAACGTTGCGGCACGTGGCGTTGGTCTTGCCGATGGTGCGCTGCGGCTGGCGACAGAATATGCCCAGCTGCGTGAGACAATGGGCAAGCCGATTGCCGAGCATCAGGCGATTCAGCTCAAAATTGGCGACATGGTCACCCGCGCTCGTGCCGCGCGACTGCTGACGTTTGACGCAGCCGAGGCCTATGACCGTGGCGAACGGTGCGACATGGAGGCGGGCATGGCGAAGTATTTTGCGTCGGAAGCCGCCGTCAAAAATGCTGAGGAAGCAATGCGTATCTTCGGTGGTTATGCCTATTCAAAGGAATATGAGATCGAACGCTATTATCGCGATGCCATGCTGATGTGCATAGGCGAGGGCACCAACGAAATGCAGCGTATGATCATTTCAAAACAATGGGTAAAGCGGAACCCGGCGTGACGGAAACACGGCGGCTCCCCCTTGATGGCTATCGCATACTTTCGGCCGAGCAATATGGCGCGGGACCTTACGGCACGATGTTCCTCGCCCAGCTGGGGGCGGACGTCATCAAGATTGAGCCGCCCAAATCAGGCGACACCGCGCGCGGCGTTGGCCCGCATTTCCTGCGCGAAGGTGACAGTCTTTATTTCCAAAGCTTTAATCTGAACAAGCGTTCGCTGACGCTTGATCTCACCACGGCTGAAGGACAATCTGTATTTCGACGGCTGGCAGCAGACGCCCATGTCGTTGCCAATAACTTACGCGGCGATCTCCCCGCAAAACTCGGGCTGACCTATGCCGCGTTGCAGGACGTAAACCCGGCAATCGTCTGCGCGCATCTGTCCGCCTATGGCCGCGACAATGATCGGGCGAAATGGCCGGGCTATGACTATTTGATGCAAGCCGAAGCGGGTTTCCTGTCGCTGACCGGCGAGCCTGACGGACCACCAGTGCGGTTCGGACTGTCGATGGTTGATTTCATGACCGGCACAATGATGACGATCGGATTGCTCGCCGCACTGGTCGATGCCGAACGCAGCGGCGTTGGTCGTGATGTCGATGTCGATCTGCTGTCAGCGGCGGTCCACCAAATGAGTTATCCGGCGATCTGGTATCTCAACGAAGGTGATATCACGCCCCGCGCACCCCGTTCGGCGCATCCCTCCGTAACCCCAAGCCAGATGTTCCGCACCGCCGATGGCTGGATGTTCGTGATGGCCCAACTTCCAAAATTCTGGACCATCCTGACCGACAAGCTATGCCGCCCTGATCTCGCCGCCGATCCGCGTTTTTTAACCCCGGCCTCACGCCTCGCTCATCGCGACGCGCTAACCGAGATGCTCGACGCCATCTTGACGACACAGCCGACCGCGCACTGGATGACGTTGCTCGCCGGTCATGTGCCGGTCGCGCCTGTTCATGCGCTCGACGATGCGCTCGACAATCCATTCCTGACAGAAACCGCGATGCTGGACACAGTGGAGCATCCTGACCGCGCTGCCCTACGCGTGCTCGCCAATCCAATCCGGCTTGATGGGGAACGGTTGCCCAATCGTGCCGGACCGTTACTGGGGGCGGACAGCGAGTCGGTGCTTGGCGAGGCGGGTTACTCTGCCGAAGAGATCAGCGGTCTGAAACAACGCGGTATCGTGTGATGGGTAAGCTGACCGGCCTGACGGTCGTCGATCTCTCGCTGTTCCTGCCGGGACCGATGATGACGATGATGCTGGCTGATCAGGGCGCTGAGGTAATTAAGGTTGAGCCGCCGGGTGGCGATCCAGCGCGCGAACAGGCCCCGTTTGAGGCGGGACAATCGGTGTGGTTTCGCAATCTCAATCGCGGCAAGCGCAGCGTCGCGATAGACCTTAAGAGTGACGCAGGCCGCGACCAGCTCTGGGCGCTGATCGAAACCGCAGACGTGTTTGTCGAAGGTTTTCGACCTGGCGTAGTCGACAGGCTCGGCTTTGGTTATGACGCCGTCGCGGCCCGCAATCCGCGCATCGTTTACTGCTCAATCAGCGCGTTTGGTCAGCAGGGTAGCCTTGCCCACCACCCGGCGCATGACATGGCGGTGCAGGCTTTAGCCGGATTTATGTCAATCAATGATGGTCCGGACGGCACGCCCGTCGTCCCCGGTGTTCCCTCAGCCGACATGGCGGCGGGCCTGACCGCCCTGTCCGCCGTCCTGATGGCGCTGATCGGGCGGGAGAAGAGCGGACGTGGTGATCGGATAGATACCGCGATGTTTGATGCGCTGCTGCCGTGGTGCGCCCATACGGCGGGCGGCGCGATCGCCGGTGGTCCGTCACCAACCTCAGCAGAGCAGCGCTCGCTGGGAGGTGCGGCGTTCTACAACGTCTATCGAACCGCGGACGCTCGCCACATCGCGTTGGGGGGGCGCGAACTCAAGTTCGTTGACAACCTTATGCAAGCGTTGGGGCGTCCCGATCTCGCCCCGCTGGGCGCGCTGCCGGCTGGGCATGATCAGGCTCCGTTGCGCGCCTTTCTTGCCGACACCTTTTCACAGCGCACGCGTGACCAATGGGTCAACTGGTTCGCTGACAAAGATGTGGCCTTTGCGCCCGTGCTGGATTTCCGCGAGGCTCTTGATGCGCCCGTCATCGCTGAGCGTGGTTTGCTAGTGGAGTTTGAAGGCGCGCATCAGATCGCCCCCGCCATCCGTTTTGCCGAAGAAGACTGGCAACCGCGCGCAGCACCCGCGCTCGGTGAGGGCTGAATGCTACCCCTCCACCTCGATATGCATCGAATAGGCGAAGCGATCGCCAGGGTGGTGGCTTACGGAAATTTCAATAACGCGACCGTCAGTATCAACGTAGCAGCGCAGTATTCGAAGGCAGGGGCTTCGGCGGGCGACGCCCAAAGCCGCAGCCATCTCGGCAGTCGCGGCCACCGCTTGAATATCTTGCGTCACCCGCGCAATCTTGACGCGCGCAAGCCGCTCAAGCTGCCGGAAAAGCGTTGGTTCAGCGAGGTCGATCGCGCTCGCCGCTTCGGCAAGGTCCGGGTGAATATAGGCCTCTGTCAAAGCAATAGGGCGCTCGGCGTCGCGGCCCGAACGAATGCCGCGAAATTGCGCCCATTTCCCGCCGCTGGGTGCACCAATTTGTTGAGCCAGATTGCGCGGCAGAGCAACGCTAACGCCGCGCTCAAAGACGACATGGGTGTCGCGGGCATATTGCAGAATCTCGTTAACGTTCGACAGCGGCTGGTGCAGCGCACCGCCGCGCGCCGCCGCCGATTGGATTACCGTGCCAGAACCGCGCTTGCGCTGGATCATGCCTTCCGACTGGAGCGTGCGCAACGCCTCGCGCACCGTAAACCGGCTGACGCCATATTGGCCACACAGCATGTTTTCGGTCGGGAATTGTTCGGCCTGTGGAAATTCATCCCGCAGAATGCGCGCCCGCAAATCATCCGCCAGTTCGATATACCTGGGCTTGCGCACCGCATTTGCCACTACAGCGGCCAAATTTCATCTCCAGTTGCGATAATGCTGTGACCGATTTACCGCTTATCGCGCGCCTTGCCGCCCATTTGCAACGGCCCGTGCCAGAATCTGTCCGGACAAGGGCTAGGTTGCATCTGCTGGACTGGCTGGCGTGTGTTGCGGGGGCGCGGAGAAGTGTGGTTGCTGATGTTGCGCGCGCGGCAGAGCCCGATGTGCTGACGCGCGCCGCCTTGCTGGGTAATGTGCTGGAAATGGACGATGTGCATCGAGCGGCATTGTTACATCCCGGACCCGTCGTCTGGACCGCAGCGCTGTGCGCAGCGCGCGACGAGACGGCGTCAATGGCAGACATGCTCGACGGCGCCGTGCGCGGCTACGAGTCGATGATTGCTGTCGGAACGACTTTCGGCGCTGCGCACTATGCCCTGTGGCATCCAACTTCGACGGCAGGCGGGTTTGGTGCAGCTGCAGCGGCAGCTTCAATCTATCGGATGTCTGTGGAGCAAACCGTTTGGGCGCTGGGCAATGCCGGGTCCGTGGCCGGTGGTCTTTGGCACATGCGTCATGCAAACGTGATGACCAAGCAGATGCATGCCGCTCGCGCCGCCTTGGAGGCCGTTTGGTTCGCCCGGCTGGCGCGTGGCGGCTTTACCGGCCCCGACGCCATATTGGAGGGTCCGCAAGGGCTTTACGCGGCGATGACGCGCGCGCCCAACCCGATGATATTGAGCGAGAGCTGGACGATAGAGGAAGTCAGCTTCAAACCTTGGGCTGCCTGCCGCCATGCCCATCCTGTGATTGACTGTGCGCTGGAGCTGCGCGCGTCAGGTAAACTGCGCCCGCCCTTCCATATCGAAACCTATGCCGACGCCATCACCTTTTGCAATCGACCTGATCCGATAACCGAGACCGATGCCAAATTCTCGCTCCAACATGCGGTGGCCGTGATCGCCGATGGACGCAACGCCGACCCTGCCGATTTCACGCCACAGGCCATTGCCGCGCTCGCCCCGTTGCGCCTGCAAGTGACCGTGAGTGAAGGCACTGATTTCACCGCCCGCTATCCAGCCCATTTCGGCGCGCGAGTGAATGGCCTGGAACTGACCGACACGCGCGGCGACCCCGAACGACCAATTACACAAGCGCACATTATTGCCAAGCTCCGCACGCTTGTTGCCTGGGGTAGTTTGCCCGCGAGTGAAGCCGACCGTGCCGCCGAACTTGTGTTATCGGGCGACCACACGACCGAGATCATCACCATGCTGGGCGACTGGCTGTCATGACTCCGACCGAGACTTTGCTCGCCTTTGCCCGCGCCAATCACGTCTTGCCCGACTCCGCGAGATCCGACGCCGCCCGCCTGCTCGCCGACACGCTTGCGGTTGGCGCAGCGGGATCGACCGCTCCAGGGGCAAACGGGGTACTCGCCGCCGCGCGTGGCTGGGGCGAGGGCCGCGAAGCTCGGTTGATCGGCAGCTCGGATCGTCTTCCCGCCCCATCCGCTGCCTTCGTCAACGGGTTTCGCATTCATTGCCTCGAATGGGATGCCGTTCACGAACCCGCCGTCGTTCACGCCCTCTCAGTTGTCACAGCAGCATTGGGCGCGAGCATTGACCGGCGGGGTGGCTGTGCGCTTGACGACGCGCTGGTGGCGCTCGCAATCGGCGTCGATGTGGCGAGCGGGCTTGGCATTGCCGCCACCTCCCCGCTTAAATTCTTCCGGCCCGCCACCGCCGGGTGTATTGGTGCCGCGCTTGCCGTTGCCCGGCTGGAGCGGGTCGAGCGGCTCGAGGATGTGCTTGGTCTCGCCTACTCATTTTGTTCGGGCACAATGCAGGCGCATGTCGAGGGTTCCATCGCGCTGCCGCTCCAGATCGCCAATGCCGCACGTTCGGCAATATTGGCAGTCGATCTGGTCAAGGCCGGCTTGACCGGGCCGCAAGATGCGCTTGAGGGGCCATTTGGTTATTTCAACCTCATCGATGACGGGGTTTTGGCGAGCTATACCGAAGCTATTGGGGAGCGCTGGCTGATCTCAGCGGTCAGCACGAAACCTTACCCGTCGGGCCGCGCAAGCCATGCCACCCTCGCGACCATCGCAGATTGGGCATATCGAGCGGATCAAATAGACCGCATCGAGTTGTTCGTGCCTCCGCTCATCAAACGACTGGTTGGCAGACCGATGAAGGCAGGGATGACGCCAGCCTATGCCAGGCTCTGTATGCCGCTGCTCGTCGCACTCATGGCAACCGATGGACTGATTGATCCGCGACGCTTTACATCTGCCACTTTCGACGACCCGGCAATCCAGGATTTAGCCGCGCGAGTGAGTATCAACCAGGATACCAACCCTGATTCAAACGCGCTTTTCCCACAAAGAATCCGTGCGACACTCAAAGGGAACAAGATCATCGAACGCCTCGTGCCTGCAACGCTCGGAAGTCCGCAATCGCCGCTCTCAGCCACACAAGCTGCCGCCAAACTCAAGCTGATCCGCGCGCTCGTCCCCGCTGCCGAACCCCGACTCTTCGATGACCCGCTCGGCTATTTCACGGAGATCGCATGACCTTCCCGACTTATTTCGAGGCGTTCGATGCGCGCCAGATGCTCGCCGATTACCCGATCGGCGATGCCTTTACGGCGCGTTATACGGGCATGAGCCGCGATGAACTGCGTAACATTCAGAACCGGCAATTCGTCCGGCTGATGGCGCGCGGCTGGCAAATCCCGTTCTACCAGCGGTTATGGAGCGCCAAAGGCATAGCAGCGGGCGATATCCGCAGTCTCGATGACATCACCAAGCTGCCCGTTTATGACAAAACCGATCTGATGGCCTCCGTCGCAGAACACCCCCCTTATGGCGATTTTGGCGGGCGGGGTGCTGACCCGGTCATCTTTCACACCACCAGCGGCACGACCGGTCGGCCGCAACCGCTGCTGTTCGGTCCAAAGGGGCGTGAGGTGACCAATTTGCTCGTCGGGCGCATGTATCGCTGGCAGGGCCTGTCGCCCGAAGATGTCGTTCAGTCGGTCTATGGCCACGGAATGATCAACGGCGGTCACTACATCCGTGAGGCCGTCACCCATTTCACCAACTCGCTGTTCCTCTCGGCGGGCACCGGGATTGAGACGCGATCGGCAAATCAGGTGTCGCTGATGGCCGATTTCGGCGTGACAGTGCTGGTCGGCTTTGTCGATTACATCCGCAAGCTGGCAGAGGTTGCGCGCGACGCGGGGCTGCTGGAGCAAATCAAGGTCCGCATGATCTGCGGCCATCTCGGCACCGAGGACCGCGCTTCGACCGAGGCGGCGTGGGGCGGTGCCAAGGCGTTTGACTGGTATGGCGTCGGCGATACCGGATCCATCGCGGGCGAAGGGCCAGAGCGCGAAGGTTTGTACGTGTGGGAAGACGCGCAGTTTCTGGAATTGCTCGACGTCGATACCGGCGCGCCGGTGGGGCTGGGCGAAACCGGCGACATGGTCGTCACTTGCCTGTTCAAGGACGATGTCGCGCCGTGCATCCGCTTCAATACGCACGACATTACGCATGAACTCACCGGCACCAATGCCACCGGCATGGCCTTTCGCCGGATCGCCGGGTTCAAGGGCCGTAGCGACAACATGGTCAAGCTGCGCGGCATCAACGTGTTTCCCCATGCAATCGGTGCGATTATCGAAAACCGCGCCGATCTGACGGGCGAATTCGTCTGCAAACTGACCCGCGATCCCGCGACCCAGCGCGACGATATGCTTGTCATTCTCGAAAGCCGGGGCGGGAGTGATGAAGCTGGGCTAGCTTCGCTACTCCGGCAGGGGTTGGGCGTCGAAGTGTCAATCCAGATAGCACAACCCGGCGGCACAGCTTCGCTGACCCAGATCGATGTCCGGCAAAAGCCGATCCGGCTGATTGACGACCGGGGGCTGTAATGCACGATCGCTGGGGCGCCTTTACTGATCTCGATCCCAGCGCAACGGACGGCGCGGGGCCGCTAACGGGTCTGTCGATCGGCATCAAAGCAAATATTGCGGTCAATGGCCTTCCCTGGACGGCGGGATTGGGCACAAGGCGTGGGGTGATCGCCGCGCATGATGCAGCAGTCGTCGCGCTGCTTCGCACAGCGGGGGCAACAATCCCCGGCACGCTCAACATGCATGAGGCGGCGCTGGGCGCGACTAGCGACAATCTCTTTTATGGCCGGACGCACAATCCCCATCGCTACGGCTTTACCCCCGGCGGATCGTCGGGCGGATCAGGCGCGGCGGTGGCGGCGGGGCTGGTTAATGCGGCACTTGGCACCGATACATTGGGGTCGATCCGTATTCCGGCGGCCTATTGCGGCGTTTACGGGCTGAAGCCAACGCTTGGCGCGGTGCCGACCGAGGGATTGCTGTATCTCGGGCGCGATTTCGATGTGATTGGCCCCTTGGCGCGCAGCCTTGATATGCTCGAACGGGTGTGGGATGCCATCAAGCCCGATCGCGCCGCCAAAACTGATGTCTGCCGAGTAATGACACTCAAGAACCTCGCCGATATCGTAGTGCAACCCGCCGTTCGCGCCGCCTATGATCGCGCCGTCGCGACATTTGCTCATGTCGAGCCCCTGACGCTCGACGACGCCCCGACCGCGATCCGAATGGCGGCACTCGTCCAGTTGCTGCCTGAGCTGCTCGCCGAGCTTGGCGATGCGCGCAATGGACCCGATGTGTCGCCAGAGCTGAGGCTCGTCATGAATGCAATCGAGAAGGCAGCGCCCGCGCCTGACATTCTGGCCCGCACAAAGGCAAGGCTCATTAACGTGCTTGGCGATGACGGCATCCTTATCATGCCGACCGCCCCGCAAACCGCCTTTGCGCACGGCACCCGCGCACCCGCGAACCAGGCCGATTTCTGCTGTCTTGCCAGCGTTGCGGGCCTCCCCGCGATTACGATTCCCGCTGGATTTGATGGTGACAACTTACCGGTCGGCATTCAGATCGTCGCCCCCCCGAACAGCGAGGCAATGTTGTTCAAAATCGCCCGTCGCGTTGACGCCGAACTGGCGGGCTACGCCCCACCCGCAGACCTTTAAGGGAGAACGTCGATGCGTATCATCTGCCTGTTCAATCTCAAGACCGATGCCAACGCCGCCGATTATGAAGCTTGGGCACGCGGCACCGATATCCCCGGCGTCAATGCGCTCGGCTCGGTCGCGTGCTTTACCGTCCACCGGGCGACAGGAGTGTTTGGATCGGATGCAACGCCGCCCTATGATTATATCGAAGTCATCGACATTCACGGCATGGACGCTTTTGTCGCCGACGTGACCAACCCTGAATTTCAAAAGGTCGCCGCCGCGTTTGGCCAATTCACGGACAACCCAATCTTCATCCTGACCGAGGATCTGTGATGCGCTTCGCCGGCAAGACCATCGTCGTTACCGGATCGGGCCGTGACAAGGGGCTGGGCCAGGCAATCCTGCGACGCTTTGCCGATGAAGGCGCAAATTGCGTCGTCAGCGACCGCGAAATTGACGATGCCGCACAAGCCGTCGCCAAGGAACTCAGTGATCGCGGCGCACGTGTCGCGACGATCGCCTGCGATGTATCCTCGGCTGCGCAGTGCCAGGCACTCATCGACAGCGCGGTCGACGCATTTGGCGGCATTGACATTTTCGTCAATAATGCTGGCATCGGTTTCATGATGAAGCCGTTCCTCACCGTCGAACCAGCCGATTGGGACAAGGTGATCGCGGTCAACCTGTCGGGAGCTTTTTATTGCAGCCAAGCGGCGGCACGCGCGATAATTGCGCAAGGGAAAGGCGGGCGGATCATTAACATTGCGAGCCAGGCCGCCAAGACCGGCTTCCCACACCTGCCCGCCTATGTCAGCTCCAAACATGGCATGATCGGGTTGACCCGGGCTTGCGCCGTCGAACTTGGCGCCCACAAGATCACGGTTAACGCGGTTTGTCCCAATCATGTGACGACAGGGCTGGGCGCGGAGCAGAACGCCTATTTCTCGAAGTTGCTCGGCTTTCCAACCGTCGAGGCGTATCTGGCAAACATGGCCGCCAAAAACCCGATGGGCCGCCCCGGCCTTGCCAGCGACACCGCCGCTGCCTGTGCATGGCTCGCCAGTGACGATGCGTTTTACGTCACGGGCGAGGCTATCAACGTCAGCGGTGGCGAGGAAATGCACTGATGCGGGAAGAACGGATTGACTGGCCGGATGACGCAAAGATCGCGCTGAGCATCGTCGTCAACGTCGAGGAAGGCAGCGAGATGACGGTGGCGCGCGGTGACCGCGGGATGGAGCCGGTCGATGAGCTCGGCATCCACATCAAATCGCCGATCCGCAACTATGGCAATGAAAGCAACTATCTTTACGGGATCAAGGCGGGCGCGCCGCGTATCATCAAGCTGCTGCGCGATTATGACATCAAGGCAAGCTGGACTGTCGCCGCGCTCTCCCTCGAAAATCATCCCGAAATCGCGAGCGCAATCCGCACGCTGGGCCACGAACCCGTCAGCCATGGCTATCGCTGGATCCACCAGTTCAAGATGGATGAAACAACCGAGCGCGATTTCATCGCCAAAGCGGTCGCCTCAATCGAAACGACCACCGGCATGCGGCCTTATGGCTGGCTCAGCCGATATTTCCACACTGACAATACACGTCGTCTGCTGATCGAGGCAGGCTTTGCCTATCATATGGATGATTATTCGGGCGACGTGCCGTTCTGGGATCGTACGACCGTGCCGGGCAAACCAATCGCAATCGTGCCCTATCAGCTTGACGATAATGACATGAAGATGTGGACCGACCCCGCCTACACGCCTGCGGCGTGGCTGGATTACGCCCGACGTTGTTTTGATCAACTCTATCGTGAGGGCGTTGAGGGCAACCCCAAGATGATGTCGCTGGGGCTGCATCTGCGCATCATCGGGCGGCCCGGTCGCATCTGGGCGCTGGAGCAGTTTTTCCAGCATGTCCGGGGCCATAATGACGTGTGGATCGCTACCCGGCACCAGATTGCCCAGCATCTCGCCACCGTTGATCCGGCATGACGCTGCGGCTCGAAAAAGCGGGGCCGGTCGCGCATTTGCTGATCGACCGGGCGGCAAAGCGCAATGCCTTTACCCAGGAGATGTGGGAGTTGCTGCCCGTGTTGCTGGCAGACGCGATAGCTGATGACACGGTCCGCGTCCTCATCCTCCGCGCGGCGGCCCCCGGTGCGTTCTGCGCTGGTGCCGACATCGCCGAGTTTGGCGCGGGCGCGCGCGACCCCGCCTGGCGCGCCGCCAATCAAGCCGCGATTGCGGCTGCCCAGATCGCGCTCACCCGCGCGCCCAAGCCCGTGATTGCGCATATTGAGGGCGATTGCGTTGGAGGCGGCTGTGGGCTGGCGCTCGCTTGCGATCTGCGCGTTGCAACCTCATTCGCGCGCTTTGGCATTACGCCTGCCAAGCTCGGCCTTGTCTATTCGCTCCATGACACCAAGCTGCTGGTTGATCTCGTCGGCCCCGCACAGGCCAAGCGGATCCTGTTCACCGCGGGGCTGGTTGACGCTGCAGAGGCGCACCGTATTGGCCTGATTGACATGCTCGACGCTGATCCCATCGAGCTGGCCGGCACGATTGCTGCTGGATCACCCCACACCATCTGCGAGGCAAAGGCGATGGTTCGCCGTATTCTCGACGGGCAGGTGCATGATGATACCGAAACATCGGCGCTGTTCGCCAACGCTTTCACGCTGCCAGATTTCAGCGAGGGCGTGGCGGCGTTTACAGAAAAGCGGAAGCCGATTTTTGAATGACCGACTTCTTAACTCACGGTCGCATCCTGGGCGGCACCGCGACCACGCCCGATCTGGATGCGGCGCTCACCGATTATCGCGACCGGCTCGGGCTGAAACTGGTTGAGCAGGGCGATGTCGCCGCCGATCTTGCCGCCAGCTGGGGACGCCTCGGCGTGGAAGGCGCACGTTATGCCGCGCTCCAGCCGACAAGCGGCGCTCCCTGCACGTTGCGCTTGGTCGAACAGCAACTGCCCCCCGCCTTTGTACCCACCACCAGCTTTGGCTGGGCGGCGTTTGAGATCACCGTGCAGGACGTATTCGGCTGGCCTGCGCGGCTTGCCGACAGCGGCTTTGACATCATCGGCGCCCCCAGGGAAATTCCCGGTCTGCCCTATTTCGTCGCAATGCAAATGCTCGGGCGCGGGCGCGAGATGATCTATCTCAACGAGGTGCGATCCGACACGCCAACCTCTGATTTGCCGCCCGCCAATTCACCGATCGACCACCTCTTCATCATGATCCTCGCGACCCCCGACCGGGCGGGGACGATGGCCTGGTATGCACAGCATCTCGGGCTTGAGGAGGGCGGCAATTATACCATCCCCTATACGATGATATCCAAGGCGTTCGGCCTGCCGCTCGACACACTTCACGGCCTCAGCATGGCGCAAAAGGGCCGAATGCCGATCATCGAGATCGACGATTACCCCGCGCAGGCGACCGCTCGTCCCGGCGACGCGGACCTGCTGCCGCCGGGCAATGCGATCGTGACGCTGGCGGTGGACCGCCTCGACGGGCGCGGCCTGGATTTCATCACCCCGCCGGTGGCGCGCGACGGCCCGGTCTATGGCGGGCGGCGGGTCGCGAGCGTCGTTGGGCCTGCGGGAGAGTTGCTGGAATTGGTGGAGATTGGGTAAGATTGTGACGCTATCGGAAGAGCGTCGTTCAGCCCGAATGCCGCCCCTGACTAAACGTCAATGCAGCCATTGCTGCTGAAAAACCAGAACTAGCAGCCGCTTCCATGCCGCGTTGATCATGCGAGCAATGCTCTCCGGCAAAGAATAGTCGGCCGTGGGGCCGTCCCAGCGCTTGGCCGAGGCGGCGCGGCTGGCCCGGAGCATGGATCGCCCAAGCGCCGCCGCAAAGTGGATCGTCAGCCCATGCCTGATAGTGAAGCGCACGCAGTTGGCCTTTGGCAGCAGGGCGAAGCCGTTCAATCGCAGTGATAGTGCTCGCCATTGCGGAAGCTGCGCCAATCGCTTGCCAGCGCCGAGCGAGCCCGGCCCTGCCGTGAACGACAATACCGTTGACCGGTTGGGCCGGGTCTTCACCGAAAGGGGCGGCAATCACCCACCCGGCATCGCCGTTGGTCCACATCGAGGGGCTGATGCCATCTGTGAGCCAAAACGGAGAAAGCGCCTCAAGGAAAATCATGGAGATGGCCTGATAGCCGATTTTGGCGACAGCCTCCGCCTGGAGTGGCGGCAGCGGCGGATCAAAAACAATGTTACGCAGCGCTGGTAGCGGTGCGCTGAGAATCGCGCTTGCCGCAGTGAACGTCTTGCCATCGGTGGTCGTCACTGCAATTCCGCTGCTGGTCTGGCGGACGCTGCGGACAATCTGGTTCAGGTGCACCGGTTCAGCCAGTTTGGCGGCCAAGCCTTCGGGTAATCGCTGGTTGCCGCCCTCGACGGCATATTGCTTGCTGCCTATTTCGCGCTGTCGATTCAGCCAGCCTTGGATAAAGCCGATGTGCAACGCCGAGGCGGCGGCGGCCGAGTTTCCGTAAGCGGGCAATGTATCCCACGCGAGCGCGATGGCAGCGTCAGAAAAACCCTGGCTGGACAGCCAATCCGCCACAGACGAATCCGCAATGGTGTTTGCAGGATCGATCCACGCTTCAGGGTTGGCGACGATTGGGTGACTTTGCATCGCTCTGATGCCAGCTTCGGCCGGCATATACTTACGAAACGCCTCCGGCAGTGGGTTGGACGGGTGCCGGGGCCAATCTTCGCGATTGATGCGTTCGCCGTTAATGATCAGGGCCGCAGGCTGGGCGCGGCGCAACTTCGGCGTGATATCCTCCATCTTCACCCCGGCGGCAACAGCCGCAGAAAGCGCGGAACCATAGCCATCGGAAAAAGTATTTGCGCCCGCTTCCGGGCGCCCGGGGAGATCATCAAGTGTGTAAATTCGGCCGCCGATCCGGTTGCGCGCCTCGAGCACCAGAACGCGAGCGCCCTCGCCCTGCGCAACGACAGCGGCGTTGAGCCCTGATAGCCCAGCTCCAATCACGATCAGATCAAAATCATGACGACGCGATCGAGCAAGAGCAGGGGCTGCGACAAGCGCCGCGCCAGCAAGGATATATCGGCGGGTGAGCAGAAGTGTCATCGGAAATTGCCCTTTCACATTGGGCTGCTGCACAAGTTTTACCGTGCCACCCTCAAACCACCAGCACCGTCGACCCCGTCGTTCGCCGCGCTTCAAGATCAACATGCGCCTGCGCTGCTGCTTCAAGCGGGTAACGCTGGCCGATTGTGATGTTCACCTTGCGACTTGCGATCATGTCCCACAGGCGCGCCGCGCCCGCTGCGCGCTCCGCCGGCGTTGAATAGTAATCGAACAAGGTTGGCCGCGTGTTGTACAGGGAGCCCTTCGTCGCTAAAATCCCAAGTGACACCCCCGTCACTGGCGCTGATGCATTACCATAACTGACGATCAACCCGCGCCTGCCGGTTGCGTCGAGCGAGGCTTCCCATGTTGCCAGGCCAACGCCGTCATAGGTCACACGCACACCCGCGCCACCAGTGATCACTCGCACGCGTTTGGCGACATCCTCATGGTCGTAAAGGATAACCTCTTCCGCCCCCGCCCCGGTCGCCAGCGCTGCCTTTGACGGATTGCCGACAGTGCCGATCACCCGCGCGCCGATTGCCTTCAGCCACTGGACAAGGATCAGCCCGACACCGCCTGCTGCGGCATGCACCAGCACCCAGTCGCCGGGGTTAACGTTTGCGCATCGCTCCGCCAGAAATTCGGCGGTCGCGCCCTTCAGTAGCGCGGCGGCCGCCGTCTCGTCATCAATCGCATCGGGCAGTTTGAACAGCGAAGCGGCGGGCAGGTTACGCTCTGTCGTATAGGCGCCGCGCTGCGGCCCAAAGGTTGCGACCCGGTCCCCCACCGCCAGATCGGCCGCACCCACACCCACACCCGCGCCGAGCGCCGTCACCACGCCCGACGCCTCCAGACCCAGCCCGCTCGGCAGATCCACCGGATAGATCCCGCGCCGATGATAGGTGTCGATGAAGTTTAGCCCCACCGCGCGCGTTGCGATCCGCACCTCACCGGGGCCGGGCGCGGGCAGATCGACGTCAGCCCATTCGATAACCTCAGGTCCACCGAAGCGTGTGAAGAATGCCGTGCGTGCCATGATTTTACCCCGTTGCTGTCGGTCGGCTCGGTTCAGCCGTTGATCTTGGGTGCCTCAATCAACAGCACCTGACAATCGGCAATGCCTGCACGCAGTTTCTTGACGTCGGCATACTCAGGCGAATTCCAAAAAGCCTCGGCAGTTGCGCGGTCAGGCCATTCCGAAATGACCATCGAAGCGCTTTCGCCAAAGTCGCCTTCCAGTAACGACACACCAGGACCGCGCAGCACGTATTTGCCGCCGCACTGCTCGACCAGTTTAGCCGCCGCCACGCCATAGCCACGGATAAACGCATCCCGGTCCGCGATTTTAGCGGTTACGATCATATACGCGGTCATTTCGCGCCTCCTGGTTCATGTTGCATTCAGCCAATGATTTCGGCCTGGTAGTGTAACATGGCTGCAACACTCAACCGACTCAACGACGCATTGGCAAAATTTGTCTGGACAAATTTGCCATGCAATGAAAGTTTGATTGCACAGGGCTTAGCTTTTTGGGGGAGATATCTGATGCGCGTATTGACAAAGATGGCGCTGCTAGCAGCGACGGCAATGACGCCTGGGGTCGCGCTTGCGCAATCCAATGCCGCACCGACCCCTGTGGCGACGACCGCCGATACGCAAAATGGCGTCGAAGATATTGTCATCACCGCCCGCAAGATCGACGAAACGCTGAGCAAGGCACCGGTTTCTGTTTCGGTCGTGTCCGAAGCCAAGATCCGTACGCTTGGTCTGAACAGCATTGATGACTTTGCCAAGCAAACTACCGGCCTCAGCTTTAGTCAGGCATTCGGCCGCACCTCGGATCGCCCTGTCATCCGTGGTCAGTCAAATGTGCTCGCCAATGTTCAGTTTGGCGTAGAATCGGGTGCTGCCTATTTTGTCGACGGTATTTACTATCAGGGCGACATTCAGGGCTTTGATCCTGAATCGCTTCAGCGGGTGGAAGTAGTCAAGGGTCCGCAATCGGCGCTTTATGGTCGTAACACCTATGCCGGCGCGATCAACTTTGTCACCAAGAACCCGACCGAGAAGTTCACCATTCAAGGCCGCGCATCAGCTGCGCAATTTGGCGAATATGCGGTTTCGGTTTCCGCCTCGGGCCAGATTGTTCCGGGTGTGCTCGGCTTCCGCGTCGGTGGTCGCCACTATCAATATGGCGGACAATTTAATAACCAGCTCACGGGTCGCAAAGTCGGGAACGAGCGCACCGAATCCTTCTATGGTTTGCTGAACTTCACCCCCAATGATGATTTCTCGCTGCGGTTGCGCGGGCAATACCAGTATAACCGCGACGGACCTCTGGCCATATTCCTACAGGGTGCAGCCGAAAATAACTGCTCAACCGGATTCCGATCACCGCGGTTTCGGACGGTATCTAGCGTATTGCCCTTCGTCCCGGCCACGCTCGGTGCCTCAACCAACACCAACCAATATTTCTGCGGCACTATCCGGCCCCAGCCTAACGGGGTGCGGCTGAACACCGATGCCATTCCTGTAACTATTCCGGGCTTTGCTGGCCCGCCACCGGCTTTTGCGACGCAGCCAATTGCTGGAAACTTTGACGGGACTGCCTTTGACGGCGTCGAGAATAGCCAAATCTATCTGTCGGCGGTTCTTGACTATGACATCGGGGGATCGGGCTTCGTCTTTTCGAGCCTCACCGGCTACCGTGAAAATTCAAACCGGTTCGGCACTGATTCAGACCACAGCGAAGCTTTTTTCTATCTGAGCACCAACCCGGCAATCGGCGGTACTATTCCCAATCCAAGAACGACCGAGCCAGCTTTTGCCAACACAACCCGCAATTTTGGCTATGATCTCAGCCAGGAAATTCGCATCGCGAGCCCTGTCAGCTGGCCTGTCCGCGCCATATTGGGGGGCTATTACTTCAAGCAGCGGACAACTGGGCAGGAGCTGACGTTTGCTAATCCGATCCTCGGGGAAGCCGTTGGCCGTCCAGGTTCCAGCCTCAATGAGCTTGAGAACAAGGCGGTTTTCGCCCTGATCACGGCGGACATCACCAAGAATCTATCGATCACGGGCGAAGTCCGTTACGCGGAGGAAACGCGCAGGTCGCTTGATTTGGCTGCGCCGCCGCTGTTCTGCGCAGGCTTTCAAGGCACGGCTAACGCCTTTGGCGCCTTTACTTCCGCCAATTGCCGCGCGATTAACAAGGACACGGGCATCGATCCGCGCTTCACGATTAATTATACCACCCCTGGCGGCGCACTATTCTATTTGATCTACGCCCAGGGTCGCAAGCCCAGCGGCTTCAACGGTGGGGCGGGCGTCATAGCGACGACGCAGACGGGGCAAGATCTCATCAATTACCTGGCGGAGCGATCAAAGGGGTTCGAACTGGGCACCAAGTTTGGCATGCTCGATAACCGTGTCCGTGTATCAGCAACCGTTTTCACAACCGAGTTGACCAATGTCCAACTGACAACCGCCATTCCCAATCCGAGCGGCATTGGCGCGATCAACTCAATCGTCACCAATCAGGGCAATGCGCGATCAACGGGTTTTGAACTCGAGGTTCAGGCAGCGCCAACCGACCGACTCAATGTTGGCTTTGGAGTTTCCTATGTCGATGCGCGCTTCACCAGGGGTTGCGACTCGGATCAATTCACGCTCAATTCGGGTGGGCTTCGGCCCAACTTTGACACGCGCAATCCAAATGCTGTGGCGCTGCCGCTTTGCGACATCACTGGAAAGCGCCTTCCACTAGGATCGCCGCTGACGTTAAACGGCAACGCGACCTACACCGTGCCGTTGCGTGGTGGCCTGTCGATGTGGTCAAACGTTAACTTCAGCTATGAATCGAGCAAGGCAGTCCAGGTCGATAATTTGGCTCTGGTCGGTGATGCCTTCCTCCTCAACGGGCGCATCGGTATCCGCAATGGTCAGTTCACGCTTGCTGCATTTGCGAGAAACCTGACCGACGAGGGGGCGGTTCCGCTCGCTACGCGCTGGTTTGATTTCCGCTATGGTTCAGGCACTGTTGCCTTGCCAGCCGCGGCAACCGTCACATTCGATGGTCGCCCAGCGCAGGTCGAGACGGGCGCGCCGCGCGCCTTTTTTGGTGCCTTGCGTCGCGGCCGGACTCTCGGCGTTGAAGGCACGTTCAACTTCTGATCCTATTCGGGAGTGGAAGTAACTGGCCCTCCGCCGGCGATCCGGCGGAGGGCCTTGTTTTTTTGGAGCGTGAGGCGATGATATATCGGGCAATGTTATTGATTTCATTGACGATTAGTTTAACCCCAGCGACGGCCCAGCAAGCACCCAAATTAGCGCCTGACGGACCTACAATCCTTGCCAAGGCCACCGAGGCCGCAGGTGGTGAAGCCTGGGCAAAAGCGAAAACATTGATCCTATCCGGTCATGCCATTTTCTATGGCCCGGCCAGCTCCGAAATACGTTCCCGCGCTGATGAATATGCCATGTGGCGGGTCTATGATCCCGCCCGCTCCGCCTCGCACAGCGCAGAGGGAAAGGTCCGGATTATCGCTAAATCAGGCGGCAAACCGATGTTCACCGTCGGCTTTGACGGGACAACGACCTGGAATGAACGCGGCATCATCCCCAAGGCAGAGGCTGACGCATTCTGGGCCACGAATTTTGGCTTTGGCATCATAAGGCATGCGACCGACCCAGGATTTAAGGCAGAGCGGGTGCCCGACGATAGCATAGGATTGCATAAGATCTACATGGTCCGACTGACCGACCCGCAAGGTGGCGCGACGCTCTTCGGGATCGATCAATCGAGCTTTGCGATTCGCACGATGGGCTTTGCCACGTCACGCGGTTGGCATGTGCGCACTTATGATGACTTCATCACCCTCACCAATCCTCGTTGGCTGCAAGCGCGCCATGTGACGCTCTATTATAATGGCGTGAAGGCCAATGAGGTATTCTGGACGGACACGAAAGTGAATGCCGCCATTGACGACGCGCTGTTCACGCCGCCCAAGCCCTGACGGATCAATCGAACGAATCGGTCGGCGCAACCGAGGCGTAGGGTCCTTCTATTTCGCCGCTTTGCGCGCCGCATCGATCCGTTTTTTGAACACTGTCCAAGTCGTCTCATTCGGGCGGGTATCGTCGCCCGGTGGTGGCGAAGTCCAGGCGGGATAATTGGTTGCGATCTCGTCCTTCAGAACCTTGGGCAGTTCGTCAAAACTCCTCAATTTTGCGCCCATTGCGTTAAAGACAATGTTGCCGTGGCGTCCGCGCATCTTCATCCACGGCATCCAATCCGAAATGCGGACCCAGGAAACGGACGGGTAGGCGGTTAGATTTTTGGTGTCGAGAATTTCATCGGCGCGAACCGCAAAATCAAAAATTTCCATCGCGTGATATTTGTTGCCGACATAATCCTGATAATCGCCCCCCAGCGGATTTTCATAGAAGAGCGGAACCTCAACTGGCATCTGCAGCCATTCGCCCATCCGCTGAATGCTGACGGTATAGGGCTTGCCATCAGCCCCGATCGGGAAGCTTGGGCGGCCATTGACGGGATCATTAGCGATATGGCCGACCGGAAGGGTTTCCCCAGTCCAAGGATTAACCCAGTTCCGCGCGACTTCACCCGTTTTAGGGTCGATGAAAAGCAAGACTTCCCGGCTGACCTGGCGATAGCCTAGTCCGCGCTGAGGATCGGTCACCGCAACGCACTGGCGAATATTCATGCCTTCGCCGTTGAACAACAGCCGATCCGGCTCACCCTCGATCCGAGAGTAAACTCGCCCCGACCAATGATACACTGCCGCCACACCGTCCTTGGCTCCACACTGGGTGCGCTTCATGATCTCCAACGCATCAGCGGGAACATTGGGGTCAAGCTGACGCGCTGGTGACGGGGACGAAACCGCCATCGCGACAACGGCGATACCAGCAAAGAGCGTGCGGATCACTTCATTCCTCCCATGAACGATCGGCAACGGCGCCAATCAGCTATTTTCCAAGGATAGCGCAACGGAGAAGGATTGCAAATATGTCCAGACAACTTCTGTTGTCCCTCGTCAGAACTGTTCCCCGTCAGTCGCCTAGGGCCTATAATGGGGATTGTGATTTCAGAAGGAATTGCATCTCGTTGTAGTGACGAAGGAACGAAGATGAGAGCCAATCCCTCCAAATCACAATCGCCCGTCAAGAACCCTGCTGAGCATGTGGTGAAGGAAATTCGGCGGGCGACCCGACGACATTTTTGGGCGGAGGACAAGATCAGGATCGTCGAACAATCGCACCTGCCGGTCCTCAAAACGCTGGAGCTGTTGGGCGTGCCCCGCCGGACCTTTTGCCGCTGGTACGATGGCTATCTTGATGGTGGCCCCGAAGCGTTGGCGGATCGATCACCGGCACCAAGCCGGGTATGGAACCGTAACCCCGCTCCGGTGCACGATCACAGCATCGAACTGGCGCTGATAGGTGATCCCGCCTGTTTGGACAGTTTGGCAGCAAAGTTAAGCTCATCCCCCGTTTTCGATTACGCCGCCAATAGGAGTATTTCCGATTGCGGGGCTAGCCCCGCAATCGGTCGTGTTTTGTTCGCCCCATAAGCGTCATCCGAAGTCTGGCCTGCAAGCCCCGAGTGCGGCCGATCAACGTTGTAATAGCCGACCCAGCGCGTCAATCCGACCCGCAGCTCGGAGCCTGGCTCGAACGCGTGCAGATAGACGCATTCGTATTTGAGCGAGCGCAACAGACGTTCGATTATGACGTTATCCATTCAACGCCCGCAGCCGCCAATCCTGATCCGAGTATCGGCGTCCTTCAGCACGACGGTGAAGGCAAAGCTGGCGAACTGTCTGCCCTGATTGGTGTTGAAGATTTTAGGCCGTCCCAAGCGCCACGCCAGCACTTTGCGCGTCGCCACACTCACATTCCTCATCGCTTGCTCCCGACCAATCCCGGGAGCATTTTAGATGAGGCAACGACCCAGGCGTCGGGAGCAGTTCAGGTGAGGCAATGCGGGAAAAATCCCCATTGACACAAATGGGATTAGACGACCGTTACAAGTCCACTTCGCCAATGCCGCCAAAACCAGCACGATCGCTGTACGGCCCGATCTGCCCGTATCCCGAGACGCGGACGATGATCAGGCCGGGATTGTCGCGGTGTAGTTCCTCCGACAACATACCCCATTTTTCGAGTGTGCCGGGGCGGAAGTTCCCGATGAGAATGTCGGCGGTCGCGATTAGCTGCCGCGCGAGCGCCTGTCCCTCGGCGACGCGGAGGTTGGCCGACACGCATTTTTTGTTTCGTGCGACGACTTCCCACCACAACGGATACTCGCCGCGCCCCCAGTCGCGCATCGGATCGTCTTTTTCCGGGCGGCTCGATCCTGATGACTTCGGCGCCCATGTCGCCGAGCAGCTACCCGCAGAACGGACCCGCGATCAGCTGGCCCATCTCAACAACACGGATGCGCTTGGGCGGACTGGTATTCTCCGCCGCCAGACTCATTCGGCGCCAACCGCATAGTCGACGACGGTCGCGTGCCAAACCGGTTGGGCGGGCGGCTGTAACCCGGTTTCAGCAAAACACCGCGCGCGCAGCTCGTCGATACTGCCGCCGCGATCGAACAACACGCTGTCGCCCGCACTCGCGCGCATTTCGATGCGAAGCACCTGGGTGGCGATATCGTCGACCGCCCCTTCGTCGTCGGCGACGACACCGTAGGCCAGCGCCCCCTTCGAGGTGACCAGGCCCTGCCTGATCTCTTTGCCGACCAGCTCGGGCTCGCGGTCGAGCGGGTCGCCCCAGCCTCCGCCGCCCCAGGTGATGAAGTGAAGCTGATCGCCCTCCGCCACCATCAAACTGTCGAGCTTGTTCGCCACGATCGTCTGTCGGCCATCGGCGGTCTCGTGGATCTTGCGCGCGCGCGTTCCCGGTTGCCCGCCGTTGACGCCCCACGGATAGGTGAACCAGCGGTCGTCGTGGATGCTGACGGTGCCGCTGGCGAGAAAGCGGTAGGTCATCAAGATGCCGTTGCCACCGCGGAAGCGTCCTGCCCCGCCCGAGTCAGCCAGTGCTTCGTAACGCTCGATACGGAGCGGGAAATAGCGTTCGAGAAATTCGTTCGGCACGTTGGTGAACCCGGGCCACAGCGAATGCCCGTCGGGTCCGTCGCCGAACGGCTTTCCCGGTATTCCACCAAATCCGATCTGGAACAGCTGAAACCAGTCGCCGGTTTTGTCGCGCCCCGAATACATCAGATGCGGCGACGAACTAAAGCCCGCCGCGCACAGAAATTCGGGTGTGCGCTGGCCGAGCAGCCCGCCCAGAATGTCGAAGATGCGCCCCAATGCGTGCGTCCGGCCCGAGAGCGCAGCGGGGTAACGCGGCTTGAGTAACGATCCTTCGGGAATGCGCACTTCGATCAGGTCGTAGAAACCGTCGTTGAACATGATCTGCGGGTCAAAGACCATGATCATGTAGATGCCGAAGAACATCTTGAACATGTTTTCGTTGAGGTAGAAATTGATCGAGGCGTCCGACTGCGGATCGGTGCCGTCAAAGTCGAGGATCACCCGGTCGCCATCGCGCCGCATCGTGCAGCGGATCTTGTACGGGCCAAACCCGACGCCGTCATCGCAGACATAGTCCTCAAAGCTGACCGCGTCCTCGCCGATCGACTGCGCGATCAGCGCCTTCATCGCGCGGTGATTGCGCGCCAGCAGCGCCTGCGTCGCCGCGACATAGACGTCCTCGCCGAAGCGGCCGCACATTTCGTCGATGCGGCGCGCCGCCACCCGGCAACTGGCGATCAGCGCGTTGAGGTCGGCCGCGCACCAGTCGGGCTTGCGCGTCTGATGCATGATCAGCCTGATCAGATCTTCGTTATAGGCGCCCTGATTGTAGATTTTGACCGGCGGGATGCGGACACCTTCTTCAAAGATCGCGCGCGCATCGATCGGCATGCTGCCCGCGACCTTGCCGCCGATGTCCGACTGGTGGCCGAACATGGCGGTCCACGCGACGAGGCGGCCCGACCGGAATACCGGGAGCAGCACGAGCCAATCGTTGCTGTGCGAAACCGCACCTTCGCAGCTGTAGGGATCGGACAGCAGGATCATGTCGCCGTCGCAGATCGTCCCGGTATATTGACGCAGGAAGCCATCGATGAAGCTGCCGAACTGACCGACGATCATCCGGCCAGCGGGGTCGGCGATCAGCGGAAACGCGTCGCCCTGTTCTCGAATACCCGGCGACATGGCCGTGCGCACGAGCGTCGCATCCATTTCGACCCGCGCGTTACGCAGCGCATTCTCGATAATGTCGAGCGTTACCGGATCGAGGTCGGTCGCCTGAAACGGCGCGGTGTTGGACTGAACGATCTGCGCGGGCATGTCAGCGCACCTCCGGGTTGATCAGGATATTGCCGAAATCATCGACCTTTGCGACATGGCCGGTGTGGACGAGCGTGGTCGAGTCCATTTCGATGATCACGGCGGGCCCGGCGACCGCATCGCCGCTGCACAGCTTGGCACGGTCGTAGATAACCGCGTCCTGCTCGCGCCCGTCCATCCAGACGATGTGGTCGTAAAGCTTGGCCCCCGACGGATCGCCGTTGCCCTTGGCAATCTGTTCGGCGCTGACGTTAGCAGCCTTGCCGAGTGCCACCGCGCGGATATTGACGAGCTCCTGCGGAACCTGGAGGTTGAAGGTGAACAGCCGCTTGTGCTCAGCGTCGAACCGCTGCGTCAGTTCGGCGATCATGCTATTGCGTGCGACCTGCAGCGGCACTTCGAACGCCTGACCCGAATAGCGCACGTCGATTTCAAAGCGCAGTTCCTGTTCGTCGCGCGGCACCCCTTCGGACACAAGTTCGGCCGCGACCTGCTCGGCAATCTCGTCGAGCACCGCCGCCACTTCGGCATCGTCGGTGTGCGTGACCAGCTTGTTGAAGCTGCGCTGCGCATCCACGCGCAACCGTGTGGTGGCATCGCCGTACGCACACAGGACGCCAGGAGAGGGCGGAATGACCACCGGCCAGCTGCCCATCAACACGCCCATCGCGTTGCCGTGCAGGGGACCCGCCCCACCGAATGCCATCAGCGCGAAATCGCGCGGATCATAGCCCTGTTGCACCGACACCAGGCGCAGCGCGCCATACATGGTCTCGTTGACGATGGCGACGATCCCCGCCGCCGCTTCCATCACACCGATCCCGAGCGCGTCGGCAAACGTCTGGACCGCAAGCGTCGAAGCCTGTCGGTCAAGCTTGAAGCTGCCGCCGAGCAGGTTTTCCGGCAAATAGCCGAGCACCACGTTCGCGTCGGTGACCGTCGGCAGCTCGCCGCCACGCCCGTAAGCCGCCGGCCCCGGCACTGCACCTGCCGATTGCGGGCCGACCCGCAGCGCCCGGGTCAGTTCGGGCACGCTCGCGATCGATCCGCCGCCGGCGCCCACGGTTTTCACATCAAGCGACGACGCGCGCACCGTCAGATGCCCGACGCTGGTTTCGCGGCGCAAGCGAGCCTGATAATTCTCGATCAAGGCAACGTCGGTCGAGGTGCCGCCCATGTCGAGTGTCAAGACGTTGGGCAGCCCGGCACTGTTGGCAATGAAAACCGCCCCGGCAACACCGCCTGCGGGACCCGACATCAGCAGATTGACGGGCGCCTCGCGGCTCTTTTCCGCCGACATCAGCCCGCCGTCGGACCGCAGCAGGCTCAGCTTCGCAGTGCTACCAAGCGTGCGCAGTTCACGCTCGAGGTTGCCGACATAGCGTGACACCGTTGGCCGAACCGCGGAGTTCGCGACCGTGGTCAGCGTCCGTTCGTATTCCTGCATTTCGGGCAGGATATCGGCGGAAATGCTGACCGGGACACCGGGCATCTCCTCGCCGACGATTTCGGCGACGCGGCGCTCATGGGCGTCGTTCATGTAGCTGTTGATCAGGCAGACGGTCACCGCCTCGACCCGCTCGTCGCGCAATCGCCTCAAATTCGCGCGCAGTTTCGCTTCGTCGAGCGGGCGGACGATCTCGCCGTCGGCACCCATGCGCTCGGGCGCCTCGATCGTCGCTTCCAACGGTGCCATCGGTTCGGGCTTTGGCCACACGATCCACGCCGCAAGCCCGCCGGGGACAAGACTGCGTGCGATCTGAAGGATGTGGCGATACCCCTCGGTCACGATCAGCCCGACGCGCGCGATCTTGTGTTCGAGCACCGCGTTGGTCGCGACTGTGGTGCCATGGAGGAAGAGCGCGAGCGCCGCCGGCTCGATGCCCGCCGCCGCGCACAATTTTATGGTGCCGGCGATCACCGCTTCGCTGGGATCGTGCGGGGTCGAGGGGACCTTGTCGCGGTAAGTCCGCCCGCTCTCCTCGTCAATGATCAGCAGGTCGGTGAAAGTGCCACCGACATCGACGCCCATCCGGTAACTCATGCGACCTGCCGCTCCCTTTGAATGGTGTTTTGAGCAACGAAGTCGCCCGCGCGCCCTACACGGCTGGGCAATGGACGCCCCATTACGCCGGCGAACCAGGTGTTCGCGGCAAGCGCGGCGGCCAGATCATATCCGGTAGCCACCCCACTGCGGTGGAACAAATAAAGCAACTCTTCGGTCGCGACATTGCCTGCTGCGTTGGGCGCGAAAGGGCAGCCGCCAAGTCCGCCCAACGCGCCGTCGAACGTTCGGCAGCCCGCCTGATATGCGGCCCATGCGTTCCCCGGAGCCATCCCGCGCGTGTCGTGGAGGTGAACGCGCAGTCGAAAGGCACGCCCCAACCGTTCATACGCGCGTAAGAACATCTCGCCGACCTGCGACGGCACCGCGACCCCGATTGTGTCGGCAAATGCAATTTCCTGCGCGCCCGCCTCCGCCATCATCTCGGCGATGTCGAGCACGCGCGCCTGCGGAACAGCCCCTTCGAAGGGGCATCCGAACGAAGCCGCGATGGTCACTTGCGCCAGCATCCCGGCTGCGTTTGCTTTTGCAATCATCGCGCGGTTCGCGACAATACCGTCCGCGACGGTCTGGCCCTGGTTGGCGATCCCGAAATTGTCGGTCGCGACGATCACGCAGCCCGCCTCGTCGACACCGCGTGCGCCCAGGCGACTGGCGATCGCACGATCGACGCTGCGTTCATTGAGGCACAGCCCGATATAGCTGACGCGTGGATCGTCGGGCAGCCCCGCGACGACCTGTTCGGCGTCGACCATCTGCGGCACCCGACGCGGATTGACGAAACTGGCAACTTCGATCCGCGTCGCGCCGATGCTCACTAGCCGCGCGACGAGCGCAATCTTGTCAGCAGTGGCGACGATCGCATCTTCATTCTGCAACCCGTCGCGCGGTGACACTTCGACGATTGATACCGACGGCTCAGTCATTGCCTTTTATATACAAACGCGCTCCGGGATGTATAGCCGCAGTTTGTCCAGCAGACGGGTAATCGGTACGAATGGACCGCCACGCGAATGACTTGAATGCGGACTACGAAGCGGCTGGCTTCGGCGGGCGCCTGCGACCCGGCGTCACCCCCGCGCTCATCCTGATCGATTTTGCGCGGGCTTATTTCGACCGTGACTGCGGGCTTTACGCGGGTGTCG
>Ga0163144_10004676_pt1 | contig 30758 bp, 25 predicted proteins | sample OliLak19BULKMAT1_FD_123175 | JGI IMG/M metagenome (GOLD analysis project Ga0163144, IMG submission 123175) | Freshwater microbial mat bacterial communities from Lake Vanda, McMurdo Dry Valleys, Antarctica - Oligotrophic Lake LV.19.BULKMAT1 | ecosystem: Environmental > Aquatic > Freshwater >... | reverse complement strand
TTTCTCGCTGTCGAGTCGTCAACGTGATCGAGACCGAGCTTGGGCCCATAAGACCTCCTACTGCAAAGATCAACCGGCTATGATCTTCGCTCGCCCCCTAAGCAACCGGTTCGTCAATTCTGCTGTCGATATCTAGTGGTACCGGGCCCGATCTGCAACAGAGCGCGCGCGATGCGGTGCGACGCATGCTCGATCTGATCGAGGCGCGTTATGGGCTCGCACGCGAGGATGCCTACATCCTATGCAGTGTGGCGGCCGATCTCAAAATCGCGGTACCGGTGCTGGGCCCGGGACACGCTAGTCACGTCACCTACCATTTGCCCAAATCGCTCTTCGCCTGAGGCACGCGCGGTGCCATCCCTGCGGGTGTTGAGCGCGACCGAAGTGCGGCGTCTGATCGATGCCGACGAGTTGCGAGCTGCGCTCATTGAAGGTTTTCGTGCCTTGACCGCAGGGACCGCGGTCGCACCGGGACGCAGTCGCCTCGATGTCCCGGATGCGGGCTTCCTGCTCGACATGCCGGCGTGGCTCGCGGGCTATCCCATGACGGTCAAGCTGGTCAGCGTGTTCGAAGGCAATCCCGCGCACGGGCTGCCACGTCATCAGGCGGTAATCAATGTCTTCGATAGCGCGACCGGCACGCCGCTCGGGCTTCTCGACGCAACCTGGATCACGGCCGCACGGACCGCCGGAGCGGCGGCACTCGCGACCGAGAGTCTCGCCCGCGCAGATGCCCGCCGGCTGGTCATCGTCGGCGCCGGTGTGCAGGGCGCAGCGCATCTCGACTACGTCGCGCGTGCCCGTCCGTTCGACGACATCCTCATCGTCGGGCGCGATCCTGCGAATGCGGCACAGCTTGCCGCGCGCGGTCCGCGGGCGCGGTGCGCGCGCGATATCGAAAGCGCAGTGCGCAGTGCCGACGTGCTCTGCCTTTGCACGAATTCGTCCACTCCCGTCATTGATGCTGGCTGGGTGCGGCCGGCGACCTTCGTCACTTCGGTCGGCTTTGCGCCGCCCGGCAGCGAGGTGCCAGCCGCGTTGGTCCGCAATGCGCTGCTCGTGGTCGAGACGCGCACGGCCTTCGCGCAGCCCCCGGTCGGCTGTGCCGAACTGCAAGGCTACCCCGCGAGCGAGGCCACGGAACTCGGCGAAGTGCTGCGTGACGGACCACCGACTGGCGGCGCCCGCGAGCGCACCATCCTGTACAAGTCGATGGGCAACGCGGTCGAGGATCTGGTCGTCGCCGCGCGCGTCTTCGCGCGCGCCGTCGCGACCGGCTGCGGCACGCTGGTCGAGCTTTGAAAGCCGTACACGCCGCGCGCTCAGTGTTGCTGAGCTACGGCCAGATCGACACTCCCCGCCTGGGAGAGACCATCCGAAGTCTGGGAACACCGCAACCCGGCGTTCAGCCGGATGTCAGGGAACTAGCGAAGTCGTTGGTGCGTGAGATGAATGTCTTAGGGCAAAATTCTCCACCGAGCTGAACCTCAGTGGGATCCTGCTATCTCTGTCACTAAAAATTGCAGCAGGACTTACATGGCGGTAACTTTGACGGTAGTTTTATTATCCGAAGAGCATGGGCCCAGTCAATACGATGCTCTATGGGCTAAATGTGATTCCGGCTCCGGCACCAAAAAAACGTTTCGAACGCTGGCCGGACAGCCTCAGCGCGCTGCCCCGAAGCGGCCGTAGCGAAACAGCAGGGCCGGCATCACCAGCAGGTTCAGCAGCGTCGACGACAGCAGTCCGCCGATGATGATCGCGGCCATCGGGCCCATGATCTCGCGTCCCGGATTGTCGCTGTCGATCGTCAGCGGCAGCATCGCGAGGGCGGTGACGAGTGCGGTCATCAGGATGGCCGGCAGCCGCTCGCGCGCACCGCGCAGGACGGTGGCGAGTTCCCAGCGGCAGCCTTCGACGCGCACGAGATGATCGTAGTGCGATACCAGCATGATGCTGTTGCGCACGGTGATGCCGAACAGGGTGACGAAACCGACGATAGACCCCACCGATACCAGACCGCCGCCGAGCATCACCGCCACCACGCCGCCGGCCAGCGAAAACGGCAGGTTCAGCATGATCAGGATCAGGTAGCGCAGGCGATGGACCGCGATATAAATCAGCATGAGCACGCCGCAGCCGGCGACCAGGGCGTCCGCCGTCAGTTCGCGCCGCGCCGCCGTGTGCTCGACCGCCGCGCCGGCGAACTCCGGATGCATGCCTTCGGGAAACTGCATGCCGTCGAGCACCCGCTTGCGAAGGTCAGCCAGGAAGCTGCCGGGATCGCGGCCGCTGACTTCTGCGGTGACAACCTGCAGCCGCTGCGCATTCCGATGCAGGATGTTGTAGCGGCCGTCGCGCTGATCGATGTCGGCGACGTCAGCGAGGCGGATTGGCGAGCCCTTGATCGTGGCCACCGGTAGCAGGCGCAGCGCCCGGGCATCGGCGCGTGTCGCGGGGTCAAGCAGCACCATGACGGGCACGCGGCGGCTGCCGAGTTCGACTTCGTTAACGACCAGACCACCGTAAGCGCTCTGCACGGCCTGCAGCACCGCGGCGGTGCGCAGGCCGAGGCGCGCGAGGCGGCGCGCATCGAGCCGGATTTCCAGCACCGGCGTGCCATGCGATGCGCGCACGCGGACGTTGCCGGCGCCTGGCACGTTGCGCGTCAGCGCCGCAAGCTCCTGCGCTTTGGCATCAAGCAGATCGAGATCGCTGCCGAACAGGTTGACGACCACCGGCGCCGTGTAACCCGAGATCGTTTCGTCGATGCGTTCGGTCAGGAAGGTGTTGGCTTCGAATGTAATGCCCGGCAAGCCGGCGAGCGTCGCGCGCAGGTGTGCCAGCACCGCTTGTTGCTCTGCACCGCGCAGCGGCTTGAGCGCCACTTCGTATTCACTGTAGTGGCTGCCGTAGGTGTCGGCGCCACGGGCCGCGCGGCCAGCCCACTGCGACACCGAGCGCACGCCATCTATTTTCAGAAAACGGTGCGTGAGTTGGGCGCCGAGGCGGATCGATTCGTCGAGGCTGGTGCCGGGCAGGCCGGTCGTGTGCACGATGAAGTGCCCCTCGCGCAGCTCCGGCAGGAAGCGCGCCCCGAAACCCGGCAGCACCATGGCGACGAACAGCGCGCAAGCGGCGCTGATCGCCAGTGCCCAGGCCGGCCGCCGCGCGAACACGGCAACGGCGGCCGAATACGCCGGATTGATCCAGCGGAACATCGGCGCGACTGCCGGCGCATTCCGCGCATTGCCGAGCAGGCTGACGCACAGCGCCGGCGTCACCGTCACCGCCACCAGCAGCGATGCCATCACGGCCAGGATATAGGCCAGCCCCAGCGGCGCGAACAGCCGGCCGCTGACGCCGCCCAGGGTCAACAGCGGCACAAACACCAGCGCGACGATGAACGTGGCATAGACCACCGAACCGCGGACTTCGAGCGAGGCATCGAGCGCGACCTCGGCCAGATTCGCATCCGGCGCTGCGGTGCGCATGCGACGGAAAATGTTCTCGGTGTCGATGACGGCGTCGTCGACCACTTCACCCAGCGCGATCGCGAGGCCGCCGATCACCAGCACGTTCAGGTTGACGCCACAGGCAATCAGCACAATGACGGCCGCGAGCAACGACAGCGGGATCGCAATCGCGGAAATCAGCGCCGTGCGGACATTGAACAGGCCGACGAGCAACACCAGCACGACCAGGCCGCCGCCCATCAGCAGATGCAGTCCGATGTTGCCGATGGCGGTTGTGATGTAGCGCGCGGGCACGAACAGCTCCCCGTGGACGCTGATCTGCTGCTGTTCGAGCACCGGCACGAGATCGCGCAGCAGCGTGTCGATCCCGGTCGAGACCGACAGCGTGTTCGCCCCGAGCTGGCCGATGACCATCATCACGAGCGCGGGCTCGCCCCCGATTTGCGCCGCGCTGACGCGTGGCAGCGCGCCCCAGCGCACTGTCGCCACGTCGCCGAGCGTGAGACTCCCGACCCCGTCGAGGCGCACCACGGCCGCGGCGAGCGCGGTGGGATCGGGCAGCGCGAGGCCGCCTGTAATCGCGATCTGCTGATTCGAGTTCTCGATGGCGCCGAGCGGCAGATTGGCCGTTGCGTCGCGGGCGGCCGTCACCAGTTCGCTCAGCGCGAGCCCATGGCGCACGAGCGCGCCGGGTTTAGGTTCGATCACCAGGGCGCGCTCGGTGCCGCCGAACACGTTGACGTCGGCGACGCCCGGCACACTGAGCAGGCGCGGCACGACGACGCGTTCGGTGACATCGCGCAGACGCATCAGATCGCCGTCATCGGCCACGAGACCGAGTGTCCTGACCGTGGCCGACGACGAGGCCAACGGCGCCATGGCCGGCCGTGCGGCCGCGGCCGGCAGCTCGGTGGCAGCGCTCGCGAGGCGCTCGCTGACCTGGCTGCGGTTGCGAAAGATGTCGCTGTCCTCATCGAACACCAGCGTCAGAATCGACAGGCCCGCAATGGATTCCGAACGCAGGTGATCGAGCCCGATCAGTCCCCCGAGGGCGGCTTCCAGTGGCTGCGTGACGAGCATCTCGACCTGCCCGGTTGACAGTCCCGGCGCTTCGGTCTGCACGACGACGAGCTTGGGCGCGAACTCAGGAAAGATATCGAGGCCGGTGCTGCCAAGCTTGTAGAGACCGAACACGACGAGCGCGAACGCGGCCGCCAGCACCACGCCGCGCCTGGCGATCGCGAAGCGGACGAGCGCGCTCAGCATGCGGGCATGCGTGCGGCGTGGACGGCGGCCTGCTCAGTCATCGTCCTCTTCCGGAATCTCGCCGCGGAACTCCTCCGCCAGCAGCAACTGACTGCCGCGCAGCACGACTGCCGATGTCGGCGCGTGGGCCGCCGGCAGCACCACGCCGAGGGGATGCGGATGGCTGGGGCCCAGGCGACGGCGCTCGAAGCTACCGGGCGCGATCGCCACGTAATACCACTGCTGGCCGCGATGCCACACGATAGCGGCCGCCGGCAACAGCACACCTTCGATGTCGGCTGTCGGCTGCGGGATCCAGATCGTCAACGGCATCCCGACGCGCAGACCCTCGTCGCGCGACAGGCCCAGGTAGGACGCGCCCTGCCCTGCGCCCAGCGTCTTGACGGCGGCGCCGAGCACCTGCACTGGCACGGCGCTCGCGCGTTGTTCGCTGGCGGCGGCGAATACCGTCGCAGGCGGTTCGGCTGTCGCGCTGAATTCGACGAGATGCGCGCGACCGTCTTCGAGCGGCGCAAGGCGGGCGGGCTCGCGCGCCGCCATGTCGGCGATGCGGGCGCCCCAACGGGCGAGCAGGGCCGTGCGCAGGGTGGCGATACGGGAGGCGTGCCCGGTGCGCGCGTTCAGTTCGCGCCGGTACTCGACGTCGAGCGCCGCAAGTTCCTTCGCCACGGTGATCTCGCCGCGCGCGTGCAGCGCGCGCAATGCCTGCAGCCGCGCGCGTAGCGTGTCGACCACGGCCTGTTGCGCACCGGCAACGGCGTGTGCCGACTGCAAGTCGCGCAGCAGGGCCAGCACATCGGCAGCGTTGGCGACACGGCCGACGGCAAGCTGTTCGGGCACCACGCGCGCAGCGGCCAGCTGGCCCATGGCGATGTCGGCCAGTGCAATTTCAGCCGTGCTGAGTTCGATGCGCGGGATGTTTGCGCGTCGATGCACGCGCACCGGCACTTCGTCGTCGTCCTCAAGCGGTGCCTGCGTGCCCGGCTCACCGGACCGATCGAGCGCGAGCATCGCACCGACGCCGATGGCGATGCCCAGGATCAACAGCAGGATGCGAGTCATGGCGCAGCACGCCCGACCGCGGCAGCATCGCTGGCGGCAAGCTCATCGAGCAGACGGGCGAAGGGCGGATCGAGTTCGGCGGCGCGAGCCGCAGATTCGAGCAGCGCGCGCGTGCGGCGTTCGTCGGCCGCGCATCGCGCCTGCTGCATCGACGCTTCCGCCACCTGCAGTGCGGCGCGGGCGACGGCCAGATCGTCGACGACGCCGTCGGCGCGCTTGCGTACGAGCAACGCGTGCGCGCCCTCGATGTCACTGACGATAGCCGTGACCTCGCGCAGCACCGCCACGGCAGCCTCCCAGTTTGAGTAGTTGCGCTGCAGCGCGGTGATGGTCGCGGCCTGCGCGGCGTAGAACTGTTCGCGTGCGCTGTCGCGCGCCGCGGCGGCACTGGCGATGGCGACGTCGTGACTGGCGAACAGCGGCACGACGAGACCGCCAATCAACGACCAGACATGATCGCCCTGATCGAAAAAATAGCCGGGATTCAGGTGCAACGACGGATACTGCGCCGTCACCGCCAGCGCCAGATCGTGTTCGGCCTGTTCATAGGCAGCAAGCGCGCGCAGCACACGCGGCCGCTGGCGCAACGCCAGCGCCTGCAGGCCGGCCAGATCCGGCAGTGGCGTAGAGGACGCCGTGGCTGTCAGGGTCACGGCATCGATGGTGGCGTCAGGCATTGCAAGCGCGGCGATCAGTGCGGCCCGCGCGGCGGCAGCGGCGGTGATCTGACTCAGCTGTCCGAGCCGCGCCGTGTTGTGTTCGAGCATCAGAGTCTGCCATTCGAAAGGATCCGCGATGCCGGCCGCGACGAGCACGCGTGCGGCCGTTTCAGCGTCGGCGCGCCGTTTTTCTGTGCGCGCCGCCAGTGCGGCCTGTGCGCGCCAGGCCAGCAGATCCAGCGCCGCCAGCACCGCGCGCTCACGTGCCTGCCAGGCGGCTTCCCGCACGTCGATTCGCGCCACGGCCACCTCGATCGCGGCGCGTTCACCGAGCAGGCGGCGCCGACCCGGCGGACCGATCGTGATATTAATGTTTGGCCCGACGCCCCACAGCGAATCGCTGCCGTCCTCCTCCATCGTGTGGCGTTCGATCGCGAGGTTGACCTGAGGATTCTGACGCTGCATGGCCAGCGCCAGACGGGCTCGGGCAGCCATCACGCCGGCCTGCGCGGCGCTAACCGCCGCGCTGCGTGATGCGGCCACCAGGCCGAGCCGTGCCGGTGTCCAGGGCAGCAGCGAGCCGTCTGTGGACTGCTCGAGACGCGCCAGTCGAGCAGCGAGTTCGGGGTCATCGAGCGACGCGCGGGCGAGCCTGGCGGGCACAAGCACCTCATCCAGCGCGGCGGGTTCGTAACGTTCAAAGCTGCAGGCCGCAAGGCCCGCACAAAGCAACAGCAGGGCCAGCGACTTGGTCGCTGGCGGCGCACATCGGAGCGCAGCGGGCATGTTCGCGCGAGCAGTCGCCATGAGCCAAAAAACGATGATCCGCCAAGCCTCCCACATCGCCAGGACCGAGTGCCCGGTCCAGACGCCCCGCCGGGAGTTTATCCCAACGCAGGGCGGGACATGATCCCGGGCATCGGGCTGGCGCGCGAGTGGCACGAGCACGGCAGACGCTTGCGCCGCGGGGCGCGTGCCCGCGTCATGACCGCAGGTCGTCACGGCCGGCCCAAGCATTCGTGCCGGCTGCCGCGCTGGTCATTCCCTGAGGACTGCGCGAGGCGTTAAAATTTTTCAAAGCCCATGACATCCGGCCCGACGCTGACCTACTCCGCAGCATGTGCGACCTTCGCTATCGCCCAGAGACCGACGGGCTGCGCGCCATCGCCGTGGTGCTGTATCACGCTGACACCTTAGTCAGCGTCGGCGCCGTTGGCGTCGACGTCGATTCGTCATTTCCTGTTACCCGATCACGGCGCTGCTGTCGGCGGCGCCCCCCGCCATCCTTACGGTATCGACCTGCTCCCCTTCTACGCCTGGCGCGTCCGTCACCTGCCGCCGCCCCCTCATGACCGGGGTGACGGCCACGGTGATGGCATGCGCCTGGCTGCTTTCGCCACAGGGCGGCGCGCAACTGGCGCTGCAGTCCGGCGCATGGCCGCCGTTGTTGGCGGGCAACCTGTTCGTCCAGACGCATACCGGCGGCTACTTCGAGCCGGGCGCCGCTGACCTGCCGCGGCTCCATCGGTGGTCGCCTGGCGTCAAGGCGCAGTTCTATCGGGTAAGGCGGGTGCTGATGCTGCGGCGGAAGCGGCCAGAACCTAAGCGCTTATTCGGCGAATTAGTTGCGGAACGGCCGGGCTACTGTGTAGCGGGTTGTCGGCGAACCGCGCCGTCCAGCGCTGGGGCGTGGGCGGCTGGGCCCGCCGGCCCGGTGGCGGGCCTGCCACCTGAATCGGATTCCGGCATCGTGAGGTTCCCCCTCTGCCCGGGCCCGCAGTGCGGCAATGGCCGTAGCGGGCTTCTTCAGGCCTCAACGTTGCGCCGGGATGCTAAAGAGCAGATCGCAGCCCCCGCCTGGCTGATCGACATCAAGCGTCCAGACGGAAGCGGCGGCGGAAAGGCTCAACCTTCGCGTTCGAGCACCTTGCGCAAGGCCTCCTGACTGCGCAGTCGCTCAGTGTCTTCCTTGAACTCCTGGCTTTCACCGCGCAGCTGCAGGATGTGCCAGATTATCCAGAACGCCGCGACGACGACGACCATGATCATTTCCGTCCCCACGAAAGGATACATGGGGCCGATATCGGTCACCGTTCCAGCGAATGATTCAATTGTTGCCATGTCGGTTGTCTCCAGGTTTGGTTTAGCGGCGCTCCGCGATCAGATCGCTCGCCGCGTCATGCACTGAGCGGGTGACCTCTGCAGCTTCGACTTCGCGCTGAATCTCGAACGAGACATCGAGACCGGCCAATTCGATTTCCCGCGGAATGCGCAACAGACCGAAAGCATCGAGAGCCTTCGCCGCGAGGTAGCCCGGGACGAGGCCGAGCACGCCGAACATGATCACCGCGCCAACGAAATTGCCCCACGGCGTGATCGGGGCAAAGCCTTCAGTCGGCGAGGAGGGATAGCCCCAGAGCATGAACCCGGCAACCACCACGCCGAGGAATCCCGTATACCCATGCACTGCAACCGCGCCGACGGCGCTGTCGAGCTTGAAGCGCCGTTCCATGAAGTAATGCAGCTTGTAGGATATGACGGGCACGATTGCCCCGATCAGAAAAGCCTGCAACGGGTGGTATAGATCGTTACCCGCAGAAGCGGCGATGATCCCGGCGAGGCCACCGGAATAGGTCCAGAACGCATCACCTTTGGCCACCACGTACATCGCCAACATGCCGCCAAACAGCGACGTCAGAAAGTTCAACGTAATGGCGGACAGCGTCGTCGGCGCGAGGTAGATGTTGGTCGCCGAGAAAAACACCCCGTCACCCGCTTGCACATCGAACATCGGGATGTTGCAGGCGGCGTAGAACCCCCAGAAGCCGGTGTAGATGAGAAAGAGCCCGATCGTGACGAGCCACGGGTTGTGCGGATTGATGTTACGCGCACTGCCATCTGGCCTGAACTTGCCGAGGCGTGGCCCGAGCACCAGTAACACGCCGAGGGTGAATCCCCCCGCGATCGCGTGGACCACGCCCGAGGCATACGCATCGTGGTAACCGAGCTTCGCCACCATCCAGCCGGCGGGATGCCAGCCCCAGGACGCGTCGATAATCCACAGCACGGAGCCGATCAGTACCGCGAGCAGCCAGAACGCACCGGAGCGGATACGTTCAATGCAGTCGCCGGACACGATCGACGCGGTAGTCCAGGAAAAGAGCAGGAAGGCTGCAAAGAAGACGCCGTTCAGGCGGGCCCACAGCGCGGTGTCCGCCGCGGTCAAGGTGTCTGAAACTGGCGTGCCGCCCATATGCGTGCCCATCAATTCGTTCCACGGGAGCGCGTAGGGCGCGGCCGTCAAGCCGCCGGTGAATCCGGGTCCGTTCGGGAAGGCCGAATAGATCCACCAGCCGAACAGGTAGAACGTGATGCCGACCGTGGGAATCACCATCGTGTTCTTCATCAGCGTGTGCATGTGGTTCTTGCGACGCGAGGCCCCCACCTCGTACATGCAGAAACCAACATGGATCAGGAACATGATAACCACTGTCACCCAATAATAGAATTCGGTGAACAGTACCGTCAGCGCCGAGATGTCTTTGTCCATTATTTTTTCCCCTCGCGATTATCCAAGTTTGTACAGCCACCCGGTTGTATCCCTGGAAGTGGTGTAAGAACGCAGCTACCGTGATCCCCTCATCGTCGGCCGGCGGTGTGTCAGTTGGCGATTGCCGGCGGCCTGACCGCCGCATTCTCATCCACGCTCACCAAGGTTTCCAGTGATCCGTAGCGTCGCTGGATTGACCTTTGTCGTTCCGTCGGCTGTTCAACATCGCGCCCGGCGATTTTGTCGAGCCGCTCGATTTCAGCGCCAGGCTCGCGGCACTAGTCGCCAATCCGCGCGTCAACCTCACTCGCAATCACGGCTTATTCGCCCCTCACCATCGCCTATTTGAGCAAGTGACCCCGACTCGACGCGCACGGCGTCACGCGGCCATGACCTGGGCGCAGCGCCTGAAGCGCGAATTCAAGATTGAGGTCGAGACCTGCGAACCCGTTGGGGGAAAGAGGAAGATCATGGCCGCCATTGAAGATCCGGCGGTGATTAAGCGCATCCTGGCGCATCTCGCCAATCGCCAGGGCACCGCCTTAACGGGTGCTGATCGGCCGGGTAGAGTGGGCTGCAGGCTCACGCAAAGGCAGGGACGCTGGGCCTGACTCGGCCTCGATGTGGCGCCGCTCTTGCTCAACTCAGCAACAGTGCCACCGGTAACGAGCTTCAGACCCAAACCGCGCCATCGGGACGCGGATCGCAAGTCGAATATCCCCGTATTTCCATTGCACGTGCCCTTGGCTCGACCACCTTATCGGCCGCCGCACCGCGCTATCGCAGCGTGCGGATATGAAGTAGGCCTTGCCAGTGGGTATACGCAGCCGGTCAGTTGCCCAGAAATTCGCTGAACGAGCGCAGCGGATCGACCCGACTGCAAAAGGTCTTGGCAACAACCAGCAGCGGCACCGCGAGCAACGCACCGAGCAGCCCCCACATCCAGCTCCAGAACACAACCGAGAGCACAATGACGACCGGATTGAGACTTAACCGCCGGCCAAGAATCAGTGGCGTGATCAGATACCCTTCCGCCGCTGTCAGCACCGTGAAGACGCCCGGTACCAAGAGGCTCTCCCAGAGCTGATCGAAAGTCAGCAGACCGACAACACTGAGAACGCTGAAACTCGCGATATCGCCGAAGTAAGGTACGAAGTTGAACAGCCCTGCCATCACGCCCCAGAGGGCGGGATTCGGCACATCGAGCACATACAGCGCCAGCGTTATCATGCTTCCAAGGCCGATGTTAATCGACGCAACGGTGAACAGATAGGTTGATACCTCGGCTTCAATCTGGCGCATAATTTCGACCGAGCGTTTCTTGTCGGCAAAGCGCGGCGTGACTGCGATGATCTTGCGCAGGAACAGGTCGCCCGAGGCGAGCATGAAGTACAGCAGCACGACCGTGCTGACTGCGCTCAGGAGAAACGCCCGCGATGCGACGAATATGCCATCCGTGAGCCGCGGCTGCTTGACCGTAACCTCGGCAACGCGGCGATCGCGCTTGCCGCCGTTGGCCATATCCTCGGTCACAACCTGCACTTGTTCGGTCGCTTTGGCGACGACCATCACCTGACCGGTGATGTGGCGCAGCTTGACGCCGATGACGCGCATGACGTCTGGCGCTTTGCTGAGCCAGAGTTGGGCCGGTTCGCCGAGGTTATACGCCGCTGTGGAGAGCGCGCCAAATACCGTAAAGAGCACGATTGCAGCGCTGATCGGTGGAGCAAGGTGCAGCCGATTCAGGGCGCGCATGACCGGCGCCAGAACGACACTCAGCATCAGCGCAAAAACTATCGGCAGCACCAGATCGCGCACGAAATAGAGCGTGGCAAGCACTGCCAGCAGTAACAGACCATTAACCGCCCAATAGCTCTGCCTGCGTTCTTCCGTCGGTGGCGTAGAAGGCGCTGGCAGGTGGGGAGCGTCAGGGGTATCGACGGCGTTGGATATGGCGTTCATGGCGGCTTCGCGTTTTAGCGCACATGATTACGCCGCGCTTAAGCGGCGTCCGTGCGCAGTCGCGCTTAGGACCCTGGTCGGCATTATCTTGTCAACAGAGCACAATTTGCGTTGTGTCCTCGGTTGCCCCAACCTGCTTTGCGCACACCGATTACGCGCGTCGGGCTGGCGCCCTCAGATGTGCGTCTTGCTCCCAATCCACCACCTGAAGGGCGCAGACCTGATGGCGAAGGCCAAGGTCGAGATGCAGCAGTGCGTCGCGCTTCTCTCGCGCATCGGCAAGCGAGACTTCGGAAGGGTCCCGACACGGGTCCGCTTCCCTTTGCCTGCGAAGGCGTAGCGGACGCGCCACCGCTTGGCGCCGGCCGGCGAGACCTTGAGCCAGAGACCACGACCGTCAACAAGCTTGCGAGGCCTGTCAGCCCGTTTCTCGGCGTTGATCGCCTTGGCTGTCAGCAAGCATGCCTCCCAAGCGGGGCAACCATCGCCCTGTTGGGGCAACTAGCGGGAAGGTTGGCTCGGGTTCGGCAGCGACTAGAGCCGGATTCTGTGAGCTGGCACAACATGGGAAATGGCGAATTTACAGGCAAATACGCTGATTCTTGGGACGGTACTGAACCCGCTTGTAGGGGCTGATGGAGGCTGGGGTCGGAATCGAACCGGCGTACACGGCTTTGCAGGCCGCTGCATGACCACTCTGCCACCCAGCCGTGGGCGCCGAGATTCAGGACCTTCGGGCCGCTTGGGCGCGATGTCCATAAAATGCAAAGCCCCGACGGCAGGTCGGGGCTTTGGCATGGATTGGAGCGGGAAACGAGACTCGAACTCGCGACCCCGACCTTGGCAAGGTCGTGCTCTACCAACTGAGCTATTCCCGCGAAGAGGGCGTAATTCTAATGGCGCATCTCAGCCTGTCAAGGCGCTTAATGCGGCTCAGGTCTTCCGGTCAGCGCCGGCCAGGCCGCCCTGAGGTAGATGATCATCGACCAGAGCGTCAAAACCGCCGCGATATAGAGCGCTATCACGCCGATGGTGTAGATCGGCAGGCCCATCAGCGGTTCCCGCGCGATCATCAGCAACAGGGCCACCATCTGGGCTGTGGTCTTCACTTTGCCCAGCGAGGACACCGCCACCTTCTTGCGCGACCCCAATTCAGCCATCCATTCCCGCAGGGCCGACACCGTGATTTCACGACAGATGATCACCGCCACCGGTACGGCTATCGCGATGGTCGGGTCGCGCTGCAGAAGGAGGACCAAGGCCACCGCGACGATCAGCTTGTCGGCGACCGGGTCAAGGAAGGCGCCGAGCGGCGAGGTCTGACCCAGCCGCCGCGCCAGGTAGCCGTCCAGCCAGTCGGTGACGGCCGCCAGGGCGAACACGATGGCCGCCGCCAGTTGGGTCCATGCCGGCGTTGCCCAGTACAGCACCACGAAGCACGGAATGAGTCCGATGCGCAGCAGGGTCAGCGAATTGGGAATATTCATGTCGACTCGCGCAGCACATCGAAGATTTGTTGCGCCAACTGTTTACTGATTCCGGGCACTTTTTGCAAATCATCGACGCTGGCCCGCGCCACACCCTGCAGCCCGCCGAAATGCTGGATCACGCGCTGGCGCCGCTTCGCGCCGATGCCAGGCACCGACTCCAGCGGCGACTGCTTACGGGCCCGCGACCGCGCCTGCCGATGGGCGGTGATGGCAAACCGGTGGGCTTCATCGCGAATCTGTTGCACCAGATGCAGCGCCGGGGAATCTCGCGGCAGCAGGCGTTCGTCGCGCCCGTCGTTGATGATGAGATGCTCGAGGCCCGGCTTGCGGCTCGTGCCCTTCGCGACCCCCACCACCGTGACTTCGTCAATCTGCAACTCCTTCAGTACGGCCAGCGCCTGCGCCACCTGGCCCAGGCCGCCGTCGATCAGCAGCAGTTCCGGCATGGTGCTGTCTTCGCGTTTCAGGCGACCGTAGCGGCGCTCCAACGCCTGCCCCATGGCAGCGTAGTCGTCGCCCGGGGTGATGCCTTCAATATTGAAGCGTCGGTAGTCCGACTTGCGCGCCCCTTCCGGCCCGAACACTACGCAGGACGCCACGGTGGCCTCGCCGCGCGTGTGGGATACATCGAAGCACTCGATGCGCGCCGGCACCTCCGGCAGCTCCAGCGCTTCGCGCAGCGCTTCCATCCGCCGTTGCTGATCGATATCGGTCGCGATGCGCTCGGTCAACGCCAGTTCGACATTCTGTAGCGCCATCTCCAGCCACTTGGCGCGTTCGCCACGCACATTCAGGCGCAGGCGGACCGCCGTCCCCCGCCGTTCGCTGAGCGCGCCGTTCAGCCAGCCATCGTCTTCAACGGGATGCTCGAGAATGATGTCAGGCGGCACTTCGCGTTCCGCATGCCCGGTCAGATAGAACTGGGGCAGAAAGGCCTCGACGATCTCCCCTTCGCTCGCATCGCGCGTGTGCGCCGGGAAATAGGTTTTGTTGCCGAGGTTGAGCCCGCCACGCATGAAGAACACCTGCACGCAACCAATGCCATCGCGCGTGCGACACACCACGATGTCAAAATCCCCGGCATCTGCAGTGATGTGCTGCTCGGCCTGCACCCGCTGGAGCTTCGCGATCTGATCGCGCAGTTGCGCCGCGCGCTCGTAGTCGAGCCGTTCGGCTGCCTGCTCCATCTGACGCACCAGGATCTCATTGACCTCCTGGCTGCGGCCGGCAAGGAACAGCAGCGCATGCTCGATATCGCTGCGATAGTTCTCTGGCGAAATCAGCTTCACGCAGGGCCCGCTGCACCGCTTGATCTGATACTGCAGGCAGGGGCGCGAGCGATTCGAAAAATACGTGTCTTCACACTGGCGCACCGCGAACAGCTTCTGCAGCAGGTTCAGCGTCGAGCGCACCGCCCCGGCGTTGGGATAGGGTCCGAAGTAACGGCCGTTGCCCGTGCGCGGCCCACGATGAAAGCCGATACGCGGATAGTTGTGATCGGTCGTGACGTAAATGTACGGATAGCTTTTGTCGTCGCGCAGTACCACGTTGTAGCGCGGCCGCAGTTCCTTGATGAGATTGCTTTCGAGAATCAGCGCCTCGTTCTCGTTGCGCGTGACGACGACTTCGAGGTCATCAATCTGCGCCACCAGCGCCCGCACCTTCGGCGTGTGCCCGCTTTGGAGCGTGAAGTAGCTGCCGACGCGCTTGCGCAAATCGCGTGCCTTGCCAACGTAGATGACGACGCCACGCGCATCCTGCATGCGGTACACGCCCGGCGCGCCTGGCAATCTGGCGACCTTCTCGCGCAGCGCGACCCCACGTTCCTCGCTCACGGCACGGGCGCGTCGAGCAGCGCACGTGCGCGCGCGAATACGGTATCGAACATGGCCGGCGTCAGGCGTCGCGTCTGGGTGTTGTAGCGACTGCAGTGGTAGGAATCGAGCAGGACCTGGCCGGTCGGCAGCGCGTACTCCGCGCCATGCGCAAAGCGATACGCGGCCGGCCGCAGGCCAAGCGCGCGCAGCACCGCGCCGTGCGCAATCGCGCCGAGGGCGAGGAACACCCCGCCACGCGGCGCGGATGCAAGTTCAGCGGCGAGATAACGGTTGCAACGCTGCACTTCTGACCCTTCGGGTTTATTGGCCGGCGGCAGGCATTTCACCGCGTTTGTGATTCGACAGTCCAGCAGGTGCAGACCGTCATCGCGCGCCATGGACTGCGGCGCGGTGGCAAACCCGTAAGTATGTAACGTTGCGTATAGCAGGACACCGGCGTGATCCCCGGTGAACGGCCGCCCGCTCGCATTCGCACCGTGCATGCCAGGCGCGAGGCCCACCACGATCAACCGTGCGTCTGCCGCGCCGAACGGCGCCACTGGGCGGGCGTGGTAGGTCGGGAAGCGCGCCCGTACCTCGGCGAGAAAATTGGCCAGGCGCGGACACTCGGTGCAATCCGGATCGAAAGCCGGCGCCGCGCGGTGTGTAGCGCGCGTCACCCCGATTTGGCCTGCTCGCCGGCCGGCGCTTCACCCAGATCGCAGAGCCCCTGCTCGCGCGCCACGATAGAGAGTTTGACATCGTTGTCGGCACCGAGCTTTTCGTAGAGGCGGCGCCGATGGTACGCGACAGTCTTCGGACTCAGGCACAGGCGCAGCGCAATTTCCGCGCTGCCCAGCCCTTCGGCGATCCGCTGCAACACTTCAATCTCGCGTTGCGTGAGATTGCGAACGCCCGCACCGCGACGCGTCAGCGAACTGATGGCGACATGCTGGGCAACGTCGCGACTGATGTAGTTGGACCCCCGATAGACTTCCCTGATGGCCAGAAACAGTTCTTCGGTATCGGAATCCTTGCTGACGTAACCGGCGCCGCCTATCTCGAGAAAGCGCTTCGGATAGGGGCCTTCAATGTACATCGACAGGCCGAGCACCTTACATTGCGGGTTCGCCGACAACACGCGACGCGTTGCCTCGAGCCCGCCGATGCCAGGCATGTTCAGATCCATCAGCACGACATCGAACTCGAGTTCGCGCGCCAGCTGACGTGCGCGTTCACCGCTGTCAGCTTCGCCGACCACGCGGAAATCAGGCACGCTCTCCAGCTTCGCGCAGATGCACTTGCGCACCAGCCGATGGTCGTCAACGACGAGGATTCGAATCATGGGCAATCCGTGGCAACACTGCGGGCAGTGTAGCGACTGCGCTGCCGCCCGGTGAAGCGCAACCCGTGATGCGGGTCGCGCATCGACGCGAAAACGGCTTATTTCGGCTCAAAAATTTAAACGCAAGCCCAAGCGGATTAGATTGAATGAAGGCGCGACCAGATCAAACGGAAAGATGCGGTAAAAGCGGCGGGCTCGCGCACCAGCCATTGCGTCAGTTCGGTTGGCGCGCACCAGCGCCCCTCGAGAATCTCCACCGGATCGGGGTGGACTGCGGCTGTGGTTGTGGTGCGATAGACCCACACGAACTCAAAACCGGTGTCGACGCTGGCATCGAGCTTGAACAACGGTTCCAGCGCTCGTTCGGCCCTGATCCCGAGTTCCTCTTCGAGTTCGCGGGCCGCCGCCGCCGCATAACCCTCACCGGCCGACACATGGCCCGCGGCCGAAGTGTCCCAGCAGCCGGGGGAGCATTCCTTGGTAAAGGCTCGCCGCTGTAGGTAGAGCCGGCCCTCGGCGTCGTAGACCAGCACATGCGCCGCGCGGTGCATCAGGGCGTCCCGATGCACGTCGCTACGGGGGCGGGTGTCGACTACACAATCATGCTGGTCGACGACATCGAACAGTTCTTCAACCGGCATGGCGGATAAGCAGCAGCGAGGCGTGGGGGGCTTCAGGAATGTTCATGCGCAGGCTATCGGTGACTACGGGTTGGTTCGCCGATTTTAACATTCGCACTTGCGGTGGCCCATCGCGGCGGCGACGTGCTGGCCCGCGCTCAGGCAGGTCACCGATTGCTTGATTGAAAAACGCAAAGACGAGCGGCCCGTGTGTTTACGCTGTCGACCAGTCAGTGCGCTGACTGTCGCACAGGCAGCCGGCCCCTGCGTCAGCACGCCCCCGGTTTGCTGTCGCGTGCGCCGATCCTGGATGCCGCCGCGTGGGACATTACGGGCGTGCGCGAACTGCCGCATACCGGTGCCTTCGGCGATCTTGCGCAACGTGACGAACTGGCAGCGGGTGCGCATGGAAGACGACATGTTCGACCAGCTTGCCGCCGGCGCGCGCTAGCAGAACGTGATCGGCTGCGGCGCGATGTCGCCAGCTATCGCCGGACAGTACGGACACGAATCGAACGTGTTTAAGGCTCGGGTGTTTCCGGCAGCAACGGCTGCGCCGCGCGAGGCAGAAACCTGGTTTGACACCATGTTCGTCTGCACGAGTGGAGCCTCAGGCACGAGCAATGACTCGGCAGGCGGCTGAGATCGCGCGCGGAACGGGGGGATGGAGCGGTGCGTCCCTGGGTTTGAGCCCGGTCGCCTCGCCAGCGTCAGTGCGCGGCAGCCGTATTCAGCGAGGCGCTGATGGGGGCGGCCGACGTTGGTGCTGCGCAGTGCACTTCCATGCGCAAGGGTTCCAGATGTACCGTAAATGGGGCCACTGCCCGGAGCGCCGACAGGCCAAGGATGTCTTTCCGCGCGCCCGGCAACGCCACCGCCTCGAAGTCGCGCACGATGCAGCCCGTGGCGAGCCGCATCGCATTGACACGATAGACCTGGGCCCGCGCCGTTGAGTTATTCGCCATCACCGCGCGCAGCTGACGCACGGGGGTCAGCGCCCCCTCGCCCGCCAAACGCCGCCGGGTCTCGTCCGTCAGCACGACATACGCTGATCCGGTATCGAGCAGAAAGTGGGTGTCGACTGCGGCACCCAGCGTGGCATCGACGTGCAGGGTACCAACATCATTTGAAGCGAGCGCCACGCTCATGGTGTCATCCGCGGCGGCACCGACAGAAACCGTCGACAGCACAGCCATCAGCATCAGCGACCGCAGGCACTTCATGATATTGGCCTTCCCCGATATGGAGTTCAGTGGAGGGCAGCAGATCCCGTGCCAAGGCCCGCTGCCACGGGCCCGCGAGAGAAACCCGATACTTTGCTTCGGCTTTTCTGGTTGGTTGGCACTGAATTAAAGCGATAAGCTTCATTTCAGGTCGAGTAAGCTCTTTTATCGTGCAATCTGGCCACTAGCGCCCAACGCACCGGGACATTCCGACCTATCGTCCAACCAGCAGAGGAAGCAGTCATGAGCAAGCACCCTAAATCAGCAGGCCTCACCCTGTCGGCGTTCGTTCTCGCCGGCCTGATGGCGGGCGCCAGCAGCGCCGCCATGGCGGCCGATGGCGTTTCAGCCACGCAGGATCAGGGCATGGAGCGTGCAACCAAGGCGCCACACAAGGTCGCCAACCAGTTCCATCGCCGTCAGGTGATCAATGAAACAGCCGAGTTTGCCCGCCTCGAGATAGCGCCCGAGGGCGCAGCCGAGACCCGCCGCCGGCCGAATAACAAGATGGGCAACCGTTTCCACAAAGCCAACTGATGCCCGCTGCGGCTGCAGGCCTGATGCCTGCAGCCGCCCCGCCGTCCGCCGCCAAGCTCCGAATTCTAGCCTGACGCCAGCCTTCGATAGCATCTTGGGCTGCCGCCAGGAACATGCCGATGCTGCGCCTGGTCTCGCGCCAGATTAAGCTGCCAGCCCGGTCGCAAGTACACAAGACATCAATGTTGAAGGTTTCTTCCTGCCGCCAGTATGCGTTTGGGCTACTGCTGGCGGCCGCCGCGATATCCGGCTATGCACGCGCCGATGTCACCCAGGGGTGGTTCCAGAATACGGGCTTTTTGCGCCTCGATGAGCGCTGGAGCGTGGGCCTTTACCTCGACCTGCGCGTCACCGACGTCGTTGGCGAACTGGCGACGACCATGTTCAGCCCACGGGTGCGCTACGACCTGTCCGCGCATTGGTCGGCCCAAGTGAATACGACCTGGCTGGAGGCGCAATCTGCAGACGCGCGCGGACGAACGGCTTTTACGCGCCTCGAGTTCGAGTTGAACCCCCGTTGTGCACTCAGCGACAGGCTCACGTTCAGTGCACGCAACCGCGTCGAGTTGCGCTGGATTGAAGATGTCGAAGGCATCAATGAACGCCTCCGTCTGCGTCCTCAGCTTGATGTCCTGACGCCCTGGGCGGGGCCGGTGCAAGGGGTCTTCATCAACAACGAAGTCTTTTACGATTTCGACCAACAGCGCGTGACGGAGAATCGCCTGACGCCATTCGGCGTCGTTTTCAGACCGGCGAAGCAGCTGGAATTTCGCGTTTACCATCTCTGGCGCCATGCGCGGGCACGCGATCGCTGGTTTGATTTCCACGTGCTCGGCATGCATGCGAGCGTCAATTTCTGAGCGGGTTAGATTCAGTTCGGCAGGCCGGACAGGACTGCTGCCCGGAAGAAGCGTTTGAGGAGCGGGTGGCGGCCGAAAATCTGCGATATCAGAGGCGGGCGTTCTTCGAATTCAGCACCATCTTCGAGCACCTGTTCGCTGATGATCAGGTTGGGATCGTGGATAGCCAGTATTCCGTCGCGAATGGCTTCACCGAACGGATATTCGCTGAACCACCCTCACCACTGACTACAGCAAAGGCGGCCTGAGGCTGGCAGGCCGCGCGCCTGCGGCGCCCGGCCCAGGCATTGCGATCAGAAACTCAGATAAATTGCGCCTTCGAGCGTATGGAAGTTTTCGTCGTCCCCAACCCCTTCAATGGCCGCCTGCCCGGGGGAAAACACGCCGTAGGCGAGACTGAGCACCAAGTTGTCGGATACCGACCAGTCCGCATAGAGGTTCAGTTCTTCACCGAAGTGATCGTCGGTCACGGGCGTGCCGAGATAGTTCGATTCCGCCAGGTCGAAAGCAAATCCCATCACACCGACTGTCCACTGGTCGTTCGGCGTGGCACTCAGATGCACGTAGTGATTCTTCTGATTGGCGTTGAACAACAACCAGCCACCCACCACTTCACCCTGGAACCAGGTGCCCCAACCACGCTTGTCGAAACCGTAGAACAGTGGCTCGAACTCGCGCCGCGTGAAGTCGGTCGGATCGGCATCGCCGGAAAAGTAGGAATAGCGATAACTCAGGGTGGGCGACCACGGCAGCGTCGAAAACGTATAACCCACCTCGCCGTACCAGGCTTCCGCGTCGAAATCGCCATCGTCTCCCGACCCCATCTGGCGGGTATATTCGGCGTGGAAAGCCAGGTCAGCAAGCGTCGGGAGCCGGAAATCATTGGCGCGCACGCTTAACGTTTCCATGCCGTCACGCGCGGCATAGAGATTGGGCACATCCGAGTCCACGACCTCGAAGTAAAGCAGGCCCAGATGGCCTTCGCCAATGCGATATTCGAGGTTAGAGCCGGCGATCGCCGTATTCTCCTGGTCACGGTCAGCTTCCAGGAAGAATGCGTCGACATGCACGGCGCGGTAATCCATGCGCCCGATCAATGTGCGGCGAAATGCCTGTCGTGGCAGCAGCCAGGCGGCGCCATCGTCACCGGCATCGAAGTTACCGTCGTCGATCAGCCAGCCATCGCCGACATCGAATTCCTGACGGCCGATCGAGAGGTCGCAGACCGCGCGGTTCGCGGCATCTTCGAGGCTGCCCGAGCGCCAGCCGATGCTGGCCTTTTCGAGATCGATGCTGCCGTCACCGCCGGCGGTGAAACCCAACGGGTCACCATCGCCGACCGTCACCGCAGCGACCGTCGACAATTCGCCATAGAGTTCCTGTCCGGACTCGAAGGCGCGGCTGAAAGTCAGGCCCGGTTCAATGTAGCCCTCACCGAAAGTCGGGTCGCCCTCGGAGGCACCCGTGTTCGGATTGACCCGCCCCGTACCCAGATTGGTGCCCCAGTTGCCGATTCCCGCGAAGCTCAAGTCCACCGTACCGCCCACGCCGATGTCGGGCCCCACGGTCGTGATCCATTCGGCGTGGCCAGACTGGCCGGCAAGGCCGATGGCCGTACAGATGATAAAGCGCACAAACGCGCGCGGCGGATGTCTATGCATGCGCAGACCTCGGCGAATGGAATTGAAATCAGCCCCCCAAAAAACCACCGGGCGCGGTATATTTCTTTTGATAGCGCCGGTTACCTTGCACTCTTGAGCCATTGGCCGCGGCCCGAGGCCTGCGAATCGAAAATTCCAGACCGGCGCTCTGTCTTGTTTATGATGCCTGACGCTTGTCCGGCGCAGAAGTTACACCGGAATCGGCCCGCTCGCAGCCCGCACGCCGGCAGCGCACATCATCAGCGGCGTGCCGGCAGAATTCGGCATCGTCTGGCTGAAACAGCGGCCGCTCATGATTCCGCGGATCCGTCGCGTGACGTTACCGTAGTGGGGGCAGGAACAGCGGCAAAAGTATCTTGGCGATAAAGTACTGCGTGCGAAAGCGTCGTGAGACGAATACTTCCCCCGCCAGTAAGTGGGTACCGGACGGCGGGAGTTGTCTGGTTGAGCCACGAAACCGCCACTCGCGTGTATCGACGCGAGTGGCGGGCAGTGCTCAGAACGAGCGGGAGATCGAGAAAACGACGGCGTCGTCGGTCAGGTCCCTATATGAGGTGTTGCCTTCGGCAGCGTAGCTGTAGTCGTTGTAGAAGGTTTCAAAGCCACCGTTAAACGCGCACAGCTGCTGGCCAGCGCCACCGCAGTTGCCGCCTTCGGTCGCCCACACCCAGGACAGGTCGAGCGTGAAGCCGACGACGTCGTAGGACGCGCCGATCTGGAAGTACTCCCAGTTGTAACCGTCCGGCGTGCCGAAGTACGCTGAGAACTCGTCGCCTTCGACGTCCTGATAGCCGGCGTTGATGTACGGCGACAGACCCATTGGCAGTGTCATGCCCAACGAAAGACCGAAGTGATGGCCAGCGCCATCTTCGCCGAAGAAGTCCGGCGAAAAATGGTAGTTGAAGCCGATGCTCGGGCTGAGCGAGGACTCCCAGGTCTTGGAAACCCCGACGTTGAGTTCGAAGTAATCCGCATCGATGTCGGGGAGCTGGCCGGAGAATGGCTGCACGGCACCGGGCGGGCCACCGTTCAGGAACGCGGTCGGTTCCGGGAACGCTGACGGGCCACCGATCGTCGGATCGAAGCCCGGCGGATCGAGGCCTTCCGTCAGCTTCGGATCTTCCCCCGGGAAGGTGTAGTAGAGGCCCTGGAGGACGAAATCGACTCCACCCCAGGCCCAGCCATAACCGCCGTAGTAGTCGATTTCGATGTTGGCGTCGGAAAACTCGGTGTTGGAGGCCCACGTGCCGACAAAGAAGCCCTTGTAGCCCCAATCGACACTAGCCGAGACCGCCGCACCATCCGAGTTGCTGATGCCGCGAACCCGATAGTCGTTGGTCAGCTTCATCGTGGCGCTGAAGTTTTCAGCTGCAAATGCACCGCCGCTTGCGGCTTCCTCGGCTTGCGCGACTCCGGCGGCACACAGTGCCGCGAGGATCGCAGTGGCAAGAGACGAACGCTTCATTTCTAAATCTCCCAAACTGATTGACAACTATTCGATCCACCGTTGCTGAGTTCGCTGGAACTCGGCGTCTTGAGCCTGCAGTCGCCGCGATTGGCGGGCTGCAGGCCGGTGCTTGTCTATCTGATAGCAAAAATTGAGCCACAGTGTCTTTCGCGCCATTTACAACACGCTTGGCCATTACAGAGGCGCGGGTAACGGTAGGGAAAATAGATCTAAATGTTAATTTAATCAATAATATAAAATTGTATTATAATAGTGTTTCTAGATATAGAGCGTATCTTAAAGTTGCATTTTCCAGCGATTGAATCTGAATTTGTTGTGATTTAATAACAAAAATCCCTTTCAAGAAGCACTTTGAAGGCGCAATCGCACCAATTTGGTCCAACCAGGCCGGGCAGAATTGTTGCTTCGCGAAATTCAGTTTCGCGTGACCAGCGTCTGGCGAACTCCGGCAAGGTGGTAGCGAAGAGACAGCGGTGACGGAAAACTCACCACGCCCTGACGGCAAGTTCATTGGGCTAGCGCGCCTTAACCCTGCCCTGAAGGCCTGCAGGCGGTGACGGCTCCACACCATCAAACCAGGTTTTGACGGCAGCAGCGCTCGCAGAACCGGTTGCGGGTTCAGCGCCCGCCGGCACGGCCGTTGGGCTCGAATCCTTGTCGAGCGCGAGGACTGCTTGCAGGGCCCGGCTGCGGCCCTGAGTACCGCTCTCGAACAAACAAACAACGCCGGGCGTTGATGACCTCAGGTCTCAACGGAGGGCTCTCAAGCCGGAAGCATCTGTCGCGGACCGGGCTGGCAACACGCCTCACTGGTCACGAAAGGATTTCCGCTATCATCCGGGTTCCCCTTTCGAAAGCTCAGGCACAAGCGGGTATTCCTGCGAATAAGGCAGCCGACACAATTCACCAGCCTTGTTCAACCGATCACCGAGCCGGTACCCAATAGCCCAATGGCAGCCCATTCCGACCTGGCAGATTACGCGCCGCGATTGACCGCGATGTTCAGGATCATCCTGGCACCGGACCGCGCATTCTTCTGGCAGGCCATCATCTTCAGCATCGCGATCAGCGTGCTCACGCTCGCGGTCCCCCTGTCAGTCCAGGTCCTCATCGGCACCGTTGCAAACACCGCGATGTTGCGCCCGGTGGTCGTTCTTGGCTGCGTGCTGTTTGGCCTGCTCGCGCTGTACGGTCTGCTGATTGGCATCCAGGCCCATCTGATGGACGTTTTCGAGCGCAGACTGTTCGCCCGCATCACCAAGGACATCGCCTTGCGCAGCATTCATGCCCGGTACGCGGACATGGAGAGCATGAATGCCGAGGAACTCGCAAACCGCTTCTTCGAGATCATCACCATCCAGCGCAACATGCCCACCCTGGTCGTCAACGGTTCTGCCATCGCGCTCCAGGCCATCGTCGGCTTCGCCGTGGTGTCGGCTTACCATCCGATGTTCGTGGTGTTTAACTGCGTGGTGCTGCTGCTCGTATACTTGATATGGAAGACTTGGGCGGGGCCGGCGATACGCAGCAAGCTGGCGGCGTCCCAAGCAAAATTCGCTGTCGCGTGCTGGCTCGAAGAACTCGGTCGGGCCAATGCATTCTTCAAGTCCGGCCGCACGGTCAGACTCGCGCTGCAGACCTCGGAGCGCATGATCGCGAACTACGTGTCGGCACATCGTCGCCACTTCCGGTGCAAGTTCTCCCAGCAAATCGGCTTCCTCGCCCTGTATGCGACGGCGAGCGCAGCACTGCTCGGCGTCGGTGGCTGGCTCGTGATCGGCAATCAGCTGACGCTCGGCCAACTGGTTGCGGCTGAATTGATTCTATCGGCGGTATTTATGTCTCTCGCCAGGCTGCCAAGCCTGCTCGAGGAGTACTACGAAACCTGCGCCGCGCTGTACAAACTCGGCGACTTCTTCGATATACCGCTCGAGATCCCGATCGACGGCGCTCCGCTACCCGCCGGGCCGGTCGGACTCCGGTTCGACGGCGCCGTCACCCGGCACCGGGATCGCGACTTCAGGTTTGAACTCGACATTCCGGCGGGTGCGAAGATCATGGCGGTCGCGAGCTCCTACAGCCTGCAGAAGAGCATGCTCGACCTCGCCCTACGCCATGCGGAACCCACACGTGGCGCGGTACTCTTTGGCGGCCTCAACATTGCCGACATCCATCTCCATCAGTTGCGAGACGGTATCGTGCTGGTGGATAACTCGGGCGTTCTGGAGCGCAGCATTGAGGACAATCTGAGTCTGGGTGATCCGGCCATCACGCGCGCCGCCATCCGTTCAATGCTCGAGGTGGTGAGCCTCGGCACCGTTGTCAACAGTCTGCCCGACGGGCTCGACACCCAGCTTGGCGCTTTCGGATTTCCATTGTCACGGTCGGAAACGATCCGCCTCAAGATTGCTGGCGCGCTGCTGGCCGGCCCGCAGGTGCTGGTGATCACTCAGGTCTTCGACTCACTCTCCCATCACCACCGACTGGCCATCATCGAGCACATCAACCGTGCTGGCGATATCACCTTCGTCAACTTCAGCAACCGACGCGACATCGCCGCCTATGGCGAATTCCTTTATATCGAACCGGACCGTCATCATCGCTTTACCACGGTGTCCGATCTGCTGGCCTTCGAACGTGAACTTGAAAGTGGCTCGAAGGCAGCCACGCAGGGCACGCCATGAAGCCCATGACCGGCAATGCGCACTTCGAACCGGCCTACCACGCCTATTTCGAAACCCAGCGCGCACTGCAAACCCCACGCATCGCGCGCAACCTTGCCGGCCTCATCGTGCTGCTGCTGTTATTGCTGGGTGCTGGCCTGTACTGGATCCCCTGGCTTCAGACCGCCGCCGGCAACGGGCAGATAATTGCCCTGCATCCGACAGGCCGCGTGCAGGCAGTCACCGCGCTGGTCAGCGGCCGCATTGAAACCTGGCACGTTCAGGACGGTACCCGGGTGCGCAAGGGAGACCCGCTAGTCGCAATTGTCGACAATGATCCGCTGTTCGTTGAGCGCCTTGAAGCCGAGCTGTCCGCCACCCGCAGCAGGCTCGACGCAGCCAGGATGGCAATGGAAACCGCCAAGCTCGACGTTGACCGCAAGGCGCGGCTGTTCGACAAAGGACTGAGCGCCCGACGTGACGTCGAGTCCGCCACCATCAAATACAAGGAACTCAAGGCCACCGCGGCCGGCGTTGCCGCGGATGTCGCCAGGGCGGAAGTGCAGCGCGCGCGCCAGACCACGCAACTGCTCGTTGCGCCGCGCGGCGGTGTCATCCTCCGCATTACCGGTGGCGACACGGCGACGTTCGTCAAGGAGGGCGACGAACTGCTGAGCTTCGCACCCGACATCGGCCAGCGCGCAGTGGAAATCTTCGTCAACGGCCTCGATGCAGCGCTCGTGCAGCCGGGTCGCGCGGTACGGCTCATGTTCGAAGGCTGGCCCGCCGTGCAGTTCAGCGGCTGGCCTTCGGTTGCCATCGGCACCTTTCCGGGCAAGGTGCAGTTCGTGGATCCGGCCGTCTCACCGGACGGTCGTTTCCGGGTGGTTGTCGTCGAAGACGCGGCCAGCCTGTGGCCGAGCGACCGCTTTCTGAGGCTGGGGGGGCGGGCACGCGGCTGGGTGTTGTTGAACGAAGTGCGCCTGGGTTTCGAAGTGTGGCGCAAGCTGAACAATTTCCCACCCGAAACGACGCCCGCCGGCACGGCGCCCACCCCATGACGCACGCCCTGCGCCTCTGCCTGCTCTGGCTGCTGGCACTACCCGTGCTCGCGCAGAGCCCTGCGCTCGAGCTCGATGAAGTCCTGGCGAGCTCTATACGATACTTTCCGCTGGTGCTGGCTGCGGTTGAAAGAACGCAGGCACAGGCCGGCAAGCTGCTGGCAAGTGAAGGCGCGTTCGACCTACAGCTTGAGAACACCACCTATACGCGCACGCTTGGCTTCTACGATGGCAAGACGGTGGACTCGAAACTCGTCAAACCCCTGGCCGCCTTCAATGGCAAGGTGTATGGCGGATATCGCATCTCCGACGGGGAATTTCCGGTCTACGAAGACGAACTCTTCACCCACGGTGGCGGCGAGGTCAGGCTCGGCGCGGTGTTTTCGCTGCTGCGCGACCGCGACATCGATGAGCGCCGCTTTGCGTTGCGCGACAACTCCCTGGCGCTCGCGCAAACCGAGCTCGAAGCGCGCCTGACGCAGATCAAGGTGCAGCACCAGGCGACGCAGGCCTATCTTGGATGGCTCGCGTCCGGCAAGGCGCTCGAGATCTACCGTGGCCTGCTCACCCTGGCCGAGGCCCGGCAGACCGGGCTCGAGCAACGGGTGGCCGATGGCGACCTGGCGCGCGTCTATCTTAACGAGAATCGACAGTACATCCTGAAACGCAGCAGCGCGGTGGCTGAAGCCGAGCGCCTGCTAGCCAACAGTGCGAATCGGCTTGCGCTGTATGTCCGGGACACCAACGGCAAGCCACACATTGCGCAAGTGACGGAGCTTCCCGATCAATGGCCGGAACTCGGGCATGTCAACGCCGCCGACATTGACGTCAGCATCGCCGCCACCCTCAACGACAGGCCTGAAATCGACCTGGTTGCTGCCGACATCGAACGGGAACGCAATCGGCTCGCGCTCGGTAATAACGCGCTCAAGACCCGTGTGGACCTGAACCTCGAAGCCTCGCGCGACATCGGCGGGGGTAGCATCACGCGCGATGAAACCGACGCTATCATCCGGCTCGACATCACCGTTCCGCTCGAACGCCGCACCGGGCGCGGCAAGGTTGCCGAAGCGCGCGCCAACCTGAACCGCCTCGAACTGGAGCGTCAGTTGCTCAACGAGCAGATCGAAGTCGAAGTACGCAATATTGCCAACGATATCTCGGCGGCCGAACGATTTTTGAGCCTGGCAGGGCAGGAAGTCGAACAGGCTGAAATCCTCGAAGAGGCAGAACGGATCCGCTTCGAAGATGGGGCAAGCGACTTTTTCGTCGTCAATCTGCGCGAAGAAGCGGCCGCCGACGCCCGCGTCCGGCGCATCGAGGCACAGGCCGGTCTGCTACAGGCCCTGACCAATTTCTACGCCGCCACGGTGCAGCTCAACCGCTTCCAGATTAGCGGGTTCTGAGCCTTTAAAGGATGCCGTGCGCTGCCCCGGCGAAGACGTCGCCAGGCAATCAGGCGGGCATCGGTTTGGTTCACGCAGACGCGCAGGGACTGGCGTTAAGCACCGAAAAGGCCTATCGCCAGCGCAGCGAGGGACGCGTCGAGGGAGGGCCGTCCGGCGACGTCATAACCTGCAGATTGGCGCGCGAGGCTGGCGGAAGAGGTGGGATTCGAACCCACGAACGGTTACCCGTTGCCGGTTTTCAAGACCGGTGCAATCGACCACTCTGCCACTCTTCCTATCTATTAAATCAATTACTTAGAGACATGGTGCAAGGCGCCATTAACGCCTTGTGTGCCCTTTTAACGGCTGAGTGATCGACTAAGTGATCGACCGGGATTATACCGAGTCCCGCCGCTGCCACCAATGAAAGCCCCCCGCGCTCAGACCAGGCCAGCAGTCAGCCGCAGGTGTCAGCGATTGGCGCCAGCCTCGTTACGCGGTACCAAGCTCAATGCCGGGGGTCGCCGTCAGTCGGCAGGCAGGCGCCAGCGACCCCGGGTGGCGGTCGCCTTACCAGCCTTGGCGCAGGCCAGTGGCTCTGTCTCAGCAGTCAGCGCAGAACCGGACGGGGTGCAAGTCGCGGCCCGAAGGGCACCACGGGCGGTGTCACTACGCGCAGACGGCAGACCAGCGGTCTATGTGGGATACCGCACAGACGGGCCGTCTTTCGGCAACGCGCAGACTGTGCGCCCTCGTTAGGAGGTAACGGCTGTCGGGTCGTCGCCGCCGAAGAGACGCTGCAAGTCACGCAGTGCAGATCCGACAGCCGCATAACGGTCCAGGGCAGATCGTCGGGCAGCGGGCACCTCGTGCAGCCGTCATTAGCCGGTTCCGGCCCGCGCAACCCGATGTCAGCGCCTCACTTGCGATCGAGAACCAGCCCGGTGCTGGCGTCGATTTGCAGCATGGTCACGCCGCCGCGTCGAAGCAGTCGAGCCGACCGGAAACGGCCGCCGCCGCGCGTCTGTCAGACAATCGAAAACAGCTGTTACCCGCCCTCACCTGCGGCTTTTGTGAGCAGACATCGTTGATGCCTGCGCGGAGCATGGGTCTGAAGCGAATGTGGCCCTCGCCGAACCTAGCGCACAGGGATTGTGGTTTAGCCTCACATGACGGGTGCTGCACTCCATTTCGTGTGTGCCAGGCCCTAAAGTCAAACAATTCTAACGCCGATACCGGTTCAACGTACCAAGTTTCAAGGCAATGCCCGATCTAGTTGCAGACACTTTTGTGATCCTCAGGGCCGCCAAGACAACCGCGAGCGAAGCGCTAGATATTTTGGGCGCGCTGGCTGCCGATTTGACTTCGCCAGGCAAGAAAGCGGACATGCTTGTGGCCCTTCGCGAAAAGGTCGCGGCCACCCAAGAGTTTCACTTCCAGATCGCTCAGAAGCTTCTGATGATTGAGAGATGGGAAAAAGCCTCCGACTCAATGCGTTTTGAGCCCCCGGTGTACTGGCGCTATCTCAGCTCAGGCGGAAAGGAGGGGCCGTATTGCCCGCAGTGCTGGGACCTGTCGCGCAGGGCGGTTGCTCTGAATGTCGTGCCGTTTCGAGGGCATGATCGATGGGCGTGCCGCACCTGCTCGAAAACATACTTCAGCGACGGCGCGAAGGCTGCAATGAATGCAGCAGAGCAGGTGGCAAACGATCGACGACGCGGGCCGAACAGCGGCCTGATCGTAGAGGACTGAAGCAGCACAGCCCGCGCTGCGGGTTGCCCATAGCCGCATAAGGGGCCGGGGCAGTTCGCCCAGCAGACGCCGCGTCGTGAAGTCGTTCAGCGGCCACCGTTACGCGCATCCGCGAAGCGCAACGCTTTACACGGTGTCGAAGGAAAGGCCCGCCGCGCACCGGTGATAACTTCGGCACCGCGGGCAGTCGCTGTTAGGTTTTTGACGCGGGCACTGAACGACTACGACCGCGCCGGCACACACGAAAGCCGGAGGGGTCTCAGGCCGGCAGATTGACCGTGCCGGTGATAGCCAAAAATTCGGCGTGCGCAACAGATCGAGCGTAGTGCTTGACGCCGGCCGCATCGGTCCAGCCAGTCGCCATCAAAACGCCAATCGCAGCGGCGCGAGCGGCGGACAATTCCGGGTGGCGCGTCGCGATGTCTGGCGATTCGGTTTGCGCTAATGGCGCGTTCATTTGCTTGGTCATTGGATTACCTCTGGGGTTGATGAAAGACATTTCAGGTCACCTTCACGCAGAATCGGGACATGCGAAGGATTCGCACGTCCTGACTCAGGCGCCAGTAAAGGCCGTCAGTTGCGATCGGCTTGATCTGTTCAACGCGCCATGTGCGACGCTCAGGCGCGCGGCCCAGGCGGACCATGCCGAACGCAGGCGCGACGATTGGATCGGCAACGGCGTACCACGTCGTGTCGCTTGTCAGAAACTCGTTGATGATCACGTCGACGCGCGTCGGGCGCAGGGTGTCGCCAAATAAAGATTGCGTGGTATGGCTTGCAGTCGCGGCCATTGCCGGCGGCACGATCACGTATCGCGGCGCCACGCCGGCCTTGCCGCCACCGGGTGACGTGATGCCGGTCAGCGCCTTGAACATCGCGTCATAGGAGAGTATCGAGG
>Ga0163144_10004675_pt1 | contig 30762 bp, 37 predicted proteins | sample OliLak19BULKMAT1_FD_123175 | JGI IMG/M metagenome (GOLD analysis project Ga0163144, IMG submission 123175) | Freshwater microbial mat bacterial communities from Lake Vanda, McMurdo Dry Valleys, Antarctica - Oligotrophic Lake LV.19.BULKMAT1 | ecosystem: Environmental > Aquatic > Freshwater >... | reverse complement strand
TCGAATCGTCCTCACTTCGTTCCGGGCGATATACTCGCTCTCTTCGATTCCCGGACACTATTCAGGAATAAAAAAGCCGACATGAAGTCGACTTTCTTATACCTGTGCGGGTGTGGGGAATCGAACCCCAGTGTTCAGCTTGGAAGGCTGACATTCTACCATTGAATCACACCCGCAAACTCTATAAGAGTGTCACGATTCTAGCATAGCCAGTCGATATTTCAATAAACACAAACGCCCCCGGCTAGAGGGGCGTTTGCAATTGTGTGTGATGGGAAATAGAAAGAAATACTCTTTGTATCTCCGTTCATAGCGATATTACCTCCGCTACATTTGTAATTGTATCATATGAAGATAAAAAGTAGCTGGGGAAAACAGAGGGATAACAAAACAGGACAGTGGCTAGACACTGTCCTGTTTTGTAAGTGAGGAGAAGGACTACTTTACAGAATCCTTGAGGGCCTTCGCTGCGCGGAACTTTGGTACGCGCATTGCAGGAACCTTAACGGTCTCACCAGTGCGTGGGTTACGAGCTTCGCGAGACGCGCGCATCTTCGCTTCGAAGATACCAAAACCAGCAACTGAGATCTGAGTACCGTCCTTCATGCCGGCAGTAATGCTGTCGAACACTGTATCAACGGCACGCTCAGCGTCTGCCTTGGTTGTGCCAAGTACTTCGTGTACCTTGCTGATGATGTCTGCTTTGTTCATAGATTCAGAAATTATTTTTCTAACTGCGTGTAAAGTGTCTTGAGTGAAACTCAGGCACGGTGCCGATGTGGCTTACGGACCATTATATAGCAACGTACATTGACTGCAATGCCTACACATCACTTTTCCCCAGCTGTCTACTTTTCGTATCTTCATGCGATTCTGGTAGGATGAGCAATATGCGAATTGGAGTCATGGGTGCAAAGGGAAGCTTTTCTGAACAAGCTGGCGAACAGTACGCTCTTAAAAATGGACTCAATGACGTTGTAATTGTGCCACTCGTTTCAGCCGAAAATGTGCTTTCTGCGTTGAAAAATAAGGATATTGATCGCGGCATTTTTCCAATTGAAAACAGTAATGGCGGTATTGTCATTGAAGCAGTACATGCGATGGCGAAGTACACGTTTGAAATTGAGACTATGTTCGAACTTGATGTACACCACATGTTACTCGTAAAAGCAGGCGTTACTGCCTCACATATCACGAGTGTCACCTCTCACGACCAAGCCCTCAAACAGTGTCGAATGTACCTAAAACGCGTTTGGCCTGACGCCGACATTACACCCTATGCTGATACGGCAAAAGCGGCTGCTGACTTAGCAAATGGTACGTTGCCAGATACCACTGCCGTGATAGCAGCGCGACGTGCTGCCGACATGTACCACCTTGATATACTCGAAGAATCAATTCAAGATTTGAAATTCAACTACACAACGTTTGTGGTGGCAAAGTAATCAAAATGGCGCCCACAGAGTGGGCGCCATTTTGATTAGATTGTTACCGAGCGTAACTGATGACGCGGGTTTCACGAATGACGTGAACCTTGATTTCACCAGGGTAGCGGAGGCGTTCTTCGATGGCGACAGCAATTGTTCGAGCCAGGGCGTTAGTTTCAAAGTCATTGAGCGTTGTCGGGTTCACAAGAACACGGATTTCACGACCGGCAGCGATGGCGAACGCTTTATCGACACCAACGAGACTGGTCGCGATGTTTTCGAGGTCTGAAAGACGCTTAATGTACTGCTCAAGTGAGTCACGACGTGCACCAGGGCGACCGCCAGAGATGGCGTCAGCTACTTGTACGATGATTGATTCTGGCGTTTCGTAGGGATATTCTTCGTGGTGGGCACGCATGGCAAGGATGACCTGATGATCCACACCATATTTCTCGAGGATGCGGATACCGATTTCGACGTGGGTACCAGCCACTTCCTGACTCACGCACTTACCAATGTCATGGAGGAGAGCGCCAGCTCGGGCAATGCCGACGTCAGCGCCAACTTCTTCAGCGATGATTGCGGCAATATGCGACATCTCAACTGAGTGCCAGAGTACGTTTTGACCGTAACTGGTACGGAAGTGGAGTCGACCAAGAATCATGACGAGGTCAGGGTGGAGGTTTGGCACCTTGGCTTCATAGACCGCCTTTTCGCCCATTTGCTTCACCATCTTAGCGACTTCTTTGCGGGCTTTTTCGGCTTCCTCTTCAATCTTGGCTGGTTGGATACGACCATCTTTCATGAGTGCTTCGAGCGCGACGCGAGCAATCTCGCGACGAATAGGGTCAAATGAAGAGAGGACGATATAGCCTGGGGATTCATCCACGAGCACATCGACGCCAGTGGCGCGTTCAAAGGCGCGAACATTTCGACCCTCTTTTCCGATCACCTTACCCTTGATGTCGTCGCTTGGAATTTCGACATGCGACGTCATCATGTTCGGCTGTACATTGTTACCGACACGATGAATAGCGGCGAGCAATATATTTGTCGCTTTCTCTTCATAGACTTCGCTACCGGCACGGTCTAGTTTTTCGACGCGAGCACGGAGATCACCTTCACGCTCCCTCTCGACTTTTTGTACAACTCGTTCAAACGCTTCATCTTGGCTCAAACCGGCGACTTCAGCTAGAGCGTTGTCGATGGTTGCAGCACGCTCTTCGAGCTGGACTTTGATTGACTTAACTTGATCAATTTTGGCTTGGAGGGATTCTTTTTGGGAGTCGATATCTATTTGTCTCTCATCGAGCATCTCTTCACGCTTAATTAAGCGCTCTTCTTTCTGTTCCAACTTCTCTTCGAGCTGCTTTCGAGTCGCTTTTGCCTCAGATTCAATGCCATGAGCTTTCTTTTCCGCTTCCTCGACAATCGAGAGAGCTTTTTGTTCAGCGGTAAGGGTACGGGCTTTTAAATCGAGTTCGATGGAATTCTTCTTGGAGAGGGCGTGGATGTAGCGGGCGGTGTATCCCAAGACAATTCCGAGCAAGAGCGATGCGAGTGCAGACAGTACAATCGTGAGCATACGCAGGGTCTAAATTAATAACAGTCGTGACGGTATGCGTGCACTGTACCTGTTATTTGCTAGATTGTAAAATGGAACTAAGAACAAAAAAACCGGCCAAAACCGGTCAATTCGTTTGTTTTAATGGGTGCTATTTGTAGATAGCGTCGACAATGCCGTAGGCTTTTGATTCTTCGGCATCCATAAAGAAGTCACGATCGACGTCTTGTTCAATCTTGGTCAGTTTTTGTCCGGTTGCTTTGGCGAGCATTTTGTTCAAGCGGTCGCGAGTTTTCAAAATATGTTTAGCAGTAATATCGATGTCTGATGCCTGCCCGTATGCACCACCCGATGGTTGGTGTATCATCACTTCGGCATTTGGAAGAATAAATCGCTTACCTTTAGCACCTTGCGAAAGGATGAGTGAGCCCATTGAAGCTGCCATTCCGACACATACTGTCGCCACATCAGGCTTGATGTGGTGCATCGTGTCGATAATCGAGAGTCCAGATGTAACGCTCCCGCCTGGCGAATTTACATAAAGAAAGATATCTTTCTTCGGGTCTTCAGATTCGAGGAAGAGGAGCTGGGCCACAATCAGGTTAGCCATATGGTCCTCAATTGGTCCCGTAACGAAGATGATTCGTTCCTTAAGGAGGCGCGAGAAAATATCAAACGCCCGTTCACCGCCAGCAGTTTTTTCAATCACCATCGGTACGAGATAGCTCGTTTCCAGTGTACTTTGTTTTTCCATGTTCATAATATCCAATTCAATTAAGCTCTTCGCAATCTTATCAAATTACAGTTATTTTGTCGTGTTACGATAGTTTGAGTGAATGAGTCGCCAGTAAAAGAACCATTAAATAAAAAAGTAAGCCTTAAAAGGATATTCTTTGAAGTTACGCCGTTTTCAAAATACGCAGCATTAATGATGTTTGTGATGGCGCCCTTTGTAGGAGCTTTGGTTGCTTATAAACTTGCTCCAGAAAAGATACTTACTATTCAAGAACCGGTTTTTATTAACAAAATCATTGAAGCTGACAATCAAGGACTAAGTACAATCCAAGTTGAATTACCCAGTGCATACTCTTTTTATTTGGATAAAGAGACAGGTTTGTCATTTTATTATCCTGAAATACTCACACTCAGTCACGAAGAAAATGGTCAGATATCTTTAGAATTAGAGCGCTATCAAAAATATAGAGTCGAATCAGTCCCCAAAGATTGTGGTATTGCACCTTTGCCAGACGAGCTGTTCATGGTCATTGTCGATGAAAGTTTGTCCGAAGCTCAAATTGAATTACTTCCAGAGATACAGGTAGGTCACGCTAAGTTCAGACGTGAGTTTAGCAAAGGTGAAATGTGTTATTTAACAACCACCTATTACTGGCAGAAACCTGATTTAACATACGTGACAATCTATGTCTCACCTGAGGAGTCTATATTTAGAGAAATTGCAGAAGAAATAATTTCTTCATTTGAGTATATTGATGAGTAAAACTAAAAAGCGGCGGCCAGTAAAGGTCGCCGATTTTTAACTTAAAATTATTGTCAGCATCCTACTGTCTCACAGCAATTAGTTCGACAGTGACGGATGGGTTGGATAGAGATTTCTAGGAGCGTTTGAGTTAGAGATCCTCACGTCTCGCTAGTAAGGCTCGACGTTAACGGATCGGCCCTTGAAACATAGTCACTACGTTCCTTGTTTCAAGGCCTATTTTAGGGCCTCGAGCTTCTGCATCACTTGCTCGTTCAAGATGACAGAGGCGACGTAGAGTCGAACGCGGTGTTCGTCGGCGTCCTTGAATTGTTCCAAGAGTTGCTTAGTCTGAGCATTCACCTCATCAATGTTTGGGGTGAGCTTCTCTGCTCGCGCTATTTCGTTCAAGACAAGCTGAAGTTTCGCTCGCTTTTCCGCAGTTGGGGCCCAATCGTTACGTAAATCATCACGAGTTTTTTTGATGTGAGCAAGGTAGTCGTCCATTTTCAGTTCGGCTCGCTTAAGGTCATCTTCCATCTGGGCAAACATCTGATTAATTTCAGAATCGATGAGAATTTTTGGTAAGGCAACTGTCGTGGCGTCAACAATCTTGTCAGTCAAAGCGGCGCGGTGCTTGGTAGCATTCTCATTTTTCTTCTCAATCTCTAGGTGTTCCTTCAGTTTTGCTTTAAAGTCTTCGATACTAGAGAATTGTCCGGGTTGACCGAGTGATTGTGCAACTTCATCAGTTAGTTCGATGGGCGTCTCGTCCTCAGCCTTGTCTGCTTCAGACTCTGGGGTAGGGAGGTCGGACGTATCAGCGTCGTCGCTCTTGGCGGCCGCTTTCTTCTGAATCCGGTCGTAGGCCCGCTTCTGGCGAAGGATATCTTGAACTTTCTCTTCTAGTTCAGCGTCTGTAACGTCATCACTAGCGCGAGTAGCATTCACTTCCTTGGCAATCTTTGTGTAGTCAGGCAAGGTAACGTCTGGAATAACGGCAACAGTGGCAGTGAAACCAAGCGGATTATCTTTGGCTATTTTGGTGATAGAAATTTGTGGGTGACCGATAGCATCAATCTTGTGCTCTTCGAGAATGTGCGGATAGGAGTGTGCAATCGCTCGTTCGGCCATTTCAGCTAAGAGGGCCATCTCGCCGATGTGTTTAATCAGTACTGCTTCTGGAATATGGCCCTTGCGGAACCCAGCTATTTCCATATTCTTGCTCAACGCGACCACGGCCGCTTTTCGCTCACTTTCAACTTCAATATACGGTAGTTCTCCTGAAATTTTCACCTTAGAGTCAGGGAGCTTTTCGATGGTAAAGGCAGTTTTGAAATTTACGTGGTGATGGTGATGATTATCCTGTGACATAGTGTCCGCCAGTGTACGGATTTAAAGAGAAAATGCAACAAAAGAGCGGTGAGGCATGCAGCCTCACCGCTCTTTACGAAGAGATATTTGCTATTGTGCCGCTGCTTCAAACTCAGCATCAATTGCGTTGAGTTCTGCATCGAGTGAGTCGAGATTCGTTGCTTCGATGTCGGATTCGATAGCATCGATTTCATCTGAACTACTCACTACTTCGAGGGTGTCTGTCTGGGCTTCAGCGGTTGTGCTCTCTGGCTCGTTATTTTCCTCAGGGGTTGGACGTTCAACTGGTACCATCGGTGTGATTGGCGGTGTCGTTTGCAGAATGGTAAACCAGTAGTATAAGCCGCCTAAAATAGCGAGCAGAATAACCGCCAGGAGTATCAATATTGGACCATTCGTGACAACCGGTTCCGCTTCGACGCCGCCTCCTGAGTTTCGAGGCATCTTCATTGGCTCTTTTGATGGTGAGTTAGTTGGTTCCATAGGTAGGATTATTCGTTAGTAGATGGTTCAGTTGATGTGTCTGTATTTACTTCGACCGCAACTTCGATAGCAATTCTTAGTGCCGCAACCGCATTACGGATTGCTTCATGTGCGATTCGTACATCTTCACGGATGGCGATATAAGTTGCCTTGGTTGATTGCCATGCAGCACGGGGGTCTGCGGATGTAACACTGTTTGTCACTGATAGGTCAATCGTGGCTAGGGTTGCTCGAGCGCTGGCAATCGCGGTACGGGCAGTGTTGAGGTCAGCTTCAGCGGTTGTGGTATCGATACCGTTTGCTTTCAATTTCTCAATTCTAGAGTCAAGACGGGCGGTGATGTTTGTTAAGCGATTAACTACAGCGTCGAAACGATTACTGAGGTTGGCTGCCAAATTGATGATACGGGTCTGTACTCGATCTTGAAGTTCAGTACGCTGCTCACTTACATTTTGCTGAATTTCTTCACGACGCTCATTCACGTTCTCTTGGATGGAGTCTCGACGCTCACTAACCTCTTGGCGAATAGCTTCAATAGCGTCTCGTCGCTCAGGAGCATTAGCATCGAGAACTGACGTCGTCGCCGTCGCATCTACTGCCACTGACGCTTCTTCTTCAGTCTGTGCAAACACTGATGTGGCCACAAACATGACAGCCAAGAAAATTGACAAAGAAATAAACTGGTACGTGATTGATTTCATACTATGCATTACTAACTAACGTTCATCACGCTTGCGCGCGTTCATGTAGACAGTATAGCGCCGCTCGAGCGGATGCTCGAGCGGCGCTATACACACACTCCAAAATACGGCCTATTTCTTACTCTCTTCGTACATGGTCCGACTCTTTTCAAACGCTGTCTTGGCGACATCTGCGCCACTCCACGCGCCGACTTTCACCTCCTTATTCTGGACCTTTTTGTAGGTTTCGAAGAAGTGGGTCATTTCTTTGATGAAGTGTTTATTCAAGTCAGTAATATCCTTCACATCAGCAAAGCGTGGGTCATCAACTGGTACAGCAACGACTTTATCGTCGCGCTCTCCACCATCTTCCATTTCCATGATGGCAACTGGTCGAGCTTTCACCAAAATTCCGGGAGCGAGCGGGTGCGTTGTGATGAGTACCACATCAAGTGCATCGCCGTCATCAAACAGAGTTTGTGGTACGAAGCCGTAATCAAACGGATAGTCTTGGGCAGTGTGCATCACCCGGTCAAGAGCAATGATACCGGTTTCTTTATCAATCTCGTACTTATTCTTTGAGAACTTTGGAATCTCAATAATAACGTTCATCACATCCGCGGTTCCAGCTGGAATATCGTGTAATAAATTCATACTCATATTTATATATTGTTTCAGTATGGTACACCAGCCTCCCAAAAACCCAAATGGTTGCTATTCTGTGTACGTATTGTAGTCTTTCGACTAGTAGTGTTTGCACCTTGAAAGGATGCGTCAATGACCTTTACAACAGATGATTACGCGTTACTAGTCAAAGCAGTTACCGTTAATCCAGTTACCAATGAAACTCATCCTGAGCAGTCAGATGCGCTTACGCAATTGTTAAGCCAGGGGCCAGAATTTGTAGAGGCTCTTGCCACCTGGCTTACCTCAGATGAGTCGGTTGCCGACTACGAGGACTTCTCGGCCCTCCTTAAAGCACTGCTGTTATCAGAGCATCTCTCGTTACGTAATCGGTTAGAACTGTTGCATGCGCTCTGGCATGATGAAGTCGTTCCGTTCGAAACGATTTCAGGCGTGCGTCAGCTGGGCGAAGTTCAAGCTCATTTTGAACGGAGTCTACAACGCATGTATGTCGTGGACGCCCTCGCTCTGTTTAAGGGGTATTTGCATGACTTCGGACCTGAGACAAGTGAGGAAGTGACAAGTGATGTAAATCCTTGGGCAATTCCACTCGCTGAATGTCTTGATTGGGGTCCACTCAAACCGGTTATCACAGAAATGTGCTTAGCAGAGACGCAGTTTATTGATAACAAAGCAGTTTGGAATTCTCTGATTGAGACGAGGTTGCAGTTACTTGACCATTCGCAGCTTGCATAAGCAAAAAGCGGCCGTAGAATACAGCCGCTTTTCTTTTTGTCTTAACTAATTATTTTAGCTCAGCTTCTGCTTCTTCTGGAGTATCGATTTCGTTGGCCTCTTCCGTATCAGGATTTACCGCCCGGTCATTGGTGGCTTCCTCAGCTTCGAGAACTTCTTCAATATCCGGAGCGGTGGTGGTTGCGTCTTCACCTTCAAGAATTTCATCCTCAGCACCAGCTGCAGTATCGCTTGGCGCATCGAGATCAACTTTTCCGTTAGCATCAGCTTCGGCCAGTTCCTCGCCAGTCTTGGCTGACACGATGTCGATTTTCCAACCGGTAAGCTTGGCAGCGAGACGTACATTTTGTCCGCCGCGACCAATCGCAAGTGATTGCTGGTCTGGTGATACTTCTGCGACAGCGTGACCACGGTCACCTGTTTCAGGATTGGGTTCGGATTGGATGGTGACCTTCATGACTTGCGCCGGAGACAGCGCGTCCTCAATGAATTCAACCTGTTCAGGTGACCATTCAATGATGTCGATTTTTTCACCACCAAGTTCACTCATCACGGTTGAAACACGAACTCCACGCTGACCAACAAGTGAACCAACCGGATCGATGTGGTTATCAACGGCATGAACCGCAATCTTAGAACGAGCACCAGCTTCGCGAGCGATGGCCTTAACCTCAACCGCACCAGATTGTAGTTCAGGCGCTTCAATCGCAAAGAGAGAGGCTAAGAAGTCAGGGTGAGAGCGAGAGAGTTTAAGGAAGATACCTCGTGGCGTCTCTTCTACGGCCAAAAGTAAGGCTCGAATGCGTTCTCCTGGTTTGAATCGTTCACCCGGAATCTGCTCTTCGTACGGCATGATAGCGGTAACTCGACCGAGGTCAACGTAGAGATTGCCACGTTCAAAGCGCTGGACATGACCCATAATGATGTCGCCAGCCTTCTGTCCAAACTCTGACATGGCCGATTCTTTTTCTGCCTCACGAATCTTCTGCATAATAACTTGCTTGGCCGTCTGAGCAGCGATGCGACCAAAGTCATCTTTTGATTCAAGTGGAAATACCAACTCTTCGCCAAGTTGTACATCCTTCTTAATCATGCGCGCGGTTGAAACCATGATGTGCTTCTCTTCATCGAAACGTACTTTCTTTTCACCATTTTCATCAATGGTATCTTCCTCGTCTTCTTCAATAATTGGCTCACCATTTTCATCAAGTTCAGGAGCTGGCTTGAGCATGCTCTCGTCAACCACAATCTTGATTTGATTAAAGACAGTCGTACCAGTTTCAAGGTCGAATTTACAAGTGATGATTTGTCCGCGCTTCCCGAACTCTTTTTTGTACGCGGTTGCGAGAGACTGCTCGATAGCGTCAATCATCTTCATTCGTGGAATACCACGCTCCTCCTCCATTTCTTGGAGAACAGAATTTATTACTTTTAGGTCAAACATGGAATATATATTACGCAGAGCGGAATTTCTGAAAATGCAGCTCTGCAGGTATTAAGTTTTATCTCTCTCTGTTACAAAGACTGCTCGGCCAAGGGCCGAGCAGTCATGAATCAGAATTACGTTTGAGTATACTCGTCACAAGTAAATTGTCAAAAAGCGTGAACAATCTAGTCTCTGAATGATGAGTGAGTGCTACAATGGTGGTAATAAGTACTGGAGGTATTTAGTTCATTTGTCATGCGTATTCGAGACGAACAATTAAAACGATTCATCATTGACTCAGGGTTAATACCTAAGTCTGATGTTGGTGCGGTTGAAAAAATAGCCAAAGACGAGAACCGCTCGCTTGCTGCGGCGTTGATTGCGCATGGCCACATGACCGAAGATGATATGCGACGAGTCGAATCGTATGTCCTTGGAATTCCTTTCGTATCACTCAAAGACGTAAAAGTTGATTTTGAAACCCTTGCCCTGATTCCTGAGCCCGTCGCACGGGCGCACAATATTATTGCCTACAAGAAGAATCAGGATTCACTAGAGGTGGCGATGCTCGATACCGCTGACCTGCCTGCCATCGACTTTATAAAGAAGAAAGTAGGCTTGAAAATCCAGCCTCGTTTGACAGATTCTGAGTCAATGCGCTCCGCCTTACGGCAGTACCAAAAGACACTCAAGGATGAATTCGGTGACATCATCATGAAGGATGCTTCCCAGCTCAAGGTCGTCAATGACGAGGGGGAGCAAATGAGTGAACAAGACCTGAAGAAAATGGCCGAAGATCTACCGGTGGTTCGAATTGTCGATACGCTCCTGCGTCACGCGATTATTCAGGGCGCGTCAGATATTCACATTGAACCAATGGAAGAAGAGGTACTTGTTCGCTACCGCGTCGATGGTATCCTCCATGACGCTATGAAGCTGCCAAAGATTGCTGCCAGTAGCCTCGTGGCGCGCATTAAAGTGCTCTCCAATCTTAAACTAGACCAAAAGCGCTTACCGCAAGACGGTCGTTTCAAAATGGAAATGGATGGTCAAAAAGTAGCGTTCCGTGTTTCGATTCTTCCAACGTTCTTTGGCGAAAAGGTGGTGATGCGTCTCCTACGTGAAAACCGAAGTGGTTTTTCGCTAGAAGGAATTGGTTTCCATGGGAGTACACTCGACCGAATTCATCGTGCCACGCGCGCTACAACAGGAATCATCCTCGTTACAGGACCAACCGGTTCTGGTAAATCAACGACCCTCTATACCATTCTCGATCTTTTGAATACACCAGACGTCAACATTTCTACTATTGAAGATCCAATCGAATATCAAATGGCTCGGGTGAATCAATCACAAGTAAAACCAGACATCGGCTTCACTTTTGCAGCTGGTCTTCGTTCGCTTATGCGTCAGGACCCTGACATTATTATGGTGGGAGAAATTCGCGACGAGGAGACGGCGAGTCTGGCTATTAACGCGGCACTAACCGGTCACCTCGTGTTGGCTACCATTCACACTAACTCAGCAGTTGGTACAGTGGCCCGCCTGATCGACATGGGTGCAGAGTCGTTCCTGCTCGTCTCTACCCTTCGAGTGGCAGTAGGGCAACGTCTCGTACGAAAATTAGCGGATGACAAGCTCCCATACATTCTCACCAAAGCCGAGCGAGATGAACTTGCTACCAAAGTAAATCTCGACGGTGTGCTGGAGGCACTAAAGCGTGAAAATATCGTCAAGGGAGATGCCACATGGAATGATATCCCGTTCTACCACCCAAAAGAAAAAGGTGAAACTGATGACGGATACAAAGGACGAATGGGTATTCATGAAGTGCTCGCAATGTCAGCAACCATTAAAGATATGGTTATGGCCGGGAAGACTGGTGATGAAATCGAGAAGCAAGCTCGGAAGGAGGGCATGCTCACCATGATTGAAGACGGTATTTTCAAGGCGGCCCAAGGCCGAACCACTATTGAAGAAGTACTGCGCGTAATCAACGAATAGTATGGCTACCTTTACCTACATCGGCTTAGATAGGGACGGAAAAAAGGTAAAAGAGACAGTATCTGCTGAAGATCGGTTTGCTGTGTACGATGTCGCTCGTTCGGCGGGACACACGGTGAGTAAAATTGAGAGTGCGGGTAGCTTCAATGTACAAAAGTATCTCAATATTGAAAAAATCAACTATTTCCTCAATAAAGTAAAATCAGATGAGTTGGTGATGATGACCCGTAACCTTGGCTCGATGCTCACGGCTGGACTTACAGTCACTCGGGCACTGTCTGTTATTGAACGCCAAAGTAAAAACCCTCGACTAAAAGGAATCATGCAGCGCCTAGTCGAGCGTATCAACCAAGGCGATCAATTTTTTGAAGGACTAAAAGAATTTCCTGAAACATTTAATGATTTGTACATTGCGATGGTCAAGGCTGGAGAAGAGAGTGGAAACCTCTCCCAAACACTTCAAACGCTAGCCGTACAACTCGAGCGTTCTAACAATCTCGTGAAGAAAATTAAAGGCGCGATGATTTATCCAGCTATCGTGATGACCGTGATGGTGGTCATAGGAATTTTGATGATGATTTATGTAATGCCACAGATTACTGGCGTATTTAAGGGAATGGATAAGGAGCTTCCGCCGACTACACAATTCTTGATTGCGATGAGCGATTTCATGGTGAACTACACCCTGTTTGTGATCGGAGGCTTGATAGCGGGTGTGTTCGGATTTGTCACCTTCTTACGCACAAAAATCGGCAAAACAATAACGTCATGGCTCGTTCCACGGTTGCCAGCTATTGGTCAAATGGCGAAAGAAACAAACGCCGCTCGTACCGCTCGCACACTATCGTCACTCCTCAACTCAGGCGTTGATGTTATTCAATCAATCGAGATTACTGAAGAAGTAGTACAGAATGTTTTTTACAAAAAAATTCTGCGTGAAGCACGTAATCGTGTTGAAAAAGGGACTGCTCTGTCGGAGGTATTCGTAGAGCGAAGTGACTTGTACCCGATTCTGGTAGGGGAAATGATTCTCGTCGGTGAAGAGACTGGGCAAATCGCCGGCATGTTAGGTGAACTCGCAACCTTCTATGAGAATGAGGTAGAGCGAAAGACCAAAGATCTTTCAACTATTATCGAACCACTGATGATGGTTGTTATTGGTGGTGGTGTAGGCTTCTTTGCACTAGCACTCATCGCGCCAATTTACTCAATTTCAGATGGTCTACAATAATTACTATGAAGGCTTACTGCCACACACGGGGATTAACGCTCATTGAACTCCTCATTACCGTGGCGGTATTTGTCACCATCTTTACGGGTTTATTTGGGATTGTGCAATACACGAGTAAATTGATTTTGAACTCAAGTATGAAACTCACGGCACTCTCGCTCGCGAATGATCGAATGGAGTACTTTCGCTCACTGCCGTACAACGACGTAGGAACGATTAGCGGTATCCCGCCAGGGACAATCCCCCAAAACAGCACCTCTACCATTAACGGTACGGTATTTGTTGAACGAGTGCTGGTTGAGTATGTCGATGATCCAGCGGATGGTGTACTCACTGCGACGACCACTGATAGCAACGGTATCCCATCGGACTACAAGCGAATTAAAGTTGAAATATCATGGGATGTTAACACGCAAATTAACGGTAGTATTTTCCTTGTGAGCAATATCGTACCCCGATCAATCGAGACAACGGTCGGCGGCGGCTCCGTTCGGATCAATGTCATTGATGAGAACTCAGTACCACTGCCAGGGGCTGTCGTGCGGTTGATTAATGCTTCAACCACTCCACCCATTGACGTATCTCGCTTCAGCGATGTCAGCGGTATCGCCCTTTTCTCGGGAGCACCAGCAGCGAGTAACTACCAAGTGATTGTGACTGGTGATGGTTACTCCACCGATCAAACATACGCCGTTTCGCCAACCATCCCGATTCCTACCACCGCACCATTCACAGTACTTGAAGCCGATATATCCACCCTCACCTTCCAAGTGGATGAACTCGGAGCGATAGAAGTTCGGACGCTTGCGAGTGTCACTGAAGATTTTGTTAGTGAACTCTTTGTCGATGCGGCAGGGGTAGCGACTACCACCGACACTGTCGTGGTCAGCGATCAACTACAATTGCGAGACGTGAGCGGTACTTTTGTTTCATACGGTATAGCTTTCCTCCAAGCGCTTGTTCCGACGCCCCTAACATCGTGGCAGAAAATTGTCGTTATTGCAGACACACCTGTTGCTACCTCGTACCGGGTACAGCTCTACACCGGCACAACCACTGCATATAATTTAATTCCAGATAGTGCGCTACCAGGTAATGGTGCTGGATTTACAGACACGATTATTGATATTAGTAGTTTGGATGCAACCACGTACCCTGATATTACTGTTGGGCTACTACTTGAAACGAGTGATGGTTCAGTTTCACCACTCATTGATGAGGTCTCAGTCTACTACCGTGAAAGTGAAGCACTTCGCACCAGTGAAGTCGTGACTATTAAAGGAAATAAGAAGGTTGGCACACTAGGAGATGCAACGCCAATTCCTAAGTACAGTGCTGATGTAACTACGGATAGTAGCGGCGAGGCAACCCTCACTGGTATGGAATTTGATACGTACCAAGTAACCATCGTTGACAATAGTCTACGCACCGCATTGTCATGTGACACGATACCACTTATTCATAGAGCAGGAGCAACAACAACTTTAGAGCTCGTCATCGTCGCAAGCACCACCCACTCAGTGCGAGTATTAGTTACAGATCAAACTGGCGCACCACTACCAGGAGCCGAGGTAGCACTCAGTCGTACTGGGTATGCTGACACACAGTTTACGAATGCCTGCGGCCAAGTATATTTTGACAGTCTGATTGAGGTATCCGATTACCTTCTTGAAATCACTCGCACTGGCTATGATCTCATTACGTTGTCAGACTACGGTGTTCAAAATGAAGGAGCGGTGACGGTAACCCTAACGAGACAGTAGTATGACAACCTGCCGTATTCAGTCACTTCGCGGAATGACAGCAGTCGAAGCAATTGTTGTGATTGCACTCTTTAGTATTTTGTCTTTAGCAATTTTTTCCTCAGTCCAATACTTGTATCAAACTGACGGGTACTCCAATGCGCAAGCCGGTGAAGTAGATTCAGCCAGGCGAGGTATGACACAGTTATCCCGTGACTTACGAGAAATGGCTTATGCTGAAGACGGCACATTTCCTATCGCTGTGAAAGATGCTCATTTGATTGGATTTTATAGCGACTACGACAAGGATGATGCGGTAGAGTATGTAGAGTACGAGCTGGTCGGAACCACACTCTATAAACGTACATACAACCCGACTGGTAATCCGCCAACGTACGATTTGGGTAATGTAGACACTGAAGAAACACTTTCAATTTATGTTCGAAATATTGAGCAGGCCACCACAACCTTTTACTATTACGATTCTAGTAACAGTCTCCTTAATGCCGCATCGCTACTAACTGATGTACGATATATACGGACGCAGTTAATTGTGAATATCGACCCGATTCGTTCGCCTGGTGAGTTCATGCTCCGGTCAAGCGTTGCGCCACGAAATTTGAAAGATAACTTATGATGCTAACTACCCGTACATTAAAAAATGCGCCATCAGGATTTTTCTTGGTGGTTGTCTTAATCTACGGTGCAATCTTTTTCACCATGTCGAGTGCCTTTATTGGGTACATTGTGACGCAGAGTAAAGTAGTCGAGCAGCGGTATCACTTAGACCTTGCTTCGGATATTGCAGAGGCCGGACTCAATTACTATAAATGGTACCTCGCCCACTATCCGAATGATGTAACGAACGGTACAGGCTTACCTGGTCCATATGTCCACACGTACTATGATCCAGAAGGGGGAGCAATTGGAGAATTCTCACTAAACATCGCCAGTACCACCTACTGTGGTGACATTGCGTCGATTGACGTGTCATCAACCGGTTCTGTCTACGGTAGTACGATTGAACGAACCATCAGTGCTCGCTATGCACGGCCGACAGTAGCAGAATACGCCTTCATCATTAACTCAAATGTATGGGCCGGTTCGTCACTGAACATTGTTGGTCCGTATCACTCGAACCAAGGTATTCGTATGGACGGAACAAATAACTCGACAGTTACTAGTGGTGTGACTACTTGGTCCTGCACCTCATCGTTTGGGTGTTCACCAACCCAAAACCGTGACGGTGTTTTCACAACAACGGGTAACGCTAATCCACTACTATTTTCGTTCCCGTCTACACCAATCAATTTCAATAATCTCACTGTCGATCTTGCCAATATGCAAAGTCGCGCGCAGAACAACGGCGGTATATATATGCCATCGTCTGGCGTCTACGGTTATCGCGTCACTTTTAATGCTGATGGAACGGTGACGTTCCGAACTGTTACAGATGTACGAGGCTATACCGCCTATTCACAAGAACTTGGGAATCACACCGAACGTAATATTATCCGTACTATGGGTGCGACTGTAACACAGAGCATCAATCCTAGTTGCCCACTTATATATGTTGCAGACAAAGTCTGGTTAGAAGGTACTGTCACACAGAAAGTGACAATTTCAGCCGCTGGAACCGACAACTACGGAAATGACCCAGACTTGATATTGCAGGGAAATATCACCTACGCCGACCCGGCCAATGACGGCCTACTCGCTATCGGTGAAAACAACGTTCTCCTTGGGGTTGATATACCTGATACTATGAACATCAGCGGTATTTTCGTGGCGCAAAAAGGCCGTTTCGGGAGAAACCATTACACCTATGCCAATTTGCCCAATCCATCTGGACCGCTTGATTACCGCCCATATTACGAACGAGACACACTAAACATGGTCGGGACTGTTGTATCTAATGGTCGCGTTGGTACCCAGTGGGTAAGTGGCGCAACATTCATATCAGGATTTCATGATCGCAACAACTCTTATGACCGAAATCTTGTCGATAATCCGCCTCCGCTCGTACCTAACACCTCTGACGTATACGAGTTTATCGAGTGGCGAGAGGAAGACTAATACACCAAATTGGTGTGCTACCATAAGCGGGTATGAAACGAACCATTCCGCTTATTGTGGGCAATTGGAAGCTTAATCCGAGCACAGAAAAGGAGGCCGTGGCACTAGCAGACGCAGTCGCAAAGACACACAAGAAATCAGAAACGCCGTACGTTGCGGTGGCACCATCTTTTGTTCATCTCCGTGAGGTGCAAAAGAAAATTACTAAATCAACGGTAAAACTATCCGCACAGGATATATCAACCGAACCACTCGGTGCGTTTACTGGAGAAGTGTCAGCGATGCAACTGCGTGACCTTGGTGTTGACTACGCCATTATTGGTCACTCTGAACGAAGAGCGATGGGGGAGAGTGACGAACTTGTTCAAAAAAAAGCCCTGGCAGCACTCAAGTATAAAATCACGCCAATTGTTTGCATCGGTGAACGAGAACGCGACACCCACGGTAACTTTTTTGGTTTTGTCGAACACCAACTCCGCTCCCTTGCCGACGGTGTACCAGCCAAAGAGATTAAAAAAATGGTTATTGCCTACGAACCAATTTGGGCGATTGGTACAGGCAAGACAGCGACCGCACACGATGTAAAAGAAATGCAGCTATTTATTGTTAGCACGCTCACAAAGATCTATGATCGTGCTACTGCTAACGGCGTTCGGCTCTTGTACGGCGGTTCAGTCAAGCCACAGAATGCTATCGAACTTCACCGTGACGGAGGCATGCAGGGTTTTTTGGTGGGTGGTGCAAGTCTAAAGGCCGCAGATTTTGGAGCAATTATTACCGCGACTAAAGAATAGTTTTTATGAAAAAAATTACTGAGCTCACTGACCTACGTGGTAAGCGTGTCATCCTCCGCGCCTCTCTCAATGTGCCGGTAGCAGACGGTGTGGTTACCAACGAGTATCGAATCACGCAGATGTTGCCGACGCTTCGCTACCTCCATGAGCAGGGGGCTAAGACCATTATCATGGGGCATATCGGACGAGATAAAGACGAAAGTCTCAAACCGATTCTGGCAGTACTCGAGCGCTACTACCCAGTGGTGTGGGGTGGTTCGGTCAATGAAAATCGAGCCAAAGAACATCTCGCGGTGCTACCTGATGGACAGTTTTTATTACTTGAAAATCTTCGTCAAGATGAACGAGAATCAGATAATGATGAAGCGTGGGGCGAGCATCTTGCTTCGTTTGGCGACGTGTTCGTAAATGACGCATTTGATAACGCACACCGCGAGCACGCTTCAATGATACAGATTCCGAAGCACATTCCGGCGTACGCTGGTCTCACCATGATGGCAGAAGTAGAGCATCTCATGCGTGTCATGCAGCCAGAGCACCCAGCTCTCTTTATGATTGGTGGAGCGAAGTTTGAAACAAAGATGCCACTGGTAGAAAAGTTTCTCGCCACCTATGACCACGTCTTTGTGTCGGGAGCACTCATGAACGACATCTTTAAAGCTAGAGGATATGAAGTTGGTACATCACTTGTGTCAGATGTCGATTTGACCGGGGCACCTTTTTTGGACAATCCCAAATTACTCGTTCCAATGGATGTTATCGTTACTGGTCCGCGGGGAGTGGTGACAAAGTTGGCGTCAGAGGTTGCAGCTGACGAAGCCATCATGGACGCTGGCCCGCAAACGGTAGAGATGCTGAAAACGTACATCAGCGAAGCCAAGACGGTGCTCTGGAATGGACCGTTTGGTAACTTCGAAGGCGGGTTTGCATCAGCCACTGAAGAGACAATGAAAGCGCTGGCCGAGTCGGATGCTCTATCGGTGGTTGGTGGTGGAGACACGGTCGCCGCTATAGAAAAACTTGGTCTTAATGATTCACTCGGGTTCGTCTCTACCGGTGGCGGAGCAATGCTAACGCTCTTGGAGCATGGCAGTACGCCAGCCCTTGATGCACTCAACTAACATACAAAAAATCACCGTGGACAATTGTCCACGGTGATTTTTATAGACAGGCCTTTATGCGCTCGGCGATTGTCGCCAGCACCTCCGGCTCAGCCTTCATTGGATTCCCAATAGTTTTTGCTAAACTTACACCCTCGGTAGTTTTAAACGGGAAGAGCTTGATATGTACATGAGGTACTTCAAATCCTTCCACAACCAAACACGTGCGCTCTGAACCCAACGCTCTATCAGTGGCCTTCGCTACGTTTCGTGCTACGGACAATAAGTGTTGGTATTCCTCATCTGTGGTATCAAATACATAACTTACTTCACGTTTCAAAATAACCAAAGATTGACCTTCAATCGACGGAAATGCATCCATGATGGCAACACAGACATCATCTTCATAAATAAAGTGTCCTGGTATCTCCCGGTTGATAATTTTTGTGAAAATAGTCGCCATATCTTCAAAATGGTACCATAGAGATTCATTCATGCCGACATACCGTTTTCCTACTCCAGAATCATCAATTATTCTGCCTGGTGAATCATCACTTATTAACCAACTACTCCATGGTCGTAATATTACCGAATCAGCAGTAGCCGAAAAGTTCCTCAGTCCCAACTACGATTTACACCGACACGATCCGTTCCTGCTCCACGACATGGATAAGGCCGTGGAACGGATTGTCGCTGCCATTGAAGCGAAGGAAACAATTGCCATCTTCAGTGATTATGATTGTGACGGTATACCTGGCGCAGTGATTCTCCACGACTGTTTCAAAGCTCTGAACCATGAGCATTTTTTTAACTACATTCCACACCGACACTTCGAGGGGTTTGGGTTGAGTACTTCCGCTATCGACACTATCAAAGAGCGAGGTGCCACACTCATTATTACTATCGATTGTGGAACGGGTGATGTAGAAGCGGTTGCGCACGCGAATACGCTCGGTATCGATGTTATCGTGACTGATCATCATGAACCAGGCGCCGCACTTCCAGGCGCAGTCGCAGTCGTCAATCCAAAACTTGGTAGCTACCCATTCACTGAACTGTGTGGAGCCGCGGTGGCATTTAAGTTGGCAGAAGCACTGCTTACCAAGACCAACCATTCGCTCTCACCAGGGCAAGAAAAATGGTGGCTCGATATGGTTGGTATTGCCACCATTGCCGACATGGTGCCGTTGATTGATGAGAATCGAGTCTTTGCGCACTATGGATTACAGGTCCTCCGGAAGTCACGTCGGCCAGGCTTGCAGCAACTCCTCAAGAAGAATCGCATCGACCAACGCTATCTCACCGAAGATGATATTGGATTTACGATTGGTCCACGCATCAATGCTGCCTCACGTATGGATACGCCAGAAGATGCGTTTTTTGTATTAGCGTCACAAGATGTTGCCGAGGCAAGTGCGAAAGTAAATCACTTAGAGAATTTAAATAAAGAGCGAAAGACGATGGTGGCGCAGATGACCAAAGAACTACACAAACGACTTGAAACTATCCCTGATATTCCGGATGTTCTGGTGTTAGGTAATCCAAGTTGGCGTCCATCATTGGTGGGATTAGCTGCAAATAAACTAGCAGAAGAACATAATCGACCAGTATTCTTGTGGGGTCGTGACGGTAATGGTGCCTATAAAGGGTCGTGTCGTTCAGGTGGTGGTGTGAGTGTCGTGAAGTTGATGGAGGCTGCGAGCGATGTTTTTCTCGAGCATGGCGGCCATCACTTTTCTGGTGGTTTCTCGGTGAAGGAAGAACATATCTTCACCTTTAGTGAGGCACTGCTGGCGGCATCAATCGCCCTTGGGAACGAAGCGGTAATCAACGAAGACATCACCATAGATGCGGAACTGACACTTGATGGTGTCACGAGTGAGTTGCTCCGTGATTTGGCAAAGCTGGCACCATACGGTACTGGAAATCATAAACCGCTCTTTGCGTTTCGCAGTGTCATTCCGGCGAGTGTCGAACAGTTTGGAAAAGGTAAGGAGCATGTGAAGCTAATCTACCAAACCTCAAGACGTTCGCTTGAGGCAATTGCTTTCTTTGCTACAGCGACGCAGTTTCAAACTGAACCAAAGCTCTCGGTTCCACACACGCTACTGGCACACGTAGAGAATTCCTTCTTTATGGGCAGGCAACAAATTCGCTTGCGAATTGTTGACATTATATAAAATTGTAGTACAAAGTTACATTACAGACACCAATAGAGGAGGAGTCTATGTCGACGCTGCCCAAATCTCACTGGCCGTGCCCGCAGTGTATGAGAAATGTTGGGGTCTACTACACAGACCCGGTAAAAAGAGACACGCTTGCGTTCGTTGAACACTATTCAACAAATTCACCTGACCATGGCGCCAAGCCGTGCGCAGGTTCTGGGGACACGTTTTCAATCCGAGCATCGTCTGGAAGTGGGATGCCGACGAAGGCGACCGGTGACGACAAACATTCTTTTGCCGCACCACTGGCTACTGTCTTCACCACTTGTGGTCGCTGCGGCAAGCGGGTACAAGTTGTCAGCTCTCTTGCTGGACCACTGACAGCCAAGCATACGTTTACTTCTTCAGGTAGCGAGTGTGTCGGAAGTGGGCAGCGAGTTACCTTCAAAGACGTGAACTAGACTATTGAGCGCTCCACATTAGGAGCGCTCTTCTTTTTTTGTTATTCTTAGCGCTATGGAAACAATCACTATCTACACCGACGGTGGCGCTCGCGGCAACCCTGGGCCAGCGGCCATTGGCGCTCAGATTATTGATGGGAAGGGAAAGGTGGTGAAAGAAGTATCAAAAGCGATTGGTAATGCCACCAATAACTTTGCCGAGTATCTGGCTGTTGTCGAAGCGCTCGAGGCGGCAAAACAAGTGTTTGGAAAGAAGACCAAAGAACTGAAGTTTGAATTAAAACTTGATAGCGAACTCGTCCAAAAGCAGCTGTCTGGGATCTATCAAATTAAAGAACCAGGCCTCGTTCCATTTTTTATCCAGATTCACAATCTGCGCGTCTCAGCCTTTCCACACCTCACTTTCATACACGTTCGGCGTGAGCTCAACAAGGAAGCAGACCGTCTTGTGAATGAGGCACTTGACGCTGCCTAGGTTGGTACGATACTCTCTTCAGTGGCACGTCACGTTGCCTAACAAAGAAAAGGAGGACGCCACCACATGGCACTTTCAGGGGAAATAACGAGCTACTCGACCAATGAACTGGAGTTGGTCCATTCAGACCTCGACAGCAAAGTTTCTCATTCGAAGAAACACGGACTCACCGAGATTGAAGTCAAAGATCTCAAAAAGCAGAAGCTTCGCATCAAAGAAGAACTCCGTCGTCGTCAGAAAGTCGATGCCACCTAAGTAGCCCAACGTGATAGTAGAGTTCAAGCGTCGTCCATTCGGACGACGCTTTTTGCTTGCTAGAATAGAGACATGAACATCGGTTGGATAATTGTTTCCAGTGTCGGTTTATCACTTGGTGTTGGTCTTTCTACCATCATGACGCTACCGCTTGCGGTGGCGTTTTTTGTTACGCTCCTTGCTGTCGCGGTTCTCGTCTGGCGACTGCGAACTAGAACCTCCTACAACCAGCTCCTTCGTGGTGTCGCGCTGCTTCTGATTATGATGAGTATCGGTATGGCTCGCGTCGACTACGCCGCCTCACAATTTGGTCAGTCTCCACTTAGTACGCTTGTTGGTACGGATGTGAGCGTTGAGGGAATTGTCGTTCGTGAACCTGAGCAACGTTCACGCACCATGCACCTCTATGTAGAGATAAACGAAACGTTGGTACTGGTCACGACCGACCGGTACACATCAGTTCACTATGGCGATATTGTCACTATTGATGGTACGCTCTCACTACCAAAAGCCTTCACGACTGATTTTGGAAGAACCTTTGATTACCTTGGGTACCTAAAGGCAAAGGGTGTCGAGTACACGGTTTCTTTTGCAACCGTTGACGTAGTAGGCAGTGCCGCGCCTTCCCAGTTCATGGCATCATTGTTCACGCTAAAGCATGAGTTTATTCAGCGTCTCGAAGCAGTCATAGCTGAACCATATGCCGCACTCGCCAATGGACTCTTGCTTGGAATGAAAGAAGGGTTGGGCGAATCGCTCGAGCGAGATTTTCAAAAGGCGGGCCTGACGCATATCGTTGTCCTTTCGGGTTATAACGTAATGCTGATTGTGAGCTTTGTCACCTTTCTTCTGGCGTTCGTATTACCACCTCGAGTTAGATTGGTTGTTGGACTCGTCGCGATTGTTAGTTTTGCGCTTACGGTAGGCTTGTCTGCCACCGTGGTGCGAGCCAGCATCATGGCCGCATTATTCCTCATTGCACAAACACTTGGTCGAAGCTACGATGTGCTGCGGGCACTGCTGATTGCCGGAATGGTGATGGTACTCATAAATCCGTATCTACTTATCTATGATGTCGGTTTCCAACTATCGTTTATGGCTACGCTTGGTCTTATTCTTGCCTTACCTTACTTCAAGGCTCCTGGTCAGCCAGAAACAATTGGACTGAGTATTAAGGGCTACTTTGTTTCAACCATCGCTACCCAAATCGCTGTATTGCCACTACTGATGTATCACATCGGCGAAGTGTCGATTGTATCAGTGCTCGTAAACGTACTGGTATTGCCAATGGTACCGGTGGCGATGTTTGTTTCCTTTATTGCAACACTCGCTACATTTGTGTTTTCACCACTTGCGATACTTGTTGGAGCGACTGCTCAGTTAACACTTGGCTACATTATTCTTGTTGCAACTGTGTTTGCTAATCTACCGTTTGCTACTATCTCGCTACCGTCGTTTTCTCCATTTTTGGTATTAGTTGGGTACGCGGTGCTTGGTCTTCTGTACTATCGTCTTATTCATCCACCAATAGTCCAACCGCTTCGAGGGTGGACTATCATCGAAGAAAAGTAACGATAACACTACGAAGCCAAGATTCTTTTTAGGTTTGCTTGTGTCTCGGCCAAAGATTGGCGCCAGATAAATAAGTACATTGAAGCGAGTGTCTCAGCAATATCAGCGTGCTCAACTACTACTGTTATATTCGGCTCCGCATAGGTGGTAAAAGCCACTTTGTTACCGTAAATAATTAACTGTGCTGTATTACGAAAAGTCTCGTGCCCGATTATTCGTCGTTCAGTACCGTAACTAGTATCACGGTCTAAATATTTAGATATGTCGCCATCTATCGTTGAGTTAACTACCTTGACCTTTATCCCTAAAGAATGCTGCTTCTCTACTTGCTCCGATATAAGCAACCGCATATCGGTTGGAGCCTTCAAGCGAGAGCGAACAATGAGTAGTTCTTTAACACCAGAGTTATTGATGTCACTGTAGAGGCTCTTAAGTCCAGACAGGCCAGTATAGAAACGAACTCCAGGTTGACCAGTTTGAATCGCATAGCGTTGGCGGAGCTGCTGTTCGATGGTTTCAAACGCTCGTTCTGATAGGGACGCTGCTTTTTGCTTGTTTAGTATGAGATGTTCAAGATGTTTTGGATCAGTAATACTAAAGCGAGCAATTTTCTTACTCTCGTCACGGTGTACCAACTGTTTCTCGATTAAATCATTCAACACGATATAGACCATACTGCGCTGTATGCCAGTCTGCCTCGCGATACGACTCGCGGTTGAACTACCTCCTTCTGTTAAAAAGGCGTAAATTACAGCCTCAAACGCACTTAAACCGATAGCTTGCAGATGCTCTTTCATAATTTGTTAATAAATTATAACAAAATTACTTTCATAAATAAATACATATCCAGTAATAGTTACTATTTACTAACTCGTAAAACGGTAAATGTATATATTTGTTTACAATCAATTATTTAAACCCTATACTCTTAGCAGAAGTTCAAGAACAAAAAGATTCGAGTAGCTTCACTGCAGATAGATAAGGAAATCAAAAGTAGTGAAGCTGCTCGAATCGCCTGGCACAAGCCAGGACGCCCCTCACGATTCGCGCGGCACCATGAAATTTCCCTGGGGGATTTCAAAAAAAGCATGTAGAATACCGCGGGGTGGCTCCCACGGTGCGATAGGTAAATTCTACGAAAGAGGTAAACACGAGCTACACAGCTCGTTTTTTTGTATCACAGGCATAGCGATACGCTGCTCGTGTTTGCTGGTATCTACTAAAAGCTTTTACGCGAGGCGACTGGCAACCACTTCCCAGTTGAGATTTTGGAAGAAGGCGTCGATGTACATCCCTTTGTTACTCGATGGGTAGTCACGCATGTACGAGTGTTCCCACATATCGAGCGCGAGGATTATATCGAGGTCTGCCAGTTGGCCGATGTGTTGCTCGTCTACCCAAGTCTGCACGAGTTGGTCAGTGTGCGGGTCGTGGTAGAGCATGGCCCAGCCAACACCACGCGTCTTGGCAATCGTGCGGAATCGCGTTGCCCACGCATCGACGCTGCCCCACTGGAATATAATCTTTTCTTTGAGTGGTCCATCTGGCAGTTCTCGAGCGCCACCTTCAAATTGCGCGAAGTAGTACTCATGGTTACGCATGCCGCCGAACTCAAACCCAAGCCGTCGTTGCATTTCAGCAATCGCATAGGCGTTATTTTCCATGTCATTTTCGTACGCGGCCACTTTTTCGCGAATCAAATTCACGTGCTTCACATAGCCTTGGTAGAGACCGAGGTGTCCATCGATGGTGTCTTTTGAAATGCCATTAAGTTCAGGAATAGCAAAACTGAGAGGTTCGTATTTCATAGTAAAGAACAAATATTGAATAATGTGTTTGCATTGTATCATGGTGGGATGAGTCTGCTCCAATCACGAATCTTTGCTCTCGGACTCGTTAGTTCGCTCGTAACATTGATTTGGGCGTGGCCGCTGTTGGGAGTACGAGCGCTCGAGCCCGAATGCTCTTGTCTACAAGTACACTTTTTAAACGTTGGGCAAGGTGATGCAATTTTTATTGAAACACCAGACAGAGTACAGATGCTCATCGATGGTGGTTCGGACGGTACTGTACTCCGTGAGTTGACTGAGCATATGGACGTCTTTGACCGCACATTAGATGTAATGGTGGCAACACATCCAGATTTAGATCACATTGGGGGACTGATTGATGTGCTCGCACGCTACGACGTAGAGCACATCCTCATGACCGAAAACGAACATGATACTCCCGCAGCAACCACGTTCAATGAAATTGTTGTGGCTGAGGAATCGATTGTCACCTACGCTGATGCCGGACAACAATTCTCTTTAGGTGAACATGTCGAGGTGGTGATTTTTTCACCACAAGGTGATGAGCGATTGTGGGAGAGTAACAATGCGTCCATCATAATGAAGGTCACCTACGGTGACACCTCGTTCATGTTGACTGGTGACGCCTCGCTCGAAATTGAAAATCATTTGGTTGGTGTGTACGGAGATGTACTCAAAAGCGATGTTTTGAAACTCGGTCACCATGGCTCGAAGACCTCAACCAGTGAATTGTTTCTCGACACTGTTGCTCCACAGTATGCGGTTGTATCGGCTGGAATAGGGAATCGGTACGGCCATCCGCATCAAGAAGTGATGGCTCGGGTGTTTGCTCGTAACATACAGAGTTATCACACTGGTACTGACGACACCGTAACGTTTGAATCAGATGGAATATCAATAGTGGTACGATAACAAAAAACCGCCAGTCCTATGGGACTGGCGGTTTTTTCTATCGTGATTAGATAAGCTTAGCTTCCTTGAGAGTTTTGAACGCACCGTTCTTGGCAATCGTACGGAGTCCCTTGGTTGAGACCTTGATGGTCACTGTCTTACCAAGTTCTGGTACGTAGATTCGCTTCTTCTGGAGGTTTGGTTGGCGGCTGATTTTGCCACACGGGTTAAACTGCGTCGCACGTGTGCGGTTGCTGTATCGTCCCCCGATGAGGGTCTTCTTGCCGGTGATGTCGCATTGCTTTGCCATAACAGTTCTATTTAGTTGCGACATACTACCATGTGCATTTGATATTGCAAGTCTATATAGCTCATGAATACTTTGGCAGTTCGGGCCGTAATACGGTAGTATTACGGCACTATGGATTCACTGCAAATCGCGATGATTATCGCCCTCATTATATCTGTCATTATCCATGAGATGGCGCACGGCTACGCCGCGAACTGGCTCGGTGACCCGACCGCGCGGTTGGCTGGTCGGCTTTCGCCGAACCCGCTCGTTCATATTGACCCGTTCATGTCGGTGATTTTGCCCGGCCTTTTGCTCATTACCGGCTCACCAATCCTCTTTGGTGCCGCAAAGCCAGTGCCCTACAACCCGTATAACCTCCGTAACCAAAAGTGGGGCGAGGCAATCGTAGCCTTTGCCGGCCCACTATCTAATGTGATCATCGCTATTGTCTTTGCCATTTTGGTCCGAAGTGCGGATGTACTTGGTCTCTCCACCACGTTTGTGAACTTGTCTGTCAGTATCATTATATTGAATCTTTTCTTAGCCTTCTTTAACTTGGTCCCGATTCCACCACTTGATGGTTCAAAGATTCTCCCGAAGTTCCTCCCGTACAGCCTAGCCATGAAATATGAAGGTTTCCGAAACTATTTCGAGCGTAACAGCGGCTTTGGCTTTGTGCTCGTAATCATTGCCTTCATTGTGTTCTTGTCACAGCCTCTCTACCTCCTCACTCGAACCATCACCCTCTTTCTGATTGGTGCGTAGTTTGACAAACAAGCTTTATTTGTCATTATAAGGTTACAACTGTTAACGGCTCCCTGCTGTAGAATGGTTGTGTCCTTCTTGCGACACTGGCCGGACGCACGCGTCCGGCCTTTTTTCTTGCAAAATACTGCTAATGTAGTAGAGTACACGGGCTTCAATTATGGCAACAATTCAACAATTAACCCGTAAAAAGCGAGTCGATAAACCGCGCAAAAGTAAGCGAGCGGCTCTTGAGTCTGGCTTCAACAAAATCCAGAACAAGCCGAACTACTACTTTTCGCCGTTTAAGCGCGGAGTATGTACTAAGGTAACAACCAAGACCCCACGTAAGCCGAACTCTGCAATCCGAAAGATTGCTCGTGTTCGTCTCTCAAACGGTCAGGAAATTACTGCGTACATCCCAGGAATCAAACACACCTTGCAAGAACACTCTGTGGTTCTCGTACGTGGTGGTCGTGTTAAGGACATCGGTGTGAACTACACTATTGTCCGAGGAAAATACGACGCTACAGGAGTGAATGATCGGCGCATGGGTCGCTCACGTTACGGTGCGAAACGCCCAAAGAGTTAATAAATTGCTCCAGAGCTTTGTTGGGCTTCGGTAAAGTGCCACTCATCGTACAATTAGTACGTCTCGCGCCACTTTCCTCGCCCGCCGCGCTCTGAAACAATTTCTAAAACTCTTTTAACAAAGGCTACGCAAACAAAGAGCAGCCGAGAACAAGCGAGTTCTCAAACACATTACTAGTTTATATTCGCTACAGATATAGGACGCGATGCAAGGGCAACCTTCGGCATCAAACTATGCGAAGAATGAAAAGCTGACCTTGTCATACTTTCTCATTCTTAGTTACTTACTAAGACAAAAGGCAATCCTTCTAAAAGTTGGCTAAGAATTGCCAACTTTTAGAAGCGGAATTTTTCAAAATTTCGCTTTGCTCACTAAAAAAATCGTGGAACCTCTTCTGAATTGAGGCCTAGGAAATGGCCATTAATTCAGAAGTGGTGATTTTTATCATCGTGTTCCACTCCTTAAAAATCAACCATGCGACGTCCAATTAAGAAACGACCGGTGGTAGCACCAGACGTGCTCCACAAATCGGTTGAAGTAGAACGACTCATCAACTACATCATGCTCCGTGGTCAAAAAGAGACTGCGCGCAAGATTGTGTACGGTGCGTTCGAAATCATCAAGAACGAAAAAGAAGGCGGTGAACCACTCGAAATTTACATGACAGCGCTCCGCAACGCGGGCCCACTTATGGAAGTGCGCTCACGCCGCGTTGGTGGTGCAAACTACCAAGTACCGCGTGAAGTACGACCAGAGCGTCGTACTGCACTCGCGCTCCGTTGGCTCATCGCCGCAGCGCGCAAGCAGAAGGGAACACCAATGCACAAGGCACTTGCTAAAGAACTCCTCCTCGCTTCAAAAGAAGAAGGGGAAGCAGTGAAGAAGCGAGATGATGTGCATAAGATGGCTGAGGCTAACCGAGCGTTTGCCCACTTCGCCTGGTAGAAACTTCCATAATCGGCGCTGGACTTCGTTGCTGCGCAGAAAATATTTCTCACCGTACCTTAAAGTACGACTCAAAATATTTTCTACTGGCGCCTCGTCCAGCATCCAATTCTGAAACTTTCAAAAAAGCCGCGACGAGAGTCGCGGCTTTTTTGCTATCCGCCTCGTATTTCATCTAAAACTCCTATCTACTATTCGGGTGATATTTATGTCTTTAAATTTAGTAAGTAAATTTAAACCCCATCCAGCGTTATGCTAGATGGGGTTCGAAGTGCTTGCGCACGGAACTGTTATGTACAAGCCACTTCGTTGATTTTGACCGTACCTTCCATGATGCCGTATGCAGTATCCGCATGAAAGGTATAGGTTTCAGGGACTTCATCATCAAGCATGGGTCTGGTTGCAGTCCATAAAGTGGTGTCTTTCCAGGTCACGGTGACCAATTTTTGGCCACAATCCAATTGGATCGACTCAGTCCCACCGAAGGCACGAGCTCGTTCCTGAGCCGTGCATCCCGAAAGCGCTGACAGAGCAGCCAAGCTGACCATAACGAACGGAATAACTTTCATTCACTTTCTCCTTGCTGCAATATTTATATTATACGTAAAGAATATGATTTGTCAATAATACTAAGCAAACGGAGAGTGTCCCATTCGTTCCGTTCGTTTCAATCAATGCTTCCGTACTCTTGTTAGTATCGTTTTTTATACATGTGGTAGAGTTGAAATAACTATGGAAGCTATACCAACCCCGGATTCCAAGAGCGCTGAATTTGAAGCGTTTTCCAAACGGTTGATTGAACTCGGTCTTGCAGATGAAGTTATCCCAGGAGATAAAATTTCTACCACTGATTTTGTAGCGCCTGAAGATGGTAATCAAACAGTTGAGTTTTTTGTACAAGCTGCGGTACGTTTTCTTTCAGCCCCAACTATCATTGACCACTTTGAATCACACGAACAAGACAGACTGCCAGCCTACAACGCTTCGGGTATCTTTCATGAGTTCAACACTGACTGGTACATGAACAATCGACTGCGCTTAAATAAAGTCAGAGGGTTGCTTTCAACGCTAAAAGTTATATCTACCCATCGCAGGTTGCCAACAGCGTTCACTCAGCAAGCACAAGCTGTTTTAGATGCGCACAGTACTGAAGCGTATAACAGCTTAGGAAATGAAAAACGATTGGCGTTCACACTATCACTTGCTGATGGTGTTAAAACAGTACTTAGCGCTGCAATCAAGTCCGGAGTGATTAGTTATAAATAGAACGCGAGAGTACAACCTACTTTCTTTTTATGCGTGGTACAATAGAGATTATCGACTAGTCTAATTGGTATGGATAAGTTTCCAGGATTCAAAAAAATTGTAGACGGCCTGCCTGAAATGAGTGAAGAGCTGAGTGAATATACTGAGCTACGTGACGCTGCTCCTGCGCAAGTCGATGTCCTCCTTGCCGAACGAGTACCGCAACTATCGCCTGAAAAACTCGCAGCGCTATCCGGCCAAGAGCGTATTGAGCGAATTGATGCAAAAATAGCTGCCCTTAGAGTTTTGAAAGATTTGTATGACGTGGCAGAAGAGGGTTCAAGGAAACCAGTAAATAATGCACACCGCTTCTTGGTGAAAGAAATCCACACTAGACTCGACAATGAAATTGCCAATCGAGAACTCATAGATGATTTTGAAGCAATTGGCGGACGGGTTGACCGCGATGAATTGAAATCACTACTCGAAGCTGTGATGGATAGACATCGGGATGCCGCTTAGAGCACACTGACCACGTCCTGTTCCTTTGTTCCTT
>Ga0163144_10004671_pt1 | contig 30767 bp, 34 predicted proteins | sample OliLak19BULKMAT1_FD_123175 | JGI IMG/M metagenome (GOLD analysis project Ga0163144, IMG submission 123175) | Freshwater microbial mat bacterial communities from Lake Vanda, McMurdo Dry Valleys, Antarctica - Oligotrophic Lake LV.19.BULKMAT1 | ecosystem: Environmental > Aquatic > Freshwater >... | reverse complement strand
GAGGCGGAGGCTCGAAGCCCTCCTCCCAGCCGTGGATTCGACGGCGGAGTTCGCCTGGGCTGGGTCGTTCGGGGCGAGTACGACAGGCTTGCCCTCGATGGGCGAGGTTCCCGGAGCCAATCGGTGTTTTGCCATCCTTGGTCATGGCGGCAATGGAATTACCTTCAGCGCGGTCGCCGCCCAGGTCATCCAACGGGCCATCGCGGGACTTCCCGATCCCGATCAAGACCTTTTCGCCTTCAGGCCGTAGGGCAACGTCGACCGGCGCCACAGAGATCATGAACGAACGCGCGCCGAAGAAGCAGCCATCTCATGCGAAGCCCTCGCCAAAAGGACACTCCGACCGTTTGCGGCACGCTGCGCGGCACCCTTGACCGCGCCCATGACGGCCGCGGTGAGTACTCCCACTGCCGCCTTGCTGACGCGGCTCCCCTTCGAGTCCTTCTCCTCCAGGAGCTCGGCGCGGCCCAGCCTCACCGTGGGTGGCCTCTTCATGCGGCCGTTGGCCCAATACGCAACGAGGCCCGCGGTCAGAGCGATAAGAATCGCGCCGACCGTGATGGCAAGCCCCTTGTGCTTCTTGACCTGCAGCCGGACGTCGAACGCTTCGTGGCGGCGGCGGTCCAGCTCGGTGATGTAGGCACCGAGATCAGACCGGATGTCGTCGATCTCGGAGCGCCGCGCGCTGACGTTCAGCGCCGGCTTGCCGCCTCCCTCGTCCTTCCGGACATCGGGAAGGTCCCTATGCGCAGTCTTCTCGTGACGGGTTTCGATCACGCCAGCCGATTCTTGGCCCATTCGACACTCTCCTTGACAGTTGCCCGTGTAACTTCGAGCGGTGATTTCACGCGTTTGCTCCAGCCGACGAGCGCCGCCGCGAAGGCCAGAACGATGAACGGCGCAGCCACGACGAGGGCGGCGAGCCACGGGGCCATGTGCTCGGCGAGAACGAGCACGAGCGAGACGAGAAGCAGGTTGAAGCCGACGAGGAGAGCGACCGCCCCGACCAGGCCCTTCGCCATCGTAAGCTCCGACTTCAAGTCGGCCTTGAATTCCGTTCTCGCGAGATCGACTTCCTTCTCCACCAGTAGCCGGGCCCGGTCGGTGATCGAGCCGATCAGTTCGGCGAACGGCATCTGCTCAAGAGGCAGGCTCATGCCGGGCTGCGAGGCTGCGGTCTCTTTAGACTTGGATTCCATGGGGATCTCCTTGGGAGTGTCTTTCGACAGAAGTTGAGATTCGCCGCGGAGGGCGCGGGCCAACTGGAGCGTTTCGCGGTAGAGGGTTTGCCAGTCTGCATACGGGACGGGCAGGTCGATGATCTCCGCCGCGATCTCTTCCACGCGGGCGAGCAGGATGGCGGACCCCTCGTGAGCGGGGTTCGAGCTGAACACTTTCCAGACATCCTTGATTCGCCGCTCGAGCACCTGCGCCTTCGGATCGGTGGTCTGAAGAACCTCCGTCCGGGCCAGTCGCTCTGCGATGAGACCGTGAGCGCGCGGCGTTGTTTTCTCGGTTCCGCGCAGCGCGAGGCCGTTCGGGTCGAGCATGAGGTCAAGGGTGGGCGAGCGAAAGTACTCGAGGCCACTCGGAATGAATTCTCTGAAGGCGTCCCCGGCGAGGGCCTTGAGGATTGCGGTCGGGGTCTTCATCGCCCACGTGGGGTAGATGGCGAAGGCAAACTCGGCGCGGGCGCCGCAGATCTCCGCGCTCAACGGACTCTATGCGCGCTGGCGCACGGTGCGCCAGGGGCGTGGACCGATAAGGTAAAAGCGTTGTGCAGAGAATTACGTTTGATACGAAAGGAGATCTAATCTCATGAAACTCGGCGACCAACGAGCCAGCGGCAACGTCGAGGATCGGCGCGGCATGGGCATGCGCGGTGGCCTGGGCCTTGGTGGGATCGCGATCGCAGTCGTAGCGTACTTCCTCGGCTTCGACCCGGGCACGGTGTTACAGGTGGCCGAGCAGGTTGTTCCCCAGACCGAAACGCGCCAGGCGCCCACGGGCGCGCCCGCGGACCAGATGGGTCAGTTCGTCTCCAAGATTCTCGGCAGCACCGAAGTGGTCTGGGGCAAGACTTTCCAGCAGTCGCGCAGCGAGTACCGCGCGCCGACGCTAGTCCTGTATGACGGGCAGGTACGCTCGGCCTGCGGCATGGGCCAATCGGCCACTGGCCCCTTCTATTGTCCCGGCGATGAAAAACTCTACCTCGACCTCACGTTCTTCCAAGAGCTCCAGACGCGCTTTCGCGCGCCGGGCGATTTCGCCCAGGCCTACGTGATCGCGCACGAGGTTGGCCACCATGTTCAGAACCTCAGCGGCACGCTCCGACAAAAGGAATCTGCGCGCGACGCCAACCAGACCTCGGTGCGCGTGGAACTGCAGGCCGATTGCTATGCGGGCGTGTGGGGACACCACGCAGGCGCCATGAATCAACTGGACCCAGGTGACATCGCGCAGGCCCTCAACGCTGCGTCGGCGATCGGGGACGACCGCCTGCAGAAGCAAACGCAGGGCCAGGTCGTGCCCGAGTCGTTCACCCACGGCTCCTCCGAGCAGCGCGTGCGCTGGTTCAAGCGCGGCATGGACTCCGGCAGCCCGAAGGACTGTGACACGTTCTCGGCCCACTCGCTTTGACGGCCGGCGAGCTTCGCCTCGGATAAATCAGGAAAGCGGCGGCTCAAGGCATGCTGTTCTAGGTTGGTGCGACGAACCGTCGTCGGCAAGGCTTACAAACGCTCACCGCACGCGGTGAAAGCGCTTAATCCTTCGGTCTCGATTCAGGCTCCTTGACGCCCCCTCCACGCAATAGCGAGTTCTCAGGCCTCGGGATGGCGGCATGGCTCTTGCTGCGCCTTACCTCTGAGCCCGACCGTTGAGGGCATTCCGGCAGCAATTCGCGCCGGTCCAATGAAAGAAATGAAAAGAATGAAGACAACTGTATTGATTGTAGGTTTGAGCCTCGGCTTGACCGCTGTCGCCTCCGGCCTCGCATCGGCCCAGACCGTCCAGACCGCTCCGAAGTACGTCACCATTGACGGAGAAGTGGTGCGCTACGTGCCGGGACGCACCATCGTGATCCGGGGAGTGGACAAAAAGGAGGTCCTCTATACCCTCTCGCCCACCCTGACCATGCCCGCGGACGTCCGCGTGGGACGCCGCGTCACTCTCTTCACGGAGCCGGGTGAGGACGGAGGAACGCAACTGGTTTCCCGCGTTACCATCACGAGCGTCACTCCCGATGGCAGCGTCCAGAAGGTCACAGAAGACACCCGCAACCTCCCCTCAGGTGCAACGACCAAGACGACGACCATTACGACCTCCGGGAGAGTCGAGGCCTACGAACAGGGCAAGACCCTCACGATCACACGTGCGGACGGAAGCCAGGCCACGTACATCATCAACCGAAGCTCGATGGTCCCGAGCGACCTGGTGATCGGCAAGAGCATATCGATCGTGCCTACGGCGTCAGGCGAACTTGTAGTGAAAACCATTACCTACACCCCGGTAAAGTCCCCGCGCTAAGGTCCTTCCGAAATCCTTGAAGAGCCCCGGGTGTTTCCCGGGGCCTTTTTTTGTGCGCTCACCCTAACGGCACAGAATCCGCGCCCGCGCCTTCTGCCGCGCAGGGGTTAATTATTGGTCGAGAGGTTACGTGATCGGAGGTGTGGGAATCACGACGGGCGTCGGAAGCTGGCCCGGTGAAGGCTTGATCCTTGGCGTGGGCACGGCTCTCGGCGTGGGAACGGTGCGCGGCGTGGGAACCACCGCCGGCGTTGGAACCTCCCGAGGTGTCGGGATGGTTCGGGGCGTGGGGACGACGTCGGGGGTCGGCAGGATGCGCGGTGTCGGCGTCACGGCGGGCCCCGGGTCGACGGTGGGGTCGTTGGTGGCGCCGCGAATGGTCGCGCCATTTCCTGCATTTGCTGCCTGAATATGAACCGAGGGCGTCTGCATGACCAAGGCCAGCAGGATGGGCAGACCGACCGGGCTCAAGGGTTTGCGGCGCATGATTTCCTCTTTCGACCTCGGGCGAAGGTGAGGTCGAGATGTCAATGCAGCAGGATCCGTGCCGTGGGTTGGCTCACGCTCTGAAGAGATGGGCGGGCCTCACGCGGGGACGGGGTGGGCCAAAGCGGTGGGTCGCAGAGCAGCGGTGGCTGGGCGACCGTCGACGAAGTGCTGTTGAAGCCATTGGGAGACGTGGCGAAGCTGGCGGCGTCCGGTCGTGTGCCCGCAAAGGTACGAGCGCAATTCGGTCGCGTAGCCATTCGCGGTCAGGACGCGATGTGTCTCACGGGCGAACGAGTATGGGATTCTCATGTCGAGGAGGCCGTGACCGATAAACACCGGCGGCGAGAGCGATGTTGCGGGCGCGATCCGATCGAGTAAGGGCAGCGCGGTAGCCAGAGCGATGATTCCATCCACCTCTCCTCCCAGGCGCAGTCCGGCGTTGAGAGCCACGGCGCCGCCCTGCGAGAAGCCCATCAGCACCAGGCGTTGACCGGAGGGGGCGCGGTTACGTTCGCCCTTGACGATGTTGCACACCGTCTCGGTGGCCTCCTCAAGTCCTCCCACGTCCATCTGGCTGCGGTCACAGGTCTTCAGGTCATACCAGGCCAAAGCCGGGCACCCTCCGAGAATCGAGAGCGGGCGCACCCTGGCCTTCGGAAGAATCCACCGGATGTCTCGCGAACCAACGTGCATCCGAATGAGTTCGAATCCACGTTCCACCTCTTCGTCCGAAGTGGCCACTCCGTGAAGTCCGATGAGGGAGATCAGCGTTTGTCCCATGATGTTCTGCGGTCTACGTCCTCTCTGCCAGCCCGGGATGGGCCGCAGGATCAGGAGTAGCAAGGCGCGTGCCGGAGACGGCTCAAGGGGGTGTGACTGATGTCGCGGGCTCCTTACGTGCTTACGGGTGCCCGATTCGCGCAATGGGTACGCGGTTCTTGGCGCAACAACACCCTGCCGCCTGGTGGATCGCGCCACCGTATGCGCGATGACGCACATACGGTTTCTTCAAATCACCGCCGTCCGCTCGGTGAAATTGCCTTCCGTAGAACACGCCGTGCGCTTTGGCGCATGGCGCTCCGCCGGCCGGAAGGGGCTTCTCTCTGCGTCCGCCAAACGTGCTCCCCCGTCGTGCTCGTATGATGAGCGCGGACTCTTAAGGGACACGAACTCAATCGGAATGAAAATCAAGATGACGGTTTTCAGGCGCCCCAACCCGGCGCCACTCCTCCCCCTCGGTCCCTGAGCAAACGCATGGTCATTCTGCTTACCGTGGTCGTCACCATTCTGGTGACGGTCATCGCCATGAACTTCATGACCGGCGAGAAGAAGATCGACAAGCATCTTCAACCGCTGTACGCGGTTTCGGACCCTCAGTTCCTCAGGTCGATGGGGAGCCTGCTCGGGCCGTCGGTGCTCGACGGAAATCAGATCAAGAGTCTGTGGAACGGCGATCAGATTTTCCCGGAGATGCTCGCCGCGGTCCGACAGGCTCAGAAATCAATCACGTTTGAAACGTATATCTACTGGTCTGGAAAAGTTGGAACTGAGTTCGCGGAGGCTTTGGCCGAGCGTTCCCGGTCCGGAGTCAAGGTTCACGTGTTGCTCGATTGGGCGGGAAGCGTGAGCATGGACGAGGCCCTTTTGAAAACCATGGAAGAGGCTGCGGTGCAGGTGAAGAAGTACCACCCGCTGCGCTGGTACAACCTGTCTCGCTTCAACAACCGCACCCATAGGAAGCTCCTGGTCGTGGACGGAAAGATCGGTTTCACGGGCGGGGTTGGAATCGCGGATCAATGGCTCGGAGATGCCGAGGATCCGGAACATTGGCGAGACTCGCACTATCGCCTCGAAGGTCCGGCGGTCGCTCAGATGCAGGCCGCCTTCATGGACAACTGGATGAAGACGACCGGTGAGGTGCTCCACGGAGAGGAGTACTTCCCCAAGCTCGATGCTGCGGGAGAGGCTCTCGCTCAGGTCTTCAAGAGTTCACCGGGCGAGGGGAGTGAGAGCGTTCGCCTCATGTATCTCCTTTCGATTGCAAGCGCCCGCCAACACATTCGTATTGCCGCCGCCTATTTCGTCCCCGACGACTTGTCGATTGAGACACTCGTCGCCGCGCGCAAGCGAGGGGTGAAAATCGAGGTCATCTTGCCCGGCGGGGATAAAACCGATACGAAGATCACGGGCAAGGCCTCTCGCTCACGCTGGGGCGATCTGCTGAAGGCCGGCGTCCTGATCTACGAATACGAGCCGACCATGTATCACTGCAAAGTCATGATCGTGGACGACATCTGGGTTTCGGTGGGGTCGACCAATTTCGACAGTCGTTCTTTCCGCTTGAACGACGAGGCGAACCTGAATGTGTTCGATCGGGCGTTCGCAAAAGTGGAGATCCAGGCGTTTGACGACGACCGGAGTAAATCCAAACTCGTTGCCCTTGCCCAGTGGGAGAGTCGGCCGTGGACCGAGAAGATCAAGGAGCATGCCGCCGGACTGCTTCGGTCGCAGCTTTAGAAGACCCAAACGCCTCCATCCGCTATACTTCGCCGCGAACATGGCCGGGCTCACCCTGCACCTTCTCTGCATGGGTTCCCCGAACGAAAGAATCAATTGACAAAGACCCTCTACAACGACAGGCCAATGAAGCACCTCATTCTCCCGAAAGAAATCGACAGCAAGTTCCGCTTCATCATCGTGGCCGCGCAGCGCGCGAAGCAGCTTCAGGCGGGGGCGAAGCCCCGTGTTCTCACCACCAGCTACAAGCCCACTCGGGTCGCCATCGAGGAAGTCCTGGCGGGCGCCGTGTCATGGGAAATGAAGGCCGAAGTTCCGCGCGTCACGAACATCGACTAGGCAGTCCGGAAGGTCTTCATGGCCAGCATTCTTCTCGGCGTCACCGGTGGAATCGCGGCCTACAAGGCTTGTGAGGTTCTGAGGCTCTTCGACAAAGCGGGCCATCGGGTCCGGGTCGTGATGACCCGGACCGCGACCGAGTTCGTGGGGCCGCTCACTTTCGAGACCCTCTCGAAGGCCCCTGTATTGACCGACACGAGGCCCTTGGGCGAACACGGCTCGATTCTCCACATCGAGTACGCGGACGAATCGGACGTTTTCGTGGTGGCGCCCTGCACCGCGAATGTCATCGCCAAGCTCGCGCAGGGAGTTGCAGACGACGCTCTCACCACCACGGCGCTCGCGTTCACGGGGCCCGTGCTGATCGCGCCGGCGATGAACGTGAATATGTGGCACAGCGCGTCCGTCACCGGCAACCTCGCGGTTCTCCGGACCCGCGGCTATCACGTGGTCGAGCCCTCGAGCGGAGACCTGGCTTGCGGATGGGTGGGCGAGGGGCGTCTTGCCGAACCTCCGCAGATCGTCGAGGCAGTTCTGAAGGTTCTGGATGGGAAGAAGGACATGGCGCGCCTCCGTGTGGTGGTGAGTGCGGGTCCCACCCAGGAGAAGATCGACCCGGTGCGCTTCCTGTCGAATCGCTCGTCGGGGAAGATGGGCTACGCCGTCGCTGAAGCGGCCCGGATGCGCGGCGCCTCGGTCACGCTGGTGTCGGGGCCGGTTTCCCTGGCCCGGCCAACGGGGGTCACCGTCATTTCGGTCGAGTCGGCGGAGGAGATGAAGACGGCCCTCGAAGCGGTGGCTCCCGAGGCAGACATTGTGATCATGGCGGCGGCCGTGGCCGACTATCGGGTGGCCGCACCCGCGGACCGCAAGATCAAAAAAGACAACGACGAGATGGCCTTACGGCTTGTGCGCAACGACGACATCCTGGCTGGCCTTGGGAAGTCGAAACGCGCCGATCAGGTTTTGGTCGGCTTCGCGGCCGAGACGAATGATGTGATCGCCTACGCCAAAGAAAAACTTCAGCGCAAGAACGCCGACCTTTTCGTGGCCAACGATGTGTCTCGCGCGGACATCGGTTTCTCTGCGGACGACAACGAGGTGCACCTCATCTACGGAGACGGCCGGGCGATCAAGATCGACAAGGCGGCCAAGAAGCGAATCGCCGCCGCTATTCTCGACGCGGCCAGGGAGATTCACCGGTCGAAGGCGGCTCCAACGACCGGATGACCGCGGCGGCTGCTCCGATTCGCTCCGACGGGTTAAACTGGCCGGAATGTCGATCAACCGCAAGCTCATTCGTCCCGAACTGTCCGCGGCCCGACAGGCGGTGTCCGCCAGTCGGAAGAAGGCTCCACCCGTCGATACCGCGGCCGAAGCCTTCTACTACGTCAAGCAGATGGCGGGGAAGACCCCCATGGTCATCGTCACCCTGGACGGAGAGCGGATCGAGGGGGTTATCGAGTGGTACGACGAGAGCGCCATCAAGGTGCACCGCCGTGGCGCGCCCAACCTCCTCTTGATGAAGCAGGCGATCAAGTACATGCACAAAGAGGGCGATATGGGCACGCTCGACGAGCCCTCCGAGTAGTCCAAGCCTCAGGATTTCAGGCTTTCAAATGTTTCCCTGGATCGCCGGAATCGCCGGCCTGCTTGTGCCCGGCGCGGGCCACGCCCTGGCAAAGTGCCGTGAGCGCGCCGCCATCTACTTTGTCTGCACCCTCGGCCTGTTCGTGTTCGGGGTCATCTACGGCGCTCGGCTTCAGTTCCACATCGGCTTCGACGATCCCCTGGCCGTAGTTCGCAGCACCGCCCAGGTAGTGGTCGGCGCTCCCTACTTTCTAGCCCGCTTGATGGGCTTCGGTCAGGACGCTCTGCTGATCACCCGCAGCACTTTCGAGTACGGCAGCACCTTCACCGAGGTGGCCGGTTTGCTGAACGTGCTCGTGGCTCTTGACGCGTTCGACGTGGCCGCGGGTCGGAAGAAGTAAAGGGAGCCCATGGGTCTTCTGGAATCGCATCTGGTTGCCCTGATCGTCTTCTCGGGTTTCACTTCGGTGGCCATGGGCACGATGTCCGAGAACACTCCACGCGAACGCGCCATCGCCTCGGCCAAAATGTTCGCGGCTTTCCTGGGCTCCACTCTTGTGGGCGCCTGGATCATGCACTTCGTCCGATAAGGGGCCAGCGGTGAGCGGGTTGCGGATCGCGGTGGTGCCTGGCGACGGCATCGGTGTCGAAGTCATCCGAGAGGCCTGCGCAGTGTTGGAGGCGGTGGCCGCCGGTTCCGAGAGGTCGCTGACCCTCACGCCCTTCGACTGGAGCGCCTCGACCTATCTGAAGACCGGAGTCTCCATGCCGAAGGACGGCCTGAAGATGCTGTCCGAAAACTTCGACGCCATTCTGCTTGGCGCGATGGGCGATCCTCGAGTCCCCGACAACCAGCACGCGGTCGACATCCTCCTCGGCATGCGTTTCGGTCTCGACCTGTATGTGAATCACCGTCCCGTGAGGCTCCTGGATCCAAGGCTCTGCCCTCTCAAGGGGGTCGAACCGAAGGACGTGGACTTCGTGGTGTTTCGAGAGAACACGGAAGGGCTGTACGTGATGATGGGCGGGAACTTCAAGAAGGGCACCGCCGATGAAGTTGCGACCGACATCGACCTCAACACCCGCAAAGGGGTGGAGAGGATCATCCGTCACGCTTTTCAGTTCGCGCGCGCTAACGGCCGCAAGAAGGTCGTCATGTCCGACAAGTCGAATGTCCTCATCCACGCTCACGACCTGTGGCAACGCACCTTCAAGGAAGTGAAGACCGAGTTCCCGGAGATCGCCGCATCTCACCTCTACGTCGACAACCTCGCTCTGCAGTTGGTGCGTGATCCGAAGCAGTTCGATGTGATCGTCACCTCGAACATGTTTGGCGACATCGTCACGGATATCGCGGCCGGCCTCCAAGGCGGCCTGGGCATGGCGGCTTCGGGGAACCTTCATCCGGGGAAGATCTCCCTCTTCGAGCCCGTCCATGGCTCGTCGCCGCCGCTTGCCGGAAAGAACATCGCGAATCCCATTGGGGCCATCGCCACCGCTTCACTCATGCTGGAGCACCTGGGCTTTAAGGAAGAGTCGGCCTGCATCGACGCCGCAGTGGCGGAAACGGTCCGCGCGGGCGAAACGACGGTGGACGTGGGCGGCCCGCTCGGTACCCGCGAGTGCGCCGCCGCGATTGTGGCCCGGCTCAAAGCCTGAGTTCGCGCTACCAGCGAGGCCGGTGGCGGAGTCCATCGAACACTGTTCGGTACGGACCTTGCTCGGCGCTCGCCCGGAAACGGCGAAAGAACTTCGAAGAGGCGGACAGGGTGCTCGGGGCCGCTCAAGTAGCATTCCGGCATGGCCGACCAGACCGTTCGATTGACGCCGGGCAAACGCGTCCTTTTCCTCACCAAAGACCCAGAGACCGTCCGAAAGCAGCTCCGCGGCGAGCTGAACCTGCTGATGAAGGACGTCAGGGTGGACGACCTGATGGACGACATCAACACCGACGCCATGGCTCCGGCGTGGGCTTGTTTTGACTACCGGCCCGATGCTCAGGCGCGAAGTGCTTACGCCGGCATCACCCTGAATGGCGAGCGACTCTTTTGGGACGGCGCCCTCGTGGATGGCAACTTCGAGGTCATCGTCTCCGGTAAGCGCAAGGGAGTGGGGTCGTCGCGCGAGCAGGCCGTGCAGGCCGAGAAATACGCGGGCATCCGCATCGCAATCGCCGACGGCTTCGCGCCGATCCACGCGCGGAACAACATCAATTCAGGCGTTCTGATGGCCGGGTATGATGTGATGTTGAGGCTCCAGGGGGGAGAGGAAGTCCCGATCGATGCCTTCATGACGGGGCGCGATCCCGTCACGAAGCTCATCATCCGGGCGGGCGGGCTTTTCGCCTTCACCCGCGCGGTGGCTAAGGGCGAGGCTCACCTTCCTCTGCCCACGACCCCGGCGCGGCCGATGACCATCGCGGAGAAAATCCTCCACGCGAAGATCGCCACACCCACGAAGCCCGCGGCGATCAAACCCGGAGACGCGGTGGCGGTTAACGTCGACGGCGGTTTCTCCCACGACTTCACGTCCGCCCAGGTCCACTACTTCCTCACCGAGGAGTATGGCGAGGGCTACAAGCTGAAGAACCCGACCCGGTTCGCGGTGTTTGAAGACCACATGCTGTACGCGCAGGACATGCCCACCTACGCGAAGTTCCGGCCGAAGCTGGTCGAGCAGAGCGAGCGGCAGCGCGCGTTTCAGCAGGCCACCGGCGTTCGGGCGTTCCTGGCCACGAATGGCGTCTCTCCGGGCATCTGCCACACCGTAGCCCGAGAGAAGATGATCGAACCGGGCGATTTCATCCAGGCCACGGACTCGCATACCTGTATGGGCGGGTCGCTCAATTCGCTGGCTTACGGTGTGGGTGCGACCGAATACGCGGCGCTCGTGTACTCCGGCATCACGTTCATCGAGACTCCCGCTTCCATCCGCTTCGAGCTCACGGGAGCGCTGCGGCCGGGCGTCACCGCGAAGGACGTGATGCTGTTCCTCCTCAAGGAGTACGCGAAACCGGGAAAGACGCTGGACCTGGTTATGGAGTTCGGCGGGCCCGGCCTGCCCTCATTGTCGCCCGACGAACGAGCGACCATGGCGAACATGGCGACCGAATGCGCGGCGAAAGCCGGCGTGTTCGAGGGCGATCAGGCCATGGTCTCTTGGATTGTGGCGCGTCGGCCCGGTGTGGACGCGGCGAAGCTCGCCGCACAGATCGTAGCGCCGGACCAAGGTGCCGAGTACGAAGGTGGCGTCAACACCATTGATCTCTCGACCATCGAGCCCATGGTGGCGACACCGGGCGACCCCGCGAAGGGCATCTCGTCCGACCCGACCAATGGCGCGCTGATTCGGGAAATTGGTGATGTCCGTATCGATATCGCCTACGGCGGTTCGTGCACAGCGGGGAAGGAAGAAGATCTGGACATGTACGCCCGAGTCATGTCCGAGGCGCTGGCCGCGGGGAAGCGCGTGGCCCAAGGCGTGAACTTCTTCATCCAGTTCGGCTCAGAGTCGGTTGAGGCCTACGCCACCGCCAGGGGTTACCTCGACGTGTTCGCGAAGACGGGGGTCAAGGTGATCAAACCCGGCTGCGGTGCCTGCATTGGCTGCGGCCCGGGGATCTCCGAGAACAAGCAGCAGGTGACGGTGTCCGCGATCAACCGCAACTACCAGAACCGATCCGGCCCGGGGGCGCTCTACCTCGCCTCGCCCCTCACCGTGGCGGCCTCGGCGGTGGTGGGGAAGATTGTGGCGTACGAGCGGGAAATGTTCAAGGGAGCGTAGTCGAAAGGCCCTGGCAGCCGCTACCCGGCGATGCCGGCGATCCAGCGCGGAGCGCCCGCTTTGTAGCCGCTTCCAAACGACTGGAGAACCCGGCGGGCCCGCGTCTGGGGGTCGATGGCGACGATGTCGGTGCCCCCAGTGGCGAGATTCTGTTCGGAGAACACGATGCCCTCGCGGCTCCAGTCCGGACTCGATCGGAACTGAGGGCCTGAGGCGATCACGGTCGGAGCGCCGCCGGTGGCGGGGACGGTGAGAATGTCCCAGGCTCCCCCGGAAACCGCGGTAGAAGTGAGGCGGCGGAAAACAATGCTGCCAGCATCCGGGGAATAGTCTGGTCCCGCGTCGGATCCCACCAGATAGAGGGTTCCCGCGAGCAATTCCCCGGTGATGCCGCTGTCGGTGATCTTCGATTGTGCGGTGCTGGAGCTGAAGACCCAGATCTCGCTCTTACCGGCCCCGATCCCGTCGATCCGCTCGTAGACCGCGCGGGTGATGGCCGTATTCAACCGAGCCCCGCGCTCACGGACGTTTGGGGTGGAGAGAATGCGCTGGTTGTTCTGGGCGTTGGAGTCGATCTGAAAGAGATCATCCGGCCCGCCGTCGGACGCCGATGTGTGAATGAGAAACGAGCCATCCGAGGCCCAATCGACGCTGCTGGTGCTCCAGCCCTCGGGAAGGAACGGACCCTCGATCTGGCGGCTGAGATCGACGAGCAGCAGACTGACCCGATCCAGGTCGTCGAGTCGGTTGTCGCGATTGGTGTCGGCATCGACGCGACGGAGGGCGATGCGGTTGCGCTCGAGCGACGGAGTGGCGGTGAGAGCCTGGCACCCCGTGCAGAAGGTCAGGCGGGTTGGTGAACCGCCGCCCACCGAGAAAAGTTCGAAGGAACTGCCCGCGCGCGTGGCCCAGGCGTCGGAGGCGACGAACACGGTGTCGGCCGCGGCAGGGACCGACGTGCTCACGAAAGCGGGAACCACCGTTGGCGCGACGCCGGCGGTGCAGCCGGATACCGATGCGGCAGCGATGAGCGAGGCTGTGAATAGGCGACGGGGGGAAGAGGGTGTCATCTTGGGTCAAGACGCTACGCCCGTGGTCGCGAAGGCGTCAAGCGGCCCCAAGGTAGAATATGCCCTCAGGAAACTCAAGGAGCCCATCATCAAAGCGAGTAAAGACATCTTCATTCTGGGCGGCGCGCGAACCGCCATGGTCGAGTACGTGGGCCACTTCAAGGACATCAACGCGAACGCTCTGGGGGCCCACGCGATCAAGGCCGCGCTGGAACGATCTGGCGTGCCTGCGGCCGAGGTGGAGCAGGTGGTCATGGGCAACGCGATGCAGACGTCCGCGGACGCCATGTATGGGGCCCGCCACTCGGCCCTGAAGGCGGGCATTGCCCTCGAGGTTCCAGCACTCACCGTCAATCGCCTGTGCGGCTCGGGGATTCAGTCGGTCATCTCCGCGTCCCAGATGATGCTGCTCGGCGAAGCCGAGGTGACGGTGGCGGGGGGCATGGAGAACATGACCCAGGCGCCCCACGTCATCCGCGGCGCACGCGACGGCTTCAAACTCGGTCAGGGTGCGCTTGAAGACAGCCTGATGGCTGCCCTCCTTGATTCCCATTGCGGCCTTTACATGGCCCAGACCGCCGACAAGCTGGCGGGCGAGTACGGGATCGACCGCCTGGCGATGGACGAGTTTGCGTTGCGCTCACAGCAGACCGCGGCCGCGGCCAAGGCGCGCGGCGTGTTCGATGAGGAGATCGTCGCGGTCGAGGTGAAAAAGGGGAAAAACGTGGTGTCCATCAAGGATGATGACCACATGCGCCCCGACACCACGATGGACATCCTGTCCGCCCTTCGTCCGGCGTTCGGCAAAGACGGCATGGTCACCGCGGGGAATGCCAGTGGCATCGTCGATGGCGCGGCCGCGCTGGTGCTCTCCACGTCAAAGTCCCGGGGGCACGGCAAGCCGATTGCGCGGGTCGTCGCCTGGGGAGTTTCAGGAGTTCGTCCCGAGATCATGGGTATCGGTCCCGCGCCCGCGTCCCGCAAGGCGCTCGCAGATGCCGGCCTGAAGCTCGAGGACATCGATCTCATCGAAGTCAACGAAGCCTTCGCCGGCCAGTATCTGGCCGTGGAGAAGGAACTCGGTCTCGATCGGAACAAGGTCAACGTGAACGGCGGCGCCATTGCCCTGGGGCATCCTCTTGGGGCCTCGGGTACGCGCATTCTCCTGAGCTTGGCTCTGGAGCTGCGCCGGCGCAAAGGACGCTACGGCCTTGCGACCGCTTGCATCGGCGGCGGTCAGGGAATCGCCATGATCATAGAGAGCATTCACTGATATGCGACTGGAGACTCAAATGAACGCGGCGGAGCGGAGCGCGATTGACTCGCGCATTGCGACGGGGATTCGGGGGGCTGGGCCATGGATCTAGCGAAATCTGCGGCCCCCCGCGTTGGGGTAGTCGGGTGCGGACTGATGGGCTCCGGAATCGCCCAGGTGTGCGCCGAGGCCGGGCATGACGTCATCGTCCGCGAAGTGAATGATGCAGCCCTCGCCAAGGGACTGGGCTCGATCGACAAGTTCCTGAGCAAGGGGGTCGAAAAGGGCAAGATGACGGCCGAGAAAAAGGCCGAAATCATGGGCCGGCTCAAGGGCACCACGAAGCTCGAAGATCTCGCTCCCTGCGACGTGGTTATCGAAGCGGTGATCGAGAACATTGCGCTCAAGCACGAAACGTTCGGCGCGCTCAACAAGGTCTGCGGCAAGGACACGATTTTCGCGTCCAACACGTCCTCCCTGTCTATCACCGAGATGGCGGCGGGCTCGGGTCGCGCGGACCGTTTCGTCGGTCTCCACTTCTTCAACCCCGTACCTCTCATGAAGCTGGTGGAGGTGGTTCGCGCTCCGTTGACCGACCCGGCGGTGTTCGAGGCCATGTGCGCCTTCGGAACGGGTATCGGCAAGACCGTGGTCCGGGCCACCGACAAGCCGGGCTTCATCGTGAACCGCCTGCTTGTCCCCTACATGGTCGATGCCATCCGCGCCCTCGAACAGGGTGTGGGTTCGGTGCAGGACATCGACGAAGCCATGAAGCTCGGCTGCGGCTATCCGATGGGCCCTTTCACGCTGCTCGACTTCGTGGGCATCGAGACCACTTATTACATAGCGAACATCATGTTCGACGAGTTCAAGGAAGCCCGCTACGCTCCGCCGACTCTGCTCAAGCGAATGGTGCAGGCCGGCATGTACGGCCGCAAGACCGGCAAGGGCTTCTACGACTACTCGACCCATCCGCCCACCCCCACGAAGGGCCTGGTGTAGGACGATGAAGTTCTCAATGCCGGTTGCCCTGTCGGAGGTTCGTTGACATGGCGTACTCCACCCTGCTCGTAGAGAAACGTGACGACGGAATTGCCGTTCTCACCGTCAATCGCCCCGACAAGCTGAATGCGCTGAACGCCCTCGTCATCACCGAACTGGAGGCCGCCCTCATCGAACTTGACGACGACTCCTCGGTGCGCGGCCTCATTGTCACCGGGACCGGCGAGAAGGCCTTCGTGGCCGGGGCCGATATCTCCGAACTCGCCAAAGCGACTCCCATCGAAGCTCGGGCCCTTGCCCTTCGGGGCCAGCGCGTCCTCGATCGGATCGAACGCTTCCGCGGGCCGGTGATCGCGGCGGTGAACGGCTTCGCCCTGGGCGGAGGCTGCGAACTGGCCCTCGCCTGCCACATCCGCATCGCCGCCGACCACGCGCGCCTCGGCACACCGGAAGTGAAGCTCGGCCTCATCTGCGGCTACGCGGGCACGCAACGCCTGCCTCGTCTGGTCGGCCGTGGCCGCGCTCTCGAGATCCTGCTTTCGGGCGAGATGGTGGCGGCGGACGAGGCCTTCCGGATCGGCCTGGTCAATCGCGTGGTCGTGAAGGATGCCTTGATGACCGAATCGGTGGCTCTCATGAAGAAGATGCTGGCGAACGCGCCTTTGTCTCTTCAGTACACAATCGACGCGGTGAACGCCGGTCTCGATATGTCCTTCGAGGATGCCCAGAGTCACGAGGCCACTCTCTTCGCCGTCCTGTGCTCGACCGCCGACAAGACGGAAGGCACCACCGCGTTTCTGGAGAAGCGTCCCGCGACGTTCCACGGAAGGTGAAAAAGCCTCCTGCGAACCGAACCGCCGCCCTCGGCGGTCGCGGGCTGATTGTGCTCGTCCTGCGTTCGCGTTTCAACGAGGCCGTCGTGGAAGGCCTCGTCGCGGGCGCGCTTGAGTACCTGCGTGAGGTGGGAGCGTCCGTTGAGGTCGAGCCCGCGCCCGGAGCCTTCGAGTTGCCCCTGATCGCCCAGACCGCGGCCTTCACCGGACGATTCGACGCCGTGGTGGCGCTCGGTGCGGTGATCCGGGGCGAGACCGATCACTACGATCACATCGCGCGTGAAACGGCGCGGGGGTTGATGGAGGCGTCCCTGACCACCGGCGTTCCCGTGGCCTTCGGCGTGCTGACAGTCCAGAAGGAATCCCACGCGGTGGCGCGCTCGCGACCCGGTCGCCACAACAAGGGTCGCGAAGCCGCGGCGGCGGCGGTCGAGACCGCACTCCTTCTCAAGAGGCTCGTCGCCGTGCCTGGAAAGAAACGCTGATGGGTCAACGTTCGAAGGCCCGGGTGTGCGCCATGCAGATGTTGTATCAGCGGGAATGGTCGGGCGAAGCGCCCGCTCGCGTGATTGAAGACTTCTGGACGATGCGCAACGGCACCCCGGCCATTCGCGACATGGCCGAGCGCCTCTTCAACGGAACCGAGCGCGAGCGCGAGGGAATCGACGCCGACATCACGAGCGTCATGACGAACTGGGAACTCGGTCGCCTGGCCGCGATCGAGCGCAATGTGCTCCGCCTCGGTGCCTACGAACTGAAGTTCGAGGACCAGACGCCGTCCGCGGTCATCATTGACGAGGCCATCGAGATCTCCAAACGCTACGGCGAGGCGGACTCATCGTCTTTCGTGAACGGTATCCTTGACGCCCTGAAGCGGCGGTACCGCGACAAACCGACGACCGCCTGAAATTTTCTAAGCGAGGCCTAAGTTGACTGACCAGACAGGGGTTCCAGGCGGACCCGAACCCGAGCCCCCGGTTCCGGGCTGGCCCAAAGAGTCGGGCGAAAGATTCGAGAAGGCCAAGGCACTCGCGGCCCTCGGGCAGGCCGTCTATCCGACGAAGTTCAGCCGGACTCACGGGCTGGCTGCGATCATCGCCGAGTGGGGTGGTCTCACCACCGAGGAACTGGCGGCGAAGTCCATCGAGGTCGTCATCGCGGGCCGAGTCCTCACCCTTCGGTCGCACGGCAAAACCGGATTCGCGACCCTCACTGATGGCGACGCCAATCTCCAGGTCTATGTGCGCAAGGACGGCGTGGGCGAGAAGGCGTTCGAGGTCTGGAACCTCGTGGACATGGCCGACTTCATCGGGGTCACCGGGAAACTGATGCGCACCAAGACGGGCGAACTGACCGTCCAGGCTTCGTCGCTCACGTTCCTCTCGAAGGCGTTGCTGCCCCTGCCGGAGAAGTGGCACGGTCTCACCGACGTCGAGACGCGGTACCGGCAGCGCTACGTCGACATGGTGGCGAACCCCGAGGTGCGGAAGACCTTCGTGGCCCGCTCGAAAATGGTCGTGGCCATCCGCCGCTTCATGGACGAACGCGGCTACATTGAAGTCGAGACGCCCATGATGCATCCCATCGCGGGCGGAGCGCTGGCGCGACCGTTCGTGACCCACCACAACGCTCTTGGCGTGGAGCTTTACCTCCGTATCGCTCCCGAGCTTTACCTCAAGCGCCTCGGGGTCGGTGGCTTGGAGCGGGTGTACGAGATCAATCGGAACTTCCGCAACGAAGGGCTCTCGGCCCACCACAACCCTGAGTTCACAATGCTCGAGTTCTACACCGCCTACTTCGATTGCCGCGACGTCATGGCGATCACCGAGGAGTTGATCGAGAACGTGGCCATCGTGGCGACCGGCGGAACCGACATCACGTGGGGGGAGACGGTTCTGTCTTTCAAGACGCCCTTCGCGAGAATCCGCATGTCCGATGCGATCGCCACCGCACTCTCGAAAGAACTGCCGGCTCCGGTGGCCGTTCAAGAGGTCGAGGACGAAGCGAAACTCAAGGCGATCGTGAACACCGAAACGTTCGTCGCCGTCTGTCGCAAGAAGGGTGTCGCCCCCGCAGCGTACAGGACGCGTTCTCATGGCAAGACCATCGAGTCCCTTTTTGGTGACTTCGCCGAGGAAGGCCTCGTTCAGCCGACCTATGTGATCGACTATCCGGTCGAGATCTCACCCCTCGCCAAACGCCGGGCGGACAACCCCGGCTTCGCCGACCGCTTCGAACTCTTCATGTGCGGGATGGAGATCGCGAACGGCTTCTCCGAGCTGAACGATCCCCTCGAGCAGCGCGCGCGTTTCCTGGACCAGATCGAAAGCCGGCGGGGCGGCGACGACGAGGCGCATCAGATGGACGAGGATTACGTCCGCGCGCTCGGCCATGGTTTGCCTCCCACCGGCGGTTGCGGCCTGGGCATCGATCGCCTCGCCATGTTGCTCACCAATTCGCGCTCAATTCGCGACGTCATCCTCTTCCCGCAGATGCGGCCCGAAGGCGGCAGGCGCACCGAAGAAGGCGACACGGCCTGATCCTTCGGCGTTAACATCCGGCCTTCCTATTCTCTGCCCAGGAGGGCCCCCATGGTTCAGGCGATTCCCGAAGGTGTGAGCAGCGTCGTTCCCTACCTCTGCATCCGCGGTGCGAACAAGGCGATCGAGTTCTACAAGGCGGCCTTCGGCGCCGAAGTGATGGCGATGATGCCCATGGGCGACCTCGTCGCCCACGCCGATTTGAAGATCGGGGGATGCCGGGTCTACCTCGCGGACGAGATGCCCGAGTTTGGCGCTGTAAAGTCGCCGAAGACTCTCAAAGGCAGCTCGGTCAACCTCCATCTTTGGTCGGAAGACTGCGACGCCGCGTTTGCGCGCGCCGTGGGTGCGGGTGCGAAGGTGCTGATGCCCCTCACCGACCAGTTCTGGGGTGACCGCTTCGGCATGGTCGCGGATCCTTTTGGTCACGTCTGGGCCATCAGCTCGCAGAAGGAAGATCTGACTCCCGAGGAGATCACGCGGCGGAGTGCCGAAGCCATGGCCCAGATGGCCTCTCCGCCCGCACCCAAGTCCGGCAAGGCGCGCCCCAAGGCGAAGCCCAAATCCAAGGCCGTGAAGAGTCGGCCTTCGATGAAGAAGGCAAGCAAGGACAAAACCGCCAAGAAGTCCAACAGTGCGAAGAAGGCCAAGAAGGTCAAGCGATAGCCTACCTGCCCTTGTTTTAGTTAGCGGTGCCTGAGCCCGGGGTCACGGGAAGAATCGCATGACCGCCGAGTCCGCGCCGACCTCCAGGCGGACCTGACCCAGCGTTCCTTGAAATGTGCTTGGGGAACGGAGCGAAGGTAACGTAACCCGTCGGCGCCCGCTCGTCAAAGGGGGGGTGCCTCGATCCCGCGCATGCGAATCCCTCTCGACCTGTCCATCGCCCTCCGCTACCTCCTGAAACGCCAGGGCGGAGGGTTCCTGACCGTGATTGCGACTATCTCGGTGCTCGGCATCGCGGTCGGGGTGATGGCCCTCTTTATCGCGCTCGGTTTGATGACGGGTTTGCAGGGCGAGATTCGCGGCCGGATTCTCGGCGCCACCGCGCACGTCTCGGTTTACAAGTCGCGCGGCGAACCTTTTGACGACCCCACCCGCGTGGCCGCGGTCGTCGAGGCCCTTCCGGGAGTTGCCGGGGCCGCGCCGTCGTTCTACGGCCAGGCCCTCGTTTCATCTTCTTCATCCCACCGGGTGGCCACACTCAAGGGCATCAGTGGCGCCGAGGCTCGGGTCACGGATCTGCCGAAGCAGGTGATCGAGGGGTCGATCGACGACCTCCCGCCGCGGGGCGATTCCTTCCCCGGCATCATCCTGGGCCGCGAGATGGCCACCGCACTCGCCGTGGGCCCTGGAGAGGTGGTGACGATCACCATCCCCCGCGGGCGGCTCACTCCGTTCGGCATGATGCCCCAGGTCGCGAAGTTCCGGGTGGCCGGCATCGCGCGCACGGGTCTTTACGAGTTCGACGCGGGCTGGGGTTGGATCGCTTTGCAGGAAGCGGAACGCCTTCTCGCCCCCTCGGGCTCGGGTTCCGTCATGGTTGAGGCGCGGCTTGACGACATGTACGCAGTGGACGCGGCGCAGACGCGGATCGTCCAGGCGCTGGGCGACGGCTACGTGACGAACGACTGGATCGAAACCAATCGGAGCCTGTTCGAAGCTCTTCAACTCGAGAAGATCGCGATCGCCCTCACCATCGGTCTGATCATGCTGGTGGCGGCTCTCAACATCGTGGCCACGCTCATCATCATGGTCAGCGAAAAGCGGCGGAGCATCGCCGTGCTGACTTCGCTCGGGGCCACCCGCGCTCTGATCCGCCGGGTCTTCGTCTGGCAGGGAGCGGCCCTCGGGCTCGTGGGTACGACTCTCGGCGGCATCGCGGGGGCAACCGCTTGCGTGGTCCTCGACCGGTTTCAGCTGATCAGGATTCCCGCTGATGTGTATCAGGTGGCGTATCTGCCGTTCAAACTTCTACCCACCGACGCCGCCCTCGTGGTGGCCGGGTCCATGATCGTGAGCCTCGTAGCCACGCTTTATCCGGCATCCAAGGCCGCGTCGCTTTTGCCGACCGAAGGGCTGCGATCCGAATGAGTCCGCCGATCCTCGAAGCCCGCGACCTGTGGAAGTCCTACCAGGGTCCGGCCGGCCCCGTGGACGTCTTGCGGGGAGTGGATCTGGCGATGGCCCCCGGGGAAGTGGTCGCACTCTTGGGGGCTTCGGGGGTGGGGAAGTCGACTCTTCTGAACGTCCTCGGCTCCCTTGATACCCCGGACCGCGGGGCCGCGCTCCTCGCGGGCACCTCCCTCTTCGGGCTTCCCGCATCCGGCCAGGCCCGCCTCCGAAACGAGGCCATCGGTTTTGTCTTCCAGTTCCACCATCTGCTCCCCGAGTTCACCGCGATCGAGAATGTGGCTATGAAGCTGCGACTGCGGGGTATCGAGAATTCGAAGGCGCTCGAGGCTTCGCGATTGCTGCTGGAACGCTTTGGCCTCGCCGCCCGGTTGCATCACGCTCCTGATGCTCTTTCCGGGGGGGAACAGCAACGCGTGGCCGTGGCCCGGGCTCTGGTAGGCGATCCGAAGGTCGTGCTCGCCGACGAGCCGACCGGGAACCTCGACGCCCGGACCGCCGCGACTTTGTTTGAAGAGCTTCACACGGTCGCGCGCGAGCGAGGCATCGCCATCCTCTGGGCGACCCACAACGAAGCTCTGGCCGCCCGCAGCGACCGAATCCTGCGACTAAGCGACGGACAACTGGTCGAAGCGTAAGCGAGTCGGCGGGGCCGACCCGCCCCGAAGCGTAGGGGCAGGCCTAGCGTGCCTGCCCGTTGACGCAAAGCATCGGAAGTGGATTCCCGCATTCGCGGGAATGACGTCTGGCGCGGGCTAGGTTTTTGTCGGTTCGACGGGTGTTGCGTTTCGGAGGGCCTCCGAAACGTTGTACTTGAGCTCCGGCGCGAGTTTGGTGACCTTGAGTCCCGGGACGGCCTTCACCCGACAGGCGAGGCCGGTCATGGACCGGCCGTCGAGTTCGTACTTGATCTCGCAATACCGACACTCAGCGTTCCAGCAGTACCCGCCCGTACCCACGTCGGGGGCCACGAACTGAAGCTGCCGCAGGAGGATGTTGTTCTCCGGAACCTCGAAGCGCTTTCCAAGAACCTCGATTGGGATCAGCTGGTCATAGGGCTCGTACAGGTCGGACATCGAGGAATGATAGGCGGCCCAGGGATCTGTCGATGTTGAAGGCTTGCGTGATATCGGGCCCGGCGGCCCGATAGAGTACGGTCCAGATGAAGATTGCATTCGTGGGCTCGCACGGGGTGGGGAAAACCACGCTGTGCTTCGATCTGGCGGCCCAGCTCAAGCGCCGGGGTCTGAACGCCGACATGGTGAAGGAGGTGGCCCGGGGGTCGCCACTGCCGGTGAATCGCAAGACCTCGCGCGAGGCGCAGCTGTGGATCCTCACCACCCAGGTGGCCGAGGAAATCCGCGCGTTGTCCCATTCCAGTGTCGTGGTGTGCGACCGCGCGGCTCTCGATAACTACGCCTACTTCTTCCTGGCCTGCGGCCGTGACGCGGCGGTGGAGAAATTCGTGGACATGTGGATGAAGACCTACGATCTGCTCATCCGCGTGCCCGTGATAGCACAGCCTCAGGACGACGGTTTTCGCGACACCGACGCGGTGTTCGTGCGTGAGGTGGACCGGAAGGTCTCGGCCCTGCTCGCGGCGAGCCGGACGGAGTTCCTCGATCTCGAGGCGGTGCCCAGGGCCCAATGGGCGGAGGAGGCGTTGAAAGGCGTGCTGGAGCACCCGCGCCTTCGCCAGGGTCGACTCTAAGGACGCCATGATGGCGGAGCCTTCCGAATCACCAGGGGGCCCCGCCTGGAGCGATCGTGCGGTTCTCCTGGTTCTCACCACCGTGGTGGCGGCGATGGCCTGGGCCATGGTGCGCACGGGCCGCGCATCGCTTCTGGAGGCGGTGTCATTTGTCACCGGAGCGATCTGCGTCTGGTTGACCGTGCGCGCCAACGTTTGGAATTTTCCAATTGGCCTCGTCAATACCGCGTCATTCAGTGTGGTCTTCTTCGAGGCTCGGCTCTTCGGGGACGCCGCCTTGCAGGGGGTGTACTTGGTCCTCGGCCTCGTCGGCTGGTACCTGTGGCTTTACGGCGGGGAGCGCAGGACCGCCCTCCGCGTGGTCCGGGCGAGCGGCGGGGAGAAAGCCGCGGTCGCCTGTATGGTGGTGATTCTCACTGTGGTCCTGTGGAGGACGCTCCACTTTGCCGGCGGATCCGCCTCGTTCTGGGATGCCGCGACTACTTCCGTCAGCCTGGGAGCGCAATGGCTGTTGAACCGAAAACGGCTGGAGACCTGGCACCTCTGGATCCTGGTGGACATCGTTTATGTCCCGCTCTACCTATCCCGCGGTCTCAACCTGACCGCCCTTCTCTACGCGGTGTTTCTGGTGATGGCCGTCATGGGTCTCTCTCATTGGCGTTCGCTGGTTCGAGAGTCTTCGCCGCCTCTGCGGGCCCCGTGGCCCGAGGGCCTTGCCGGATGACCCTGGGCTTCATGGTCGGCAAGTTCTACCCGCCGCATCGAGGTCACAAACATCTCATCGACGAGGCCCGCGGTCAGGTGGACCGGCTCATCGTCATGCTCGCGCACCATCCCTCGCAGTCGATTCCCGGGGAGGTGCGCGCGGCCTGGCTTCGGGAGATTCATCCGGACTGTGAGATCCACCTGGTGCCGGATGAACTGGACGACAATTCTCAGCAGTGGGCCGATTTCATCGTGCGCCATCTCGGCCGAGCGCCCGATGTCGTTTTCAGCAGCGAGGACTATGGCCCGGTCTATGCCGGATTGATGGGCTCGCGACACGTGATGGTGGATCAGAAGCGTGCCGTGGTGCCGGTCAGCGCGACAAAGATCCGCGCCGCACCTCTCGATTACCTGGATTTCCTGGAGCCTTGCGTGCGTGCATGGTTCGTGAAGCGAGTGGTGGTGATCGGTGCGGAGTCCACCGGGAAGACGACTTTGGCGCGAATGCTGGCGGAGCATTTCGAAACCGACTGGGTCCCCGAGTTTGGTCGCGAACACTGGGCGCAAAAGCTCGCCGGACGCTCGGTGACCGATCCGCCGCCCTCCTGGTCGCCCGACGAGTTTGTCGAGATCGCCATCGAGCAGCAGCGGCGGGAGAACCTGGCCGCCCGTCGCGCGAACCGAGTGTTGTTCTGCGACACCAACGCTTTCGCGACCGGCACGTGGCACGAGCGCTATCAGGGTTTTCGAGATCCGCGGATTGATGCAATCGGCGCTACGGACCGAGTCGACCTTTACCTGGTGACCGCTCCCGATGCTCCCTTTGTGCAGGACGGGTTTCGCGATGGTGAACACATTCGCGGATGGATGGATCGACGGTTTATGGATCAGATCGAGGGGCGCCTAATCCGGGCGGTCCGCATTGAAGGACCCTACGAGGCGCGCTTGCTCGAGGCGGTAGCGGCCGTCCGGGCCCTCGTTTCGGCCGGGGCTTGATAAGGTCCCCCGCGTGAAACCATCGGAGTCGGAAGCGGCGGTCCTGTCGATCGAGCGGCCTCATCGGGACCTCTGGACGTACTACCTCATCTCGGCTCTGCCCTTCTTCATCTTCTTTCCGATCGCCGCCGTCGTTCTACGTTTCAAGTTTCAGACGCTGCGCTACCGTTTCACGGCCGAAGGAATCTCGATGAGCTGGGGCATCCTGTTCCGCCGCGAGACCATCATCAACTACGCGCGCATCCAGGACATCCACCTGCGATCCAACCTGATCGAGCGCTGGCTCGGCCTCGCCCGGATTCTGGTGCAGACCGCAAGCGGCAATGCGGGCGCCGAGATGACCATCGAGGGCGTGAAGGAGTTCGAGGCGGTGCGCGATTTCCTCTACTCGAAGATGCGGGGCGTGGCGGAGCCTGGTCCGGCCACACCGGTGGCCGGCACCTATTCCGGCGAGCCGGCCGATCTGGCGGCCGCGCTGCTCGAGGTTGCCCGGGAACTTCGCGAAACCCGGCTCCTGATCGAGTCCCGCGGGCCCGCTGGTCCGGAGGGCCCGGGTCGTGTTTGAGTGGGTGAAGGCCCAGGTCCTGCGGCTCATGCGGGTTCCGCATGAGCCGGATCCACCTCTTGGCGCCCCGGGCTCCGTCAAGGTCTTCCGGGCGGGCATCAATTATTACCATCTTCGTCAGGTGCGTTGGCTCTTCGGTCAGGCGGGCGCCATCATCGGTATCGGTTTTTCTCTGGTCTTCCTCGCCGCCCTGGAAGCCGGGGTCGAGCGCGCACGTCAGACTGCCGCCTCGCTTCCGTCCCCAACCGCAACCCCAACCCCAACCCCGGTCCCCGCACCCGCCCCGGCCGATACGTCCGGTGACTCCTCGCTAGAGGCCACCGCACCGGAGCCAGCACTCTCGCCGCCGCCGCGGCGGACCCGCACTCGCGAAGAGAGACGGGCCGAACGGGAACGCGTCATGGCCAACGTGGTGGCCCGGACGCCATATTTTGTGATGCCCCTGATCCGGCTGCTTGAAATCCTGGGCATTGCGTTCCTCTTCTTCCAGATGATGGTGACTTACGCGATCGTCCGGCTCGAGTTCGAACAGCACTGGTACATCGTGACCGACCGCAGCTTGCGCATCCGCACCGGCGTTCTACGACTCCAGGAGTCGACCATGAGTTTCGCCAACATCCAGCAGGTGGAAATCCGGCAAGGGCCCCTTCAGCGTTTCCTCGGACTTGCGAATGTGCAGGTTCGTTCCGCGGGCGGGGGCGGAGATACCGCGGCCGGTGCGCAGGGGCACGGCCAGGAGGCGTCGCTCCATACTGGGGTTTTCGAGGGGGTCTCGAACGCGGTGGAGATTCGCGACCTGATTCTCGAACGGCTGAGAAAGTTCCGCGAGGCCGGACTCGGCGACCCGGAAGACCGGCGATCGCGCCAGGTCGAGGCTGCTGCCGCCACCGCCGCTTCCGGGTCGACCTCGGCGACCGAAGCCGTAGAGGTCCTCCTCAATGAAGCGCGCGCCCTGCGCCAAGCGGTGATGTAGGGGCGCCCTTCGGCCCGGTCTTGATAACCTTCCGCCAATGACCCTCATGGAAAAAGTGACCGCCGATACGGTAGCGGCGATGAAAGCGAAGGATCAACCGCGTGTCGAAACCCTGCGCCTTCTGAAGTCGGAACTGAAAAGGAAGGAAATCGACAAGCGCGCTCCCCTCGACGAGGCGGAGGCTCAGAAAGTGGTGCAGAGCCTGGCCAAACAGCGTCAGGATTCGATCGATCAGTTTCAGAAGGCCGGCCGAACCGACCTCGTCGTCAAGGAACAGGCCGAACTCGCGATCCTCAACGCGTTTCTGCCGGAGTCCGCCACCGACGAAGAGATCAAAGCCGAGGTCGACAAGGCGGCAACCGCCCTCGGCACCCCCACCGCGAAAGACATGGGCGCGGTCATGAAATCCGCCCTCACCGCTCTCAAAGAGACCGGGAAGATTGTGGACGGCAAGAAGGTCAGTGAAGCGGTGAAAGCCCGCCTCGCGCAGGCGCAGGATTCCTAGGCATATCCATGGGAAAAGAACAGATCGCGCGCGCGGCCACGCGGGTGATGGCCGGTTTCGACGGCTTCATCGCGAACGATCACGCCAAACGACTGATCCGGGACTTCCGGGTGCAGTCGCTCATCCTCTTCAAGCGGAACGTGGACGGGCCGGCCCAGGTTGCCGAACTCGTCCGCGAGTTGCAGCTTTTTGCGGTCGCCGCGGGTTACTCCCGGCCCCTGCTGATCGCGATCGACCAGGAAGGCGGTCGCGTTCAGCGGCTGCGGGCCCCGTGGACGGTGTGGCCACCTATTCGCCGCCTGGGAGAACTCGACTCGGAAGAACTGACCCGCGAGATGGCGAAGGCCATGGCATCGGAACTCAAAGCGTGCGGCATCAGCCTCGACTTCGCGCCGGTGATGGACGTCGATACCAACCCGCAGAATCCCATCATCGGCGATCGCTCCTTTGGCCGCGAGCCGGAGCTGGTGGCCCGGCTCGGCGCCGCGTTTATCGATGCCCTGCAGGGAGAGGGGATCGCGGCCTGCGCGAAACACTTCCCGGGGCACGGTGACACCGACAAGGACTCGCACCTCGACCTGCCGGTGATCGAGCACTCGCGCTCACGACTTCAAGACGTCGAACTCGTTCCCTTCCGCAAGGCCATCGCCGCGGACGTGGCCACGATCATGACCGCTCATCTTGTGGTGCGCGAGTTCGATGAAAAGGTCCCGGCGACGCTTTCGCCCGCGATCGTCTCGACTCTGCTCCGCGGCGAGCTTGGCTACAAGGGGGTCATTGTCGCGGATGACCTGGAGATGAAGGCGGTTTCGGCGAGTTGGCCTTACGCGATCTCGGGCGTGCTCGCGGCCCAGGCGGGTTGCGACATTCTTCCCGTGTGCGAGCATGAGGAGGCGCAGGTCGAAGTCATTGAGTCCCTCATCCGGGCCGAAGAGAGCGGGGAATTGCGCAGACGGGATATCGACGATTCCCTCCTCCGGATCGAAGCCATGATCGACAAGTACGCGCTGCCTTACGTGGAACCAGTCGCCCGGCTGGCCGTCGCGGCCGCGGGGACCACCGAATCGCGTCTCCTTGCTTCACGCATTAGCGGGGTGTCGATGTGATCCGCCCGAAGGCCCTCGGTCCCTCTTCCCGCGTTGCGGTAATCGCACCTTCGGGACGCGTCGTCAAGACGCGGGTCGAAGCCGGCCTCGACTGCCTGCGTTCGATGGGTTTCGAGCCGGTGCTCGGCGACCACGTCTTCAAGAGCCACCTCCATCAGGCCGGGGTCGACGACGAACGCCTTTCCGATCTGATCTGGGCCTTGACCGATCCCGACATCGACGGCGTCATTTGTGCACGCGGCGGGGAGGGGGCCACCTCGCTCCTGCCGTGGCTCGAATCCGCGCGGGTTGTGCCGCGGGTCTTCTGCGGCTACTCGGACGTGACCGCGCTCCATGCCTGGCTGCAGCGCAACGGCTGGGTCACCTTCCACGGCCCCATGGTGGCGGTAGAGATGGCGAACGACGCATTCGATATGGACAGCTTCATCGGCGAGGTCACGGGGGTTCGAACCGACCATTCAATCCCGGTCCGCCTTCTCAAGACCGGGCAGGCCGAAGGCGTGCTCAGCGGAGGCTGCCTCTCGCTGCTTGCCGCACTCGCGGGCACGGAATGGACCCTGCCCTGGTCGGGCCGTTCGGTCCTCCTTATTGAGGACACGAACGAGCCCCCCTACAAACTCCATCGGATGCTCACCCAGCTTCGCGATTCGCACTCACTGAGGGACGTGCAGGGCATCATTTTCGGGACGATGTCGAAATGCGAGGCGGAGGCCGAGGACGGTTTCACCCTCGACGAGATCCTGCTCGATGCCCTCAAAGGGTTCGAAGGTCCGATCGGGATCGGACTCGCTCTTGGGCACGGCGAGGGGCGGACCCTGACCCTTCCGCTCGGAACTCGCGTGCTTCTCTCCCCCGAAGATCCGCCGCAGGGTTCGCCCGCGCCGGACTCGATACTCCGGGGCCGGTTGCACCTTACCGAACTCGGCGTCATCGAGGACTCGATGATCGTGGACGAGTAAGGTGCGCATCCACATCAGCGGCGTCTGCGGCACGGCCACCGCGTCTCTCGCCGGTCTTCTGAAAGCGAAAGGCCACGAGGTCACGGGGTCTGACCAGGACGTCTATCCGCCGATGTCCGACGAACTGGCGCGGATGGGGGTGCCCGTGGCCTCGCCCTATGCCGAGTCGAACATCCCGAACGAGGCCGAACTGGTGGTCATCGGGAACGCTTTGTCGAGGGGGAATCCCGAGGTGGAAGCGGTCCTCGATGCTAAGCGGCGCTACACCTCTCAGGCGGCCTTGCTGGCCGACGAGTTCCTTCGCGACCGAATCTCGATCGTGGTGGCAGGCACCCACGGAAAGACGACGACCACATCGATGCTCACCCACGTGCTGAGGCACGCGGGATTCGATCCGTCGTTTCTGATCGGGGGAGTCAGCCTGGATCTGGGCACCAGCTACGGCCTGGGGGCGGGCCGCCACTTCGTCGTTGAAGGCGATGAATACGACACCGCCTTCTTCGACAAGCGGCCGAAGTTCGTCCACTACCTGCCCGATATCGCCATCATCGGCAATGTCGAGTTCGATCACGCCGATATCTACCCCGACCTCGCGGCCGTCCAGACCGCCTTCACTCGTCTGATGAGCGTGGTCCCGCGGCGTGGCCAACTCATCGCCGGAATCGAAAGTCCGGCACTTCGAGAGATCCTGCCGCGGGCCAAATCGCGAGTGGCGACCTTCGGCCTGGGCGAAGAATCCCTGGCTTCGTGGCAGGCGCGCGCGGTGTTGCTTTCGTCGCACGGTGCGGCCTTCGATGTCTTTCACGAGGGCGGCGTGATGGGGCGGATCGCCATGTCGGCTTCCGGCCGGCACAACGTCCGCAACGCACTGGCCGCGACCATCGCGGCGATCGAAGCCGGTGTGTCTTTCGACCGCATCACCGCTGCGTTCGCGGATTTCCGCGGGGTCAAGCGCCGGCTCGAGCTTCGAGGAGAGGTTCGTGGAGTTTCGGTCTATGACGACTTTGCCCACCATCCAACCGCGGTGCGGGAGACCATCGCCGCGTTGCGATCGAGGCTTCTCGCCGGCGAGCGACTGATCACGGTGTTCGAGCCGCGGTCCTATACCTCCCGCACCCGGGTGTTCGAGAAGGACTTCGCGCGCGCTTTTGCCACCAGCGACGAGGTCTTGATCGCGGCCGCCCATCTTCCCGGGAAAGTCCCCGAGGCCGAACGCATCAGCGAGGAGACCCTGGTCGCTTCGATCAACGCGGCGGGGGGAAAGGCGCGATTTGTGCCCGAGGTCGGCGAAATCGTCACGGACCTCGCCCAGAACCTGTCTTCCGGAGATCACGTTCTAATCCTCTCGAATGGCGGTTTCGGGGCCATCCACCAGCGTTTGCTCGACGCTTTGCCGCGCTGATTCCTGGCCCGGCGTGAGACAGAGGCAAGCGAATTGTGATATGACACTATGAATCCAGACGCATTGGGGATCGTCCCCGAGCCGGAACCTAAAAACATCTCACGAGGAGTTATGAGAAAAATTCTCGCCGCGGCAGCGGTCGTATTCTTGGCCGTATCCGTTTTCGCGCAGAGCGCGGCGGTCACCGGTACGGTGGTCGATGAGTCGGGTGGAGCGCTTCCGGGCGGCACCGTCGTGGTCGCGGGCCCAGGCGGCTCACGGACCGGATACACGGGATCGGATGGCAAGTTCAGCATCGTTCCCGCGGGTGCCGGCCCCTACAAGGTCACCGCGTCCATGCCGAGCTTCGCCAACCAGTCGAAAGACGGCGTCGCTGCGGGAACCGATGTGCCTTTCTCACTGAAGATCGCGGGATTGGGGGAGACCGTGGTGGTCTCCGCCTCGAAGATCGAGTCGACCCTCGCGAACGCTCCGGTTACGATGTCGGTAGTGAGTGCGGCCACTCTCGCCACCGCGCCCAGCCAGAACTTCGGCGACATCCTTCGCAACGTTCCCGGCGTCAACGTCATTCAGACCTCGGCGCGCGACGTGAACCTCAGCATGCGGCAGGGAACCTCCACCCTCGCCACCTCCACCCTGGTGCTGCTCGACGGCCGCTCCATCTACCTCGACTTCTTCGGCCTCGTGCTCTGGGACCTCGTCCCGAGCAACCCCGCGGACATCAAGCAGATCGAAGTGGTGCGTGGTCCGGCCTCCGCGGTGTGGG
>Ga0163144_10004670_pt1 | contig 30768 bp, 30 predicted proteins | sample OliLak19BULKMAT1_FD_123175 | JGI IMG/M metagenome (GOLD analysis project Ga0163144, IMG submission 123175) | Freshwater microbial mat bacterial communities from Lake Vanda, McMurdo Dry Valleys, Antarctica - Oligotrophic Lake LV.19.BULKMAT1 | ecosystem: Environmental > Aquatic > Freshwater >... | reverse complement strand
TACTACTAGCGCTCGGATCCGCTGTGATATTCTTAAGGGGAGCGAGCCACCCTAGCTCAGTTGGTAGAGCAACTGATTCGTAATCAGTAGGTCGCGAGTTCGACTCTCGCGGGTGGCTCCAGAAACGCATCCTGTCGGCCTTGCGTGATCATCTAAATTCACAATCCGGACCTGGAGAGCCTTCATCGCGAACCAATGCTTCTCGGCGGATTTGCCGACCTGGAAGGCGTTTTGATCGAAACGCTAAAACTCCCACCTTCGCCGCCATGGCCACTAGCTTTGATGAGCGTGCATTCCGCGGCCTGATATTCTGAAGGCCCATGCCCACAATTCGTGAAATTCCCGCTGACCGCTTCGCCTTTGGCTGCCACCGTTTCGGCTTCGGCCCTGCGCCCAAAGGGCCCGCGGGAGAAAGCGGCGGTGCGGTCGATGTCCAGCGCCACGTTGTCCCGATGGTGCGCGCCGCGCTGGACCTCGGGATTCGGACCTTCGATTCCGCAGTGCTCTACCGCGCGACGCTTCAACTCGGCCGTGCCCTCGAAATCCTCGGCGTTGCGCCCGAAGACATCCGCTTCCAAACTAAGTGCCTGCGCTACCTCGGCCTGGCCACCGGCGGCGCCGTCGAGCATCAGCCCGAAGCTCTATTGCAGGGCATCCCCGCCCGCTATCACGGCTTCACCGACCGCTGGGACCCCTCCGCGGCCGGCACCGAGCAGCAGATCTGCCGCGAGCGCATCGAACTCGGCGGCGGCAATCTTTACGGCGTCGCCTTGCACGATTCGCCCGACATGGAGATGCAACAGGGCCCGCTGCTTTGGGAACGCGACGTCCGTCCCGCCGTGCGCTTCCTGCAATCGGCCAAGGCCGGTGGCTTCGTCGAACGCCTTGGACTCGGCGTCAAAGATCCCGCCTTCGTCCATCGCTTCATCGCTCAAGAGCCCGGCATCCTCGACTACGCCGGCCTCACCTTCTGCCCTTCGATCCTGGGCGAATTAATGAAGCTCATCGCCGCCGCCCAGGCCGGGCCTCAGTTCGAAGTTACTTTAATGGGCATCAACTACGGCCAAGCCTTCACCCTCACTGAGGACCCCGCCACCGCCCCGCCTTTCCTCTATAACTACTTAGTCGCCAACGACGCTCAGCGGGCGCTGCTGTCCCGTTACTACAAAATCTGCGGCTCCACGCCGTTACTTCACCTATCCGCCGCTGTGGCCGGCTTGTTAGTGGTCAATTTCCCCGAGGTGATGACCCAAATCGTCACCTCCACCATGTACCCGAAGCGCCTGCACGAGACGATCCATTTAATTCGCGAAGTTCAGGTTCCCGCCCCCGTCTGGGCCGAATTGAAAGCCGCTGAACTCATCCCGAAAGAATTCCCGACTACTTAACCTCAGTCGGGTAACTACGATCTCTCACTAATGACCCCAATCTAGCCCACAGCGTAAGCTGTGGGGTTGCGGGGCAAAAGATGCAACGTCACCAGCTAGTGGGACTCTTCCTTGCCCCCATAAAGCGCACTAACCTCGTCCTTAAAATTCTCCAGCACCTTACCTCGCCGAACCTTCATCGTCGGCGTTAACTCGCCCGTGTCCACCGAGAAATCGCGATTCAGCACCCGGAACTTCCGGATCTGTTCCCACTCCGGCAAGGTCGCGTTGGCCTGTTTCACCGCGCGCCTTAATTGCTCATCAATCGGCTTCGCATTTCCGAAGGACTGGCCTTGGTCCATCCCCGGCAAGGTCTCCGCCACTGCTGGATTAATCGTAAATAAAGCCGTAACAAACGGCAGTCGATCGCCCACTAACACCATTTGGCTAATCAGCGCCTCGCCCTTGAACAAAGCTTCAATGCGGGCCGGATAAATCTTCTTGCCGCTTGAAGAAACCAGGATCTCTTTCTTGCGCCCCGTAATGGACACGTAGCCATCGGCACTGATGGAAGCAATATCGCCCGTAGCGAGCCAGCCATCGCGCATAATACTCGCCGTCGCGGCCGGATCGTGATAGTAACCGGCAAACAGAGTCGGGCTTTTGACGAGTAACTCGCCGTCTTCGGCCAACTTCACTTCCACGCCGGGCAGCGGCTTGCCGATGGTGCCGTACACCTGCCGGTCCACCGGATTGATGGTGAGCACGCCGCCCTCGGTTAGTCCGTAGCCTTCGGTAATCGGCATGCCGATCGCGTCAAAAAACATGGCCGTATCTTGGCCCAGGGGCGCCGCGCCCGAAAGCGCCACGCGGATACTATTGCCCAAGCGTTCGCGCAATTTGGCAAACACCAGCTTGTCCGCCCAACCCAGCAGCGTCGCGATCCAGGCTGGTACATGCTCACCTTTCTGCCGATACTGTGAAGCCTTTAAGCCCAATCCCACCGCCGCATGAAAGAGCCGCTGCGTCAATGCGCCCTTCTTATTCACTTCGGTCTTGATGCTCGCATAGATGCGCTCCCACACCCGCGGCGGGGCCAGTAGAAATGTGGGCTTCAAGCTCTTCAGTTCACCCGGCATGCGCGCCAGGCTCTCCGAAAAGTAACAAGGCACCGCCATCCGCATCATCAGAAACTGCATCACAATCCGCTGGGCGATATGCGCCGAAGGCAGAAACACCAGCGCCCGATCCGCGGGGCCCAACGGCAGCACATGGGGGCCCATATCCACATTCAAACTGATCGACGCGTGCGTCGCCAAGCCCATCTTCGGCTCACCCGTCGCGCCCGACGTGAGATACAGAATCGCCGGGTCCGAAGGCGATACCCGCGCGGCCAACTTGGCGAAAGCCTCGGCATCTTCGGAAAGCTTCCGCCGCCCGGTGGCCCGCAACCCATCCAGCGTCCGCGCCCCTTCTACCTGTCCCGTAATCAGGACAAACTCAATCGGCAGCGGCTGGGTCTTCATCACATTGGCGATCGCGGCCATCTGTTTGGCATCTTCGATCACCAGCACCCGCGCGCCGCAAGCCTTCAGGTTCTTCACCTGGTCGAGCGCCGGATAGCTGGAATAGAGGCCAGCCGAGATCGCCCCGATCGACATGATGGCCAAGTCCACCAAGTAGAATTCGGCGCGCGTCTCGCTTTGGATGGCGACAATGTCGCCATGCACGACGCCCAGGTCGGCCAAACCCAGGCCAATTTCGATCACGGCAGTGCGATAGTCGTTCCAAGTGTAGACGGTGTACTTGCCATCGCCTTTCGGTTGATGCAATGCCGGCGCGGATCCCTGCTGGGCCACGGTTTCTTCGAGTACGGTAAAGACGGTTCTAGCGCTCATGATTCTCTGTTAATGAAGGCTACTATAAAAAGAGATGGAATTTGAGCACGAACTTTTTGTCGCCCGTCAAGCTGCGCGCCGCGCCAGCGAAATCGCCCTGAAAATACAGCTGACCGGCTTCGATACGGAGTCGAAATCCGACGAGTCCCCTGTCACCATCGCCGACCGGGAATGCGAACGCGCCATCGTCAGCATGATCGGCGACGCCTTCCCTGGCGACGGCTTCCTCGGCGAAGAAGGCGCGGCCAGCGAAACCACCACCGGCCGCCGCTGGATCATCGACCCCATCGACGGTACGCGCGACTTCGTCCGCGGCAACCCCCTCTGGAGCCACCTGATCGGCCTGGAGCGCGATGGCCAAGTTGTCGCCGGCGTCTGCTTTATGCCTCTGCTCGGCCACATGTACTTCGCCGCTAAAGGCCTGGGCGCCTACCGCGACGACAACCGCATCTTCGCCTCCACCAAGACGACGAAGGCCGAAAGCGTCCTCTGCGCCAATCAACTCGGCGGCTGGGCTAAGCACCCCCTGGGCCCCGGCCTCCTTGATTGGGCCTCCACCTTTTGGGGCGTCCGCAGTTTGGGCGGCTGCCTTGATGCCATGTTGGTCGCTTCCGGCAAAGCCGAGGTTTGGATTGAGCCGAAGCTCGCCCCCTGGGACATGGCCGGCCCCCGCATTATCCTGGAAGAAGCGGGCGCCAAGTTCTTGAACCTGGACGGCGGCAGCACGATCTATTCCACCAACGTGTGCGCCTTCGCACCGGGCCTCGAAACCGCCGTTCGTGAATTCTTGGGCGTACCCGCTTAAATTTCTCTTGAGCCCCCTCCGCCAGTAGCGCACAATAAAAGTACTGACCGTACTGAATCGCGCGGCAGGTTTTATTTTGGAGGATATTCATGAGATTTCTCTCGACTGCGTTCGTCTGCCTGGCCGCCATCGGCTCAGCTTGGGCGCAACCCACGGTAAGCGGCATCGTCAACGCCGCCAACTATTCGGCCGGCATCGCCCAAGGATCTATCTTTGTGGTCTTTGGCACCAACATGGGACCCGCCCAACTCACCCAGGTTTCGGCCTTCCCGGTCCCCACCACCCTGTCGGGCACCAGCATCCGCTTCACGCCGGTGAGTGGCGGAGCTCCCGTTGACGCCCTGGTCATCTACACCTCGGCCGGACAACTCGCCGGCATCCTGCAGTCCACCGCCACGGTGGGAGATTACAATGTCACCGTTGCCTACAACGGCCAGACCAGCGCCGCCTCCCGCGTCACGGTCGTCTCGCGCAACTTCGCGCTCATCAGTCTTTCTGCCTCCGGCACCGGTCCTTCCGTGGCCCAAATCGCTGACCTCGGCTCGCGCGTCAACCAATTCGGCACCCCGGCGCGCGCCGGCCAAACGTTGGTCCTCTATGGCATCGGCCTCGGCCCCATCACCGCCCCCGACAATAACCCACCGGGCCTCCAGGACCTGAAGGGCCCCACCAATCTGCGCGTCCTCGTCGGCGATCTCGAGATTGAACCTGTCTACGCGGGCCGCTCTCCCGGCATTCCCGGCCTCGACCAGATCAACTTCGTCCTGCCCGCCAACGTCTCCCTCGGCTGCACCGTTCCCCTGCGCGTCCGCGTTGCCGGGATCACAACCGGCGCTTCCACCACCCTCTCGATCGGCCGCGCGGGCGACACCATCTGCACCCATCCCCTCTACAGCGAAGCCGCCTTGCGCCGTCTGGACGCCGGTGGTTCGCTGACCCTGGGCAGTTTCGGGCTGGTTTCGCAATCGATTACGGTTCCGTTCCTCGGCTCAATTAAGCAGGAATTGGCTTCCGGCGAGTTCGAAAGCATCAACTTGTCCAATGTGGCCGACGTCTCCGACTCGAGCTTTGCCGGGCTATTCAACACCGTTGGCTCTTGCACCGTGTATAAACTGCGGGCTGACCAAAGTGGCAATGTCGTCGGCGTCACTTCCCGTCTGCTCGATGCCGGAACTACGCTTACCCTTAACGGACCCGGCATCCCCAATCGGGCCATGACCCAGATGCCCGCCAACAGCCGTAGTTACTCCACTACTCTGGGCCCAGGGCTTTTGCCCGGCGTCGTCATTCCTGGGCAACCAACGCCCACGGCTAGCATCTCGGCCGGCAACTTTACCATCACCGGTGCCGGCGGCGCAGACATTGGCGCCTTCACCGCTTCGCTGCGTGTTCCGGCACCGATCGTCTGGACCAACCAAGCGTCGCTCGCCACGATCATTCGTTCGAGCGGCCTTACTGTCAATTGGACCGGCGGCGAATCGAGCGATGTGATCACCATTCTCGGCAGCTCCGGCGTCCGCGCCGGCGGCACCCAGGCCGATCCCATCTTTGACACCACCACCTTTATCTGCACCGCTCGCGGCGATGCCCGCACCTTCAACGTGCCCGCCTCGATCCTCTCCCAACTTCCCGCTTCCACCGGCACCTTGACCGATGGCACGGGAGTGGGGATTCTCGCTCTCCAACAAGGCACTGCCTCCGAGTCGAACGGCCGTTTCAACGCCCCGCTGCGCGCCGGCGGCAATATCGACCTGGGTCTCTTCACCTATGCCATTGGCGGCCTCAGCACGGTCACCTGGCGCTAAACGCTAAGATAGCGGGCCGGCCTTCAGGGGCCGGCCCTTCTTACCCCCGCCAGCCGTCCCCCCAACCCGCCTTCCGCGCCGCCCGATGCAACTCCCCGGCTGACTTCGCCACGTTCCTCCGCTCCAGCCCCGCCCCCGTGCACAACTCCAACTGCACATAGCCGCTCTTATGCTGCGGATGCCGCACAATCCGCGCCTCCGCCGGAGTCACCTCGTCGCGCGACACGATCACATAGCTGAACTTCTCATCCTCATACCCCAACGCCGCCCCCTTCATCCGCCGATGCAAGCTCGTCCGCTCGACGCGCGCCGCAAAGTGGCACCAATCGTCATCCTTCATCGGGCAGGCTCGCCCATGCGGACACGGCGCTACGACAAAGGCCCCTTGCCCTATCAGCCAATCCCGCGCCGTGCGGATCAACCGAAAGCCCGCCGGCGTCCCCGGCTCAATCAACGCCAGCGCCATGCCCGTCGATTGCCAGGCCGCTTCCACCAGCGCCCGCCCGCCCGCTTCGTTCAATGCATAGGAAACCACCACTAAGTCCGCCACAGGGCGTACGGTCGCCTTCGACAAATCCTCCACCACCCACTCCACCGGCACCGGTGACCCTAACCGTTCCCCCAACTGCGCCAACGCCCGGTTATACTCCACTGCCTGCACTGTCTCGAGCGTCGGAAACACAGCCGATGCCGCCCAGGCCACCGTCCCCGGTCCGGCCCCCAAGTCGAGCAAAGTCCGCGGCTCCAACGCGCATTCCGACAGAGCCCGGTGCACCGCCGCATAAGTCGCCGGCATGCGGACCGCTGCATAGGCCAACTGTTCCGTCAGCGTCACCAGGCGCGAAGGCTTGCCCGCCCGGTAGAGCTCGGTGAGCCGTTGCGACGCTTGTGTCAAATCAGAAAGCGAAACGCCCTGCAGCTCTCGATCCAGGGCGTTTCGAAGTTTCGCCGGCAACTGCATTAGGTTCGCATTAGAGCGGCAGAATCTCTTCGCGCAACGGATCGAAGCGCAGACGGCGCTTCTCCACGTAAGCGATATTGCCCAAGTGCGAAGCCTGCGCCGACCGATGCCCAATCAAAACATCGCCATTCGGCCGCTTCCGAGATTCCACGCAATCGAGGAAATTCTTGATGTGCTCGTCCGTCGCGTCGCCCTTGTATTCCACCACTTCCGTCGGCGCCTTCGCGCCCTTCGGCGTGAACTCATACTTGCCGCGCGAAATCCACAGCTTGCCTTCCGTGCCGCACATCTCAATCGCCGCCCCGGTCACGCCCGGCGCTAACGTTGCCTCAAAGGTCGCCGTCCACTCGCCCGGATACTCGAGTAACACCGTGATCGTATCCGGCGCCGTCCGGCCATCCTTGTAGTGATAAATGCCGCCCGAAGCCACGGCCGCAATCGGATTGTCCTGGTCCATAAACATGTGCACCACGTCGATCCAATGCGTGAATAAGTCGGTCACTTGGCCGCCGCCGAAATCGAGATACGAGCGGAAGCTCCAATACTGCTGCGGATCGTAGTCACGCCACTTCACCGGACCCAGAAAGCGCGCCCAGTCGAGGTTCGAAGGCTGCGTCTGCATCCGCGGCGGCGCCTTGAGTAAGTGGTAACTATTTCCATGCCACCAAGTGCGCGCCAGCGTCACCTTGCCCAATTTCCCGCTCTTAAAGTATTTATCCTTGGCTTCCAAATAATGCGATCCTGACCGTTGCTGCATGCCCACTTGGCACACCCGGTTATTCACCCGCGCCGCCTTAATAATCGGCGGACCCTCGTCAATCCGCAACGTCAGCGGCTTTTCGACATAAACGTCCTTGCCCGCATTCAACGCATCGATGGCGATCCCCGCGTGCCAATGGTCCGGCGTCGCGATCAGCACCGCATCCACGTCTTTCCACTCCAGCACCTTGCGATGTTCGCTAAATCCCTTTGCCCCCGGGAACTTCGTCTGCGCCGAATCCACGCGCTCAGCGAAGACATCACAAACGGCCTTGACGTCCGTCCGTCCCGACTTCACGAAGCCGCCCATCACGCCCTGGCCACGCGAACCGGAGCCGATTAGCCCCATGTTCACGCGCCCATTGGCGCCCAAAATCTTGCTGTAGGAGGCGGCGGTCATGCCTGCCGCCGTTAGACGTAGCCAGTCACGCCGGCCGAGGGAGTTGGTCATAGCCCTCTGATTATCTGTCAAAAATGCAGTGAGTGGGAATCACTCCGGCAAGGAAGTTGCCAAGTCTTGCAGCAGGCCTCGTTCTTGGGCGTCAAACTTACTCCGAAAGTCCTCGGAATTCAGTCGCGCCGCCCGCTCCTCTTCGTTCAAGCCCCGTAATTTGGCCATCTCCAGACGCATCTCCCGCCGGCGTTCCGGCGGCAATTGGTTGAATTGTCGAAACGCTTGCCGCGCCGTCTTTTGCTGTCCCGCGGGCAGATCCCGGAAACGATCGAACCGGTCGCCCACGCCCTTCCGCTCTTCCGGCTTTAGGCTGTCCCACATCTCCATCCGGCGTCGAAAGCCTTCGCGGCGATCCGGCGGTAGGCGGTCCACCGTTTGCTGTCGTTCATCGGGACTCATCTCCCTCCAACGCTCAATCACCGCCCGCGCCGGTGGCGGTGGACCTTTCTTTAAGCCTGCCCGAGGCCCAGGGCCAATCCGGGGCATCCCGCCGCCCCTCAGGCCAATTCGCCCGCCGTCCCTCGGCTGCGCGACCGCCATGGAAGCACCCGCCAACCCCAGCCCGAAGATCCCGATGATAAGGTACCGAAACACCATGCTAAAGGGCGTTCGATTTCCCCGGCCCGTTACCCGTCCCGCCCAGCACTTGCAACATTTCCAAATCTTCGAGCGCACGGTCGAGGTGCTCGACATCCAGCTTATCCACCGTCGCCGTCTTTAACGGCGCCGTCTTTACGGGCGTCTCGGTTTCTACCTCTGCGGAAATCGCCACCGGCGCATTCACCGCGCTTTTGCTCTCATTCGAAACCGCATCCGGCAGACGCACCAGGAACAGCCCGAGCACCGCCACACCGGCCACCGCCATCATCGAAAACGCCGGACGCCAAGCCCCGGGCTGCCCGCTCGCAAACAAACTCCGCCACGCGCGGACCCACACCGGGTCGCGATGCTCGGCTTCGATCCGCGCATATAAGCGACGGTCAAAATCGCTGGAAATATTCAATTCCGACGCGTCAAACTCATCCAGCGCCGACCAAATCATCTTCTGCGCCGCCAACTGCTGCCGGCAGTCGGAGCACATCGCCACGTGCACATCCATCCGCGCCAAAGTGTCGGCGGGCAACGCGCGCGCGCAATAATCCAGGAGGATTTCGGCCGTTTCGTGGCTTTGCATGGGACAGTTCATTGGTTCATCCTCCTGGTATATCCTACTTATTCACTCACACTGCGGTTTAAGTGCGCCAACTTCGAGCGCAACGACTCATAAGCCCGGAACAGCAACGACTTCACCGCCGACTCTGAACAACTCAACACCCCGGCGATCTGCTGATAATCCATCTCTTCATACTTGTGCATCATCACCGCCGCCCGCTGTTTGTCCGGCAACTCCGCAATCGCCCGCCGGATCTCGTCCATCCGCGCCGACTTCACCATGCGCTGCTCGACGTTGGGGCCGGCATCGGCCACCTGCAGCGGCGCCGTGCCTTCCGGCGCCTCCGAATCCAGGCTCTGCTGGCGGCGTTCGTTCTTCTGGTCGCGAATCCAGTTGAGCGCCAAGTGGGTGGTAATGCGGAACAGCCACGTGGTGAACTTGGCGGTGGGCTCATACGTCGCCCGGCTCCGATACACCCGCAAAAAGACTTCCTGCGCCAACTCCTCGGCGATCGCCTGATTCTGGATCATCCGGTACACAAAATGGATTACCGGAACCCGGTGGCGCTCAAGCAACAGGCCGAAAGAGGCCGTGTCGCCGTCTCGCACCTGTAGCATCAGTTGGGCATCATGTTCAATGGCCGCGGCGACGCTCATGTCGGTGTTAACCCCGTTTTCCGGCGAAGGTTGCGGAATTTTGTCCACTGAGCCCAACAGTTTATTCACCCTTCAAACTGCGCACCATCAATAGCCGGATCGCCTCGCCCGGCGTCGCTTCCGCCCGCAACAACCGCAAAACCTGCGCCGCAATCGGCATTTCCACCCCGTAACGCCCGGCCAACTCCAGCGCCGCGGACGTCGTATCCACCCCCTCGGCCACCATGCCCATCTCCTTTAGGATGGCGGTCAAAGGTTTGCCCTGCGCCAACTCGATTCCCACCCGCCGGTTCCGGCTCAGGTCGCCCGTACACGTAAGCACTAGATCGCCCAAACCCGCCAGCCCGGACAAAGTTCTGGCTTCGGCCCCCATTGCCACCGCCAAACGCGTAATCTCCGCTAAACCTCGCGCAATTAGCGCCGCCCGCGTATTGCTTCCCAGCCCTAATCCCTGCACTACGCCCGCAGCAATCGCAATCACATTCTTGAGCGATGCCCCCAATTCCACGCCCAGCGGATCGCCACTCGTGTAGAGCCGGAACGTAGGCGTCGAAAAAGCCTCCTGTACTGCCGCGGACAATGACGCATCGCTAGAAGCCACCACCATCGCCGCCGGCTCCCCCGACGCTACCTCTTTCGCGAACGACGGCCCGGAAAGCACCGCCACCGGCTGCCCCGTTACCTCCGTCAGCACCTCCGACACTCGCCGCAGAGACCCCTTCTCAATCCCCTTCGAAGCCGACACCAGCCGCGCCCCCGCCGGCCAACTGAACCCCGCAAACACTTCCCGCGTATGCTGCGACGGCACCACATTCAGGACAAAATCGGCTTCTCCCGCCAACTCCGTCGTCGGCTGCACGTTCTCCGGCAGCCGGAATCCCGCCAAATACCGTTGATTCTCCCGCCGCCGCGCCATCTGCGCCACCAAACCGGCGTCGCGCCCCCACAGTTCTACCCGGTCGAAAACCGGTGCCAGTACCATCGCCAGCGCCGTGCCCCAACTCCCGGCCCCCACCACTTTCAGCCGGCTCATGCGCGCTTGCGGAACGAGAGCGCATTCTCGCGCCCGGCCCGCAACCGGGCCCAATTCGCCCGATGCCGCCAAATGATAAACGCCCCACCCGCAATCGCCGAAAGCAACACCGGCCACGGTGGCTGCAACAACAGCCAGCACGCCAACGGGAACAACAGCGCCCCCACCATCGACGCCAGCGACACATACTTCGTTAACGCCACGATCGCCACAAACAAAATCAGCACGGCGAACAACGGCGTCGGCGTCAGATACAAGAATGCCCCCACAAAACTCGCCACGGCCTTGCCGCCCTGAAACTTTAGAAAGATCGGGAACGCATGGCCAATAATCACCGCCAGCGCCGCCAGCGACATCCACAAAGCATTGCCCTGCGTCGCCCAGTCCATCAACCAAACCGCCACCGCCCCTTTACCAATGTCCAGCAGCAGCGTGATCATCCCCAGCGCCTTGCCCGTCGTCCGCAGCACGTTGGTGGCACCGATGTTGCCGCTCCCTTGCGTGCGCACGTCTTCGCCCGTGTGCCAACGCACCAGCAGATAGCCGAAAGGAATTCCGCCAATCAGGTAGGCGGCGAATAAGCAGAGCAGGGGAATCATAAAGGAAAGTCCTCCATCACTGAATATGTGTGGTTCTGGCTCGCGTAGAGCTTGAAACTCGTAACGGTCATCTGCCCGAAGTCCGAGGATGGCAATTGGGCGACGAATTGTTTGATCGGCGTTAGATTAATCGTAGCGTCTTTGATGCGCGCCAGTGTCAAGTGTGGCCGAAAGGGTTTGGTTTCCACTGGCACACCGATCGCCACCAGCGCCGCCTCGGTCGCCACCGCCAACTGCCCCAGCGCTTCCGGACCGCGCACCGCCGCAAAGAAATGGCGCGGATGATGCGGCGTCGGAAACCAGCCGAACCCATCGATGCTCACCGCAAAACTCCCCCGCTTCGCCATCCCCCGCAACGCCACTTTGATTGACTCTACCCGTTCATCCGGCCATTCCCCGATAAACTTCGTGGTCACGTGCAGATTCCCCGCCGATGACCATTCCACCGGCGCCAACGGCTCCAGCGACTGGTACAGCAGTTCGATATTGCGCCGCACCTCATAGGCCAGCGAGATTCCGGTAAAGAGCCGCATTTGCTATTACAGAGTGTAGTGTATCCCTAGTGACAGCCACGTTACCCCACGCCTTCTACCGCCGCCCCACCACCGCCGTCGCGCGCGACCTGCTGGGCAAGATTCTCGTCCACCACGAAACCACCGGCCGCATCATCGAAGTCGAAGCCTACCTCGGTATCGGCGATCTCGCTGCCCACTCCGCCCGCGGACTCACCCCTCGCACCCGCGTCATCTTCGGCCCCCCCGGCCATGCCTACGTCTATCTCATCTACGGGATGTACGAGTGCCTCAACGTCGTCGCCGAGCCCGACGGCACCCCCGGCTGCGTCCTCATCCGGGCGCTTCAGCCCCTCACTGGCCTCGAGACCATGCGCCAAAGACGCGGCCCCCGCGACCTCACCGGCGGCCCCGGCAAACTCACCCGCGCCCTCGCCATCACCCGCGCCCACAACGGGCAGGACCTCACCTGCGGCCCCTTAAGGATCCTCGACGCCCCCGTCCCAATCGAACCCATCTTCGTCATGCCCCGCATCGGCATCAAGCAATCCGCCGACCTGCCCCTCCGCTTCCTTCTGCCTTAGCGATTCGCTCGGCGACTGCTGCCTCGCAAACCCGGATCGCCTGCTTCGTGCCTTCCGCATTCCACCCTCCGTGTTCGTCTGTCGCAAGAATCACGGCCAGCAAGGGTAAATATAGCTTCTTCGCCTGCCCTTCTACCGCTTCGATTCTGGATAGTTCCGGACCCGGTAGTCCTGCAGGCTCGGCAGATCGTACGTCAGGGCGAGTGCATTCAGATCGGCTCTGAGCAATCTCCAGTCCCGCTCGGCATCCGCGGAAAACGTGCGATACAACATGACGCGATTGATACCTGCAGCTATCGCGAGCAAGGTATTGACGCGCTGCTCCATATCTCGAATCTGGCCCTTGCTTTGATCCTTCTTGAGTCGATCGACCATGTCCTCCAGATCCTGTGTCCACCGGCGCAAACGGTCTTCGCGATCGGTGTCGTTAAGAGCGCTGCGGTCCAACGCTTTCTCGAAATGCTTTCGGAAGGAGTTGCTGTGTTGTTCCATCCGTTCTACGAGATCGCGAACGTCGGTCCTGGTGTAGATGGCCACCTCACGGCTCTGGGCCTTACAGGTAGAACCGAATGCGACTGTGAGCAGGAATACACCGGTCAGCAGCTTGTTGACGAACATCATATATCATCTCCTTTTGTGTAGTCGCTCTGCGACATCCGTTTAAGCTAGAGCACGCAGGGTTCCATTCCAGAAATTCGACAAGCTCTCGCAGGGCGTACGGGTAGCCGATCTTCCACCGTTGCATACTGGGCACCGTTTCCGGCGGTTCGTCCGTCGGAACGGCGCGCAGCACGAGCCGATAACTTCTCAGGGGGGCGCCGGCAGAAACAGAGGTGCGTTAACTGGGAATGCAAATTTTGACACCGCAAGCGCAAGATTTGCTGGGCGGGCGGCACCGGTATCACACCGTCGTCTAACGGCACCGCCGGATAACGCCGGGCGAGTCGGCGGAGAGATTGGGGCACCCCCCGGGATCCTGAACCAAACGACAGCTTCATCAGCCTTTCATCCCCATGACATCGCCCCGCAATCCAGGCCCGCTATCGTATCGGATGATGAACGAATTTTTATGGACGTTCGCGATGTGTAGTGCCGAGCTCTGGGCGCAGAGCCAGGCGGTTGATGCCAACGTCGAAGGCGTCGTCCGGGCGCGCGATGGCGTGCAGATCTCGGGCGCCGTCGTCAAAATTAGCAACCAAGGGACCGGCCTCGTCCGCGAAGCCAAGACCAATGAGCAGGGCCAGTATCGCCTGCAACTCCTGCCCGTCGGTAACTACTCCGTCAGCGTGGCTAAAGAAGGCTTCTCTAACCCTTCGGCGGTCTCGGCTTTCGCCAAATCAACGTCGACGGCGTGTCGAATAACATCCAAGGCGGAGCGCGCAACTTAGTCATCAGCCAGGAATCCATCGGCTCCTTCCAGCTTTCGAATAACTACCCTGCCGAATTCGGCCGCCAAGCTGCCGTTTTAATGAATTCTTTCTCCCAGTCCGGCGCCAACGACTTTCACGGCTCCGGATTCCTATTCACCCGCAACAAAGTTCTGGCGGCACCGCCAACCGGCCCGATCCGCGCTTTGGCAATATCTTCACCACCGGGTCGGACGGCTTCCAGAACTTCAACGGCATGCTGATCACCCTAACTCGCCGCCTGCAACATGGTCTCAGCTTCCAAGCCGGTTACCTCTACCAGGACCTGAAGGGAATCTCCTACGTCAATGGCGCCGGCGCTTTCACCAACTTCGGTGCCACGGTAGTGCCCTCCGACCCCGCTCGCCCCGAAAGCGACCGCGGCCCCGGCGACTTCAGCCAGCCCCACCGCTTCACCCTCACCGGCGTCTGGGAGCCCCGCATTTCGAGCCTGCAGGGCGCTGCCGCGCCGATCATCAATGGCTGGCAGCTTTCCACCCGCACCGTAGCCCAATCCGGCTTACCTTTTTCGCCTTTTACCGGGCAAGACAATAACGGAGATACCCAATTTACTGACCGGCCCGTAGGCGCCACTTACAATTCCTTCCGCCTGCCCGTTAACGCCACCATCGACTTAAGACTTACTCGGAACTTCCGCGTGCGCGAGCGACAGAACCTGGAGTTAATGGCCGAAGTCTTCAACTTGGCCAGCCGCCTCTATGTTACTAACGTCAACCGCACCTGGGGACCCAACGCCACCGCCGCCTCGAACTTCAATCAACCCACCGCCGCCGAAACCTCCCGCCAGTTCCAATTGGGCGTACGGTATTCCTTCTAACGCTCAGACTACCTAACCCGTCGCGTGAGCGACGGGTCACATCTGCTAAAGAGCCAGTATCACCGTACCCTCACCATCGCCGGCAAGCTCGGCACGCCCGACACGGCAAGCACCAGCGGGTAATCGCCGCCAGCCAACGCCGCAGGCACCACAATATTCGCCTGCCAGACCCCGGCAAATCCAGGCGCCGGGCCTAAGTACAGTAAGCCGGCCGGCACGCCGCCCACCGTCGCTTGCCACGCCAAACCCGTCCGGCCCCCGGCGAGATACAACGTCAATGGCCGGCCCCCGGTTACCGGCGCTCCAGGACCATTCACCGTCTGCTCATCATGGTTGAGCGCCAAATAAATCGCCGGTGCCGTCTCCGTCACCCAGAACAATCGGGAAAGCCGCAACTCAGTACCATCGAATAACTCAAGCCGTGAAGTACCGGGCTCCGTCACCAGCGGCACCAGGAAATTCAACCGACTCGCGTCTCCGCCTGCGATGGCGGCCATCCGGCCGTTCACCGTAGCCCGAAGCCCAATGAGATTCGCCCCACTAGCCGAAGCAATCGACCCCGCCGCCACCGGCCGCGCGTCGCCATTCGCCGAATTCACCACCGCCGATACGCAAGCCACTGTCGCCCCCACACATCGATTGAGCCGCTCGCGAAGCGGCACGCAACCCGGCACCCGCCCGCACACCTCTTCGCGCAACGCAGGCAGCAACGGATAGAGCGACGTACCGGGGCACTCCGTCCGCCCACTCGCCCGCGGCGAAAGTCCGGCGTCCCGATGTCCACTTACGACATTCAATTCGAGCCCACTCGCCGCATGGAGCGTTTCCGCAAACGGGTCCAGCGAGTAACGCTGTGCCTGCCAAGTGAGTAAGTCGATCAACGTGGACATGGCCGCCACGGTCGGCGGTAAGCCAGTGTAAGTGCCGATAATCGAAATACCCGAAGTGCCCGTATTTACCGCCGAGAAATGCGCCCCCAGGATTCCATCGCCACGTCCTTCATAAGCCACGCCGTTGGGGTCAACCAGGAAGTTATAGCCAATATCCGCCCAGCCGTTACCCTTCACATGCAACTCCCAAATCGCCCGCATCACCGCCGCCCAATCCATCGCGTTATTGTTACCGGCGGTATGATGCACAATCAAGTGCGTCGGCCGCGTCAACGAGGGGTCGTTATTCTTTGGGCAAACGAAAGGCATCGGGCACCATTGCGCCCGCCCCTCAATCTCCGCCCCTCGCCGGCGCGATTCCCTGGGAGTGACTCCAGGGTCAATCAATAAAAGCTTCCCGTCGCCCGCGCCTTCGACTTCCACATGGCGCGCCGGCGCATCGAACCAGATCAGCGTACCCTCGTCCGGGTCGCTCACATACTCCCGCCAATTCGACCACACCTGCCCATCGACGGACACCCGCACCCGCACCTGCCGAGACTCGCCACCGGCCGCCACGCCCAAAGCACGAGCCGGCCCCTCCAGGCGACGTACCTCCGCCCCTACGCCAAGCGATAGCAAACCAACGAGTACCCCAATTCGAATCAACACAGCTACTAAACTAGCCCAAATCGCCCTGCCACGCGTCGCGCGGGTCCTCGCTCACGGCGCACCAAGCCGGCGCCAGCGCTGAGCCACCGGCCACCTGTACGCGAAACGTCTTGTCCACCGCGGCCAACAACTCCGTTGGAGAACGCCGTTCGCTAAAGTGCGCGCGCTACACCCGGTGCAACAAAAAATCACCACCCGCCGGTCCTCCGCCTGAAAATCGCGCCCCAGCACTGGCGTCAAACCCAGCGCGCGGAACAGGTCCGGCATCGTCGGACAGCTCTCGATTTGCACCGGAGCTTCGCCACCTGCTTGCAGCACCCGCCCATTGCCGTAATGGGAGTCCGGATTCAGCGCCACCCTCTCGATCGCTGGTTTCGCTTCCTAATCGGCCAACTCAGGATGGATCGGGAAGGTATGTACTAGCGCCACTATGACTCGCTTTGTTCGCTGGTTGTCTTTTCTCATCATCCAAACGGTCGGCCTCTGGGCCCAAGCCGTAAACGGGAGCCTCGTCGGCTTGGAAATTATTCTTTCGTCAACGCAAAAAGGATACCAATGGTGGCGACGTGAAGGTGGACTATCAGTTCTCCGACGCAAATCGCCTGACCGTCCGCTTTAGCCAACAGAACTCCAGCATTTTCGATCCGCCGCTCTATGGCGTGAAAGGCGGCGGGTTCCGCGACTTTGCCGGTACCGGCATCCTAAAAGCCCAGAATGGCGCGGTGAACTACACCCGGGTGTGGTCGCCTAGTTTGGTGATGGAAGTGCGCGCGGGCATCCTTTATTACCGCAACGACGCGCAGAACGCGGATGCCGATTTGAAGACGGCCACCGAAGTCGGCATTCCCGGCGTGAACATCACGAATACCACGGGCGGTATTCCGAATATTATCATCAATGGCTTTAGTAACCCAACCTTGGGCTACTCGCCGAGCTTACCGTGGTCTCGCGGTGAGACGATCTTGAATTTTATTGTCAATCTAACCAAAACCATCCGGAACCACACCGTGAAGTTCGGCGTGGACTACCGGCGCAATCGCGACGAGTTACTGCAGAACCAAACCTTCTCGCCGCGCGGCCGCTTTAACTTTACCGAGGGCACAACGATACTGGCCACGCGGAATGCGGCGGGTCAGATCGCCAGCGGGTCATCCCAGAGCTTCGCGAATTCTTTCGCCAGCTTCTTGCTCGATCAGCCCAACCAAATGGGCCGCGATCTCGGCCTGGTGTTCCCCACCTTCCTGCAACGCCCCTGGTTTAGCTATATCCAGGACACATGGCAAGCCCATCATCGCCGGCGGCTGGCAGGTGAACGGGATTCTTACTTTGCAAACCGGCACGCCCTTTAATCTGAGCGTCCCGGGCACGATTATTAATGCTCCCGGTAACTCGAACAATCCCGATCTGGTGGGTACCTACACGGCCTCGAAGGGCGTCGGCACGCAAACCACTTGGTTCGATCCTTCTGTCTTCCGGCAACCGGCGGCCGGTACATTTGGCAGCTTGGGACGCAATGTGCTGACTGGACCCGGCTTGGGCAATCTCGACTTCTCGATCTTCCGCAAATTTGCGGTGACGGAGCGGTTTAAGGCCGAGTTCCGGGTGGAGAGCTTCAACGTGACGAACACCGCGAAGTTCAATACCCAAGCGGCGACATCACGAGCCCGAATTTCGGCAAAGTCACCGGAGCGCAAGAGGCTCCCAAGGGTCCGCGCGAAATCCAGATGGGCGTGAAGGTAACGTTCTAGGCCGGCAGGTGTGTGGTAAGAAAGGGGCCGGCGCGGGCTGGCCCTTTTTTATGGTGTGCCGAGCATACTCTAAAGCTTGGGGTAACGATGGGGTAATGGAAAAAGGCTGAAGACAGATGTGACGCGAGGTTCGCCCCTACGCCGATTCGTGCGAATGTGGAAAGCCGATTAGGCCGCGACCGGGATCGCCTTCACGCGGGCCGTGATGCGGCTCTTGTAGCGGGAAGCGGTGTTCTTCTTGATAATGCCTTGCTTGGCGGCCTTGTCAATGGCGGAGTAGGTATCCGGCAGGGCGGCAATAGCGGCGGCAGAGTCCTTCGACTCGAGAATGCGGCGCATAGCCCGAATCCGGTTGCGCAGCTTGGTGGTGCGCATCTGGTTGACCGCGGTGCGGTGTTCGGTGGTGCGGATGCGCTTGATCGACGATACAGTATTTGCCATCTAAATAGGTTCCACTCCGTAGGATAGCCAAAGAGGTGGTGCCACGTCAAATCAGGGGTGCTGGGAAGAGGGGAGTGAGCGGCAGATGTTGATCAAAAGAAAGCGGTTTACTGAAAATTAATGGAGTCTGCTAGTGGATGCTAACCGCTTCCGGCCCAGCACTGCTATAATCGAAGGAACTGCTATGCTGGCTCCCGCTGCTCGAGTACACCAACCGGAAAGTGCCCCCAAAAAGTTGATCCTGCTCAGTCCGCGCGGATTTTGCGCCGGCGTGGTGCGGGCAATCGACGTGGTGAAGATCGCCCTCGGGCTCTACGGCGCCCCGATTTACGTCCGCAAAGAGATCGTGCATAACCGCCACGTGGTGGAAGAGCTGAAGAGCGTGGGCGCGATTTTCGTCGATGAACTCGACGAGGTGCCGGAAGGTGCCCGGGTGATTTTCTCGGCCCACGGCGTTTCCCCGGCGGTGCGGACGGCGGCCAAGGGCCGGGGCCTGAAAGTGATCGACGCCACCTGTCCCTTGGTCACCAAAGTGCACCTCGAAGCCATCAAGTTTGCGCGTGAAGGGTACACGATTGTGCTCATCGGGCACCACGGCCACGAGGAAGTGGAAGGCACCATGGGCGAGGCGCCCACAGCGATGCGCCTGGTGGAGACCGTGGAAGACGTGGACCGGTTGGAGATTTCCGACGCTAATAAAGTAGCGCACTTGACCCAGACGACGCTGAGCCTCGACGAGACATCCGACATCCTGCAGCGTCTTAAGGAGAAATTCCCCCTGATTGTGGGGCCCAAGTCGCAGGATATCTGTTACGCAACGGAGAACCGGCAGGTGGCGGTAAAAGCGATTGCGCCGCTGTGCGACTTGCTGTTAGTGGTGGGATCGAGGAATAGTTCGAACTCGCGGCGTCTTGTAGAGGTATGCGAGAAAAGCGGTGTGCCGGCTTACCTGATCGACGATTTTTCGGAACTCAAGCCGGAGTGGATGCCGCAGACGAAAGCGGTGGCGATTACGGCCGGGGCGTCGGCGCCGGAGACGTTGGTACAGCAATTGATCGAAGGCTTGCAGTCGCATTACGGCTTTGGTCCCGTGGAGAATGTCGAGATCAAGGAAGAGGATGTGCGGTTTAATTTGCCGCAGGAATTGGCGGCCTCGGGCGGCCGGCTGACGTCGATCACCTTGCCCTCGCTGCCTATCGCCCGGTTATAAATAGAAAACCAATGTGCTAAGAGTGCCCGTAGATAGCTAAGAGTGCCCGTAGAGAGCCAAGCCCATAGAGATTAAAGAATGAGTCCGAGCCTTCAATTGAGCGACACGCTGTTGGCCACCGCCTATGAGGCGGCGAAAAGGTCAGTGGCCGCGTTCGCCCGGCGGCAACATGCGGATGGCTACTGGTGGGGCGACCTCACCGGTGGCGATGCGACGCTCGAAGCCGACTATCTTTTGTTGCAGTTGTGGCTGCATTCGCCGAAGGGCGACACCTGGCAACCTTCAGATCTGGGGCGGGCGCAGCGGGCCGCCAACTCGATTCTGACGCATCAGGCCAGCGACGGTGGCTTTAGTGCCTACCCGAAGGGTCCGGCGGATGTGAGCGCTTCGGTGAAGGCCTATTGCGCCTTGAAGCTGGCCAGCCGCATTCCGAGCGTCGAGGTCGACCTCACGGCACTGGAACGCTGCCGCGAGAGCATTCTCGCGATGGGCGGGATGCAGGCGGCCAACAGTTACGTCAAAATCAACCTCTCGCTCTTTGGCCTTTACCCACGCGAGTTTGCGCCCAGCATTCCGCCCGAGTTGATGCTCTCCGGCCCGATGATCTACGAGATGTCGAGTTGGACGCGGGCGATTGTGATTCCGCTTTCGGTGCTGCACGCGGCCAATCCGCAGCGGCCCGTGCCGGTGGGTTTTAATCTCGATGAACTGCTGAAGCCGGGTGTGCCGCTGGAATTTAAGACGGGCGCCAAGTTTTTCAGCTGGAAGAACCTCTTTTTCCTCTGCGATGACTTCGTCAAATTCTGGGACCGGTATCGCATTGAAGCGGTCCGCCAGAAGTCGATCGACATGGCGCGCGATTGGGTGCTGAAGCGCTTTCAAGATTCCGACGGCTTGGCGGCCATCTATCCGCCCATGATGTACGCCATCATGATGCTCGATTTGCTAGACTATGCGCCCGAGCATCCCGCGCGTATCGAGGCTCAACGCCAATTCGACCGCTTACTCGTCGACGATGGCGATCGCTTCTTCCATCAACCTTGCTTTAGCGTCGTGTGGGATACGGCGATTGCCGCCTTTGCCCTCGGCGAGAGCGGCCTAGCGGAAACGGAAATGCTGCGCCGTTGCGGCGATTGGCTGCTCACCAAAGAGGTGCGGACGAAGGGCGATTGGAGCGTGAAGCGCCCCAACCTTGAGCCCTCGGGCTGGTACTTCGAATTTGCCAACGAGCATTATCCGGATATCGACGACACGGCCATGGTGCTCAAGGCGCTGCACCACACTGGAGCCTCCGATTCCATCGCCTTGAGCCAGGTACGGGAGCGCGCCGTCGCCTGGACGTTGGGCATGCAATCGAAGGACGGCGGTTGGGCGGCCTTCGATGTCGACAACAACTGGGACTTTCTGGCCGACGTCCCCTTCGCTGACCACAACGCCATGCTCGACCCGACGTGCCCGGATATTACCGGCCGCGTGCTCGAAGGCCTGATTTTGAGCGGTGTCGACCGCAATCATCCGGCCATCCGGCGGGGCGTCGAGTACCTGATCCGGACGCAGGAAGCCGACGGCAGTTGGTTCGGCCGATGGGGCGTGAATTACGTCTATGGCACGTTTTTGGCGTTGCGCGGCTTGCGCGCGGCGGGCGAAAGCGACCGCGAAGCGCACATACTGCGCGCCGGGGAATGGCTGCGCAGCATCCAAAACGCCGACGGCGGTTGGGGCGAAAGCTGCGAGAGCTACCGCAAGGGCGGCTTTGTGCCGGCCCACAGTACGGCGTCGCAAACGGCGTGGGCGGTGATGGGTTTGCTGGCCGGCGGCGACGAGACGTCGCAGAGCGTGCACCATGGCATTGAGCATCTGGTGGAGACCCAGCGCGAGGACGGCACCTGGTTTGAGGATCTCGCCACCGGGACGGGCTTCCCCAATGTTTACTACCTCACCTATCACCTCTACCGGGACTCCTTCCCGCTGATGGCATTGAGCGATTGGCTGAAAGTGAAGCGCGCCGCCTAAGGGCTCGCGCGCTTTCCCACTTATGGGCCCCACACTGGTTACGGGCGCGACTGGCTTTTTGGGTTGGCACATTGGCCGCCTGCTGGTGGCGCGTGGCTTTGAGGTGCGGTTACTCTCCCGCAAAAACGAACCGATCCCCGGCCTCGACTGCGAGGTTACCCAAGGCGATCTGCGCGACCGCGCCTCGCTCGAGCGCGCGGTTGCCGGCTGCCGCTACGTCTTCCACGCCGCCGCCGACTATCGCCTGTGGGTGCCCGATGAGCGCGACATGTACGCCTCCAATGTCGACGGCACCCGCGATCTGTTAACCGCCGCGCAGCACGCCGGCGTCGAGCGCGTCGTCTACACCTCCACCGTGGGCTGCATCGGATTTCCGAAGCATGGGCCGGGCGATGAAACCAAGCTCACCGCGCTCGAAGCGATGACCGGCCCTTACAAGAAGACTAAGTTTCTGGCCGAACAAGTGGCCGTCGCCGCGGCGCGCGAACTCGATGTCACCATCGTGAATCCGACGGCGCCCGTCGGCGAGCGCGACCCGAAACCCACTCCCACCGGCAAGGTCATCCTCGACTTCCTCGCCGGTAAAATGCCCGCCTTTGTCGACACGGGGCTCAACCTGGTGGATGTACATGACTGTGCCCTGGGCCACTTGCTGGCGCTCGAGCGCGGGCGGCGCGGCGAACGCTACATTTTGGGCGGCGAGAACCTGCACCTGCGTGAGATTCTGGCGCGGCTGGCTCGCCTGACGGGCCGAACGGCACCGACCTGGCAGATCCCGCACTTTGTGGCCTATGCGGCGGGCGCGGCGTCGACCGGTTGGGCGGCCGTCACCGGGCGCCAACCCGCAGTGCCGCTCGACGCGGTGCGGATGGCGCGGCAGAAGATGTACGCCTCAAGCGACAAGGCCAAGCGTGAACTGGGCTACGCGCCGCACGCGGTCGACGATGCGTTAAGCCGTGCGATAGCCTGGTTTCGCGCGCAAGGGATGGCGGCATGACCCTGGGAATTGTCGCCGCCGATCCCTATGAACTCGCGCCCTACGCCGGGCAGTTGGCCCATTGCCAGGGCTTTGGCCAAGTGGGGCGCGCCGTGGCGACGGGCCAAACGGCCGCGGGCGATGCCGTGCGCATGACTGCCTTCGGGCCCGGCTTTCGGGCGGCGTCGCGCGGCGCGGAAGCCATTCTCGCCTCCGGGCCCGTCGATGTGCTCATCTCCACGGGCACCTGCGGGGCGCTCGACGCGGCGCTGAAGGTGGGAGACATTGTCGTCGATAGCCGTCACCATCAGCCCCAAACGAGCGCGGCCTACCGGCGGGGCGTCGTCGTGTCGCAGGACCGGGTGGCGTCAACGGCCGCCGAGAAGCAAACCCTGGCCGGCCAGGGCGTCGCCGTCGAGATGGAGAGCGAGGCGGTGCGCGAGGCCGCCGGGCGCCATCAGGTGAAGTTCGCCTGCATCAAGTGTGTCTCCGACGCGGCGGGCGAAACGTTGCCCCTAGATTTTAACCGTTATCGCGCCGCCGATGGTGGCTTTCGCAAGGGGCGGATCGTGGCCGCGATGCTCGCGCGGCCGTTCGCCCGGATTCCGGCGATTCTGGCCTTGCAGCAACAGTCGCGCCGAGCGGCCCAAACTCTAGGAGGTTTCCTTGCTGACTGCCGTTTCTGACGTTCCGCGCCGTATGCTGGCGGCGGTCTATACGGGTCAACAGCAGGTGGAAGTGCAAGAGGTGCCCACGCCCGAGATCGGGCCGGGCGAACTCCTGGTGCGTGTGGAAGCCTGCGGCATCTGCCATACCGACCTCAAGAAAATTGAATACGACCTGCTGGCCGGGCCGCGCATTTACGGGCACGAGACGGCGGGCGTGGTGGTGGGCGCCGTTGGTAGCGTCCGGGCTAGCGTCACCCGCTTCGTCCCCGGCGACCGCGTCGTGGCCTTCCACCATATCCCCTGTAGCCAGTGCTTCTATTGCGCGCGCAAACTTTATGCGCAATGCCCGGTCTACAAGCGCGTCGGAATCACCGCCGGGTTCGAGCCGGCCGGCGGCGGCTTCGCCCAATACATCCGCATCATGGATTGGATTGTGGAGCGCGGCGTCGAGAAGATTCCGGACGGCGTCAGTTTCGCCGCCGCAAGCTTGGTGGAGCCGCTGAACACCTGCCTGAAGGCCGTAGTGCAGTCTGGCGTCCGGACGGGCGACGTGGTGGTCGTTCTGGGCCAAGGCCCGATCGGGCTCAAGTTCACCATGCTGCTGAAGCACTCCGGGGCCACCGTGATTGCCACCGACCTGTCGGCGAGCCGCCGGGCGCTGTCGCTCGAGTTCGGCGCCGACGCGGCGATTGACCCGCGCACCGTCGATTTGGCGGGCCTGGCCCGCGAAAAATCGGCCGGCCGAGGCGCGGATTTCGTCTTTGTGGCCGTCTCGGCCCCCGGAATCGTCGAGCAAGCCGTGCGCGCGACCCGCCCAGGCGCCAGAATCGTGCTCTTTGCCCAGACTTCCGATAAGGAACGAATCGAGTTGGCGGGTGCGGACATCTGTAAGGATGAACGAATGCTTTCGGGATCTTATAGCGCCGATGTCGACCTCCAGCGCGAGTCGGCGAATTTGATCTTTTCCGGCCAGTTGCCGGTGGAGCGATTGATCTCGCACCGCGTTGCGCTGGCTGGTTTCCAGGGTGGTATGGCCTTGGCCCTGCGTCCAGACGATTCCTCCTTGAAGATCCTGGTCGAGCCCCAGAAAGGGATTTCTTGATTTGATGGACGGAGATGTAGAGAATAACGTCGAGCCGGTGCGGTCCGTCCTCGGCGGCAAATTGAAACACAAGCCGCAATTGCTTGATTGGAATAGGTATACTGGGATGGTGGTACTGGTGTTGTCGAAGGGTGGTTACGAGTGGGCGTAAGAATGCTCGCGGCCGTTCTCTACGGGAAAGAGCACGTGGAGATTGAGCCGGTTGAGGTTCCGGTGATTGGTCCGGGTGACGTCTTGGTCCGTGTCCGCGCGGCGCTGACGTGCGGAACCGATGTGAAGGTCTTTCGTCGGGGCTATCACGCCCGCATGATCGTTCCGCCGGCCCTCTTCGGCCACGAACTGTCGGGTGACATTGTCGCGGTGGGTGCGGACGTGAAGCATTTTCATGTCGGCCAACGCGTCGTGGCGGCCAATTCCGCTCCCTGTGGTGAATGTCTCTACTGTCGTCGCCAATCCGAGAATTTGTGCGAAAACCTGCTCTTCAATAACGGCGCCTACGCCGAGTACATCCGCATCCCGGCCCGCATCGTCGAAAAGAACCTTTACGAAATTCCGCCGCACGTCACCTATCCTGACGCGGCGTTGATTGAGCCTTTGGCTTGCGTGCTCAAGGGTATTGAGGATTCGAATGTCAGCGCCGGCGACAGCGTGGCCATCATCGGCTTGGGTCCGATTGGTTTGATGTTTGTGCGGATCGCGAGCTTGCTGGGCGCGCGGGTGATCGCCGTCGGCCGCCGAAAAACGCAGCTTGAACGGGCCTTACGCATGGGCGCGCAGGACGTAATTTCCACCGCCGACACTCAGGATGTAATCTCGGCCGTCAAGGCCAATACCGGTGGCCATGGCGCCGATATCGTCATCGAAGCGGTCGGCAAGCCGCAAACTTGGCAGGAATCGGTAGGCATGGTGCGGCGCGGCGGTACGGTGAATCTGTTCGGCGGCTGCCCCAACGACACCACCATTTCGCTCGATACCAATCGGCTGCACTATTCGGAAATCACCCTAAAGGCCAGCTTCCACCATACGCCGGCGCTGATCCAGCGGGCGCTCAAAGCCGTCTCGCGCGGCGACATTACCGCGCATGACTTTGTAAATCGCGAAGAGCCGCTGCAGAATTTGCTCGAAGTCTTTAAACACTTGATGAGCCACAACGGGCACATGAAGACCGCCATTATTCCTTAACGGAATGAATCACTTGCGGGTTCGTTTCGTCAAAAAGCCCCCCGGTGCCGGGGGGCTTTTTCCGTTTCCGCCTAGCCTGCCGCGTAAAGCGGCGGGTCACCTGGGCCAAACAAACGTCCGCAGTTTACTGGCCGCTGCGGAGCAGCGACAGGATCTGCTGTGGCGCGGAGTTGGCTTGCGCCAAGGCGGCGACGCCGGCTTGCAGGGTGATCTGCGCCTTCGTTAGATTGGCGGCTTCGGTAGCCAAGTCCGCGTCGCGGATGCGGCTTTCGGCGGCCGAGAGGTTGGTCACCTGGGATTGCGCCAGATTCACGGCAAAGGTGAACTGATTCTGGCCACGGCCGACGACGGCTTGCGAGGTGCCTAGCTTTTGCACCGCTTCGGCCAAGGCGCTGACGGCGGCTTCGGCGTTGGCCTGCGTGGAGATATCGGTCTGCGCGCCGCCCGCGGCCTGCGTGGCGGCGGTCAGTAGCCCTTGCCCCAAGGTGCCGATGCCCGTGGTGCCATCGAAGATGCCGATTTCGCTGGCTGCCGTCGAGGTGGCCACGCTGCCCACGCTCACCCGGAAATTGGGCAGGTTCGAGATGAACCGCACGCCCTCTTTGCGGTCGTCGGTGGCCGATTCTTTGACGGCGACCAGTTGCTTCAAGGTCGGATCGCCTGAGCGTTGGAGCGTGTTGTTGATCGTCGATATCACCTCGTCGAGCGAACGGCCATTACGGGCAATCGAGTCGTTGCGCAGCGTGACGGCCACCGAACGCTGGGCACCTGAAGGGTCGTTGGCGACGAGGTTGAGCGTCTGCGAGTCGATGCCGAAGCGGAATTGGCTGAACTGGTAGACGTCCTTGTTGGTGCCCAGTTCCGTCGCGTACGAGCCGCCCGAATTGAAGCTCGACTTGTCGGCGATGTTCGTATCGCCCACCGCAAGGCCTAACGTGGTCAGCACGGTGGCCGTGCCGCCAGTCACCTTCACCTTGTCATCGGCCGCGGTGCTCAGCACCAGCCGTCCATTGACGTCCGAGGCTGTCACCAGACCGGACAGTCCGGCGGTGCCGTTGATCGACGCGAGGACATTAGCGAGGCTCGCGTTGCCGGCGACGCTGACATCGTAGGCGGTGCCGTTGGCCGTCAGTTGTAGCGTCTGGCCGGCACCGAAGCCGATCGAACCCACCGCGCCCGACCTTAGGACATCGAGCGAGTTGTTGGTGAGCGCGCCCGAGGCGGCACCGAAGCCTTGCACCGCGCCCACGCGATTGTTCAGTAGAAAGGCCGTCCCGTTGGTGGAAGCGATGCTGAGTTCGCCGCTGGCCACCGAGGCCTGCAAGCCCGCCCTTTGCGCGTTGATGTTTGACGAGAAGAAGGCATTCAGCGAATCCACCGTGTCCTGCGCCGTGGCGCCAGCCGGCGTCAGTGTGCCCGTGTTAATCGTGCCCAGCGCGCCGTTCAGCACAAACTCGTACTGGAAGGCCGTGGCCGCGAAGACGGCGCCGGTACCGGTGATGGAGGTGTAGTCGAGCGTGCTGGCCGTCCCTTGGTTGGCCAGGAGCGACGAGCCCAGGCCGAGAATGTTGGTGCTGTCGCCGGCGGCGACGAAGCTAAAGCGCTCGCCCTGCTTGTTCCGCAGGACAATGTTTTCGGTCGGGTTCGCGCTGACGACTTCGATCCCTGCGGCTTGCAGGGCGCTGTTGGCGGTCACCTGGGCACTGAAGTCGGCGAGGACCTGGTTTACGGTGGTGGTGCCGCCGGTGACGGCGAGTTTCAGGTCCACCGGAGCGCTCAGGCCGCCGCCTTGCACGCGCACGATGATGTTGCCGGCCGTGCCTCCGGTGAGGCCGGCCCCTAGCGCCGCCGCGCCGCCCAGCACGGTGCTCACTTGACGTTTGCCGGCGGTGCCGCTGGAGAAGTTACCCAGCAGGGCATTAGCCGTGCGGTCGCCGGCCTCCACCTGGAAGGCGGCGGAAGAGCTGGTGAAGCCGAGGCGTTCCTTCACCGTGCCGTCGGCTTGTTTATCTTGCACGACGATCGCGCGGACGCCAGCGTTTTTGAAGGCGGTCGACTGTTGCGATCCCGAGTTGCCCGCCGCGTCGATCGCGGTGTTGATGGCGTCGGCGAGATTGCTCGTGTTGGTGACGCCGGAAAGCGGCAAGCTCACCCGGATGCGTTTGTCATCGGAGAAGCCGGCGCCCCGGAAGGTGAACTGCGTCGCGTCCGGAACCGCTGCGTCGGCCCGGTTCGATAGATCGGCCAAAATGTTGGCCACCGAAGTGGCCGAAGAAGTGGAGATATCGGTGCCCGCCTGGCCGGCCGCCTGCACGCCCGATAGGCCCAGCGAGCGGGTGTCGACCGTCGAGGCAGAGAGATCGACGGCGATGCTGCCGTTGGTGATCTTGGCGGCGCTCGAGGCGCCGGCCCCGCCGCCGATAAAGACGCTCAGGTTCTTGGCCAGCGCGCCGCCAACGTTCAAGCCAATGGTTTGCGCCTGGCGGTCGATTTCCGTTAGCACTGAGCCAAACTCTGAGTTGAGCAAAGCACGGGAGCCGCTAAAGGTGCCCGTGGCCGATTGCGTGGCCAGGGTCCGCGCGCGGTCAATCAGTTTGGAGATGTTATTCAGCCCGCCGTCGACAATCTGTAACTGGCTCAAGCCGTCGTTCGCGTTCCGGATGCCCTGGGTGATGACGGAGATGTCGGAACGAAAATTATTGGCAATGGCCAGCCCGGCGGCATCGTCACCGCTGGTGGTAATGCGCAATCCGGATGTCACCCGGGAAATCGTTTTCGATTGAAAATCAGAATTATTGCGGAGATACTCGCGGGCTTGCAACGAAGTGATGTTGCTATTGATGGAAAAACCACCCATGGGAATGACTCCTTCCTAGAGTTCGCAAACGGTAGCCAGCGGCAGAATCATTCTGTCTCACCAGAGGCGGGTTGAACACCCGGGCAGCTAATACCTCTCACGGACCCATATCGGGCGAGGCGGAAAGAGTATGAGGAAAATTTCAATTATTTTTGAGCGATGGTTCCAGTTAGACCCTTACCCCCTGGCAATATCCCTTCCCCGTAGCACCCCGGGATTCTCGCGGCGCAAGCGGAGCGAAGTCTGTTTGGCGGTGCGGGCGCGATCCTCGTCGCCCATCCGGAAATACACTTGCGACAGCATCACCCAGGGCTGGGCGTTCTGAGGATCGATTCAGGTTGCTGAGCGCGCGCGCCAACGCCACGCGAGCCGGCGAATACTCGGGCCGGATGGCGATCACTTTTCGCAGCGGCGCGAGCGACGGCTCCCATTGCGACTGCTTCACCAGCAGATCGCCAGAAAAGAAATAGGGTTCCTCATAGCGGTCATCCAACTCCATCGCCCGCTGCAGGTATTTCATTCCGGTGGCTGTGTTTCCGGCTTTCTGCAGGTAGTAACCGTGTTCGAACTGCGCGCGGGCAGAAGCCGGAAAGCGCGTCGCCGCTTCGGTTGCCAGCAGCGCCGCCGCGGCTTGATCGCCGGCATCCTGATAGGCCTTCAGCGCGAGAAAATAGAGGTTTTGCTCGCTGGGAGCCAGACGCAAGGCTTGCCGGGCGATCGCCGCCGCCTCATGGAAATAGCGGCCGCGGCTGTACTCAACGCTCAACACCTGCATCAATTTGACGCTTCTGGGTTCGAAGGCCAAGGCCGCTTTCCAGGCGCGAATCGTGTCTTCGCGCCGGCCGGAGCGTTGCGGGTGGCCGGCCCTCCAATGCCTCCGTCATTGTGACGAGTACCGGTACGGGCGCGGCCCGCACGGTGCAAACGAACGCCGCCGGCCAGTGGCGCCTCACGCCCCTCAACCCCGGCAACTATTCGATTCAGGTGAAAGCGGATGGCTTCAAATCGCAGGTCCGCAAGGATATTGAACTGCAGGTAAGCGCGGTCTTGGAAGTCGATTTCAATCTGGCGCTCGGTTCGGTCACCGATACCGTCGAATTCACCGGCGCGACGCCGCTGCTGCAAACTGAGGAAGCCTCGGCGGGCAACGTGGTGTCCGCGAAGGAACTGGAACGCCTACCGGTGAACGGGCGGAACTTTACGCGCCTCATTCTCCTGATGCCCGGCACCAGTTCGGTGACGCGCAGTCAGTCGCGAGGTACGGGCCAGTCGGGCACCGCGCTTTTCTCGGTGAACGGCGCACGTCCGCAGGACAACAACTATACGATTGACGGCTTTGACGCCAACATGCAGATGATGAACTCGCCGGGTATTTCCCCGCCGATGGAGGCGCTGCAGGAATTTAAAATTGCTACGAACACGGGCTCCCAGTTCGGCCGCTCGATGGGCGCCAACGTTTCGATGGTGATCAAGTCCGGCACCAACCAGTTACAGCCAGCGGCTCCCGCGCCAACAATCGCGATGGTCTGCACTGGCGATATGACTAAAATATTAGCGAAAAGAACACTTTCTATTTCCGCTTCAGTTATCAGAACGCCGACTTACTCCAACCGGCCTTGCAGCCGAACTTCATCAGTAATAGCGAATACGATGCCACGAACTACGGCGGCTCCTGGACCCATATCTTCAACCCCACCACCACCCTCGAGTTGGGTTTTGGCACCAACCAGCCCAATAACCCCGGCATCACGTCGAAGGGCGCTCTGACGCGTTCGGAGTTCCTTACGAAAACGGGAATGCAGATGTACCAGAAGGAAGTATTCGGGGATCCGCTCGTTAACATCGGCTTTGGCGCTTACGGCACCCCTGGCGCTGGCGGCGATGTTACTGGCGACAACGTCTGGCAGTGGCGCGGCAACTTTACCAAGATTAAGGGTAAGCGTTCGCTGAAGGCGGGCGGGCAGTATCATCGCGTTCGAATCAGTTTAACGATAGTTACAATGACCTGCAGACAACGCTAAAAAAGCGCTTCTCGCGTGGCCTCCAGTTCAACATGAACTACTCCTGGCAGAAGTCACTGGATAACCAGTCTTCGCTCGCCGAAAGCAACAAGACGGAAGATCCTTTCAATCGGTGTCGTGATTGGAGCCGCTCCAGTTGGGACATCAATCACGTCTTCGTCTTCTCCTACGTCTACGAG
>Ga0163144_10004669_pt1 | contig 30771 bp, 28 predicted proteins | sample OliLak19BULKMAT1_FD_123175 | JGI IMG/M metagenome (GOLD analysis project Ga0163144, IMG submission 123175) | Freshwater microbial mat bacterial communities from Lake Vanda, McMurdo Dry Valleys, Antarctica - Oligotrophic Lake LV.19.BULKMAT1 | ecosystem: Environmental > Aquatic > Freshwater >... | reverse complement strand
GGCGGTTTCGGACGCGCCCGGCGCAAGCGCGGCCCGCGCCTGATCCGGTCCGCCGCGCGACAGGGTCGCTGAACCGCGTGCGCCGGTAGAGATGATGCGCCGCACGCTGACTGCCCCGAACAGGCCGCGCTCGACCTCCAGCGTGACGCCGCGTGTCAGGGCGTTCGTGACCCGGTCCGCGGCGTCGAAGGCCAGGTAGCGGGTGTCGGCCGCCGCCGGGGTGGCGAGGACGATCAGGCAGACGGGAAGGATCAGACGGCGAAGCATGGCGGCACTGATACCGCGACTTGCGGCGGAAGGGAGGCAGGGACGTCTTCTTCCCCCTCGGGGGAGGGACGCCGAATCTTCGCGGTCCCTCCCCGTAAAGGGGAGGGAGAAACCATGATCGCGCTCAAACAGCGCGCCGCCGCGCGGCGAGCGACAGCGCACTCACTAAAGCGTCCGCTGCACTTCCTCGACGGTGAAGCATTCGATGTAGTCGCCGACCTTGATGTCGTGAAAGCCCTGGAAATGCATGCCGCACTCCTGGCCCGACGGCACCTCGTTTACCTCGTCCTTGAAGCGCTTGAGCGTGGCCAGCGTGCCCAGCTCCAGCACCACGATGTCGTCGCGGATGATCCGGACCTTGGCACCCTTGCGCACCACGCCCTCGGACACCCGGCAACCCGCGATCTTGCCGGTCTTGGAGATGTCGAACACCTGCAGGACCTGGGCGTTGCCCAGGAAGGTTTCGCGCTGCAGCGGTGCCAGCATGCCGGACAGTACGCCCTTCATGTCGTCCAGCAGGTCGTAGATGATCGCATAGTAGCGGATCTCCACGCCCTCGCGATCGGCGAGGTCCTTGGCCTGTTTCGAGGCCCGGACGTTGAAGCCCAGGATCGGGGCCCCGGCCGACTTGGCCAGCTGGACGTCGCTCTCGGTGATGCCGCCGGCCCCGGAATAGATGACTCGGGCGCGGACCTCGTCGTTGCCCATCTTTTCCAGCGAGCCCTGGATGGCCTCGCCCGAGCCCTGGACGTCGGACTTGATCAGGACCGGCAGTTCCGAGATCTTCTTGGAGCCCAGCCTGGCCATCATGTCGACCAGACTGACCTGGTTGATGCCGCCGGTGGCCTTTTCGCGCTTGGTGCGCGCGCGGTATTCGGTCAGTTCGCGAGCGCGTGCCTCGGATTCGACCACCGCCAGCGGTTCGCCCGGCGAAGGTGCCTCGTCCAGACCCAGAATTTCGACGGGAACGGACGGACCGGCCTCGGTCAGCTGCTCGCCGCGCTCGTTCAGCAGGGCGCGCACCTTGCCCCAGGCGGAGCCGGCCACGACGATGTCGCCGCGCTTCAGCGTGCCGCGCTTGACCAGAACGGTGGCGACCGGGCCACGGCCCTTGTCCAGCTTGGCCTCGATGACCACGCCTTCGGCGGAGCGTTCCGGGTCGGCCTTCAGGTCCATGACCTCGGCCTGCAGCAGGATGGCCTCGATCAGACCGTCCAGGTTGGTTCGCGCCTTGGCCGAGACCTCGACGATCTGGGTCTCGCCGCCCAGGGCCTCGCCGATGATCTCATACTGCAACAGTTCGTTAACGACCTTCTGCGGGTCGGCATCGGGCTTGTCGATCTTGTTGACCGCCACAATGATCGGAGCGCCCGCCGCCTTGGCGTGGGAGATCGACTCGATCGTCTGGGGCATGACGCCATCGTCGGCCGCCACCACCAGGATGACGATGTCGGTGACATTGGCACCGCGCGTCCGCATGGCGCTGAAGGCCGCGTGGCCGGGGGTGTCGAGGAAGGTCACGGCCTCGCCCGACGGCGTCTGCACCTGATAGGCCCCGATGTGCTGGGTGATCCCGCCGGCCTCGCCCGAGGCGACGTCGGTGGTCCGCAGGGCGTCCAGCAGCGACGTCTTGCCGTGGTCGACGTGACCCATGATGGCCACGACCGGCGCGCGGGGCGTGATCGCCTCATCGTCGATGTCGTCGGACAGGAAGCCGGTCTCAACGTCGCTTTCGGACACGCGCCGCACGGTCATGCCGAACTCGTCGGCCACCAGCTCGGCGGTGTCGGTATCGATCACGTCGTTGATCTTCATCATCAGGCCCTGCTTCATCAGGAACTTGATGATGTCGACGCCGCGCACGGCCATCCGGTTGGACAGCTCCTGCACGGTAATGACGTCGGGAATCACGACCTCGCGCGGACGGTTCGGCGCGTCGGTGGAGCCGCCCTTGCGCTTTTCCTTCTCGCGTTCACGGGCCCGGCGGACCGAGGCCAGCGAGCGCATCCGCTCGGCGGTGTCGCCGTCGCCGGCCACCGACTGAATGGTCAGGCGACCCTCGCGCCGCTTGGGCTCGCCACGTGTGCGCGACACGGCTTTGCCGGCATCGGAGAACCGCTTGTCGCGATCGTCCTCGGGCTTGAGCGGACGGGCGAAGCCGCCGCCGGGTGCCCGGCTGGGGCGGGACACCTCGGCGGCCACGGGGGGCGCGTTTGGAGCCGGACGACCGCCGGGGCCGGTGCGGGCACCGCCGGGGCGGGCCGCGCCGGGAGCCGGGCGGGGATTCAGCGCCGAATAGCGGACCGGCTCGGCCGGACGCGCCGACGCGCCGACGGGCCGGGCGTTGGCCGGACGGTCGGAATAGGATTTCTCGCCGCCACCCATGGCTTCCTCGCGGGCCGAACGGGCCCCGAAGGCAGGGCGGTCGATCGGCGCGCGGGCCGGGTTCGTGCCGGACTTGGGGACGCGCTGACCGAAATTGACTGCCGGGCGGGCGGGCGGAGCCGGGCGGGCGGGAACGGGTGCGACCGGCGCGGCAACCGGCGTCGGCGCAACGGCGACGGGCGCGGGTTCAGGAACCGGAGCGAGGGCAGGGGCGGGGGCTGCCGGTTTCGGCACCTGCGGCGCGCGAGCGGGGGGTCTGGCTGGAGCGGCGACCGTCAGCTTGGACGCCTCGGCGCGGGCGGCCTCGGCGACGGCGCGGGCCGAGACGGCCTCGGCCTGGGCGGCGCTGGCGGCCTGGGCGGCGGCGGCGGCCTGGTCGCGGGCGGAGGCGTCGCGGAGCGCCTGTTCGGCAGCCTGGGCGTTGGCGCGTTCGGCCTGGGCCTGGGTGGCCAGTTCAATGGCGCGACGGCGGGCTTCCTGCTCTTCGTTCGACAGACGACCCCCGGCGGGCTGCTGCATCTGCGGACGGGGCGCCGGGGCCTGCGATGCCGGAGCATCGGAGCGCGGACGAGCGACGTCGAAACCCTGCGGACGCTGATGCCCGCCGACCGGCGCGCCGGGGCGACGCTTGGTCTCGACCACCACCGTCTTGGTCCGGCCATGGCTGAAGCTCTGGCGCACGGTTCCGGTCGAGACCGATCCCACGGCGCGCGGCTTCAGGCTGAGCGGGGCCCGCGGTCCCGTCGTCGACGGCGTTCCGGTGGGGGCCTGCGGGCTCTGGCCGTCGTTGGTCTTGTCGTTCTCGTCGCTCATCCGGTCGCTTTACTCGAGGGCGGAAAAGTCCGCCGCGTCTTAGTCAAAAATCGTGTCGTCAAACGCAAAAAGCCGTGCGGGGCCCGCCTCTCGAGAGAAGCGAATACCGCCCGTCAATCCGCCCGCAAAGGCTCGTCTCCTGGGTCTTCGTCTGACCCGCGCCCGCCGTCGGAGACCGTATCCCCTCCCCCGCCACCCGTGTGCGTCGAAGGATGATCCAGGTCCCAGTCCGGGGGGCGGAGCGGTCGAAATCCCGCCAACCGCGAAGCTTCCTGGCCCCAGCGATCCGCCCGCCCTCCGGCGAGCAGGACGGCGTGTATCGCATTTTCCAGCCCGAGGGCCAAACTCAAATCATCTGCGCTGAAGGCGCCGCAGATCCGGGTCGTCTGATGCCGGGCGAGGGCGAGCAGTTTGCCCCGTCCATCGGGTGCGCCGTCCCTCGCCTCGATCAGCCAGGCGGCCTTGCCGGAGCGGATTGCCGCCGCTGATTTCTCGAATCCCGAGATAAGTACGCCTTCGCGCCGGGCAAGGCCCAGCTGGTCCAGACAGCGGCGAATCAGCAGGCTTTCGACCGTGTCTGCCAGATCAGCCGCGGGCCTTAGCTGCGCCTTGGCCGAACGCGAGAACAGGTTCTTCTTCACGGCCGCGTCGATGGACGCGCGCGAGGCCTCCACCCACATGCCGCGGCCGGGCAGTTTGCGGCCCAGGTCGGGGGCGACAGCGCCGTCCGGCCCGGCGACGAAGCGGATCAGTCGAGATTCATCCATCGGCTGGTGGGTGACCAGGTCCCGGCGCTCCCTATCGATCGTCGCGTCGCGCAGGCTCATGAGCAGGGCACCGCATCACGCGTCGCGGGTCGGCTCGAGGTCGGCGACCCCGGCGTCATCGGCGACTTCGGGCGCTTCACCGGCGGTGGCGTGCGGCGCGGCCTCGAACACGGCCTCGGCGTCGTACTCGCCCTCGTCTTCATACTCGGGCTCGGGCGGCTGCGGCAGCTCCGAGGCGTCGATCCAGCCCACCGCGACCCGGGCCTGAAGAATCAGCATCTCGGCGTCCTCCTGGGCCAGGTTAAACCTCTCCAGCACGCCCGGGAGCTTCACCCGCTCGCCATTCTTCATCTCATGGCCGCCACGGATCTCATCGGTGGCCAGATCGGCCAGATCCTCGACGGTTTTCACGCCGCCCTCGCCGAGTGCCACGGCGATGGCTCCGGTCACGCCCGGCACGGCCATGACCGCGTCCTCGACGCCCAGTTCGACGCGTTTGGCATCCAGGATCGCGGCTTGGCGCTCGAGATAGTCCCGGGCGCGGGCCTGAAGCTCCTCTGCCGTGTCCTCGTCGAAGCCCTCGATCTCGGCGACCTCATAGTTGTCGACAAAGGCCAGATCCTCGATCGTTGCGAAGCCTTCGGTGACCAGCAGCTGGGCGATGACCTCGTCGACATCCAGGGCTTCCTGGAACAACAGGGTGCGCTCGCTGAACTCGCGCTGGCGCCGTTCGGAGTCCTGCGATTCCGTGATGATGTCGATCTGCCAGCCGGTCAGCTGGGAGGCCAGGCGCACATTCTGGCCGCGACGGCCGATGGCCAGGGACAGCTGTTCGTCGGGAACCACGACCTCGACCCGGTCGGCCTCCTCGTCCAGCACGACCTTGGACACTTCGGCGGGGGCCAGAGCGTTGACGATGAAGGTCGGCTCGTCCGGGTTCCACTGGATGATGTCGATCTTCTCGCCCTGCAGCTCGGCCACCACCGCCTGCACGCGCGAGCCGCGCATGCCCACGCAGGCGCCGACGGGGTCGATGGAGCTGTCGTTCGACAGCACCGCCATCTTGGCGCGCGACCCCGCGTCGCGGGCGGCGGCGCGGATCTCGATCACGCCGTCATAGACCTCGGGCACTTCCTGGGCGAACAGCTTGGCCATAAAGCCTGGGTGGGCGCGGCTGAGCATGATCTGCGGACCCTTGGCCTCGGGCCGGACGTCGTAGATGTAGGTGCGGATCCGGTCGCCGATGTTGAACACCTCCCGCGGGATCGACTGGTCGCGGCGCATGATCCCCTCGCCCCGGCCCAGATCGACGATGGTGTTGCCGTATTCGACGCGCTTGACCGTACCGTTGACGATCTCGCCGACCCGGTCCTTGAACTCTTCGTACTGGTTGGCCCGCTCGGCCTCGCGCACCTTTCCGGTGATGACCTGACGAGCCATCTGGGTCTGGACGCGACCGAATTCGAACGGCGGCAGGTCCTCGACATATTCCTTGCCGACCACGGCTTCGGGATCGCGTTTCGACGCATCGGTCAGCCGGACCATGGCCGAGTCGTTGAATTCCTCGAGCTCGTCTTCCGGCATCCAGTCATCCTCGACGATGGTGACGTGGCGGGTCAGGGCCAGTTCGCCGGTCTTGGGGTCGATCTTCGCGCGGATGTCGTGGTGCGCGCCATAGCGCGACTTGGCCCCCTTCTGGATCGCCTCCTCCAGGGCCTCGACCACGACTTCGCGGTCGATGTTCTTTTCCTGGGCGACCGCATTGGCGATCTGCAGAAGTTCCAGGCGATTGGCGGAAATACCGGTCACGGCCATCAGGCGTCGTCCTCAGGATGGGTCTTGGGGGTCGTTGCGTCGTCTCGGTCTTCGGGGGCCCCGGCGGGGAGCCCGACGTCTTCGGGTTCGCCCCGCGCGGCGCGGATCGCGGCCCCGCGCTTCAGGAGGGCGTCGTTCATGACCAGTTTGGCGTCCACCAGCCAGTCGAAGGGGATCAGCGCGGTTTCGCTCTCGCCGTCCAGATCGATCGCGATACTGTCGCCCTCGACGCCGGCGACGAGACCCTTGAAACGCTTGCGGCCCTCGATCATCCGGTCGGTCTCGAGCCGCGCCTCCAGCCCCTCGAACAGGTCGAAATCGCTGAGCCTCGTCAGGGGCCGGTCGATGCCGGGCGAGGAGACTTCTAGAAGGTATTCGCCCGCGATCGGATCGGCGGCATCCAGCACTTCGGACATGGCGCGGCTCAGGCGCGCGCATTCGCCGACGTCGATGTCATTGTCCGCCGGGCGTTCGGCCATGACTTGGAGCCGGCGCCGCAGGGTCCCGCCCATCAGGCGCACGCGCACGATGCTGAGGCCGATCGAGTCCGCGACGGGATCGATCAGCTCCAGGATCTGGCGGTCTTCGACGGTCTTGGCACGCAAGGGCGGGGTTGTGCTTCCGAAGTGGCCGTCGTCCTTGTGGGTCGACGGCGGGCAAAAAGAAAAGCGGTCGGCCATCCAAGGCCGCCGCTTTGAACGACGCCGTTGGACGCCGGTCTAACGATGTGGGAGGGCCTATAGCCTCCTCTCCGGCAAAGGGAAAGGGGCGAGCCGCCCGGCCCGCCGCATCCCGTCTCAGTGGGCGTGGGCCCGCCCTCGGCCGAAGCCGCCGGTCAGCAGGGTCCGGATGAAGAAGAACACCGCGATCACGATCGCATAGCCCAGAAACAGCGCCAGCCGCGTCATCCAGAAGGTCAGGTCCGTCAGGGCGGGAAGGGTGAAGGCACCCCCGTCCAGCATCGGCCGGATCGCCTCGATGAGGGTATGGACGACCATCGCGCCGAAGGCTGCCCCCCACAGCCCGCGCCAGGCCCCCATCAGAAAGAAACCGAACACGGCGGCGATGACCAGGCCCAACACCTGATTGACGCCGTCGAAGCCTGAGTTGGCGAGGGCCAGCAGGCCTTGAAGCAGACTGCCCAGCTGGGCGAGAAGGTCTTCCATCGAACGGCGCTCCAACATTCCCCGGCCGGCCCGGCCGTCGAAGGGGTTAACGCCGGTTTGCCGGAATGGATGCGTCCCTATCGCCCGGTGGAGCCGAAGCCGCCTGCTCCGCGCGCCGTTTCGTCCAGATCCTCGACCTCGATGACGCCGGCCTGGGCCACCGCCGCCACCACCATCTGGGCTATCCGCTCGCCGCGGCCGATGACGAAGGGCTCGCGGCCCAGATTGACCAGGATAACGCCCACTTCGCCGCGATAGTCGCTGTCGATGGTGCCAGGCGGGTTCAGACAGGTGACGCCGTGCTTGAGCGCGAGGCCCGACCGGGGGCGCACCTGCGCCTCCCACCCTTGTTCCAGCGCGATCTTCAGGCCCGTGGGGACCAGCGCCCGCGCGCCCGGCTCCAGTGTCATCGGCGCGTCCGCAGGCACAGCGGCCCGCAGATCCATTCCGGCCGAACCAGCAGTCTCATAGGCGGGCAGGGCCAGGTCAAAGGCATGGGGCAGGCGCAGGATGCGAAGGATGGTCACGCAGGATCTCTCAGGATTTCGGGGCGAAATGAGCGGCGATGCGGTCGGCGAGCCGAGACGCCACCTCGGCCTTGTTCAGCCTCGGCCAGGCCTCGGCGTCTTCTTCGGTCACCAGCAACACGGTATTTTCGTCGGCCCCGAACACATCGGCCGAAACATCATTGCCGACAATCCAGTCGCAGCCCTTGCGCGACCGCTTGGCCCGGGCATTGGCCTCCAGCGCGGTCGTCTCGGCGGCAAAGCCCACGACCAGGCCCGGCCGCAGGGGTCCGGGTGCGGCGATCCCGGCCAGAATGTCCGGGTTCTCGATCAGGCTGAGCGTCGGGGGGCCGCCGGGGGCTTTCTTGATCTTGCCGCCCGCGACCGTGTCCACCCGCCAGTCGGCCACGGCGGCGCTGAGCACCGCGATATCGGCGGGAAGCGCGCCCTGCGTCGCCGCCTGCATCTGCAGCGCGGTCTCGACATCGATGCGCGTCACGCCCGGCGGGGCGGCCAGCCCGGTGGGGCCGGACACCAGCGTCACCCCCGCCCCGCGTGCGGCGAGGGCGGCGGCGATGGCATAGCCCTGCTTGCCGCTGGACCGGTTGGTCAGGCCCCGCACCGGGTCGATCGGCTCGAAGGTGGGGCCCGCCGTCACCACGGCGCGCCGTCCGGTCAACGGCCGGCCGTCAGGCCCCGCCAGAAGACTGGAGATCGCCTCGAGAATCGTCGCCGGTTCGGCCATCCGGCCCGGACCGAACTCGCCACAGGCCATCTCGCCGTCGTCGGGCCCGACCAACGCCATGCCGTGAAAGCCCGGAAAGCTCTTCAGCCGGGCCATATTGGCCTGCACCGCCGGATGCAGCCACATTCGCACATTCATCGCCGGGGCCAGCAGCACCCGCTTGTCGGTGGCCAGCAGTGTGGTCGAGGCCAGGTCGTCGGCCAGGCCGTTCGCCGCCTTGGCGATCAGCCCCGCCGTCGCCGGGGCGACGACCACCAGATCGGCCCAGCGTGACAGCTCGATATGGCCCATGGTCGTCTCGTCGTCAGGCAGGAACAGTCCCATCCGCACCGGATGACCGCTCAGGGCGGCCAACGACAGCGGGGTGACAAAGGCGGCCCCGCTGTCCGTCAGCACGGCCCGGACCTCGGCCCCCGCCTTCTTCAGCAGCCGCACCAGTTCCAGCGCCTTGTAGGCCGCAATGCCGCCGCCCACGATCAGCAGGATCTTGCGATGGGTCAGAACGGGGCTGGACATGGGCCCGGTCTAGCCGCCGACGCCCGTTCCGTCGAGCGATCGCAAAAAAGAACATTGCAAGAACAAACGTCCTGTGTCTAACATCGTTGTGCGGATTTCACGGGAGGGTGCGATGAGGGTCTGGACGATCACGGGCGTTGCGCTGACGGCGCTGATCGGGCTTTGCGGCTGTGGCGACGGGGACTCGGCTGTCGAGACCCGGGACCGGGCGGCGGGTGCGGCGGGGGTCGCCCTCACCGCGGCAACCGTGAGCGGCGCAGCGTCCCCGGAGGCTGACACAGCGGTCGAACGCACGATCCTCACCGCCAACCGGCGCGAGAGCGTGGATGACAAAATCGTTCGCCTGTACACGCGCAACGGAGCCGACTTCGGCGCACGCTCGGCCGAGGATTTCCTCGACAAGGTGACGGCCTTCACCGCGCGACCGCCCGCCGGAACGGAGACGGCGACCCGGCCCAATGGCGACACCCTGATGTATCAGGCCTCGACCAACACCTTTGCGGTGGTGACGCGGGACGGCACGCCCCGCACCATGTTCAAGCCCGACGATGGCACCGCCTACTGGGAGGAACAGAAGGCGGCAGCCCCGACATTCGGACAGCGCCGCCCCGACTGAACATGTTTCGACGGACCGGAGGCGGGGTCAGGTGTCGGTGTCGGGTTTGCCGGCCATTTCGCGGATGAGTTCCAGCGCCAGCTTCTGCTGGCGGCTGGACAGCTGGGGCGCCAGGCGGGAAATCTCGATGGTGTAGCGGGTGGAGGGAAAGTCGTGGTCGAACCCCGCCCCCTCGCCTTCCGCCATTCCGGGTTGAAGGTCGTTCAACCCCTGGAAGAAGTAACCGATATCCACCTTGAAGAAGCGGGCGATGTCCCACAGCTTCGAAGCCGAGATCCGGTTGGCACCCTTCTCATATTTCTGGATCTGCTGAAAAGTCAGACCCAGAGCCCGACCCAGATCGCTCTGGTTGTATCCCAGGCTGATGCGCTTTTCGCACACCCGTCTGCCCACATGACGGTCCACCGGATGGGGTCCGTCCTCGCCGACACCTCTAGCCATGTCTCGTCTGTCGCCGTCTCGATTAAACGTGACGGTTTCAATGCGCCCGTCTGTTCAGGCTGTCATTCAAATTCTGGGAAACGGCGATTACGGTAAACCTCGTTCGCTCGTCCGGTGGCGTTGAGACGCCGATCCCGGTCCGGGGGAGGTTACCGGCGCGAGCGAACCGCCAGGCCGGCAGGGACCAGACCCGCCAGCACCATCAGCCAGAAGAACAGGTCCCCGACCCGTCCATAGGGCGTGATCCCGACGGGCCGGGGCAGGCGGGCATCGATGACCCCGCTCTCGCCGGCGTCCAGCCTCTGGTCGCCGATCACCCGTCCCCAGGGATCGATCATGGCCGAGACCCCCGTGGGCGTCGCCCGGACCACCGGAAGACCCGTCTCAATCGCCCGGTAGCTGGCCAGGTTGAGGTGCTGGATCGGGCCTGAGGTCGCCCCGAACCAGGCGTCGTTCGACACATTGACGATCCACTCCGGTCGGCCCCGCCCCCCCGCCGTAAAGCCGGGATACAGGCTTTCGTAACAGATCAGGGGCTGGACCAGGGGGGCGTTCGGGACCGCGATCGGACGGGGTCTCGGCCCGGGGCTGAAATCGGCGGGCATGTGTACAAGGCTGCGCACGCCGATGGCCCCCATGAGCCCGCCCAGCGGCAGGAATTCGCCGAAAGGCACCAGCCTGTACTTGTCATATACGGAGGCGACCCGCAGCCCCGGCCCGCCCTCGTCCGCCAGGGCGATAAGACTGTTGTGGTAGCGCGAGCGACCGTCGGGTCCATGCTCCGCCCGCGCCAGTCCGGCGAGCAGGGTCTGGCCGGGCCGAACGGCGCGGGCAATAGCCTCGCCGTCGGGTGAGCCCGGCGCGAACACATCGTTGAAACTGGCCGGCAAGGCCCCTTCGGGCCAGACCACCACGTCCGGCAGGGCCGCCCCCTGTCGCGCAGTCAGATTGACATAGCGGTCGACGATCGAGCGATAGGCCTCGGGCGTCCATTTCGATTCCTGCTGCACGTCCGCCTGGACGATCCGCACAAGGGTTGGCGTGTCGCGCACCTCCGCCCCCGCCAGGCGCAGCGCGCCGCCGACCACAAGGGCGGCAAGGGTGGCCAGCCCTGCCAGGGCGACGCCGGCCCGCGCCTTGCGCGGGCCCGGGGTGGCAAGCACGCCCAAGGCGCAGACCGCCGCCACGGTCATGAATCCGAGCCCATAGACCCCGACCACGGCCGCGAACTGCGATCCCGCCGATCCTGCAGCCCAGCTGGCCCCCGCAGGATTCCAGGGAAAACCGGTCAGGACGTGGCCCCTCAGCCATTCGAACAGGGCGAACAGGGCGGCGAAGACCGTGACCCGCGCCAGACCCGCGGGCGCGAACCGGCGGTAGATCGCGGTCGCCGCCCCCCAGAACAGGCCGATGCCCGCCGGCAGCAGACTGGCCGCAAACGGGGCCATCCAGGCCTGGGCCGGATTGACCATGAAGGCCTCGGCCACCCACCAGCAGCCCACCGCGAAATAGCCGAACCCCGCCAGCCAGCCCATCCAGAAGGCACCCCGGGTCGACCCGGACCGCTCGGACAGCAGCATCAACAGCGGATAGCCGAGCAGGCCCGGCAGGATCCCGAACGGAGGATGGGCCAGGGCGGCCGCGATCCCCGCACCCAGAGCGAGCGCCAGCCGGCCGAGACGGCCCGTCAGGGCCGCGCGAAGAGGGGTCCAAAAATCATCCGTCATGCGGGAGTGTGTATGGGTCGGCGACCCCCAGCCTGGCAAGGACCGCCCGCTCCTCGGCCTCCATCGCCTCGGCCTCAGCCTCGACGATATGGTCACGGCCCAGCAGGTGAAGAGCTCCGTGCACGACCAGATGGGTCAGATGGTTCGCCAACGGCTTGCCCTGGGCGCGAGCCTCGGCAGCGCAGACGCCGTACGCCAGGACAATGTCGCCGAGCGGCGCGCGCCCGCCCGTCTCGGGCATGGCCGCCGCCGGAAACGACAGCACATTGGTCGGGCGGTCCTGGCCCCGGAAGCGCGCATTGAGCCCCCGGACCGTGGCGTCATCGGTCAGCAGCACGACCACGCCGCCGGTCTGGTCTCCCAGCGCCGCCGTCGCGGCCCGTTCGACCAGGGCCTCGACATCGTCGATGGCACCGGTCCAGTCGTAAGCCTCGATCTCGATCTCGACGGGGGTCAGGCCGGGTCCTCCAGGTCGGGCGCGGGCCGGCCCCGGACCGCATCGGCGTCATAGGCGCGCACGATCCGCTCGACCATGGCGTGACGCACCACATCCTGGGCCTCGAACTCCAGCACGCCGACGCCCTTGACGTCGCGCAGGATGCGCAGGGCGTGGGCCAGACCGGAGTCACGCGGATTCAGCAGGTCGATCTGCGACGGGTCGCCGGTGACGACCATGCGGGCCCCCTCGCCCAGCCGGGTCAGGACCATTTTCATCTGCAGGCGGCTGGTGTTCTGGGCCTCATCGACGATGACGAAGGCGTGGCTCAGGGTACGGCCGCGCATGAAGGCGATCGGTGCGGCCTCGATCTCGCCCTTGTCGCGGCGGCGCTGGACGTCCTCGGCCCCGAGGATGTCGTTCAGAGCCTCCCAGATCGGGGCCAGATAGGGGTCGACCTTCTCGTTCAGGTCGCCGGGCAGGAACCCCAGCTTTTCGCCCGCCTCGACGGCCGGGCGGGTGATGACCAGCCGGTCGACCTGTCCCCGGCGCAGCAGCGAGGCGCCGTAGGCGGCGGCGAGGAAGGTCTTGCCGGTGCCCGCCGGGCCGACGCCGAAGGAGAGTTCGCAGGACGCCAGGGTCTCCAGATAACGCGCCTGGGCGTTGGTCTTGGGCACAATGGCCCCGCGCTTGCCGACCGGCAGGGCCATGGGGTCGTTGACCGAGCCCTTGCCGCCCCCTCCCCGGGCCAAGCCGATACCGGCGCGGACGTCGGCCTCATTGATCTCGGCCCCCTTCCCGGCCCGGGTGATCAGGCCGGCGATGACGGCCTTGGCACTGGCCCGGTCGCGCGCACCGCCGTTGATCGACACGCCGCCGCCCGGGGCCTCGATCAGCACCCTGAAAGCGTCTTCGATCAGGGCGACGTGGCGGCTGTTGGGCCCGATGACGGCGCGGAGCGCGTGATCGTCGAGAGCCAGGAATTCCGATTCACGCGCCATTCTGGTTCCCTGACGCCGCGCTCGCGGAGCGCGGCTGCTTGAGGGACGTGTCGGCAAGCCTGCCTTTCAGGCTGTTCTGCTGACCGTGTTCGATCCTGACGGGAACGATCCGGCCGATCAGATGATCCGCGTCCTCGACATGGACCGACTGCAGATAGGGCGAGCGGCCGATGGCCTGGCGGCCGTGGCGGCCCTTCTTTTCGAACAGCACGTCCAGCGTCCGACCCGCCTGCGCCCTGTTGAACGCCGACTGCTGTTCCAGCAGCAGGGCCTGAAGCGCATGCAGCCGCGCCAAAGCCACATCGGCCGGAACCTGAACGCCCATGGTCGCAGCGGGTGTGCCCGGTCGCGGCGAATACAGGAAGGAGAAGGCCGAGGCGTAGCCGACCTCCCTGACCAGACCCATGGTATCCTCGAAATCCCGATCGGTCTCGCCTGGAAACCCGATGATGAAATCGCCCGAGATGGCGATGTCCGGCCGCGCCTCGCGAACCCGCCCGATCAGGTCGATGTATTTCGCCCGCCCGTGCTTCCTGTTCATCGCCCGCAGAATCCGGTCCGAGCCCGACTGCACCGGTAGGTGCAGATAGGGCATCAGGGCCTCCAGCTCCCCATGCGCCGCGATCAGGTCATCGGACATGTCGTTGGGGTGGCTGGTGGTATAGCGGATTCGGTCGATGCCGGGGGCCCCGGCCAGCGCCCGCGCCAGTTTCGCCAGGGTCCAGACAGCACCGTCGGGTCCCGCGCCGTCATAGGCGTTGACGTTCTGGCCCAGCAGAGTGACCTCGCGCACGCCCTGTTCGGCCAGTCCGCGCGCCTCGGCCAGCACGTCGGCGACCGGCCGCGACCATTCCGCCCCGCGCGTATAGGGCACGACGCAGAAGCTGCAGAACTTGTCGCAACCCTCCTGCACGGTCAGGAAGGCCGCCGGTCCCTCAACGCCGCGCACGGCCGGCATGGCGTCGAACTTTTCGTGGGGCGCAAAGTCGGCCCCGATCCGCTCGCCCCGCGCCCGGGCGGTGCGGGTCAGCAGTTCCGGCAGCTGATGATAGGCCTGGGGGCCGACGACAATATCCACCGCGGGCTGGCGGCGCATGATTTCCTCGCCCTCCGCCTGGGCGACGCAGCCCGCCACGGCAATGGTCATGGCCCCGGCCCCGGCCGCGGCGCGGGCCTCCTTCATCAGCCGCAGCTTGCCGAGCTCGGAATAGACTTTCTCGGCGGCTTTCTCCCGGATGTGGCAAGTGTTCAGGATGATGAAATCGGCATTCTCGGCCGTGTCGGTCGGCGCATAGCCCAGCGGACGCAGCACATCGGCCATGCGCTCGGAATCATAGACGTTCATCTGGCAGCCGTAGGTCTTGATGAACAGCCGCTTGGGTCCCGGTTCGGGGGCGGTCGTCTCGACCTCGGGCACGGTCAGGGTCTCGGACATGGCGCGCTCTCTACCCCGACACGACAAGGCGTGCCAGCGTGGCGTGCCTCAGGACGGGGTGTCGGTCCCGGGCTTCAAGGCCGTCTGGGCATGGTTGCGGGTAAAGATCAGACCGTCGCGCTTGGACGGTTCGGCCCCCTCGATCGCCTTGCCGTACAGTTCCAGCTTGTGACCGACCAGTTCGAAGCCCAGGCGCTCGGCGATCTCGGTCTTGAGCCGCTCGATCTCGGCATCGAAGAATTCGATGACCTCGCCGGTGCGGGTGTCGATCAGATGGTCGTGATGATCGTCGCCCGCCTCTTCATAGCGGCTGCGTCCATCGCCGAAATCGTGCTTCTCGACCACGCCGGCCTCCTCGAACAGGCGCACGGTCCTATAGACGGTGGCGATCGAGATGTGGGGATCGATGGCCGAGGCGCGGCGGTACAGTTCCTCGACATCGGGATGATCCTCGGCGCTGCCCAGCACCCGGGCGATGACCCGGCGCTGTTCGGTCATACGCATGCCGCGCTCGGCGCAGAGTTTCTCGATCCGGTCCATGCGCGCGAAGATAGGGCCGCGATCAGCCGCTGGGAAGCCGCCCCGCCAAGTTGAGAACCAGTAGCAGGGCGTCCACGGGATTACCGGCGGGGCGGGCGTAGTAGCGCCGTCGTCGTCCCGCCATCTGGAAGCCGATGCGGTCGTAAAGGGCGCGGGCCGGGGCATTGTCGTCGGCCACCTCCAGCAGCAGCCGCTCCGCCCCCAGCGCCGCTGACCGGCGGGCCGCGGCGATGACGAGGCGCGAGGCCACACCGCTGCGCCGGGCCGTCGGACGCACCGCCAGCGTCAGGATCTCCGCCTCGTCCGCCGCCATCCGCAACAGGACAAACCCCCCGGCTTCCGCATCCAGGAGCACGCCCGGCTGGGCCAGCAGTTCGACGAAGGCGGTGACTGTCCAGGGCGCGTCGAACGCCTCGGCGTGGAGGCGCGCCAACCGGCGACACAGGGCCGTGGGATCGGTGATGTCGCCGCCGGGACCGGGAGAGCTCATCCCGCGATCGTCGCCACCGGGCGCGCCTGACCGGGAAGCCGGGTCGGCGGCGTCGCATCGGGGGCGCGCAGATACAGGGGCCGGGGCGGATGCGCTGCGGGATGGAAGGCCTCCGTCAGGGCGGCGAGAGCGGCGGCCGACGGCGCGGTCTCGCCGCCTCCAGCCCCGCCGACCAGACCCGCGCCCGACCCGGTCAGCCGCCAGGGCCCGCCGGCTCGGGCCAGAACCGCGATCGCCGCCTCGACCGAAAGCGCCTCAGGCGTCGCAACCGGGCGACCGGCGCTGAACCTCTGCAGATAGACCTGCCCCCGGCGGGCGTCGATCACCGCCGCGGTCCGCCCCTCCCCGCCGTCGGCGGACCGGGCCAGGGCCGCCAGGGTGGAAACTCCCACGACCGGACGGTCAAGCGCCGCGCCCAGCCCCTGGGCGAAGGCCAGACCCACCCGCAGGCCCGTGAACGAGCCTGGCCCCACCGTGACGCCGATCCGGTCCAGCGCCCCGAACCCGCCGCCGGCCTGCGCCACCGCATCGCGGACGAAGCCGCCGAGACGTTCGGAATGGCCCCGCGCCATGATCTCGGAACGCAGTCCCAGCGCGACCCCGCCCTCGAACACCGCCGTAGTGCAGGCGTCCAGGGCCGTGTCGATCACCAGCACTATCATAGCCGGCCACCTGCGGACCGCCGCGACCAAAGGGCCAGATCCGCCAAGCGTATCATGGGGCGGAGGAAGCGGAGGACCGGACCTCCATCGCCTCAGATCACCTGTTCGACGCTGGTCACTTCGGGGACATAGTGGCGCATCATCTGCTCGACGCCGGCTTTCAGCGTCATGGCCGACGACGGGCAGCCGGCGCAGGCCCCGCGCATGCGCAGGCTGAGCACGCCGCTTTCCTCGTCGAACGCGTCGAACAGGATGTCGCCGCCATCCTGGGCCACGGCCGGGCGGATGCGGCTGTCGAGCAGCGCCTTGATCTCGGTCACGATCTCGGAGTCCCCGGACGTATCCTCCGCGCCTGCTTCGGCGTCGCGCAGCAGGGGCGCGCCGGAGACGAAATGGTCCATGATGACCGCCAGAATTTCGGGCTTCATCTCGCTCCAGTCCCGGCCATGACCGGCCCGGGTAACGGAGACATGATCCAAGCCGAAGAAGACGCCGGTCACGTCTTCCAGCAGGAACAGGGCCTCGGCCAGCGGGGAGGCGGCCGCCTGTTCGGGGCTCAGAAACTCGCGGGACCCGCTGACGGCCACGTCCCGGCCCGGCAGGAACTTCAGCGCATTGGGGTTCGGGGTCGGTTCGGTCTGGATGAACATGACTCAAAAATGCACTCGTAAGGACGGGTTCGCAAGACCCTCCCCCTCCCCAGCGGGGGAAGGGAAGACCGATACTCACGCTCAGGCAGCGAACCGCCGCGCGGCGAGCGGTAGCGCCCCTCAACTATGCCAGGTCCTCGATCTCTGCATCCGTCAGTTCGCCGGGCACGATGGTGACCGGAAGCTTGCGCCCGCCCAAAGCCCCCTGTTTGAGCAGGGCCGAGACCAGCGGCCCCGGCCCCCGCGATCCGCTGGCGGCCGCCAGCACCAGGATCTTGATCTCGGGATCCTCGCTGACGACCTTGCGGATCGCCGCCTGGGGCTCGCCCTCCTCGATCAGGAAGACCGGCGGGGCGCCCGACCGCTCTGCGGCCTCCTCGCCCAGCCGGGTCAGCAGGGCCTCGGCCTCGGCCCGTTGCTGGCGCTGGATCTCCTCGCGGACGCCGGACCAGTGCTCGTCGGAGCCCCCCGGCATGATCCGCAGCAGCACCACCCGGCCACCGGTCGAGCGCGCGCGCCGGGCCGCATAGCGCAACGCCGCCTCGAATTCGGGGCTGTCGTCGGCGACGACGAGGAATTTTCTGGGCATCAGGCCGACCCGATGACCTGACGGATCTGACCGTTGGCAATGGTCAGCTTGGCGAAGGTCCAGCCTGTCCCGGAGGCCTCAATCTCGTCCACTGCGGTGCGAACGCCCTCGACTACGGCCTGACGGGCCCCGATCCAGGCGTCCACCGCCGCCTCCGCCTCCGCCTCGCTCTCGCCCACCGCGGGGTCGGACGCCCTGGCCACCGCCCGGGTCAGGGTCACCTGCTCGACCATCAGATCCTCGATCAGCCGACGGACGGCCAGCCGGTCGAAATGGTCGCCGGACGGCACGGCCCCGGCGGCGGCCCTGAGGCGATCGAAATCGAACGCCGCCCCGACCTGGTGATAAAGCCGCGCCATCCGCGGTTCGGACCAGCCGGTGTCGCGCGCAAGGTCGCCGATGTCGGCCGTCGCGACCAGGGGACGCAGCATGGAGACCACCCGGGCGAGGTCCTCGCCCACCCCCATGTCGGCAAACCGCTTCAGCCGCGCCTCGAGCCGCTGCTGTTCGAAGCGGGACAGAACATCGCCGCCCTCATTGCGCAGTGCATCGGCGGCTGGGCGGTAGGCCGCGATCAGGCCCGCGACGCTCGCCCCCGCGCTGCCCGCCCGGCGCGCCAGCCAGAAGGTCTGGCGACGCAGTACGGTGGCGATCTCCTGATAGAGCGCCGTCTGGGTCTCGGCGGGGACCCTGAGGTCGAGGGCGCTGACCGCACCCCAGGCTTCGTCCAGCCGGAATACCTGTCGCGCCGCCTCGAAGGCGATGACCAGAGCGGTCGTATCGCAGACGGCCGCGCCGCGCAGACGGTCCGGGAAGGTCGGACCCGCCATGTTGACGATCTCGTTGCAGAGCACCGTGGCCACGATCTCGCGCCGCAGCCGGTGGCCCCGCATCTGATCTTCGAACCGGGCCAGGGGTTCGGGGAAATAGCGGACGAGGGTCGCCTCGAAGAAGGGGTCCTCGGGCGCGCGCGAGGCCACGATCTCCTCGGCCAGCTCCAGCTTGGAATAGGCCATCAGGACGGCCAGCTCCGGCCGGGTCAGGGCCTGACCCGTCGCCTTCATCTCATTGATGCGGATATCGCCCGGCAGGCCCTCGACCTTGCGGTCCAGCTTGCCGCGGGCGGTCAGCGTCTGCATGAACCGCTGCTGCGAATCCAGCGCGCCCGCCCCTTCCGCCTGCTGCAGGGTCAGGGCCAGGGTCTGGTCATAGTTGTGAGCCAGCACCTTGCGGCCCACCTCCTCGGTCATCGAGGCCAGCAGCGGCACGCGCTCCCCCAGCGGCAGGACGCCGTTGGTGAGCGCCGAGCCGATCAGGATCTTGATGTTGACCTCATGGTCCGAGGTGTCCACGCCGGCCGAGTTGTCGATGGCGTCGCTGTTGATCCGCCCGCCCGCCGTGGCAAAGGCGATGCGGCCTGCCTGGGTGAACCCGAGATTTGCCCCCTCGCCCACCACCCGGACCCGCAGTTCGTCGGCATTGACACGCAGGGCGTCGGTGCCCTTGTCGCCGACCTGGGCGTCGGTCTCGGCCGCCGATTTCACATAGGTGCCGATCCCGCCCAGATACAGGAGTTCCGCCTGTGCCTTGAGGATCGCGCGGATAAGGCTCACCGGATCCAGGGCCTCTTCTGTGATGTCCAGCGCCGCCCGGATCTCGGGTGTCAGGGCGATCGACTTGGCCGCGCGAGAGAAGACCCCGCCCCCGGCCGAGATCCGGGTCGCGTCATAGTCCTGCCAGGACGAGCGTGGCAGCTGGAACAGGCGATTGCGCTCGTCCCAGGAGGAAGCCGGATCCGGGTTCGGATCGATGAAGATGTCGCGGTGATCAAAGGCGGCGATCAGCTTCGACGCCTTTGACAGCAACAGTCCGTTGCCGAAGACGTCGCCCGACATGTCGCCCACGCCGACCACGGTGAAGGGCTCGGTCTGGATGTCCTTGCCGAGCTCGCGGAAGTGGCGTTTGACCGCCTCCCAGGCTCCGCGCGCCGTGATGCCCATGGCCTTGTGGTCATAGCCGACCGATCCGCCGGAGGCGAAGGCGTCGTCCAGCCAGAAGCCATAGTCGGCCGACACCCTGTTGGCGATGTCCGAGAAGGTCGCCGTGCCCTTGTCGGCGGCCACGACCAGATAGGGATCGTCCCCCTCGAAGGCGACGACGTCTGCGGGATGAACCACCGTGCCGTCGGCCAAGATGGTGTCGGTGATGTCGAGTAGTCCCGACAGGAAGGTGCGATAGGCTCGTATGGCCTCGGCCTGCTGGGCGTCGCGATCGCCCCCGGCGCGCACGATGGCGGACAGGTGCTTCGGGAAGAAACCGCCCTTGGACCCGACCGGCACGATGACTGCGTTTTTGACCTGCTGGGCCTTGACCAGCCCCAGAACCTCGGTGCGGAAGTCGTCGCGCCGGTCCGACCAGCGCAGGCCGCCCCGGGCCACTGGCCCGAAGCGCAGATGAACGCCCTCGATGTGAGGGGCCCAGACGAAGATCTCGCGATAGGGCTTGGGCAGAGGCAGGTCGTCCAGTTCGCGCGAGGCGATCTTGATCGAGATGTGAGGCTTGCTGCTCCCGTCTGCAGCGGTCTGGTAGTAATTGGTCCGCTTGATCGCACCGATCAGGGCCGCGAGGCGCCTCAAGGAGCGGTCCTGGTCCAGCGACGCGACCTCCATCAGCAGCGCCGTGATCTTGTCGGTCAGTTCGGCGCAAAGGGTGGCGCGGTCACCGACCGAGTTCCCCTGCGCCGGATCGAAGCGGCAGGCGAACAGCGAAAGCAGGGTGCGGGCGATGGCCGGATGGTCCCGCAGCGCCTCCTCCTGGACCACCTGGGAGGGGTCGAGCCCGGCCTGCTGGCGATAGCGCGCGAGGGTGCGGATCAGCGCCGCCTCGCGCCAGCCGACCCCGAGTTCCAGCACCAGCCGGTTGAAACCATCGCTCTCGGTGCTGCCGCCCCAGACGGCAGAGAAGGCCGCCTCGAACGGGGCCCTGACATCGGCGAAGGCGAGCGCGGCCCCGCGCGGATCCTGCAGCAGGAATTCGTGGACGTGGATTTCACTGGCCACCCCCGCCTCGGCCGCCGGGCGGATCGCATGGCCGAACTCCTCCAGCGTCGTCAGCCCCATATCCGCGAGGATCGGCAGGACGTCGGACAGGGGTACAGCGGCACCCCGTCGATAGAGCTTGAAGCGGAACTGTAGCGGCGTATCCGCAGGTGTACGGAAGGCCCGGACGGCGATCGGCTCTCCTCCGCCTCCCGCCTCCCCGGTCGCACCCGAGGCGTTCAGACGTTGGATCTCCTGCAGGTCCGCCACGGCCTCGGCCGCGTCGTAGCGCTCGCGGTAGCCCGGCCCGAAGGCCTCGGCCCACCAGGTGCTCAGGGCACCGATCGCGCTCTCGTCGATGTCGCCGGCGCGCAGGGCACCCTCGAACCGGTCGACCCAGCCCCGTCCGGTCTCGATGATCTCGGCGTCCATTGCGGCTTGATCGGGGATCGGGTGATCGCCGGGCGTGACGCCGATGATATAGTGGATGCGCACCAGAGGTGCGTCGGACAACTGCGGGTACCAGGCCGACACGCGTCCGCCCCAGGCCCGGGCCAGGATCCGGCCGATCCTCTCGCGGACGCCGGCGTCATACCGCTCGCGGGGGACGAAGGCCAGGACGGAGACGAAGCGGTCGAAGGGGTCCTTGCGCGTGAAGGTCTTTATCCGGGGCCGGTCGTAGAGATGCAGGATGCCCAGCGCCGTGGCCAGCAACTCGTCCTCGGTGATCTGGAACAGTTCATCCCTGGGATAATTCTCGAGGATATTCCTGAGTCGCTTCTCGTTATGGCTGCCGGGGATCTTGGCGGCTCGCTCAAGAGCGTTGGCGACTTTTCTCCGGATCAGCGGCACCTGGGAGGCGGCAAGGTCATAGGCCTCGGCGGTGAACAGCCCGACAAAGCGGGTCTCGCCCGAGGGTCGTCCATCATCGCCGTACCGCTTGACCCCCACATAGTCCATATAGGCCCGGCGGTGGACCCGGCTGCGCAGATTGGCCTTGGCCACGGTCACCGGGTCGCTGAGGTCGATCTGCCGCTTCATCTGGGTGGTCAGAACCGCGGGCTCCGACGTCCGGCGCAGGACCGTCCGTTCCGGATCGCGCAGCACCCCGACGCCCGCCGCCGCCTGATCCAGAGGTGCCTGGGCCGCATAGCCGCCGTCGGCCGTGCGGGGATATTGATAATCCCGTGCGCCGAGGAAGACAAAATGGTCGTCATTCAGCGACCGCAGGAAGGCGAGGTTTTCGGCCACGATCTCGGGATCGATCCCGGCGGGGCAGGTCTCGAGGTGGACCACCGATCGCTGCATCAAATCCCGCATCGCCGGAAAGTCGGCCACGGCCGCGTGTACGTCGGCGAGGGTCTGCTCGACCCCCGCCGTGAGCGCCGCGCGGCGCTCCGGCGGCAGGGGGTCGATAACAATCACGATCAGGGATTCCCGCGTATCGGCCGCTGCCCGCCGCGAACCGTCACCCTCGCGCGCCACGGGGACCACGGGATGAAACAACGCGCGGACAGAGACCCCGGCATCGGCGAGTTCGCCCATGAGGCTGTCTACAAGGAAGGGCTTGTCGTCCTGAACGATCTGCAGCACGTCGTAAGGGGTCGCGCGGCCCCGCGCGGCGGCCAGGGACTTGACGACCACCCTGGGGGCCTCGCCGGGTCCGCGCCGCTCGGCCCAGCGCCAGGCGTCGGCCAGCAGCGTACCGACGTCATGGGGGTCAAGTTCCGGGGTTTCGTCTTCGGCGTAGTCCTCCCAGGCCTGGTCGACGAAAGACCGTTCCAGTCCGTCCAGTTCGCCGCCGCTCCGTAACGCCGCCTTGAAGGCCCGCTGCAGCGCCTCCGGGTCGGAGGGCCGGGACAGGGTGCGCGGTGTGCCGGACATGGGCAGGGTCTCGTGAGGCGCGGCAGGGCCGCCGGGTCTGGACCGGACGCTATCGACCGACCGTTACAGTTGGATCACTGATCCGGCGCGTCCCATCCCAGGCCGCTGGATAGGCCGCGCCGCGCCGCTCGGGAAGCCCGTAAACGCCTAACGCCGGGTCCACGGACGAGAACCCGGCGCCTGATCGCCGTTCACTAGCGGCGGAATCAGAAGCGGTAGTTCATCCCGATCCGCACAGCGTGCAGGCCGAACCGGCCGTTCGAACGGCGCAGGTCCGTGCCCGTCGTGTTCGGCGCCAGGACGAATGGATTGGTCGCGATTGCGACCCCGCGTCCCACACGGATGTCAAAGTCCGGGGCCTCGAGCGAGGTGTAGATGTATTCGCCGGTGACGCTGAGGTTGGGGGCCAGCCGATACTCCACGCCGCCGCCGGCCTGATAGCCGTCAGCCTGGTCGTCATTCACCGTGCCGGTGAAACTGTTCACCGTGTTCGAGGAATAGAACTGGTTCGTCATCTCGCCGGTCGCGCCGCCGGCCGTGCCCTAAAGGAGCGCCGGGCCATAGGCGTAACCCAGGCGGGCGCGGAGGGCGGCCAGATTGTTGAGCTTGCGCTCGAAAGTGTAGGAGGCCGGCGTGGTCGTAAAGGACGTCACGGTGTCCTCGGCGCCGGCGAAGCCCGAGTATTCAGCCACCGCTCCGACCACGAACGAGCCAAACTGGAAGTCCCAGCCGACGCGATCGCCGCCTTCCGAGCCGTCGGCGTCGTCGTCGCAGCCGGCGGGGGCGGCACCGCTGTTGGGTGAGCCGCCACAGGAGCCCGGGCTGAAGGCGTCGGCCCCGGTTGCGGTGGTGACAGGGTCACCGATACTACCGTCCAGGTTGCGGTCGAAGCGCAGGCGCTCGTCCTCCTGGTCGTTGACCATCGTCGCGCTGCCGTAGACGCCGACATACGGTCCCGACCAATCCTGGGTCTGGGCCTGGGCACCTGTGGCAGCCAGAAGCAGCACTCCGGCGGCGGCGGTGAGAGTGTTGTTCATTGGTCTTTCTCCCTTAAAGTCGACGCCGCCTCGCGAACGCGAGAGGCCACCCTTCCGGCCGGGGTAACGGCAAAGACGGTTGGCCGTTCCGGGTGGATGCACGCCCGACACCGATGACGCGGAAGTATCGCTCTCGCGCAACCTGGTCCTGCGGACGACGGACAAAGAAAAGACCGCCGGACGGGCGTCCGGCGGCCTCTCTTGAGGACCCGCGCTGGAGGGGGAATGGGCGCAGGTCCGATGCCGCCGCGGCCGGGGGAGGGGAGGGAGGCCGCGACGTCTGTTGGGCAAATGGGAAGCCGCTACCGGGCTTCAAGCCTCTCGATCAGGGTTCAGCCGTCCCCGGGCGCGGCGGTTTGACGCGGGCGGGCCGATGGGCGGGCGGCCGATGCGGCTGTCCGTCGGCCTCCTCCGCATAGGGCTTGCCGTCGCCCGAGAGCAGCACGGCAATCCACATCGATCCCTTGAACTCGGCCAGGATGGCCATGGTCATGACCGCCAGAGGCGTCGACAGGAACATGCCCACGACCCCCCACATCTTGCCCCACAGGGCCAGGGCCAGCAGGACCGCCACCGGATCAATGTTCTGATTGTCGCCCTGCATCCGCGGCTGGACCATGTTTCCGACGACGAACAGGATGATCTGGAGACCGACCAGCAGGATCAGCGCGGGCCAGTAGGTCGGAAACTGAACCAGGGCGAACAGCGGGGGGGCCAGGCCGGCCACAGCCCCGCCCAGCACAGGGATGAAGCCGACCACGAAGATGATGAAGGTCCAGAACTCGGCGTGTTCCAGCCCGATCACGCGCATGAGGATCCAGGCGGCGGCGCAGATCATGGCCCCGGTCACTGTCTGCACCCAAAGATAGCCCTCCACCCCGCCACGCACCCGCTCGAACACGCCCAAGGCCTCGGAGCGCTGCTCGCGATTGGGGAACATGGCCACGATCTTGCGCCGGAAGCCGGCCTGGGAGGCCAGCAGGAAGCCCAGATAGACGAGGACGAAGAACGAGCCCGAGGCCACGCCCTGCATCTGGAAAGCAAGACTGGTGAGATAGCCCCGCAGGTCGAGACTCGCGAGCAGTTCCTGGGCCGTGGGGGCCGCCTCCATGCCGACCAGCCTCGCTCCGTCCTCGATGATCGCGTCGATGCGGGGGCCGATGCCGCTGGAGACGCCCGACATGTCCGTAAAGAAGTTCGCCGCCCCGTTCACGATGAAGGCGATGGCGGCGAAGAAGCCCAGTACGACCAGCAGCACCGCCGCGACACCCGCCCAGTGATCGGGCAGAGGGGTCCGGTCCGCGATGAACCGCTTCACCCCGTCGATCATGATCATCAGGAAGATGGCCATCGCAAGCGGGGTCAGAATGTCGCGGAGCCAGTAAAGCGCCGCTCCCGTCGCGACCACGGCTGTCAGGACAAGGGCGTTGCGGGCGACGGCGGAGGACTGGACGGCGATCGGAAGTTTCATGGCGCGACTGTCGGGGCGGGGGCGGGCGCGGTCAATCGCCGATCCAGCCCATGGGGGCGCTGGAAGACGGGGAACGGCCCGGCTAAGCAGGAGCATCGCACGGAGACCCGCATGACCGACGCCACCGCAGCCGCACCCCCGGGACTGTTCCTCGGCCAGTCCTCGGGCGGCGATACGCCCGGGCGTGAGGCGTTGCTTTGGAACCGGGCGAACCGGCACGGCGTGATCGCGGGTGCCACAGGCACGGGCAAGACCGTGACCCTGCAGATCATGGCCCAGGGCTTTTCCGACAGGGGAGTGCCGGTCTTCTGCGCCGACGTGAAGGGCGACCTGTCCGGCATCAGCCAGCCGGGTTCGCCGAACGAGAAGCTGCTGGCCCGGGCCGCCGGCATGAACCTGACTCTCGTTCCCAGAGCCGCCCCGACCGTGTTCTGGGACCTGTACGGCCAGAAGGGCCATCCGGTCCGCGCCACGGTGTCGGAGATCGGGCCGCTGCTGATGGCCCGGATGCTGGATCTGAACGACGTCCAGGAGGGGGTCCTGACCGTGGCCTTCCACGTCGCGGACAAGGAGGGTCTGCTGATGCTGGACCTGGACGATCTGCGAAGCGTGCTGACCTATGTCGCCGAGAACGCCGCCCGTATCGGTCGCGAGGCCGGCAACGTCGCCCCCGCCTCGATCGCCGCCATCCAGCGCGGTCTGCTTCAGCTGGAACAGCAGGGCGGCGACGCCTTTTTCGGAGAGCCGGCGCTGAGGCTTGAGGACATGATGCGCGTCGGTCTGGACGGGCGTGGCCAGGTCAATGTGCTGGACTCGACCCGGCTGATGTCCTCGCCCCGGCTTTACGGGGCGTTCCTGCTCTGGCTGCTGTCGGAACTGTTCGAACAGCTGCCCGAAGTCGGCGATCCGGACAAACCGCGGCTGGTCTTCTTCTTCGACGAGGCCCACCTGCTGTTCCGCGACGCGCCCAAACCCCTGCTGGAAAAAGTCGAACAGGTCGTGAGGCTGATCCGGTCCAAGGGCGTCGGGGTGTTTTTCGTCACCCAGAATCCGGCCGACATTCCCGACAGTGTCCTGGCCCAGCTGGGCAACCGTATCCAGCATGCACTGCGCGCCTATACCCCGTCCGAGCAGCGAGGACTGAGATCGGCATCGGAGAGCTTTCGCGCCAACCCCGCCTTCGACACCGCCGAGGCCATCCAGGCGCTGGGGACCGGCGAGGCCCTGATCTCGACCTTGGACGAAAAGGGAGCGCCCCGCATCGTCGCCCGCACCCTGGTGCGACCGCCCGACAGCCGTCTGGGGCCGGCAACCGACGCCGAACGCGCTGTCGTGATGGCCGCCAGTCCGGTGAAAGGGTTCTACGACGCCGTGATCGATCGTGAATCCGCTGAGGAAATTCTCACCGCGCGCCACGCCGCCGCCGAGGCCGGGCCCCGGGAGGCTCCGAAGGGCCGCGCCCCCGCAGCCAAGGCTCCGGCCGCCGCCCGGGCACCGCGTCGGTCCAGCCGCCAGACGCCATTTGAGGCCTTGACGAAATCGGTGCTCAGGACCGCGGGCTCGACCCTGACGCGCGAACTGCTCCGGGGCGTGCTGGGCGGGCTGCGGCGGCGCTGAACCGCCGTCAGACGGCCGAGCCCAGCCGGGCGTTGGCCAGACCGATCAGCACGCCGGTCACCTGGGCCCCCGATCCCGTCTGGGACAGAAGCCTGGACAGGTGCGGCGACAGTTTACGGGTATCGATCAGAACCATGGCCCAGCCAAGGAACAGCTGGGCCTGAACCGGCCAGCGCGCGAGGACTCGAACGTTGCGATGGCGTTCGTCGACCTCGATCGTTGCCATCAGGGCCGTCAGGGTCTCGGCGTCCCCCTCGAGCACCTGAACGAAAGTTCCGGACTGATAGGCCAGGGCTCCGGTCACTCTCTGGCGGCCATTGTTGCGAACCGAGGTCGCGACGATCGCGGAAAGGTCCATGGGCCCCTCGACGACCCCCATGGCGTCGCTTCGATAGACGAGGCGCTCAAGAGGGCGCTCGATCGGGGATGTCATGAACCGGGAAGCCTGGGCGGCGAATCCGCCGTCCATCTAGGCGCTCGCTGCGGCAATGCCCAGCACTGTCGTGTCAGCGCGGAACCAGTCGCCACATCCGCAGGGGGTGACGCACCGCCCCCGCCTCCTCGCCCGCCGCCCCGCCGCGCCCGATATAGAGGTCGGCGCGGACCGGCCCCCGGATCGCCGAGCCGGTATCCAGGGCCATGACCAGCCCGGAATAGCCGTGTCGGGCACCAACGAGGTTGCCGCCATCCGCGCGAATCCAGACCAGATCGCCATAGGTCCAGCTGGCCGGGTCCACGGCGATGGCCCGGCGGGCAATCAGGGGGACACCCGCGGCGCCCGACGGATCGCCGCCGTCGTCCCGCCCGAGCGAAAAAAAGATGTAACGCGGGTTGAGGGCGATCACGCCGCGCGCCTCGGGGCCCCGATGCGCCGCCAGCCAGGCCCGGATCGCCTCGCCGGAGGTTCCGTTCGGTGCCAGCAGGCCGCGCTCCGCCATCGGCCGCGCGATGCCGACAAAGGGCCGGCCATTGTCGGCGGCATAGGCGGCGCGGGCCGCGAAACCGTCCTCGAAGGTCAGATAGCCGGAACCCTGGATCTGGAGGAAGAACAGGTCCTCGGCCCGCATCCAGGCGAGCGGCGTCGACGGCAGCGGCCCGGCCTCGATCTCGGCGCGCTCGGGCAGAACCTGGCCGCGGGTCCATCCTGCGGGTGGGGCCAGAACGGGCGTATCGAAAACGGCGTCCGGCGCGCGGCGGGCGCTGTACTCCGGTGCGAAATAGGCGGTCAGCAGACCCGGACGGGCGTCGGTGGCCTCCGCCTCAACCACGGCAAAGGCGGCTTCAAAGAAAACGCGGGCGGCCGTCGGGGTGACACGACGCGACAGACGCCGGATCTCCCGCGCGCGCTCGCAGAGACGGACGGCGGCCGGATCGCGGGTCACATGGCAGCGATCGGCATAGGCCTGGAAGGCGGCCAGATGATCCTCGTCAGCCCAGGCCGGCAGGGTGTCGGGTCCGGAGAGGCTGGATGGCGAACTGGAAGGAGTGGCCGGCGCAATCTCGACCGGTCCCGATGGCATCGGGGGCCGGACCGGCATCGTTGCGCAGCCGGCCATCACCACAAGCATGGCCGCAAGCCCGGACCGCGCGGCCGCGCCGGCCTGCCCGCCTGGCCGCATCAGGCGTTGGCGGGTTCGACGCGGGCCAGCACCCAGTTCGGGTCAGAGGCACCCAGCGACCGTTCGAACGTCCAGTGCTCGGCCGTGCGGCGCTCCTCTATCCGGGGCTCGCCCGGTGCGCCGGGCGTGGCCTCGGCCTGCGGCGGCAAGATCTTCGACCGGATCTCGGCGAGGAAGCGAACTTTGGCGACGGCGCGATCACCCTCGGCGGAGGCCAGTTCCAGGTCGGCACGGGGCGGTTGCAGGAACTCGACCTGTTCCGTCTCGCCGCGGGTCTCGCGGGCCGCGATGCCGGTCTCGAAAGAGGCGAGCACGGCGGGTGTGAGCAGCGGCTTCAGCGCCGTGCGGTCGCCAGAGGCATAGCCGCGAACAATGGTTTCATAGGCCTGCCGGGCCCCCTCGATGAATTTCGCAGGATCAAAGGCCGGGTCGCGCGCGCGAAGCGACGCGGCGGCCGCCAGGGTGGTGGCGTCCACGCCCGGGGTCCTGACGGGGGCCTCGGCACCGGCCGCGGGAAGGGCTGGCGTCCGCGCATCGTCCTGCGGTTGCCGCCCGACCTTTTTGCCCAGCACATTGTAGAGCTGGAAAAGGACAACGGCCGCGATGACGGCGAAGATGACGATCGAGAACTGAACCGGCACGGGATATCCCTGGATTGCGTCGGGCCCGGACCCGGGGGGTTCGGGCGCATCGATAGCGACGATTAGGGTCAGATATAGGCGCGCGCAAGGCGACTTGCATCCCACGCGACAACGACGCCCGTGTTGCGGCTCGCTCGGCCCGATGCTAGTCGCCGCGCCTCGCCCCATCGCCAGACCGAACGGCCCAGCCTCAATGACCGACGTCAACCCCGCCGAACCCAACGGTTCCGCCCCGACCAGCCAGCCGCCGATCCCCGGCTTTCGCATCCTCGCCCAGTACGTGCGAGACCTGTCGTTCGAAAACCCGAAGGCGCCCGACAGCCTGCGCATTGAGGGCAAGCCCCAGATCGACATGGGCGTTGAGCTGAACGCCCAGGGTCGTCCGGACGGCCTGTTCGAGGTCGACATCAAGCTGTCGATCAAGGCCTCGACGGACTCCATGGCTGTGTTCCACGTGGAACTTCTTTACGGCGGCCTGTTCCAGCTCTCCGGCATCGCCGAGGCTGATATCGAGCCGTTGCTGCTGATCGAATGCCCGCGTTACCTGTTCCCCTACGCCCGCGAGATCGTCGCCCGGGCGACGGCCGACGGCGGCTTCTACCCCCCCTTCATGCTGGACCCGATCGACTTCGCCGGCATCTATGCCGCCCGGATGCAGCAGCAGGCCCAACCCGGCGGCGCGGCCTAGCACTCTCTCAAGTGAGGCCGTAGCCCGCCCACAGGGACTGGTCCTTCAGCGTCGCAAGCAGGAAGGCGCGGTGGGCCGCATCCTCCTCCGGTCGAATCCGGGGCGCCAGTGCGCGCGGACGGGGCGGATATCCTCCGGCTGCGGCATGCGCCGCAGCGGCCTGACTTTCCCGCCGGCTGCTGAGGTCAAGGACACGCTCCTTGCCGCCCCTGAGCTCCAGATAGACCTCGGCCAGCAACCGGGCATCGATCAGGGCCCCGTGCAGCGCCCGGTCGACCAGGCTGATCTTGTAGCGTTTGCACAGCGCGTCCAGCGAGTTGGCCATGCCCGGAAACCGCGTCTGGGCCAGCTGAAGCGTGTCGACCCAGCGGGTCTCGTGCAGCAGGGGATGGCCGCAGCGTCCGCATTCGTGGTCGATGAAATTGCGATCAAACTGGGCATTGTGGGCTATGATCGGCGCCTCTCCGATGAACTCCATCAGATCGGCGACGATTTCGGCGAACCTCGGCGCGGTTTTCACCCTGTCGTCGGTGATCCCATGCACCCGGATGGCGTCCGCCGGGATCAGTCGCTCCGGATTGACGAGGCGGTGGAACGTCCGGCCCGTCGGCAAAAGATCCTGGATCTCGATGCAGCCGACCTCGATCAGCCGGTCTCCGGTCTTCGGATCGAAGCCGGTGGTTTCGGTGTCGAGGACGATTTCGCGGGCCATGTTCCCCTAATGGGGTGTTTCGGACCCGGCCGGTAGAGTGCGGCGACGCGGTGTCCAGTCCGGTGCCAGAACAATCCCCGCGATTTCGTCCACCCGGGCCCGGGCCGCATTCATTCCGTGCGACGTATCGATGACGAAGTCGGCGCGACGACGCTTTTCGGCGTCCGGCATCTGGCGCGAGGCAATCGCCTCGAACCGCTCCGGCGTCATGCCGGGCCGGGCCAGGACCCGGCGGCGCTGGGTCTCCGCATCGGCAGTCACCACCACCACGGCGTCCACCGCCTGATCCCCGCCAGTCTCGAACAGAAGCGGAATATCCAGCACCGCCAACGGGACGCCGGCGGCGCGCGCGGCCTCCAGATCGGCCTGCCGACCGGCCGCGACCAGCGGGTGGACGATCGTCTCCAGCCGCCGGAAGGCGGTCGCGTCGGACCCCAGCGCCTCGGCCAGGCGGGCGCGATCCACCGCGCCGTCGACGATCACGCCGGGGAAGGCCT
>Ga0163144_10004667_pt1 | contig 30776 bp, 27 predicted proteins | sample OliLak19BULKMAT1_FD_123175 | JGI IMG/M metagenome (GOLD analysis project Ga0163144, IMG submission 123175) | Freshwater microbial mat bacterial communities from Lake Vanda, McMurdo Dry Valleys, Antarctica - Oligotrophic Lake LV.19.BULKMAT1 | ecosystem: Environmental > Aquatic > Freshwater >... | reverse complement strand
GCTCTTCGTCAGTCGCACTTTTGACGACACGTCATAGGTCGGCATGTTTCGATTGCGTAGCTCGCCCACAACGCGTACGTACTCGTCGCGCACCCCCGCCACGTCGCCGTTCAATACCCGTCGAATGGCACAGCGCAAAAACTTCTCGCCGAACGGCTCGGCGCGACTGGAACGAAAGGCCACCCCGCGCAAAATAAGCTGGCCCGATTCTGTCAGCAGCGCATAATTCTTGGGTTCGTGTGACAACATCGCTCTGTATCGCCCTTCAAATTCCAGCTGCACCAACGGCGGCAGCAACGCCGCCACCTCGGCAACCACGCGGCGCTCATCGGCTTCCGTCCACGATTCCGGCACAGCGAAATACACACCATCGGTGTCACCCTCCAACAACGTCACGCCGCGCTCGGCCAATTCGCGACACATGAGTGCGAGCGTGGCCCGTCCGCGCCGTGTCACCTCATTGGCCGCATGCACGTCCGCAAATCGTGTAAGCCCGGCACCTGCGCCGAGGTATCCGTAGGCAGAGTTGACCACCAGCTTCATCGCCGCCGACATCGCTTCGTGTGTGTGCCGCTCGGCCGATCCCGGCGGCGCCAACTTCGCCTGGGCCTTCGCGTGCAACCGTTGTGCCACCAACTGGTTCACCAGAGCCAGCATGGCCCCCAGTTCGTCACGCTTTGGTCCAATCCTGTATTGGCGCATAAGTGACGGGTACAAACTCGCAACATCGGCTTTCACCACCCGATGCGCGACGCCGGTGGCGAACAGGTACAGCGCGGCTCCGGTGTGAATGGTGCCGTCACCATCCTTGTGTGCGGGCAGCGCGACGCCCGCTCGCAGGTAGGCGCGTACCAGGAGCGGGTCAATCACGCCTGTCGCGGCGCCTGCGTCGGCCAGTCGTTCGTACCGCCGCGGCGCCATGCGCGCGAGCGCAAACGCCGCGCCTCCCAACATGTCCGCCAAGTGTGCCACCTCACGCACATCATCCGAGGCATAGCGACGGACACGATCAGGGTCCCGTTTGAAAGTCGCATAAATCTGATCGCCGCGAATGTATTCCCGATCCGGTCCGGCCACACCCAGGTGTTTTGCTACGGCCTTGAGACCATGTGACGGAAGTTCCCGCGCGGAAAAGTCGTAGCGCCGCACGGCGTCGAGGGTATCGATCAATTCACGCCCCGGTGCGACATACCGTACCCGCCGGTCTGCGTCGTATTCGCTGGGGGCACCGCGCCGCGAGCCACGCGTCAGCAATGTCTGGTGAGCTGTGCGGCCCAGCGCAAACGGAATGCGCAATTTCTTCGCACGGGTGAACAGGAACGGGAGATCGAAGCCATGCAGGTTGTGATTTTCGATCACATCCGGATCGATCAATCGCACGACGTCACTCAGTTCCTGAATGAGCCGACGCTCGGCGCCGTCACTCTCCTCGACAGCCTCCAGCGTCTGCACTCCACCGTTGGGATGGCGCACGGCGATCATGAAAATCCGATGTTGGTTGGCATCGAGACCGGTCGTTTCCAGATCGAATTGCAACCGTCGGAGTTGATCGAACGCGAGATCGCGAAAATACGTGCGGCCCGACGCCACCAGATATTGCTCTTCGGGGCCGAGCATCAGGAGTTGTTCGTCTCCGAGGTCGCGAGCGTGTCGTATGGCGCGCCCGAGACGGGCCGATGCCCCACGCAGCAATGGAGCGTGTAACTCGGCCCCCGTTGGCGCGCTGACGACATACCGAAATTCACCGTCACCCGTGAGGGTGCGCACTTGTATTCGCGACGACACATCATTGTCCATGCCCAGCACGGCCCCGCCCCGCCGCAGGTCTCCCAAATCACGCAGCACCAACCACGGCCGGAATGGATCGACCTGCTTCGTGAGGGCGCCCGTGGAAACATCGCGCTGCCAAACGGTGGCATAGCCGTCGCGCTCGACCCACACCGAAACGATTCCGGGAGTTTGGTCCCACCCCCACAACCATTCCTGTTCGTCGAGCGCGCGGCGGTTCGTCATCGTTGAACTACCACGAGCGGGTGCGCGACGTTACGGCACCCACCGCGTATGATGGGAAGCGGCGTCGCGATTTTTGGGGGCGGTCGCTTCTGCCGGAACGCCAATATTCACGACCAGAATAATGCGTTCGCCCTCTGCAACCGTGACCGCTGCGCGAGCTGCCGGGTCATTCAGAATGGCACCCGACTTGAATGCCGTGCCCAACCCCTTGTCCACCGCCGCCAACGCCAGATTCTGTACACCCATCATGACCGCGGCGTAATCTTCTTCGCGAATTTCCTCATTCTCGTTCACCACCATTGCCACCGCCAACATGGCGGGAACTGCCCGGTGTTCTTCTGCTACGGTTTCCCGCATTTTCTGGGCGGCCGCATGATCTTCAATTTTCTTGGCTTTCCGGCTGCCAAGCGCCATACCGTAGCCGTACCGTGCATCCGGGCCGAGTACGTAGAATCGCCACGGCTGCGTGAGACGGTGATTCGGTGCAAGAGTTGCTGCGGCGAGCAGAGACTCAAGGTCTTCCCGCGCGATTTCCTGATTCGTGAAGCGCTTGATGGTACGGCGCTGGCTGATGGCTTCGAAAGTTTGCATGCCGCAAAATAACCTGCTGCCTCGGTCCTGTCGCAACGCCCGCGTCCGGTCGACCCTGGCGCCGCGCCTGAATGGCCGCGCAATCCGGTAGTCAGAACGTGATACCGCCCCCTACCACGACCACCTGGCCGGAGATGTAGTTCGACTCGGGCGAGCAGAACAAATACACACCGTCTGCGGCTTCCTCCGGAGTGCCCAGGCGGCCAAGCGGAATGGCGTTCTGCTCCAGCTGCTCGAGAAGTGCGGGCTGTACGCCCATCTTGCGCACTTCGCCCGAATCCTGAGTCTCCATCACGATGGGTTGGGTCATTCGCGTGCGGATAAATCCGAATGCCACGCAATTCACATTCACTTTGTACCGCCCCCACTCTTTCGCGAGCGTCTTCGTCATGCCCACCACCGCCATTTTCGCCGCCGCATAGTTCACCTGACCAGGGTTGCCACCCAGTCCCGACACGGACGAGATGTTCACGACTTTTCGAAAGTGCTCCTGGCCAGCGGCCGCCTCGGCCTTTGCGAATCGACGAATGGGTTCGGCGGCGGCCCGGAGAATGCGAAACGGCGCCGTGACATGTACATCCATGATGGCCTGAAACTGTTCGTCCGTCATGTTCTGTATCACGCTGTCCCACGTGTACCCGGCATTGTTGACGACAATGTCGAGCGCACTAAAGCTGTCCAACGCCGTGGCCACAAACCGTTCGCCGAAGTCCGCGGCGGTGACGTTGCCGGCGCACACGGCCGCTTCACCGCCGACCGCGCGAATCAGCGCAGCCGTCTCTTGCGCGGGCCCCTCGTCCAGATCGTTCACCACCACACGCGCGCCCTCGGCCGCAAGCTTGCGCGCCACCGCGCGACCAATGCCCCGCCCCGAACCAGACACAATCGCGACCTTCCCGTGCAGCTTGCTCATGGATTTCCGTTGGTGGCGGTAGTGGGCAGGCAGGTGCAGTCGGCCCGCACCCACTCCGTTGTGGTTGCGGGCGGTAGCGACCGGGGTAAGTTCCCGCCTGTGCGACTTCTCTCGGGGTGCCTCGCACTGCTGCTCTCGCTGGCCAGTGTTGCCGAGGCGCAGCTTCGCGAAATCAGGGTCAGTGCCAGTCCCACGCTGGTCATCGGCAACAACGATAACGATGACGCGACGACGTTTGCCGGGATAGATGGGACAACCCGCCTTCCGGATGGACGGATTGTGGTCGGCGACCGTGGCCCGTACAGCATTCGCGTCTTCTCCGCAGAGGGCAAGCTCCTCACTAAACTGGGACGCAAAGGTTCAGGTCCAGGCGAAATTTTGTACCTTGCCCGATTTTACCGATGTGGCGACGAACTATTCGCGTACGATATTGAGAACGGTTATCGCAGGACGGTCTTTTCGCTCGACCTCGCGTACAAACGCGAGTTCCGCTTTGGTGGTCCGACTGGCGGGCCGCCGTACGCATCGGCATGTAGTTCGCAGAAGCGGTTTATTCAGCTTGGATGGGAATCCAGAAAAGCCATGAAAGCGGGGGCGTTTCGATCGGATGTCGATTTCTGGTTCTCGCGCGCCGATAACAAGGTTGAGTTGAAAATCGGAATGTTCCCGGGTTCGGAGCGCTGGGGATTGGTCAACAACAAGCAGTTCAGTGATACGCGGCCGCTGCAATTCGGCAAACAGCCAGTCGTCGCCATCGCTTCGAACCGCGCGTACATCGGCACCGCCGATAAGTTTGAGATCATGGTGTTCGACTTGAGCGGCAAACGCATCGGCTTGTTGCAGGACAATGTGCCGCTTAGGCCGGTCACGAAAAGCGACATCGACGGACCGTGTTCGCCCCTGATGGGAAGTTGTTGGCGCGGCTGTTGCTGCCCACCGACTTGACGGTGCACGAGATTGGGCGCGATTACATTTTGGGGCGGTATCTGGATGTGGAGGAAGCGATTCGACAAGTCCGGCAGTATCGATTGACGCGATAGCTATCCTCATGTTGCCTCGCTCCGCGCGCAATGTCGAGCCCTGCAACATTCGGATTCGGCGTCAGCCCAATGACGATGTCGTGTCGTCCTATCTTTCCCAAAACCACGATACCATCTCAGCCAGCTGTCAGTCGCATGCGCGGGACCCTTCGCGTCCTCCGTGACTCCGCGTGAACATTCTGCCGTTCCCATGGAACCGGCAACCCGCTCTGCCCAACCAACGACGGTCACCGCTCCCACAGACGCTGCACCGCGCCGCCGGCATTACCGCTTGAGCTGCAGCTTGTACACGCTGGGTTTCAGAAACCCGTCCGCATCCGCCACGACGCGCCCTACAAAGCCGGCAGACACGCGCTCACCAAGAAATGGCAACTCGATGCGCGCCAACATCTGCCCAACGTGAGGATCGATCACTTCAAGAACGGTATGATAGCGGCGGTCGTCAATCTCACGCGGGATGGTCTCTTCATTCGGCGCCTCATTGGGCGATAATTTTTGCGCCTTCGTGTTGATGGTGTCCCAACCCGGTGCGGCAATTTGTCGCCCAACCCACAGCAGGCCGTCCTGGTCAACATCAAGCCAGCGTTTGGGCCACAATGCTTTCACCCGTCGTGGCGATGAAATCACTTCGTACGTCGGCACCATGCGTTGCGTCGCCTGTGCCTCACGCATCTCCGCCTCGTTCATGATGGGCGGAGCCTCACCCGCGACACGCACACCGAACAGCTTTCGCGAGATGCCGCGGCGGTCGTGCTGCTCCAGGCGGTAGTTGGTTGGACCCATGGTCCACACCGTGCCACTGGGCCCCGCATACCCTTCCGACAAAAGCATGTCCGCCTTCGAATACGATTCTTTGCCAGAAGAAAGTTGCTTGGTGCGACCAGTGGACACCGAGAACACCGGAAAGCTGTCCACGAGCCGCGCCTCCGCTCCAAAACGAAACACGTACTGATTGCCGGTCGTAGGCGGCCACGTTTGGGTCGATATTGCCAGCACGTATCCGGTACTGTCCGTCGCAACTGCGAATGGCCGCTTGCCTCCAACGTCGGCACGGCGCGCATACTTTCCGTCCGCAGAAAACACGTGTCCAAGGTGGTATCCTTCGAACACAAAGAGTGAGTCGCTGTTGCCAGTTCGTACCACGCTGGTGTGTCGGTATTCGCCAGGCCCTTGCCCATAGTGACCAATTTCACCTTGGTAACGCCCCAACGAATCGTATGACAGAACGGGTTGGCTGCCCCAGCCTTCGAAAGTGAGGTAATTCGTGCCGCGGCTGTCTTTCAGAAACCCCGGCACTCTGACCGGAATTGATGCGTCCTTTGCGGTGCCAATCAGCAGTGAGTCCGTAACGGTAAGCGAGCACGTGCTGCACGAGGGCACGCTGTCAATCATGGCCGTATCACGCCGCACCATCGGGTTCGACGCAGCAACTGCCGACCCACCCTCACCCGCACACGCAGCCGTGGCGGCGGTCGCCACCACCAAACACGCCAACCGTCTGAATATTTTCATGCGGCACAATGGCGGTCCCTGAACACGAGGTCAAGATTCTTAATCCAAGCGTAATTCGCCGCACGAGCCAGCGCGTCGCCAGACCGTCCACTTTCGACCACCAAACGCGTATGTCCGATCTCTGGTCGTCAACCGCGCACAAAACCTGGCAGGCAAGTCTCGATCAATACGAAACCGTCGTCGAACAACAGAACGTCACGAAACTCGCCGACCTCGATGCGTGGTATCGAAAGGGGCTTCCCGGTTTGATAACCGCACGCCCCCATCCGCACATCACTCACGCAGAACTCGTGCGACTCACCGAATGGAAAATGGCGCGCGGGGTGTGGCGTGCACCAAATCTGGTGCTGGTCAAAGGCAATGCTGCGCCGAACGTCATCAGCCTGAGCACCGACGCGCTTTCCAAAATTCCGCATCCCACTGCCCCCATTTCCACCCTGGCCAAACTGGACGGTGTTGGTCCCGCCACCGCATCGGCCGTCGCGGCCGCCTATGCACCCGAGTTGTACGCGTTCTTCGACGAACTGGTGGCCGAACAGGTGCCCACCATCGGCCAGGTGGCGTGGACACTTGGTTATTACGCGAAGTACGCAGCGGCGCTTCGGGAACGAGCGACCGCCCTTGGCGATGGCTGGACCCCAGTCATGATTGAACGCGCACTCTGGGCCCACGTCGGCGGCAAGCTCGGCAAAAACCTCGAATAGGCTGGTGGGGTACACCGCCCACCCGTCAGATTGATGAGGCGGCGGCGGCTAAATACAGCACCTCTGTGATCACCAGCACCTTAAACCAGCACCTTAAACCAGCACCTTAAACCTGCACCTTAAACCTGCACCTGAAACCAGCACTCATGAACAGCGTCCTGACCCTTGTGGCCGTGGCACTCGGCATGCTGCTCACGGCCCAAGCGGGAATCAATTCGCAATTGCGGGTGGCGCTTGGTCACCCAGTAGTTGCAGCCACCGCGTCGTTTCTTGTTGGTACCGCCGGACTTCTGGTGGCCGCTGTGTTCGCACGCGTGCAGTGGCCGGGCATTCAACAGGCCGCCACTGTTCCGTGGTGGGGCTGGACGGGCGGCCTGCTGGGCGCATTGTACATCGCGGCCAGTGTGGTGCTCGCGCCACGTCTTGGCGCCGCGGTGCTCATCGCATCAATCGTCGCGGGGCAATTTGTCGCAGCACTGGTGCTCGATCACTTTGGACTGCTTGGATTCGCAAAACAGGCAATCACACCCGCGCGGGCCGTAGGAGCCGTGCTACTTTTTGCTGGAGTATTCCTTATCCAACGTCGGTGATTGAGGGCGCAGACGTCTTCTGTCGGACCGTGCAGTAGGTTGTTGAACTCACTTCAGTCATCCAGATGAAACAATTCCGGCTCGTAGCGCTGCCCTTGGTACTCCTGCTGTCGGCCTGTGCGGGCGCAGCACCTATCTCCACGGCACCCACCCCGCCCCGCGCAACGCCAGCCAGCAGCATACCGCTGGCGAGCGCTCCACTCAATCTCAAATCGCTCACCGCTGCTCCGGACGACTGGCACCGGTTGTCGGCCGACAAGGATGGCGTATTCGGTGTTGGCAGTGACCGCGCGATTGCCGAGTTGTTGCAGGGAAAAGCGCCCGCGCGCCGCATCATTGTGGCGGTCATTGATGGTGGCGTGGACACCGCGCACACCGCCCTCAAAGACAACATGTGGCGCAACGCGAAAGAAATGAACAACGGCAAAGATGATGATGGGAACGGCTTGGTTGATGACGCCTTCGGCTGGAACTACGCCGGCGGCAGCGACCTCAGGTCGGTGAACGACGAAACGCTGGAAGTCACCCGCCTGTACGCGTCGTGTCGGGACATGGCGGCAGGAAAAGGCACCCCCAAGCCCGATGCCGCGACCTGTAATACGCTAAAGACCAAATACGATGAAAAACGTGTCGAACTGACCGGTCAGTTAGGGCAGATAGAGAACATCATTCAAACCACGGCGGCGGTCACGAGCGTGTTGCAGCGCGCCATCGGTCAGGGCCCCCTCACCCGTGCGCGGGTCGAGGCGTACAAGGCAGACAATCCCCAGGCCGCACAAGCCCGCGAAGTCTGGTTGCAAATTGAAGCGGCGGGATTGCTTGGTGACGAAATGGATGGCGCGAAGAAGCAGATCAGTGGACAAATCAACGTGGGCCTCGATCTCACCTACGACTCGCGCACCATTGTCGGCGACAACATACTCGACTACAACCAACGCGTGTACGGCAATCGCGATGTCACCGGTCCCGATGCGTCACATGGCACGCACGTAGCCGGCATCATTGCTGCGGCGCGCGGAACGGGCAAAGTGGAAGGCATCGCGCAGCATGTGCAAATCATGGCGTTGCGCGCGGTACCCAACGGTGATGAGCGAGACAAAGACATCGCGAACGCCATTCGGTACGCGGCCGACCACGGCGCGAACATCATCAACATGAGCTTTGGCAAGTCGTATTCGCCCGGAAAATCGGCCGTCGATGCCGCCGCGAAATACGCCGTGTCCAAGGGCGTGTTGTTGGTGCATGCGGCAGGCAACGACGGCGAAGATATTGACGTGCTGCCGTCGTTTCCGTCTCCGATATTTGAAGATAGAACGCGCTCACTCAACTGGATTGAAGTGGGCGCCTCGTCCTGGAAGGGACTGAACGACCTGTCGGCACCCTTCAGCAACTATGGCAAGACGCGGGTGGATCTCTTCGCGCCGGGCGTGGACATTCTTTCGACGGTGCCGGGTGGCGGCACCAAGAAAGAAAGCGGCACCAGCATGGCTGCGCCGGTGGTCTCGGGGGTGGCGGCTCTGCTGATGAGTTATTTCCCGTCGCTCTCCGCCGCAGACATCAAGGACATCCTGCTGCAGTCAGCGCGTCGGGTGGACGCACCGGTGAGCAAGCCGGGTGCAGGCGGCAAGGTGCCTTTCAATTCGTTGTCACAAACTGGCGCAATTGTTGATGCGTACGCCGCCGTGAAGCTGGCCCAATCCCGCAGCGCGGTGATGAAGCAGTAGTGCAGCGTTCATCACCGCTGGGCATTCAGCAAATCAGGGAACCGGAGACGGCGCAATGCCGTCTTCGATGGGGGCCAGCGTCTTTTCACGCGAACTCTTCAGCAGTCCGTAAGCCGTATACAGGACCACGAGCACCACCAGAATCTTCATCTGGTTAAGGGGTAATGACTTCACAAGCAGCGCGGCAATCAGCACCATGGGCACCCCACCAATGGCAAGCGCCAGCGCGGCTTTCAGGTCAAAGAAGTCTTTCTTCACAAAGCGGTAACTCGCCGTCGGCATAAGAAACGCGCAGGAACCCATCATGATGGGAAACGCGACCTTCGGCGACATGCCCAGCAGGTAGATCAGCACCATGCAGGGACCGTACAAACCAATGCCGATGGTCATCAGCGCACCCAGTACAAAATTGCCCAGCAATCCGAAGGCCAGCTTGTTGCCTTCCAGTTTGATGAGATCGCCGCCGGCGGGCATCCAGTTCATGACGGATGCAAACATGAGCGCAGCGGCAACAGTAAGGGCAAGGCCCATGCCCAGTTGCACGCGCTGGCGTGGCCAACCCGACACCAGTCCTGACCCGACGTACGAACCAACCACTGCGGCGACAATCATGTACACCAGGGTGTACGGATCGACTTCAACAGTGGTCGTGAAGATGTACGCCTGCACGACCGCCGGCAGTGTGTGTCCGATGTTCAGTGTGCCGGGAATTCGCTCATCAGGCACCAGCTTCCATTTGCGAAAAATGGCAGTGGTCGGCGCAAACGACCCTACGCCCAGCGTGTCCCAGAAATTGGTGAACGCACCCGTGAAGTACAGCAGCCCGGAACGCGGTCCCCCCAGCAAATCACCGAAGGTCTGACCGCGTTGGCGAGCCGTCGTAATCGCGCCCGCAAGGACGACCAGATAGAAAACGGTGAACGCGGCCAGCGCGATGAATAGCGCCATCTTTGGGTCGAATCCGGTCATGCAAGCTCCAGAGTGCGTGGGAGGACGGCCTTCGGGCAGGAATAAGGCAGCGCAGCCAATATGTCACAAGGACACCGACGGCAGGAGGTGCCCTCCTGGCCATGCGGTTATTCGGCCGAGGCAGCCGGGCCGTACGGTGATGTGCCCCTTTCCATCATTCACCGATGATTTCGCCCCAGTGAACGATTCCATTTGGAGTCCGGGCGCGCGGTCGCCTATAGTCTCTCCCATGCAACTGCCAGCCCGAACAGTCACCCCACCAACTGCGTCCACTCTGGTACCGCGCCTGCCGCAGTACCTGGTGGCCGTGCTGCATCTGGGATATTGGGGCCTGTACATGCTGTTGCTGGCGCTCTTCATCATCGGCACGCGCTCCGGCATGTCTCCAGGCCGCGTGTTACTCGGAACAAGTGCCGGGTTCCTGCTCATCGCGCCAAACGTCGTCGCGTTCTACGTGCAGTACTTCGTGTTGACACCGCGACTGTTTCCCAAGCGGCGCTTTGGCGTCTTGACGGCCCTCACGTTGCTCACAGCGGTGACCACGTCGCTGATGTGCGGCGCAGTGCTCGCACTCATGGTCCCGGGCCTGCCGCCGATATTTCAGGACTGGCGGAACACCTTGGCGTTTGTCTCCTGGATGACGGTGCTCGCGCTCATTCACATGACCATCTCGATGGTCATGCGCGGATTCATCAGTTGGTACGATGACATCGCGGTGAAGGAGCAGTTGACGAAACGCACGAGCGAAGTGGAGGCCGCCCTCATCCGCGCCAAACTCGATCCTCACTTCCTGTTCAACACACTGAACAACATTGACGTGCTCATCATGCGGGATGCCGCTGCCGCGTCTCAATACCTCAATCAGCTCTCCGATATTCTCCGTTTTGTGCTGTACGAAGCGCGCGCCGAACGCGTGCGGCTGAGCGCCGAACTGGCCTATTTCGACAAGTACATCGCGCTGCAGCGTATTCGTATTGCCAATCCGCGGCTGGTGGAATATGAACTGATCGGCGCACCAGGCGACTTGCTGATTGCGCCGATGTTGCTCATTCCATTTGTCGAGAACGCGTTCAAACACGCGGCTGGACAGCGGGACGACAAGTCCATCGTGGTGGCCATCGCGGTTGACGAGTCCGAACTCACCTTTGTGTGCAGCAACGCCTACCACCCGCCAGGCGAAAAGCCGGCGACACATCCGTCAGAAGCGGCGGTCGTCGGCGGCCTGGGACAGGAACTCATCCGGCAACGACTGCAGCTGCTATATCCGAAGCGGCACACCTTGGCCATCGCCGACAGCAACAACCGGTACTCCGCGCGTCTCACGCTGATGCTGGATACCCCTCCCAACCACCACCATGCGCTGCGTCATCGTTGAGGACGAACCGCTCGCACTCGAGCGACTGCAACACTACATCGGCCAACTGCCCTTGCTACAGCTGGCCGCGGCGTTTGACAACGCCAGTGACGCGTTGGCCCATCTGTTAACCAATCCGGTCGATCTGCTGTTCCTCGACATCAATCTTGGCGGCGTGTCGGGCCTTGAACTGTTGGAAACCACCGCGCTCAACTGCCAGGTTATTCTGACTACCGCCCATTCCGACTACGCGCTCAAAGCATACGACCTCAAGGTGGCGGACTATCTGCTCAAGCCCTTCACTTTTGCGCGTTTTGTCCAGGCCGTCGACCGCGCCATCGGCAACGCAGCCGTCGCCGAGCCGCAGAGCGATCGCCAGTACTTCTTTGTGAAAACCGAACAACGGCTGGAACGCGTCCGTTTTGCGGAATTGTTGTACATCGAGGGTGACGGTGACTATCGCCAGATTCAAACCCTCACCCGCCGCATCAGCACGCTGGAAAAGTTTTCCGAGCTGGAAGGACGCCTCGCGCCGGAAGTTGCGTGCCGAGTGCACAAGTCGTTCATGGTGGCGCTGGACAAGGTGGAGTCGGTCGAACGCGACCGCATTCGCATTCGTGAAAAACTCATCCCAATTTCCGCCAGTTATCGCGACGCATTTTACGCGCGTATTGGATTCGGCCGAACATCGTGAGCCCACCGCCACGGCGCGCGGGTTCCCTGCAGCCTGCTTCTCTCCGCAAGCTGGCCCGCGCGGCCATGGGGGCGTCGGCCATTGGCATCAATTCGCTGCGCGAGAATCTGCTGCGCACGGTGCTCTCCATGTTGGGTGTCATTATCGGCGTGGCCGCACTCGTGTCAGTTATTTCGCTGGGTGACGTGATGCAGGGGTTCGTACGTGGCGAACTCGAACGCACCACTGACTTGCAGATGCTGGTGGTTACCGCACAAACCAGCATGGTGGTTGATGGAGAACGCGTGCCGTTGCACGATTACCCGGTCTTTACCCAGCGGGACCTGGGTGATCTCGCCGCGTCCCTGCCACTTATTCGGGGTTCGGCCATTCAGTTTTCTGGCCAGGCACTGGTGAGCTGGCCAAAGGCCGGGACACATCGCAACACCAGCATCGAAGCCGTCAGCGCCGGCATTGAAGCGTTTGGCAAAACCAAAATGGCCGCCGGGCGCTTGTTCTCACCGTCCGAAGTCTCGCACCATGCCGACGTCATTGTGCTGGGCTACGTCCTGGCGGACGAACTCGCCGGCGGACGCGGCGCTTCGGCAATGCTTGACGAATTTGTCCGCGTCCGTGGCCGTCCGCGGCAAGTGATTGGTATTTTCGCGGCACAAAAGGGGGAGCGTGGCTACAGCGCGCGGGTACCGTACACCGCCGCCGCGAGCGTATTTCCCCCCGCGTTCTCCTTCAGAACGCCCGCCATCCTTATCAAGGCACAGAGCGTTGAAGCGATGGCCGAAACGCGCCGGCAAATTCGCGACTGGCTGGCCAGCCGCTATCGCAACTGGCAGAACACCGTCGAGATAAAAACTCGCGAGCAACAGCTCGACCAGACGGTGCAGGCATTCGGCATCATGAAGTTCTTTCTCGGTGCGCTGGCCGGCCTTTCGCTGCTGGTAGGCGGCATTGGCATCATGAATATCATGCTGGCCAACGTCACGGAACGCACGCGCGAAATCGGCGTGCGGAAAGCCATTGGCGCGCGGGCACGGGACATTCATCTGCAGTTCCTCACCGAGGCCGTGGCCGTTTCCTGCTTCGGCAGCTTTCTGGGGGTCCTTTTGGGTGCGCTGATTACCGCCAGCCTTGTGGTTGGTATTCGCATGTGGTCAAATGCCGAGAGCCTGTCATTCGCACTGTCCCCGCAAACGGTGTGCACGGCGGCGCTGGCGGCGGTTGTTATTGGCCTGTCCTTTGGCACCTATCCGGCTCGACGCGCTGCGCGCCTCAGCCCGATTGACGCAATCCGGCACGAATAGCCGTCGCCAGGCGGCCGCTTAATTTTCGTGGTCCCTCTGGCCGAGTTGGGCAGTCGCAGCAATTGGCCCGCCGCCCACGTAACTGAAGCAGGTCGCCAATGCGGCCGCACCTTCCCGCCCCGCCAGGAGAATCCCATGGTTTCCCGTCGTGACTTTGTCGGCATCGCCGCCGGCGCCGGCGCCACACTCGGTCTCACGCCACGACTGCTGGCCGCCCTGCAGCAGGGCCAGCTCATCAAGCGTGCCATTCCATCAACGGGCGAGATGATCCCCGTCATCGGACTGGGCAGTTCCGCGACGTTCTCGTCCGTCGCACGCACCGACGAAGTGAGCGCGCTCAAAGCCGTGTTTCAGGCAATGGCTGAACGCGGTGCAACGGTGTTCGACACCGCGCCCAGTTATGGCGCCTCCGAAGAAGTGGCGGGTCGCATTGTGAACGAGCTCGGGTTGGCCGACAAGATGTTCTGGGCCACCAAAGTGAACGCGGCCGGTCGGGGTTCGCCAACCGCCAATCCCGCGGCCGCACGCGCGCAAATCGAGCGATCCTTCACGCTCATCAAGAAGGCCAAAATCGACTGCCTGCAAGTGCACAACCTGTCGGACGTGTCCGGTCAGTTGCCAATAGCGCACGAGTTCAAGCAGGCGGGCCGAGTGCGGTATGTTGGCATCACGACCACCAGTGACAGTCAGTACGGGCAGCTCGAAACGTTTATGCGAAACGAACCACTCGACTTCATCGGCATTGACTACGCCGTCGACAATCGCGGCGTGGAAGAAAACATTCTGCCGCTCGCGATGGAGAAGAAAATCGGCGTGCTCGCCTACGCCCCGTTCGGACGGACCAGTCTGTTCCGTCGCGCGCAAGGCGTGCCGGTTCCCGAGTGGGCCAAGGAGTTTGACGCGACCACCTGGGCACAGTTTTTCCTCAAGTGGATTGTCAGTAATCCCGCCATTACGGCGGTGACACCTGCCACCAGCCAGGCCAAAAACATGATCGACAACATTGGCGGTGGCATTGGCCGCTTACCGAACGCCGCGACTCGCAAACGCATGCAGGATTTAGTGGACGCCTTGCCACCCGCCGGCGGACGATGACCGCCCAATCGGCCGCGAACGGAAACAGCAGAGGCGCCTTCGGGTTTTTGCGAAACCTGGTGAATGCCAAGCCGGGAGAAGGGACCGTGGTCGTCTGGGCCTCGGCGTACTACTTCCTGGCACTCGCTGCGTACTACGTTTTGCGGCCGATTCGCGACGAAATCGGATCGAACGACATTGAAAAGCTCGCGTGGATGTTCACCGGCACCATGGTAGCAATGATCGCAGTGCATCCGCTGTACACCTCGATCGTTTCCAGGATGCCGCGTCGCAAGTTTATTCCGCTGGCCTATCGATTCTTCATCCTGAATCTCGCGCTGTTCTTTGTCGCCTTCAAACTGATTCCACCCGCGCAAAGCGTGTGGGTCGCACGCGTGTTCTTTGTGTGGGTCAGTGTGTTCAACCTGTTCGTGGTGTCGGTGTTCTGGTCCTTGATTGCCGATCTCTTTCGATCGGGCCAGGGCAAGCGCCTCTTCGGGGTGATCGCAGTTGGTGGAACGCTGGGCGCCATGTTTGGGGCGACATTGACCACCTCGTTGGTGAAATTCCTGGGCTCCATCAATCTGTTGCTCGTGTCGGCGGTCATCCTCGAATTGGCGGTGCAAGCCTCAAAGGTGCTGGACAAGAGTGAGGTCAGGTTGCGCGCGGCCGATGACACTGCCGCCCCGTCCGACCCCACTCGGTCGGTCGTGAGCGCCCAAACGATAGAAGGCGACCAGGCCGTCGGCGGCGGTGTGATGGACGGCGTTCGGCGAATTTTCAGCAACCCGTACCTCCTCGGCATTTCCGTCCTGATTTTCTTCTACACCATTTCTTCGACGTTCCTGTACTTCCAGCAAGCCGATATCGTAGCGCGAGTATTTGCCGATGACCGCGCCGAGCGCACGCGCGTCTTTGGTCTGATTGACATTGCCGTCAACGCATTGACACTCATTGCGCAATTATTCCTGACTGGACGAGTCATCAAATGGTTCGGTATTGGCGTCGCGCTCGCGTTGGTGCCAATCATCACCATGCTCGGCTTTGCGGCAATGTCTGTGTCGCCAGTCCTCGGCGTGTTGCTAACGTTTCAAGTGCTTCGCCGAGCCAGCACGTACGCCTTTCAGCGCCCCGGGCGCGAAACCTTGTTCACCGTGGTTGCGCGGACGGACAAATACAAAGCCAAAAATTTTGCCGATACGACGGTCTATCGGTTCGGCGACCAAGTCGGCAGTTGGTCCTACACGTGGGGGCAGGCACTCGGCCTTGGCTTATCAGGACTGGCCTTCACCATGGTGCCACTGTCAGTCGCGTGGTTGTTGCTGAGTAGGTGGCTGGCGCGCAAGTACGCAGTATTAGAACGTGGTTCGGCGCACACCTAGTACAGTGTCGCAGAAGTCTCGCGGCAACATCCATCCGCCACATGAGCCACGGGACTTCTGCGACACTACACTAGCGCTCTGCCAACCCGACACCGTTTCCTGCTGTACGGCCCATCGAGTCCCAAACCTGTAGAGGTCTGGCAGCTCACCGCTTTAAAGCTGACAGCTCCCAGCATTCGTTGCCGTTGCCGTTGCCGTTGCAGTAGCCGTTGCCGTTGCAGTAGCCGTTGCCGTTAACGTAGCCGTTGCCGTTAACGTAGCCGTTGCCGCGCCGGTCGCCGCCGCACTTCCCGCCGCCCCACGTCAATCCGGCGGATCCGTCACCATGAATGAGGCCGTCCCCGTCTGATACTGCGGGGAGTTCGCATTGGCACTCTCCGAAAACTGGTACCACAACCTGAACTCGCCCGTGATATCCGTGTTCGTCGGCGTATCGCTCCACACCTTGAGCGGTTCCGTGATACTTTGCCCTGGCGGCAAACGACGCAACTTGAGCGCATCCGACGTGCAAGTGGTCAGCGGTACCAGTGACTCGGGCGTGCGCCACTCGGTGCCGTACTTTCGCTTCATCGACCCGCATTGCGGCCGGACATAGACATCCAAGGTACCTTTGTTGCTAAAACGCAAATTCACCGTGGTCCATAACTGCACATTGGATTGCAACATTTCCACCTGCAACACGCCGACCTGAGTCGGGTTGACTACTTCGGTTACGCAACCAGTCGTTGCCAGACCGGCAAGCACCAACGCAAATGAGTACCGCCGAAGACCGTTCACTTCCCTTCTCCACACCGCGTAAGGTTCCAGCCGGGGCGATTGCCCGGCAATATTACTATCACGACAACAATCACCGCGTGACAAAGGTCACTCACGCTCAATTCGAGACGGTGCACGCCTGAAAAGTGCGCGGGACGCGGCATCCGAAACACCACATGGTCGGTTTCCTTCCCGGTTTCAGAACCTAAGTCATTGCAGTTAAAGCACTTGGGCGAAGCCGTGTAACGGGAAGCCGACCATCATCCAAAGCGCAGCGAACGGCGCCGCCATCTGCGCGCACCGGCCGCCGACACACGTACCCGCCTGGATGGCGTCGCCACATTGCCCATGCTGCGCAATCGCAGTACCGTGCAGCCATGAAACTCTATTCCCTTGCTTGCATCGGCTTGCTGCTCGCTGGGGCACTGGCAGCCTGCGACACGGGTGTGAAACTAGTGGGGCCAGCGGCTGAACATTGTGGCACCGCACCGCTGTTCGCGGTGCTGCCAGTCGCGATGTCGGACATCGACATCATCACCGTGTTTGGCGGCGTAGATGGCCCCGGACATACGTTGCCGACGCCACACGCTGGAATCTTCCTCCGAACCGAAGGCGCCGCAGTCTCGGCACCAGGCGCGATGCAGGTGACCCGACTGCGTCGAACGACGTATGTCGCATCGCCAAACCGTCAGGGTAAGACTGACTACTCGGTTGAATTTCAAATCTGCAAAGAAGTGTCTGGCTGGTTCGGGCATCTCACAACATTGGCCTCGTCCATTCCAGTCCCGGCCAAAGACTGGAAAGAGTGCGAGACATACAGCACGGCACTCGAAACCATCGAGAGCTGCACTGCAAAACCCGACGGCCTGTTGGTGACCGCCGGGCAGTCACTCGGCACCAGCGGTTTGTCCATCGCCCTCGGGCTGATGGCCCTGGACTTCGGACTAATGGATTCGCGCGTCAAGCATCAATACGTGGCCGAATGGCGCATGCCCGATCCGTCGCTTCGCGCAGTTTGCGCCTGGGACAAATTCGATGCGTCAGTCACCACCATGTTGTACAGCAAACTTGGCAACCGCAGTCGGCCCAGCACGGTGCCGGCCGGTGAACCACGCTGCGGCACCATGCAAGTAGATATCGCGGGCACGGCCAAAGGTGTGTGGGCGCTGCCATCGGAAACCCGACCAATTGCTGGCAACGAAACGGCCTATCTCGCGTTGGTGAACTACCCGTATAGACCGCAGGACCAACTCGCGCTCAGCATCGGGCCCGCGTCGCTCAGTCCAGGTGTTGCCGTCGTTACACGCGCGAGCACCGGCCGAGTGAATAGACCGTTCGAGCAGGTCACGAATGACGGGCTCATTTACTGTTACGGACCAGATGATGCTCAGGCGCCAGGCCGATTCTGGTTTATTCAGCTCACCGCATCAAACGCGCTGAGCGTTCGAAACGTATTTGGTTCACCGACCAATTTGTGTCAGGCGTCGCCCACGACATGGACGATGGTTGGTGCGACATCGTTTGTGCGATAGTCTCGCCATTTTTTCTTTGGACGTAGCGACGCGAAAACGTCAGAGGCCGATCTCCCCTCCACCCCCGGCAGCTTGTGAGTCGTTCGTGAGAATGCGCCGCCACCCCTTCGGCACACTCCTGTGGTCAGCGACGTTCGCATTGGCGGCCGTTGCCGGCACCGGCGCGGTAGCGAGCGTCCGTGCGAGTGCGCAAGCGGTCAGCCCTGCCCTTCGGCCGGCCGCAGCGTCCGGGCGCAAAACCCTCGACTCGGCCGCGCAGAAATTCCTGGACGAGTGGGGCAACTATTGGCGCCGCACGCAGTCGTCCCGGCTGCCCACGCCATTGTCGCGCCAGCGACGAATGGCCACAAGCATTGCCGCGCACGAACGCCGACCGTACTTCCATTGCCACAGCAACAAACGACTGGGCCTGAACGAACAACTCGTCAAACTCACTGGCGATTACGCGCCAATTTCCGCGTCGTTCACAGCGTTTTCGGTTTGCCCTACGTGGCCACTGGACGACGAGCCGACGTTTCCGGATGAAGATGGCAATATCGATGCAGCGCTGTTGCCCTCGTTGCGCGACCAGGCAACAACCGCGCGCGCGAAATTCCTGGGTGTACTTGAACGATACGCAACCGACAACCCGCGTGACAATTTCGTTGCGGGCCAGCGCGTGCGGTTTCTGCTCGATCAGCAACTGGATGACAGCGCGTATGCCGTCAGTCAAACATGTCTCGCGGAACAGTGGTGGTGTGTCACCTTGCAGGCGTACACCGAGTTTCAAATGGGTCGCACATCGGAAGCCGGGGCAACGTTCGTTCGCGCGCGTGGATTGATGCATCCGACGGAACGTTGTCTGTGGGAAGACATCAGCGCGCTGGCGCCGGATGAGTTCTTTCAGACAGACAGCGAATCGCACTGTTACGGTCGCGATGTGCTCAACAAGCAATACTGGTGGCTGGCCGATCCCATGTGGTCGGTGGCCGGAAACGAACGGCGCGTGGAACATGACGCGCGTGTTGCGCAAATCCGTCTGCAGTCCGGATTCGGGTATGACGGCCGATCACACTGGATTTCAGCAAAAGGCAGCGACGCGTTAGGCCGCATGGTGTTGCGATACGGGTGGCCCAGTTATCTCGCGTGGGGTGGCGTGGTCGGCGACCTGGAACATGGCAATTGGCTAAAGGGCAATGGATCGCCGGAACAGCCGCCGTACACCACCTACGAATATTCAAGGGGCCGAGTACACACCGCCGCTGCCTGGGAAGTATTGGCGAATCCGTTTGCTGCCACTGACAGTGCGTGGCAACTGAACGAACCACGCAACTTTTCGTGGCGAAAGCGGTGGTGGCCGGACGAATTTACGAAACGCCCGACGCCCTTGGTGCAATTGCCGCGCGGACAAACCGCCATGCTGCGCCGAAAGGGCGACATCATTCTCGCGTTGGCTACCGATATCACGACCAACGACGCAGTGCGCGTCCGAGATGGCAGTCCGGCCACGTTGCTCATCGCAACAGGCCCCGACATTGTGCAGGTGGTCGCAACCTCGCCAATGAAGATAGGCGGGACTGTGTTTGGTCGTGGTCGCATTGGCTCGCATCCCGCATTGCTTGCGCTCGAAGCACGGGATGTTGTCGCTCGCAATATCGCGCCGGGATCGACCGCGCCATCGTCAACATCCGACAGAACGGGCGGCGATTCGGTGATGGCCGAGGCGCGTACGCGGTTCTCAATTGTTCCGCCAGCAACGCTGGACGAGATGCGGGCGGGCGAAGTTGCGATTTCAGAAGCGGTGTTGTTGCGCGTCACGGATAACGCCGTGCCCCTTGCCGCTAAATCAGACACCCTGCTTGCCCAAATGCTCGGCAGCGTGGTAATCGACGTCAACACCACACCCAAGGTTGGCGTTTACTGGGAAACGTACGGCGTCAGCGCTCGCGATTCGGTCACGGTTGGCGTGCAGGTAGAGCGGCAAGTCTCGGTAGGTGGACTGAGACGACTGGGCATGGCGCTTCGATTGGCGGACAATCCGAATTCGACGGTGAACATCGCGTGGCGCGAGCCCGATCGGGGACGGACCACCAATACCATCGATGGCGTCGTGCCTATCCAAAGTCGCACGGTCATACTGGACTTGTCGCGGTTGGAATCGGGGCCCTACGACCTGGTGATGTCGGTGGCGAAAATCAGGGGTGAGGCGGTGACGAGTGTCAAGCGAATCGTGATTGCCAGATAGTCATTCTTTTCGCCGGTGATCAGGAAGGGACGCCGGGGGGCAGACTACCTGCGCACCACCGCGCGCCGGACCAACGCCGATCGCGCCCTCGCACTATCAACGATACCCGAAAACCGTGCGTGCGACCGCAGGGGTTCGATCAGCGCGCAATGCCTCGCGATAAAGTCGACCGGGGTGAATCCCTTCTCCACTGCCAATGCCACGAGATCAATGCCGCGCTCAATGTCGCCTGACATCGCGAAGACTTCCGCGAAGTGAAACGTCAGGTGCCCGTCAAACGCGGTCAGGTCCAGACGCTGCATCAACTGGCGTGCACCAACAGCATCACCAGACAACGCGCGAAGAATGGCATCGGCTTGCACGACGTACGGCACCTCGGGCGCTGCTGACAGCATCCAGTCCACCTGAATCTTCGCGGCGGCAACGGCTCCGATCGCGGTCTGCACATACGCCAGATCCCATCGCGCAAAGAAGTCGTTTGGATGCGTCTTCAGCAGCCCCTCGAGAAGCGGCACCACTTCCCCACCGCGGCCTCCGAAAAACGCCCCGACAATTCCAAAGGTGATGGTTTGCGGCGACAGCGGATCGCGCGCCTTGAATTCTTCCAACTCCCGGTCTGCCTCACTCAGCAAGCCGGCGTACGCCAACGCACAAATGAGCCAGCCGCGTGAGTCGGAATCGTTCGGATCGCGCTTGATGGCTTCGCGAAACTGGAGGATGGCCTGCGCCATGTCGCCGCGTTCGATACTCGCGTACCCGATGACCGCGTAGCCCCACGGCCCGTCGGGAAATGCAGCCACGAGTTCGAAGGCTTGCCGCTCAAGGTCGCCCAGCCGTGACATCTCGCCAATACCCGCTTTCAGCGTGTTCACCTCAGCCCACAATCGCAAACCGCGCAGCGTGGGTACGTCGCCTTCAATGGCGACCGCGCGATCCAGCAGTGCCACCCAGTGGTTGCCCATGACAAGCTCTCGAATCTCTGCGCGCGCCTGCAGATACAACTCGAACGCACGCGCGTGAACAAACGCGCGAACGCCGAGGCGCACCTCTTCCTCGGCACTGAGCGTCACACCAAGTGCGGCAATGATCTCGCGCGACACGCGCTCCTGCATTTCAAAGACGTCGTCCATCGTGCCGCCAAACTTGTCGCCCCACAGTTGGCGATCGTCAAGCGCCTGGACAAGTTGTGCAGCAATCCGCAAAGCCGAACCTGCACGCCGAACACTTCCCGTCAACAGGTAACGAACTCCCAGCGCGGCACCAATCTCGCGTAAGTCCTTGGCGCTTGCCTTGTGCTGCATGCACGACGTGCGGGACGTGACGTGCAGCGAGCTGATACGCGAAAGATCGGTGATAATTTCTTCCGTCAATCCATCACTCAGAAACTCATTCTCGGCGTCAGCGCTCATATTCACGAACGGCAGTACCGCAATGCTGTTTTTTGAAACGAACACGGGTCGCGCGGCGGCGGTTTGCGGTGACGATGGTGTGCGAAGTCGCGACACCACTTCCGCAGCCGTGGCGGGCCGGTCCTGCACCTCACACGCCAGCAATTGCATCACCAGCGTCGCGAGTGCGGCGGGAACCTCGGCGCGCGCAGCGGTCACGTTGGGCGGCGTGTGCACAAAGCGTCGCGCAATCAATGCGGCCGCTGACGATCCGGTGAATGCCGGTTCACCCACCAGTGCTTCGTATAACACGCACCCAAGTGCGAACAGGTCGCTCCGGCCGTCCAGCTCCTCACCGGCGGCCTGCTCGGGGCTCATGTAGGCGGGCGTGCCAACCGTGATGCCAACTTGTGTGAGGGTGCTGGTCTCGCGCGCGGCGGCGAGCGCTTTGCCAATGCCAAAATCGGCCACAATCGCGTGGCCTTCGTGAAGCAGAATGTTCTCGGGTTTGATGTCCCGATGCACGATACCCTGGCGATGCGCATAGTCCAGCGCATCTGCCACTTCGTCCATGAGTCGCGTGGCGACGTCAAGCGACAACCGGCCTTCGTGTTGCAGGCGTTCGCGCAATGACTCACCGCGCATCTCGGGCATCACAAAGAACAACAGGCCGTCGGCCTCGCCGGAATCGTACAGCGGCAGAATGTGCGGGTGCGTGAGGCTGGCCGCGAGGCGAATTTCGCGCGTGAAACGATCGTGACCAAGTGCACCGGCAACGTCGGTATGCAGCACCTTGATCGCGACCTCGCGATCGTGCCGGAGGTCGTTTGCCAGGTAGACCGTCGCCATGCCGCCGGCACCGAGTTCGCGCTCAATGCGGTAGCGGTCGGCGAGGGCGGCGCGGACCCGGCTGATGGAGTCCGGGGCCGGTGTAGAGGTGCTCATGTGATCGGGAGGCAGGTGCTGGTCATGCTGAACGATACACGCCGGTCAGCTGGAATCCCGTCGCTCGGTTCTTCCATGGTCGCCGAATCGCGGATGCCGAGCCGTTCGGGCGTGTCCGCGGGAAGTCGAACGCCGCGCGAGTTCCCGATGCGGGCGACTTGGAGGGTTCGTTTGTCCATCTAGTAACAGTACGAACAATCGCGTAGCGTCTACCCCCGTCTCGCCTTCACCGTAAGCGACGGATTCTGCCAACCCCCATCCTCCCGCGACACGTTCGTTCCCGGTGCGACCAATTCATCAATACGATCGAGAATCACCGCGTCAAGTTTGACTCCATCCGCACCAAGCTGCGACGCCAACTGCTCGGCCGTGCGCGGACCGACAATCGCGCTGGTCACGGCGGGATGCGTCAGCGTCCACGCAATGGCCATCTGAACAAGACTCAGCCCTGCGCTTTCGGCGAGTATTGCCAGTGAATCAACAACGGTGAGTTTGCGCTGATTTTCCGGACGCGTGAGATCGAACCGTTGCGGTGTGCGACCCGCGCGTGACGTTACTGGTGCCGGCTGTCCTTTGCGCCACCGGCCTGACAACCAGCCACTGGCCAGTGGACTCCACGTAATCACGCTCATCCCCTGACGACGACATACCGGAAACACATCCGTTTCGGCCGCGCGCACGAGTATCGAATACGGCGGTTGCTCGCTGGTCAGACGTGCGTATCCGCGACGCTCGGCACACCATTGTGCTTCCACAATATCCGGTGCCGGAAATGTCGAACTTCCCACGTATCGAATTTTCCCCTGCGTGATAAGATCGTCCATCGCGCGCAGTGTTTCGTCAATGTCGGTTGTTGGATCGGCGCGATGCAACTGATACAGGTCAATCCAATCCGTTTTGAGTCGGGACAACGAGGCTTCGACCGCCTGCATAATGTACCGACGCGAATTGCCCTGCCGGTTACTGCCCTCTCCCATCTTGCCGTGCACCTTTGTGGCCAGAACCACTGAATCACGCCGGCCGGCGAGCGCCTTGCCAACAATCTCCTCGCATTCGCCGTGCGAGTAGACGTCGGCGGTGTCGACGAAGTTTATGCCGGCATCCAGCGCCTGATGAATGATGCGAATGCAGTCATCATGGTCGCTGTTTCCCCACGCCCCGAACATCATGGTACCGAGGCAAACGGGGCTGACTTTGACGCCGGTACGGCCGAGTACGCGGTATTCCATGGGGGAACCTGGAAGTGGTAGTGCAATCAATGTAGGACAGAAAGCGGCCGAAGGCAGCTACCGCTTGCGGATTGACCGCTTCGATGACCCAGTCATAAGTCGCTTCGTACTCTTCATCTGAAATTTTTCGCTCGATATTTGCCTGCCCTGGAGCGGACCGTTCATAATCGGCAACCCGGAATAACAACCACACCCAATTGTTGTGTTCCCAGATTGATTCAATGACCGCAGGCGCTTTTGTTCGCTCAACACTGGGCCATTGGGCGAGTTCCTTGAACCATTCCGAGTGAATAGCGACCGATTGCAATCTGATGCCGCGCGCAGGGTCCCAACGCTCCACCTGAACCCGCCCGGACGCCACGGACCAAACGCCGCCGTTGCTTGCTTTTGCCGCGAATCGGTTCGTGATCAGTATTAAATCAGCTCGGTATTGTGGCGTGTCAGGTCCGAACGATTTCAGGTCCGCGCCGTTTTACCCGAAAGCTGTGAAGCGGAAATCCTGTTGGGTCACGTGTCCGCATTTGGTCTGCAACAATTATCAGGCCGATATCCAGAAGGAGTGGGGGAAATGCCGTAACGGTTCGCACTCTGGCGAAACTGAGATCGGGCGCTCGACCCAACCTCTTGATCAGGCGACCGTTGGTACGCACTCGCTGGCTGCCTCGCCTGGCTTTTCGCAGGCGCACAACGGCAACAGGAGGGGCATTGCGAACCTGCGCATACGGCGGTTGTTGGAAACGTTCCGAGATGCGGCGGACGCGTGCGCCTATGACCCCTTTTTGGAATCGGAAGCCGGCGTCGATTTGGACTCGGTAGCTTCAACTCCACCAGCCACGCCGGCCGTTTCCTTTTTGGAAGGCGCCGGCACAGCTTCCTTACTGGCGGCCGCTGGCTCTTTCTTGGTCGACATTCAGGCCTCCAGCAATACGCTCCAGTACAGATTCGTCGAGTTGCACGGCGCCTTCAGGTGAAATGTGCTTGTCGGATGGGGAATTGGACATGAACGGTTTCCTCGGATGAATGGCTTATCGTCCTCGGATGAATGGCTTATCGCGGTATCATCACACGTCGAACTACCTGCACTTCGGGCAATGCGGTGAGCCCCATGCGCTGCTTGAATTACACTTCGGCAGCCCCCTTTTCTACACGTCTTCGCATGGCACCAAAAGGCGTCACCACGGTGTCAATCGGGATGGTGCCGTTCTCAACCATGGTGTGAATGCGCGCTGCATGCGGAGTCCTTCCATATTTATGCGCCGGTTGCACGAGCCCCGCAACCGCGAGCGCATCGATGGTATTCAGCAAGTCGGCCGCGCGCAAACCGGAAACCGCGCGCAGTGACTGCGGGCCTTGAGCCAACGTGCGCAAAATGGCGTGTGCAGCAGCGTTGTCAAACCCGATCTTGCCCGCCTGCGTGTGGAAAAAATATTTCGCTTCTTCCTCACTGCTTCGCGCCATCCACACACTGTCCAGCTTGAGTGCATCTCGCGCATCCTCCGTTAACGCAAGTGATGGCGACCGCACAAATTCATCAAGGCGAAAGCAGGTGTTCAACATCGCGTCGGCTGTGAGCTCGCGTGCCCGCCTGTTCGGCATGGCGGCCAGCGCCTGCCGCTGCGCTGTGGTAAATGCAAAATCGTCGCGCCAGCGAACAGCATCGGCATTGCATACGAACTGCAATGCATGGGCTGCTGCGACGGCACCGACATCATTCGACCATAACGGTTCCCAACCGTCATTCAGGTATTCGTGCGCATAGTAGTCCCGCGCGGTTCCCTTGCGGTCTTCATCAATGTGAGCGAGGACGTCCTGGCTGACGCTGCCGCTCGAGCGCAACGTTTCCAACGCTGCATGAAATCGCTCCGTCGAGTTGCCAGGTATAGGTTCGGCCAATGCGCGCAATAGACGCTGAAAGGTCAGCAGCCAACCCCAACCGGGCATGGTGTTGTAGCCCACCGTGAGCGCACCGCCGGATTTGAGCGTGTCCTGCGCGAATTGCCACAACGCAGCGCGATTGGGAGCGGTTACCCAACTCAGCACCCCCTGCGCCGTGATGTAGTCGGCCGTGACGTCGCGTGCCGCCGAAGCAAACGTGGCGTGACGCAACTCGACGTTGGGAAGTCCGAGCTCGCGAACAAGGCTTTGCCCGCGCTCGACATGCGCCAACGACGCATCAATGCCAAGAAACTGCCCTTCGGGATGTGCCGCAGCATTCAGGATCAGTCCGTATCCATCACCGCATCCCACGTCAATCAGCGTGAATGGCTCACGAGCACCACGCGGAGGCGCATGGAAGTGCTGCAGCAACACCGCATCGGTCCACTCCGGCGTGAAGCGCTGGTGGAACATGCTGGGGTACAGCGTATCCGCCACGTAACCGTCTATCGTGCGACGGCCGCTTTCTTCTGGTTGAGTCCGGCAGATTTGTTGAAAAGACATATCCGAGCGGTTGGCATCGCCCCGCTGGGAGAAGCCTGCGCGGTTGGAAGGTGTGCCGATGGTCGGACTGCGCGTCATACTGGATAGTGGCGCAATTGCAGCGGCTCACCGGTCACCCGACCTGGCCTTTCTGGAAGGTCGCGACCGTTACTCTGCCCCCTCGAACTTCACCCCATGAATGGCCTGCTCCATCGCCTCCCGCTGCCGTGAAGCCCTGATGAAACGCCTCCACGGCCACCGGCCGAAGCAGCGCCACCAGTGAAAGCTTGCGCGCCGCTTCGGGCGCCGGTGGTGCAGGACGGCGGGCAACGGTGGTTCCGCGCGCGCCGTCGGTCACCACCGCACCCCGCCGTTCGAGTTCACGGTAGGCGCGTGCGACAGTGCCTGGTGCAATCTCCAATGAGTCGGCAAGGTGGCGCACTGTGGGCACGCGTTCGCCTGGTTGCAGCAGGCCCGTCGCCATGGCCTCTGCGATTTGCCTCACGATTTGGTCGGTGATACTGGCGTCGGAAAGTATCGGATAATTCCACCCTCAACCTTGCCGGTGAACCCGTCGGTAAGGTCTTACGTGCGGCGTCGATGTGGACGCCTGTTTCCGTCAACAATTGTCCAGCGATGCCCTTTGCTTCAAGGAGCAGGCCCAAAAGCAGGTATTCAACTTCTCGGTGCCGCAGTATTCGTGACGCAGGCGAGCGGCTTCGTTCCGGGCGGAGTTCAGCGCCACGCGCACCGAATCGGCGAAACAGCGCTCGTTCCAAGTAGTCGCTCGTTCGCGCGGTATCGACAATCGTAAGTCTCGGGCTGACATGTTTCGTTCGAATGGAGCCGACCTTTCTTTCGATAGTCGTGACCAAGCGCCGTGCTTCCTCCAGAGCAATCAAAGTCGAAATGCCTCAGCGGCCGCCGCATCGATCGCCACTTGATCGTGGCTGCCGCTGACATCGCGTAGTTGCCGCACCAGAGTTTCGCCCAGGCTGTCAAACGCCGGCACACGAAGTCTCCGCAGCGATTGCGTTTAATAGCGATGACAGCCGCCGCGCATCTGCACGGAAAACGCCTTGACCTGCATCAGCACAATCAAGCTGCGCGAAATTGCCGCCCGTAAGTCCCACGCTGCAACGTGTGGTTGATCGCGGTCGACAACGGACGAGGGTTGGGAAAATTGACCGCCTGCGCCTGCGACCAGTCGACGTACTCCATCGAATCTGCGGTCGCCCAAAAGCGGCGTTCGGCCGCTTCGGCTCTAAACGTCGGAATGCGTTTGAGTACGCGCCTGGGCGTCGGCAGAACTGCGCCTCTCTTTGCGGTTCATGCGGCGAGCCTGCATGACACGAATGCGCGTGCCGCGCATGGTACAGACCAGAAACAAATAGCGATTGGCGTAGGTCCGACCGAGCGCACGCCAACGGCGCTCCCTATCCGAGTGTTTCGCGTCTGCGGAGACAATGAATGGTTCACCGAGAAACGCTTGCTCGCATTCGCCGGGATTCACGTCGTGGCGCGCGCGCACCCTCGGCGCGTTCCCGTCGTCCCGGTCGAAGCCAGGAGCAGCAGCAAGGATCGCACCGATATCGCCAAAGTCGTCCGTCATCGTTTTAGTATATGCCCGGTATATACAGCGGTTCAGCGCCACCCCCCCTCCGGAAGCCGCAACGCCAGCTTCTGTTGCGAGCTGGTACGCGAGAAATTCTCCTCAACAAAGAAATGATTGCGGTCAATCAGGATTCACTCGACGCGACGATCGACCGGGGTGCGTCGACGATACGCACTTGATAGGATACGTGATTGCTTGCAATTATGATTACATGTAATTGAACTTACATTCATGACAGTCCGCTCCACAGCTCCGCTCCCGCCGCACCTCGTCAATCGCCACGCCGAACGTCGTGAGCTCAATGCCCTCCTGAAGCGCGGGCGGCCGACTTTCGCTTTGCTCACGGGACGCCGGCGGGTCGGGAAGACCTACCTCCTGGCCAATGCCTGGCCTGCGGAACACCTGTTCCTGTTACGGCGGCGCGTACCACTTACGGCGGCGCGTACCACCGCCGAGCTCAACCGTCGGCAGTTCGTGCAAAATTTGGCACAATGGGGCGGTGACATCCTCGATCCAGCCGATTACCCAAGCTGGCGTACTGCTTTCCGCTTGGCGGTCGACATCGCCGCGACCCGTGCGGTCGCCGACCCACCTCTGCCGACCGTAATTGTGCTGGACGAGTTCCAGTATTTGGCCGACGCGAAGTCCGGCGTGGCGGCGGTGGCGTCCGAGCTCAACGCGGTCTGGGAGAGCCGCGAACTCAAGCGCGCCGCCAGCGGCAAACTTCCCTTGCTGGTGGTCCTGGCCGGTTCTGCAGTCGCCACGATGGAAGCACGCGCCGGCGGTGGCTCCCCATTGTACGGACGGTTCGACTGGCAACAGACGTTTCCGCCCTTCACCTATTGGCACGCCGCCGAGCTCGCGCCGTTCAGGTCAGTGCGGGATCGTGCGCGACTCTACGGCATATTCGGAGGCACACCGCGATACCTCGCCGCCGTCGATTCGAGCCGCACAATCTCCGACAACGCCATGAATCTGCTGATGTCGCCTCGGGCGGAAGTGCGCCTTCTGGTTGTGACAGCGCTCGATCAGGAGGAGGGGCTACGCGACACACCCAAGTACCGGGCAATCCTGCGCGCAGTCGCTGATGGCTGTACGGAACGCAACGAGATTGCCGGGCGCACCGGGCTCGCCAACGATCACGGGCCCAGAGCGAAGCTAGCGACCCTTATCTCACTCGGGTATGTCGAGGAGCGGCGCAACGTTGATGCGCAGCCCAACGAGGCCGTTCGTTATGCCATTGGTGACGCCGCGTTCCGGTTCTATCACCGATTCGTGGCGCCGAACATCTCGGCGCTGGAGCGCTACCCCGCCGATCAGGTATGGGCCACATCGGTCGCGCCACATCTCGACTCATACATGGGGTTCGAGTTGGAGCGCATCGCGGCGCAAGCCTATGACCGCCGGGCACTAGAATTGGGACTACCCCTGATCGCCGGGTGGGGGCGCTGGGAAGGCATGGATCGGCGGCGACGCCCTCTGGAGTTCGATATTGTGGCCAACCTGACCGACGGACGGTGGATGACCGGGAGCGTGAAGTGGGATCGCGAACCGATCGCGGCGCGCGTGCATCACGATCACATGGAGATGCTGCGGAGGGCGGCGGATGCGGGTCGCGCATGGGCGCATGCGGCGCTCGCCGACAATGCGCCGTTATTCTACCTCGCTGCGGGGGGATTCTCACCGGCGTTTCGCCACGCAGTGGATGCCAGTGAGCGGACGGCGATTTTATGGTCGCTGGAGGACGTGTATGCTGACAAGCCGAACGCCTCCTGACCGCGTGCTTTTGATAGGCCGCACCACGTTTTGATGACGCACTGAAAAGGTGCCGCCATCCAATGCGGACATGACCGCACCCATCTTGACATCGCGAGCTTCCATGACCATGGTTATGACCATGGTCTCCGTATCGAAAAGCGCGCTGAAAGCGCGCATGCTGGAATACTTCCGCAAGGTTGAGCAAACCGGCGAAGAGCTGATTGTCACGAGCGACGGTCGCCCCGTGTTGCGCGTCGTCCCGTACACAACGCAGGAAAACGTGTCCGATTTGTTCGCCGATGTACGAGGCCGACTCGCCTTCTCCGGCGACGCCGACGCACCCACCTCCGCAGAATGGCGTTTGGGGTGACCGGGTCCGCCCCCCCGCTGCTGCTGGATACCTCGGCACTGCTGTACTGGACGCTTTCGCCAGAGCGGCTATCGCGAGCCGCACAATCCGCGATTGACGAGGCAGCACGAACCGGAATCGCCGCCAGCGCCATTTCTCTCTGGGAGATCGGACTCAAAGCTCAGCGCGGCACACTCCGGCTCGGGATCGCTTTTGATGAATATGTGAGCCGACTGCAACGCGTCCACAACCTGGCGTTCATTGCGGTTGACACGAAAATCTGGCTCCGCGTGCTGGGCTTGCCGTGGGACCATCGCGATCCGGCTGACCGTGTGATTGTCGCAACTGCCGAAGTCCTCGATACCACGTTGGTGACGTCCGATGGCGCCATACGAGACTATTTCGCGCGGTCGATCTGGGAGTAGCGGCAACCACCTGCGTGATTTTGATACGCCTCGCCACGTTTTGATGACGCTCTGAAAATGGGCCAGACGCTCTCGCCTTTCCCTCCCAGCTGTTGGCGCCGGGTCCATCCCCGCGTGGGCGGGGGAGACATGCCGGCCGCATAATTGCCGATACGCACGCCGGGTCCATCCCCGCGTGGGCGGGGGAGACACTCGTCGCCCGAGAGTGACCCCGACGTAGAGAGGTCCATCCCCGCGTGGGCGGGGGAGACTGGAAGTACGAGGCGTGCCACGGGTAAT